>Ga0163144_10009727_pt1 | contig 20613 bp, 11 predicted proteins | sample OliLak19BULKMAT1_FD_123175 | JGI IMG/M metagenome (GOLD analysis project Ga0163144, IMG submission 123175) | Freshwater microbial mat bacterial communities from Lake Vanda, McMurdo Dry Valleys, Antarctica - Oligotrophic Lake LV.19.BULKMAT1 | ecosystem: Environmental > Aquatic > Freshwater >... | reverse complement strand
GGTGGCGATCCTTCGACGGTGCCCGCGACTTTCACGCGGTTCGCGCTACCCTTCGCGTATTCACTGACGTCGGCCAGGAGCGGTGGGCCGACCGACTGCCACTGGGAGGTAGTTCCGACCAGGCCCGACGAGCCCTCCACACAGGATCTCCTCTCGAGAGTTCGGTACCTGACCCCGGAGACCGCCTATGTGCTCTTCGAGCGGGCGCGTTGGTTTCAGCTCTGGGAGAACGGCGCAGAGGCAACCTTCTCGGTCGATCTGCGGCTCCAGGACGAGAATGGCGAGAGGAGCCCTGTCTCGGTGGTGATCGGCAACATCCGAACCATCGTTTTCGAGTTCCAGGACGAGTGCCGCCAGGATCCGGAAACGCCGGGCGACCCCCTGAACACCGGATTCTTCACCGCAGACTGTTGGTTCAAGAACGATGAGGTTTCACTGCCTCACCTGATGAGCCTGAACGAAGCTTGCCGATACTGGATGGAGCCCTGGCACGGGCACGCCGCCGAGCAACGCGGTCCCATGCTTTGCGGCGTTACGAGTGCCGACCCTGTCGAAACGTATCTGACGCCATTCCTGCACGACTTCCTGCAAACGCCCCTCCCACTTGCGGCCGGGGCCTGGGCCACGCTGTGCCCGAAATCATGGGTCGACCAGGCCAGCCAGGCCCTCGCCCCTGCCGCTCCTGCAGGCACGCCCGCTGTTTCCCGCCGCTACCTCGACTCGGGCTGGGTTCCCTACATCGACGCGCGGGCCTTTGTATGGAGCTGTGCGGTATCAAAGGGCGGCTGCAAGGATCTCGCCCTCTACGACCAGGTCAACGTGCAGAAGATCTGGGAATCCGAACTGTGGCTGCACTATCTCAACGTTGACTCGCCGGGCTGGTGCGAGGGCAGGGCCGAGCCTCTCTCCGTGTTCAACCAAAAGTGGGCCGAGGAACGCACCTACACGAGGTGGCTGAAGATGGGTTCGGCGTACGGGTTCTCTCAGCATTCCGGCATGGCCTATGTCTCCGCCGATGCGGGGGTGGAATTGGGTCGCCATTGGGCAGGCTGCTACTTCGATCAGACCCTCCTGCTGCTCTACGTCCGAACGTGTTCGTTCAGGTTCAGTCGCCTCTTGTCCGACCTCACGGCCTCGACCCGGACCAGCCCGCCCCGGGACTGGGACGTTATCCTCCCCAAGTTTGAGAAGCTTCGGTGGTGGTTCGCGCAGTTCACGAACCTGTACCAGTTTCCTCTCCTCTCCAATCAGCAGCAGGGCGTCGAGATGTATGCCAAGACCCGGGAAGGTCTCGACATTGACGCGCTGCTCAAGGAGGTTCGCGACGAGATCGAGACCACCGACGAGTACCTCAGCAACAAGGTGAACCTGCGGCAGCAGCAACTGAGCCAGACTCTGAATGTCGTGGCGGTGGTCGGTATCGCGGCGAGCCTCGCGATGCAGCTTGCAACCTCGGGATCCCGCGAGTTCTTCGCCGGCTGGACGCTGCGCGCGCCGCTCCTGCTGGCCTCCATTGCAATCTTCATCTCCCTGGTGTGGTGGCGGCAGGCGGAGGCGTCGAAGTCCCGCCACTGGGGGAATCTGGCTGTCACGGGCCTTTTCGCCTTCTTGGGCGCCGCGGCTCTGTGGCCGGAGCCAGCGTGGCTGAGGCTGTTGGATCTTCACGGGGCAACCACCGTCAGCTTCGCCTGGACCTTCATCCTCTCGATAGCAGCCTTGGGAGTCGTGTTGGCGGTCGCCGACCCCCTGAGCTCGCTGGGGGCGTGGCTTACCGGGGGCTTGGCACGCGCGTCAGATTTCAACCTCATTCGACGTCTCCGAAATTGGCTCTTCAACTCGAGGGACAAATGACTGATTACTGGCTTCGCGTCGAGGCGGTGAACCTCGGAAGTTTCATTTCGGACACCAATCAGATCAGCGTCGTCCGCGGCGGTGGCCTGCGACTGCTGACCGAGCTGAACCGGGTGCTGACCGCGGTCCTCCCGGGGGGAACCTGGAAGCCTGTGTCAACGGGGGCTTCGATGGTGCTGCTGCGGTGCTCGCAGAAGCCGGACGTACCCCGCATTGAAGCGGCGTTTCGCAGCGACCGTGTGCTGAAACACGCGACGGTGCTGGCGGCCGCTTGTGAGGCCGACGACACGACGTTCGTCGAGCAGACCGAGGGCTTGCTGGGCGAGATTCGCTTCAAGCAGATGCGCAGTCCGAGCCTCGCGTTCCCAGCGATGGTGAAGGGCTGCAAGGCCGCCTGCGAGGACGATCACCTGAGACCCGCCGCCAAAGGAAAGCAGAGCGCCTCGGTTCAGTCTCGCTTCGAGCGGGGCCAGGAGGCACGCCAGACCCTGGCCGCCGAAATCGCCAAGGTCAGCGGGATCAACTTCACGGATGACCTGAACGCCCTCGCGGCGGATCGCGACCGGGGCAACCTGGATGGAAAGATGGCGGTCTTCTACGCCGACGGGAACTCCTTCGGCTCGGTGCGACGCAAGCACTGCAAGAGCGCCGCCGCTCTGAGCGACTGGGATATGTACATCCAAGGGGAGCGCGCCAGCCTTCTCAAGTCAATCCTCACGGAGGCGAACCGGGATCCCGGCTTCAAGACTGGCGGCCTCCTTCGCTTTGAAACCCTCCTCTGGGGTGGCGACGAGTTGCTCTGGGTGGTGCCCGCATGGCGCGGCCTTCGTCTGGTCGAGATGTTCTATCGCCTGACGAAGGGCTGGACGTTCGGGGGCGACCCGCTGACTCATGCCGCCGGTCTGGTCTTCTGCCATCGCAACGCGCCAATCGCGCGGATCCGAAGCCTCGCCCACGACCTCTGTGAGCGCGCGAAGGAGGCAACACATCGCAAGGCCAACGCGGTGGCGTATCAGATCCTGGAGTCGTTCGATCACACCGGCGCCGACCTGGACAAGTACCTCAAGGAGCGCACGCCGAAGGTACTCAAGGCCAGCTCCACTCCGAGCGACCCATTCGTGTTCAGCCCGGAAAAGCTGGCTGACGCCCTCGCTCTGGGGCCCCACCGCGAGGAGATGTCTCGGAAGAAGGTGTATGAGATCAAGGAATGTCTGGCCTCGGGTAGAAGCGTGGGAGACGAAAATGGCGCGCCTCTCGCCACCGCGGCCCAGCGCGAACTGCGAGACGAGGACAAGACGACGCTGGCAGCGGCCCTGGCCGCGTTCGCACCCGTCACCGCAGCGCCGCCCGACACGGCCTCGCACCAGTGGTTCGTCCTCTCCGAGCTCTGGGACTATCTGGTCGACGATGTCGAGCCGCTGACGACAACGACTTCCACCTCCCAGGAGGCTGCGCAATGAAGGCGAGCTACAACGTTACCTTGAAGCTCCGGGGGCCGATTCTCACCCGCTCGTCCAGCCCGGATGCGTCCGGCGTCGATGCGCCCTTTCACCGCTCGGATGACGGCAAGAGCCTGATCCTCCCGCGCACGCTGATCCAGGGCAACCTCCGAGCCTCCCTCCGCGAACTGGCCACCGTCGATTCGAAGTTCGATCTCGGCGACCTCCTTGGGAGACCCTCCGAAGGGGACGCGAAGCCGTCCGACGAGGCGGTGAATCCAGGGAGCTTCGACCCGAGGCGATCGCGCATACAGATTTCGGACTTCGCCCACGCCACCGGGAACTCGCCGCAAGAGTCACCGAAGCGCTACAGAATATCCATCGATCCAGACCGCAAGGCGGTCAAGCCCATGGCCTATCAGGTGATCGAGAGCCCGTTCGCGCCGGGCCAGGAAGTTTTGTTCACAGGGCGGATCGACATCGACGCGCGCGGCCAGGAGAAGCCGGAGGACATCGCGAAGAAACTTCTGGCGGGGATGCGGTTTCTGACCAGCGTGGGCGCGCACAAGACCTCGGGCTTCGGCCGCCTCCTCGGCGCGGACATGGCCGCCGCCTCCACGACGCAAGTAGCGGCGGCGCCAACAACCCAGGCGACGCCGGCCCTGCCCGATGAAGACGAACTGCTCCTCACGCTCACCATGCTCGACCCGTTCTGCGTGCCCCAGAACCAGCCCGCGACGAACCTCTTCCAGTCGGGCGTGGTGATTCCGGGGAACGTCATCAAGGGCGCCATCGCAACCATGGCGATCGCGGACGGAAAGGGGGCGGCCTTCCTCGACAAGGTCACGATCGGTCACGCCTTCCCCGCAGGGACGGCAGCCGGGGGCCAGCGCGCCCGGGTTATCCCGTACTCTTTGGTCAAATCCAAAGACCACCTTCAGGACATGAGGTTCCAGGAAGGGCGGACCCTTGTAAACGGAGAGGCCCCGGAATTCAGCACCGACTGGAAGAATGGCTTCACCTCGAAAGTGAAGGAGGCCTTCGGCTGGCCGGGTCTCGCTCGCGACCTCAAGGTGAGGACCGCCATCAACGAAAAGGGAGCGGCGAAGGATGGCCAACTCTTCGCCGTCGAGTCGGTGGTACCCCCGAGCGATGTCGTGTGGGTGGCCCATGTCCACTGCGCCGACACGACCACGAGGAAAACGCTGGGCGAAGTCGCGGGCGACGGCACTCAGGTGACGCCGCTATCGAAGACCCGCGCCCGCGCGATCGTCGGCTGGGAGAAGCGGACGATCGACGTGCCGAGCCCCATTCAGCATGGCGGCAAGAACTACTACGTCATCACCCTCCAAACCGACGCCCTGCTCTTTCCGTCGGAAGCACTCGACGAGAGCACCGACACAGGAAGGCTGGGGGACCTCTATACGTCTGCGTGGAATGATCTTTCCGGCGGCTCCATGGCCCTTGATCACCTGTACTTCGCGCGGCAGAAGCTCGCCGGGGGCCGCTACCTGCATGGTCGGTTCCGCTCCGCGACGGCCTACCACCCGCTGATCCTGACGGAAGCAGGGAGCGTGTTCGCCCTCGAGGTCAAAGATCGGGAGAAAGCCGCCGAGAAGATCAAGATGTGGCTGCGGGAGAATCTCCCACTTCCCGCCACCGTCGAGGCTGCCTATCTGGCGAACGGCGAGCCCCGATTCAAGGCCCTCCCCTACCTCCCCGAGAACGGCTTCGGCGAGATCGCCGTCAACATGGCGACCCCCGATCTCGAGAAACCGGCACAGAAAGCGGAGGCAGGCCAATGAAACCGCTCTACCTCATCAGCATGAATCTGACCACGGCGTCTCCGCTGCATATCGGCGATGGCGCCCAAAGGATCGAGACGAAGAAGGACAAGTCGGGCGACACGAGGGACGTCGAGGTCCAAACGGTCGCACGCGACCACCCGCGCGGCGGCCAGAAGCTCGGCTGGGCCTATCTCCCGGCAACGGCCACCAAGGGTCCGGTGCGCGCTCGCTTCTCGGAGATGTGGGGCAAGGCCGCGACGGACAAGGACGCGGCCGATGAGGCCTTCGGCAAACAGGACTCCGCGGGGGTCTTTGAGTTCGGCGACGCCTTCGCCACCAGCGAGCCGGTGGTCAGCACACGCTCATTCACCGCAATCGATCGCACCACGCGCACCGCGCTGGACAAGCACCTGTATCAGATGGATGTGGTCAACCCGGAAGCAGAATTCACTCTGGAGATCCTGTGCCGCGGGTCCGCAGAAACTGTCGAAAAACTCTTGACCGTTCTTCAGGACCTGGGCCGCAAGGCGATCTCGATTGGAGCCGGCGAACAGGATGGCTGGGGCCTGATGAGCGGCGAGGTTCCCGCTGTGAAGGTCCTTGATGAAGAAGGCCTGAAGGCCTGGATCAGCGAGGGATGCTCCGAGACCCTCGTCGAGTTCCTGAGCGGGCGCTGCAAGCCGGTTCGGATGAATCCTGCCAAGCCACCGGCGGGCAACCCAGACGCTGGCCGCGCCCCGAAACTCACGGTGCCCATTACGCTGTCTTTCCAAGGGGGCTTCCTGGTCAACGATCCTTCCTTGGAGTTCATCGAGGGCGAGCCCAACTACAAGCCTTTGAGAGACACCTCGAAAACCCCTTCGCCCTCGCTGCCCTCGTCCTCGTTCCAGGGCGCTCTGCGCGGGCGAGCCGAGCGGATTCTCCGGACCCTTTACGGCCGCGAAGGCGCCTGCCTGACGGGTGCGTCCTGTCGACCCCTGCGCGAGAAGGCCCATCTCGCCACGCGGCCTCTCTTTGGCGGGACAAGAGACAACCCGCGCCTTTGCCCCGCCTGTCGTGTCTTCGGCGCAGCGGGATGGGCATCCTGCGTGCCTCGCGCCGACTTCAAAGGCGAAGCCGTGGAGACCCGGATTCAGGACTTTGTCGCCATCGACAGGTTCACCCAGGGCTCGGCTCGGGCGAAGAAACACGGTATGAAGTTCGCGGCAGAGCGCGCCGAATCACCTGTCCTCAAAGGAACGCTGCGGGTCGACCAGGCCCGCCTGAAGATGGCAGAGGCCGAGACCTGGGGCCGAGGCCTGCTGGCCCTCGCCCTGCGTGACCTCATCCACCGCGATGCCGCGTTCGGATTCGGCGGCTCGAAGGGCTACGGTCGCGCAACTGGGGAGGTTCACTGGGACGACCTGGGAACCGATCTCGCAGCTCAAGTCGCGGCGCTTAACAGCCTGACGCCCGGGAAGGAGACCAAGTGACAAATCCCCGCCACATCAACCCCAGCAACGAAAACCGGGCAGCCCATGCGACCTACAACTTCGTCCCTCTGCCGGAGAAGGTTCTCTTCGCCGACAAGGCGTTCTCATCTGCCGCGGGTCCCGCCACACCGTGGACGATGCAGGACGCCTGGAGTGAAGGCCTCCTGAGCGGCGTCATTGAACTCACCATCGAAACCCTCACGCCCACGTTTATCCGCGGCACACGGTCGGGCGACCGCAGCCTCCCCTTCTTGTCGAAGGACGGAGCCGGGGGATTGCCCGTACTCCCCTCGTCCTCGCAGCGGGGCATGTTTCGAACCCTCTATGAGATCCTCACTTTCTCAAAGCTGCAACCCGTGCCGGAGCGGGACCTATGGTTCCGATCCGTGGGCAAGGACAACCTTGGTGATGCCTACCGGACGAGGCGTGAAAAGCCACGCCTCGGGGTCCTTCACAAATCTCCCGACGGGTGGACGGTGCAGCCCGGCGATCAGGTCTCGATCAAGAAGGATCTGAGTGGGGTACCAGCCACGCCTGGCAGCCATTCCCTCTTCCTCAAAGCCGGGCAGGAGGTCATCTCCAGTGAGGCCGACATTTCGGAAACCCAGTGCCCGGGCTTTGAGTTCGCCACCTGCCTGGTCACGGGGCCAATGAAGGGGAAGCAAGAGGTCTACGCAGTACTCCCCAACACAAAGCCCCCTCTGCCTATCCCCAACGCCCTCTGGGAGGCATTCTGCTCGGACGAGCAAATGACCCAGAACCAGGTCGAGTGGTACACGCCGGACGGCATCCCCACGGATGGCGATGCGATCTGGTACTCGGAGAGGGACGACCAGGTGACCGCCTTCGGTCGGGCTCAGTTGTTCCGCCTTCCGTACGACGCCACACCCGCGGGGCGTCTCCCCGACGAACACCGCGACCCTGGCGTCGACATGGCGGAGGCCCTCTTCGGACGAGTGCGCGAGGGTGAGAAAGTCCCATCACCGGCCATTGCCTCCCGCCTCATCTTCGACGATGCGGTAGCCGTCCTGGCCACTGGCGAGGCCTACACAACTACCAGTTGGCTTCACGAGCCGGTCGTGCCCCGCATCCTCTCCGGCCCCAAGCCGACGGCGTTCCAACTCTATTTGACCCAGAACGGCGGGTCGGGGGCAGAGAACCTCACCACCTACTTCGAGGACGACCAGACGACCCTGCGTGGGCACAAGCTCTATTGGCACCAATGGGAAGTGGTGCTGGGCGTGGCCCAGGTCTCTGGGAATTGCACGTGTCCTACCCACCCAGCCGCCCCTTTGCGCAAAAACGACAAGCAGCACACCGAAATGCGTCCGGTGAAGTCTGGGAAGAAATTCAGCGGCCGTATCTGGTTTGACAATCTGAAGCCCGCCGAGCTCGGCGCCCTCTTGATGGCCGTAGACTTGCCAGCGACGGCGGCCCACAAGATCGGCATGGGCAAGCCCCTGGGTCTCGGAAGCATCCGCATCACGCCGACGGTCCTCTTTCACAACCGCAGGACTCGCTACTCCGCGTGGACTGAAAGTCCCGCCGAGCCGAAGCCGGACCCAGAACGTGCCGTCGGTGCGCGCAACGCCTTTCTGGCTGTGCTGCGGGAACACTTAACGACATCCTACGAGCAAGGTCAAGCGAACCTGAGCACCGACGGTAAGCGCATCGCCGGCGTACCTCGCCTCGACGTGCTCTACCATCTCCTGGAGTGGGAGCAGCGGCCGGACCTCCGCCACGCCAGCACGATCCCGCGGTTGCGGTCAACCAAGGTGACCTCCATGCGCCTGCCGGAGTTCAAGGAAAGGCAGGTCCTTCCCACGCCGCACGCGGTGGCGGGCCAGCCAGAGCCCGAATGGCGAGCGAACCCGCCGAGACGCGGGCAAACGGCTCCCCAGCTAGCGCAGCCCACAACAAAGACCGCGTCCGCGACGCCGCCGCCGGACCCCCAGCTGCAGGAAATCTGGACGGGCGACGCCACCTACACCCGCAACAACGGAGCACTCCGCGTCGAGTTCGCCGACGGACGTCGGGTTGAGGCGCCGAGAGACGAGGCTGCTGGCCTGCTCGCGGCCTGGGACCCTCCCACTCTGATTCGACTGAAGGAGCGGGGGAGGGCCGTCCGCGTGAACGCCACAGTGTCCCACGCCGGGGCCGGAAGCGGTATTAGACTCCTCAAAGTAGTGCCCGCTTGACCCTACCGGCAACCCTTTGAATCAAGTAATCTTGCACCAGGAAAGAGGCAGTGAATGACCAAGGTCCGCACCGGGAAAGACGAGGTCGTACAAAGACCACCGCGCAAGTGCTGTCTCGCCAATGGGTTGCCGCCGCCAGAGTCTCCTGACACCCCCCTGAGCGATCAGGTTGAAACTTAATCCGTCGACTGGGGCGACCCTTGCCCTGACCCGTCTCCTGACACCCCCCTGAGCGATCAGGTTGAAACTCATTACCACATTCCTTAACCCAGATAAGCCTGTCTCCTGACACCCCCCTGAGCGATCAGGTTGAAACGCCTGGCCCATCTCCTCCGTCGTGTAGAGACCGGTCTCCTGACACCCCCCTGAGCGATCAGGTTGAAACGTCCTGATCACGGAACTTCGTTACAGTCGCCAATCGTCTCCTGACACCCCCCTGAGCGATCAGGTTGAAACTAGACACGTCCATAGCGCACGACCCCGAATCTCTTGCCGTCTCCTGACACCCCCCTGAGCGATCAGGTTGAAACTGCGTGGATGCGCTGGTTAGTGCTCCTGTGTTTGACGTCTCCTGACACCCCCCTGAGCGATCAGGTTGAAACGGAAACGAAACCGGCAAACAACACAATCACAAGTCTCCTGACACCCCCCTGAGCGATCAGGTTGAAACACGAAACCACACGACTGGCATCTATATTTGGGGTCTCCTGACACCCCCCTGAGCGATCAGGTTGAAACTCCTTGCGCCTCTCCTTCTGTTGCGGAGAAGCAGATGTCTCCTGACACCCCCCTGAGCGATCAGGTTGAAACGAGAACACGAGCGACCTCATCAGCGAACACAAGTCTCCTGACACCCCCCTGAGCGATCAGGTTGAAACTTCAACACTGCTTCAATCATTTCGGATTTGGCGGTCTCCTGACACCCCCCTGAGCGATCAGGTTGAAACAAATCGCATCACGTAGTAACCCGTGAGGGCTCTCGTCTCCTGACACCCCCCTGAGCGATCAGGTTGAAACAAACAGGCCTAAGGCGAAGAAGATGACGTAACCGTCTCCTGACACCCCCCTGAGCGATCAGGTTGAAACGTCAATCGCTTCCCTCTGCCTAGTAAGCTCAGGTCTCCTGACACCCCCCTGAGCGATCAGGTTGAAACGGCCAGTCTGCCGCCATCGCTGCGCATCCTTGGATGGTCTCCTGACACCCCCCTGAGCGATCAGGTTGAAACAATTTCGTCTAGGTCTTGGTCATTTCCGTCGATGTGAAGTCTCCTGACACCCCCCTGAGCGATCAGGTTGAAACTCGTACTGTGCGAGCGAGAGCGTTGTTTGTAGTGTCTCCTGACACCCCCCTGAGCGATCAGGTTGAAACACGAAGCCACAGTGGTAACATTTATATTTGGGGTCTCCTGACACCCCCCTGAGCGATCAGGTTGAAACATGGTGCCGTCGACCTTGCCAGTCTCCCATCGCAGTCTCCTGACACCCCCCTGAGCGATCAGGTTGAAACGAGGTGGAGGCGGAACCGGCGTCGGTGTGGGTGTCGGTCTCCTGACACCCCCCTGAGCGATCAGGTTGAAACTTTTCGACGGCAGCCTCGGAACGCAGGGTAGTCGTCTCCTGACACCCCCCTGAGCGATCAGGTTGAAACGCGTGAGTAGGGGTGACCCCTCTACCGAGGGTTCGAGTCTCCTGACACCCCCCTGAGCGATCAGGTTGAAACGTTTTAGTGGCTTTCTTTGGGCGGAATGGTTAAAGGGTCTCCTGACACCCCCCTGAGCGATCAGGTTGAAACCCCCACACCCACCAACCTGCTACCTTCGCATCGTAAAGGCTCTTGACACCCCCCTGAGCGATCAGGTTGAAACCTTTATGCTTGTGTGCCATCTTGTCGTGCTTGTAGTCTCCTGACACCCCCCTGAGCGATCAGGTTGAAACCTGGTTTAGTTCGTCATTCCCACATTCCTTGGTCTCCTGACACCCCCCTGAGCGATCAGGTTGAAACGACCAGCCCTCGCTTTCGCTAGCCCAGGACGACCACGTGTCTCCTGACACCCCCCTGAGCGATCAGGTTGAAACGCTATCGCCTCTATCTTGCCTAAAGTAAAGATTCTCGTCTCCTGACACCCCCCTGAGCGATCAGGTTGAAACATTGCTACCACCATCGTGCGTATTACCACCTCGTCTCCTGACACCCCCCTGAGCGATCAGGTTGAAACTTTTCAATCGGTACGAATTGTGGAATCGGGTAAGTCTCCTGACACCCCCCTGAGCGATCAGGTTGAAACGTTGGGGGGCTCGCTCGGCTCCGGTGTGGCGCCGGGTCTCCTGACACCCCCCTGAGCGATCAGGTTGAAACGACCTCACAGTCAAAACGGAATGTAGGACTTGTTGTCTCCTGACACCCCCCTGAGCGATCAGGTTGAAACTCCTGTGCCATTCGTCTGCATGTAGATGTCACGTCTCCTGACACCCCCCTGAGCGATCAGGTTGAAACGTTTGGGCGTTGGAGTCGGCGATGGACCAGCTGATCGTCTCCTGACACCCCCCTGAGCGATCAGGTTGAAACGCATGCATTCAGCGGAGTAGGTTGGACACTGCTCGTCTCCTGACACCCCCCTGAGCGATCAGGTTGAAACACGGAGGGCGCCCACAAGGGGCGCCCCTACATTACCGTCTCCTGACACCCCCTGAGCGATCAGGTTGAAACAGTTTGACAGTGGGGTAGTAGTAGATCGGGCGACGTCTCCTGACACCCCCCTGAGCGATCAGGTTGAAGGACCTGGCAAGGGGCCATAGCCGCAGACGAGGAACCTGCCTGGAGTTGAAACAACAGGACGGATTACGGACGGTGAAATATGCCTCGAACATCAGGGGTCCTCACGCTGCAGCAGCTCGTGGGAGCTGCAGAGAGGCTCGAGAAGAAGGAAGCGCACGGCGGGGTCCAGGACGACTGGCTGTCCCTTGTTGAGGAGGCTCGCGACCGGCTGGCGGACCCGGCATTTCGCGCACTCCCGCTGAGGGCCTTCCGCGTGACCGAAAACGGGAAGAAACGGGTGGTGGCCTCGCCTCAGAACCCGGATCGTCTGATCCAGGAGGCCATCGTCCCGCTGCTTCAGGCCGCGGTTGAGCCGCGTATGCGCGAGTCGAGTCACGGCTACCGGAAAGGCCGCTCAACCCTCACCGCCGCGGTCCGGGTGCAACACGCCCTCAAATCCGGCCAACGATTCGTCACCCTCCTGGACGTCCACAACTTCTTCCCGTCGGTGGATCACCAGCGACTGCTGCAGCTGCTGGAGGCTGATGCCACCCCCGGCCTCGCAGCGGTGGTCCGTTCCTTCCTCTGCGCTTCGCGTCTGCTGGATGGCCAGCTCCTCCCTCCCGAAGGCGGCCTGCCGCTGGGGCTACCGATCTCGCCCGTCCTGTCCAACTACTACCTGTCGGACCTTGACGATGCGATGGAGGGCGGAGACTTCACCTTCCTGCGCTTCGCCGACGACTTGTTTCTGGCCGCCGCCTCAAGGGATGTCTGTGATGCAGCGGAGGCGAGGGCATCGAAGGCGCTGGGCGATCTTGGCCTTTCTCTCGGCGAGGAAAAGGCTCGCCGTTTCGAGTACGAAGGCGAACCGTTCCTGTATCTCGGCCAGGCGGTGGACGCGGATCGCGTCTACGAACGCGTCGCCAGCCCGCGGCTGGAACGTCTCGCCGAAAGGGCCGCCGGCACCGCGACGGCGGCATCGCCCACCCCGGCGGCTGAGCCAGAAGGCGTAGCGACCTTCGCGCCTCCGCGCACGCTCTATGTCACCGAACACGGGCTGTTCCTCCGCATTCAGGAGGGCCGGATCGTGGCGCAACGGGGGAAAGAGCCGGTGTGCGAGGTTCCCATCCGGAAGGTCGACCGGGTGATGGTGCTGGCAGGGGTCGCCATGTCGAGCGGCTTCATGACCACCTGTATCAGCGCGCAGATTCCCGTCGTGTTCTCGGTGGGGCGGTCGGGCCGGGTGGGTACCCTGGCCTCGGGATCGATACCCAACCCGCTTCGTCTGCGTGCCCAGTACGACCTGAGCGCCGACCCGTCGCGCCGCCTGGCGCTGGCCGGCGCGATCGTTGCCGCCAAATGTGACGGGATGCTGCGACGCCTGCACCGCGTGGCGGGGGCGGAGCAGGCGAGGGACTCGATCGGGGCTCTGCGCGCGGGTATTCCGCGAGTGGAGAGCGTCGACGCGATGCGCGGCGTCGAGGGGGCAGCGACGCGGGCCTGGTACAGCAGCTTTCGCCTTCGTATCAAGTTTCCGGAGTTCGCGTTCGTGGCCCGGACCAAACGCCCGCCGAAGGATCCGCTCAATAGTCTCCTCTCGTTCGCTTACACGCTGCTCTACGGGGAGATGCAGATGTCGCTTCTCGCCCACGGCCTCGACCCGCACCCGTCGTTCCTGCACGAGCTCCGATCGGGGCATGCGGCACTGGCCTCCGACATGAGCGAGCCTTACCGCATCCTTATCGCGGACTCCTTCGTGCTCGATCTGGTCAACAAAAGGCAGGTGACGCCGCAGGATTTTCAGAAGCATGCGGACGGCTCATTCTGGCTGAACTCGGAACCCCGACGCACGGTGCTGACTGCCTACGAGGGGTTTATGGGCCGCCCCCTCGGGGGGCGATCGGCGGCAACGCCGCGACGCCTGATCGAGGCGGCGGTGCGTTCTTTGTTGCGCGTCGTTCTGGGCGAGGCCTCGGAGCTTCGGCTGCCTCTCGGCGCCACCGACGTCGCAGAGGCGGAGGGCGAATGCTGAGCGTGATCATCTACGACATCGTCGACGACCGGCGGCGGGACAAGGTTCACTCTGTCCTCAAGGACTTCGGCCTCAAGGTCCAGTTCAGCGCCTTCGAGGCGCACTTGCAGCCGCGAGAGAGGGCGCACCTTCTGAAGCGCGTCGGCCCCTTGCTCGACCCGGGGGTCGATCGATTCGCGATCTATCCCGTCTCGCGGGAGCAGGAACGCAACATCTGCTGCATCGGGCGTCCGCGACCCGAACACAAGGCCACCGCCTTCTTCATCATCTGACGGGCATGAAGGGGGACGGGAGGCGATCGACTTCGGCCGGAAGGTACGCCCGCGCCTCGCTCACTCCGAAACGCTTCCTGGGTCCGGGCCCGCGAAGAGTCATGAGTGCGATCCACGGCCACACCACCAGAAGGTCCTCCCGCGCGGACGCCCGCACAAGGTGTTCGCCGTCCCAACGGCTGACGTCAAAGGCTCCCCGGTTCGTGCGCGAGTAACGGCGCCCGAGTTGCGGGGCTGCGGTGTCCTCATCGACGTGGAGGCAGCAGAATCCATGACGGATCTCCCGGCGCAGGCTTTCCGCGATGCGATCGGCGTTATCGCGGACGAGAGACTCGGCGAGACCCGAGTCGGCCAGATCCCAATAGAGGATCTGAACAACGGCGTCGGCACATAGTGCGGGAAGGTCGCGCTGACAGGCAGCGCTGGTGGCGACGCCGATGGCGTCCTCGGGCGAGGGAAGCCGGTCCAGCCACTCGGCAACCGTCCCCCTGAACCACGGAGAGGCCTCCAGACTGAACGGCCGCGCCCTTCCCTCGAGCGTAAGGCCATGTCGGCTCGCACTCTCGACGGACGACCATGCGAGTTCCGCGGCTGCGGTCGCATGTCGCCCCCACAGGACGAAGAGTCCGGTAAAGGAGGTGGCGCCGTGGTCCTCCAGGGACCACGCGACGGGTGACGGGAAGTCGCGTTTCAATGTTTCGCTGTGGGGTTTGAAGAGCCAGGTTGTGTCAACCCCCCGCTTCGTGGCCAAGGTGAGCACTTGATCGAGGATGGCGCCCAGCAGCGAGGATGTGGGGTTGTGGGCGACGAGGGCCGCGGGGAGAGGCTCGGCAAAGGTGCAGCGGACGCGCCGGATGGCCAAGGGCAGGGAAAAAGGCGTTGCGCCCGCAAGGTAGCTCTCGCCTTGGCCCGGTTTCTCCCAAGTCAAGGGCGACTCTCCTGGTACCAGGAAGGGGCGCGTGGAAGTCTGTTGATCGCGAGGTTCACAGCCCTGAAGATAACCTGTCCTGGACATTCCAACTGCTAGGATCGCGGCAGGATGGGAAAGCGCATTCTCGCCGTCGACGCCGAGACGGATGGCCTCTATGGAGACCCGTTCGCGATCGGAGCGGTAGTGCTGGATGAGAGCGGCCGCGAGGTCGACCGGTTCGGCGGGCTGGCTGGCGCGAACGAGGTCGGGGACGTCTGGGTGCGTGCGAATGTCCTGCCTCACCTTGGCGATCTACCTTCATTCTCCTCCCGGTTCGAACTGCGCGAGACGTTCTGGCAGTTCTGGATGAAGCACCGGGGGGAATGCCTCTGCGTCGCCGACGTGGCCGTTCCTGTGGAAGCAGGACTCTTCAGGCTTTGTGTGGCCGTGGACGCGAGTCGAACCTTCCTCGGTCCCTTTCCCTTACATGACGTCGCGACGTTGCTGCTTGCCCTGGGTACCGATCCCCTCACCGACCGCGCGGAACTGCTCTCCGGTTGGGGGGTTACCTGGACGGGCGTCCGGCACAATCCGGTGGACGACGCCCTGGCGGGGGCGCTGGTTTTTTGGCACGGTCTGCAGAAGACCCGGGCTTTATAGAGGCCGGGAGACCGTCAGGCTTTGAGGAGACGGAGCGTCCTCGGATCGCGGCCGGGAAGTACCTGGCCAGCAGTTGATCGAACTCGGACCCGGAGGGGGATACGGCAGCGAACAAGGTGGCGGACGAGCACAGTTTCATGTCGTCCGGGGATCCGAAGATCGCCAGCGCGGTCTGCCCCCTCGATGGAAAGGGCGGCGCGGACGCACTCAACAAGGCGGGGGCCAAGTACCGGATGGTCGAGGAACGCCCTCGCCTCCACAGCACTTCGGGTCGCATACCGCCTTGATGCCGGGCTTGAACCCAAGGCCCGCGAGTTGCGGGAAGATGTACCACATCCAGTGCGTTCTCTTCCGGCCGCTCCGGATCTCTAAGAGCGCCCGCTGGTAGTCAGCTTCCTGTGCCTGCACAAAGCGATTAAGACCGTGGGGGTCTTGCGGAGCCGGCGAACTGGCAGACATTCTCACGCTTAGCTCCCCGTGCCAGCCTGAGTTGGCGAGCCACCGGCCCCCACGATCCCCTGAAGCTGACGGCCGTCCATCGATTCCTCGGCCAGAAGAGCTGCGGCGATAGCGTCGAGCGTGGAGCGACGGTCCTGCAGGACACGGCGAGCGGCGCCACGCGCCTCGTCGAGCCAGCGAGCGAGGCACGACTGCAGGCGACCGTCCAGGGCCTCGCGGGCCCGCTCCGGCAATCCGGCAAGCGACACGAGGCCGAATTCGTCGTCGAACGCCCACTCGGTGATGGCGCGGTATGCGAGGGACGTCGCCTTCTGAAGATCGCTGCTCGCTCCGGCCGTGACCTCATTGGCCCGCCCGTCGGTGGCGATCAACTCACCCTCGCGCCCGGCCAGCAGCATGGCGAGTTGGGACTTCACGTCCTGACGGCGAAGGTCATGCCGGGACTCATCCTGCTGCGGAGCCACGAAACCAAGGGCACCACTCTCGGACGGAACCACGGTGATGAAATCGATCGGCCGGTCCGGGAACAGGGTCGCGTGAAGCAGGGCGTGGGCTCCTTCGTGGTAAGCGGTAATCCGGCGCTCGTCCTCGCGCAACTCCATGTCGCGCTGCTCTGCGCCGAAGCGGACCATCCGTCGGGCGCGTTCCAGATCGGCAGTCCGGAGGGTCGAACGGCTCTCGGCCGCGGCAAGGTACACGGCCTCCCGCACCATCCGGTCGAGATCTGCAGGCGAACATCCCGTGGTCCCGGCCACTAGCGGGGCCAGGTCGGGCGGGGAGTCGAAGGAGAGCGCCGCGAGACGCCTCTCGAAGAACTGCCGCCGCGCGCGCGCGTTGGGCAGGTCGATCGGGATCATTTCGTCGAATCTGCCGGGCCGCTTGAGAGCGGGGTCGAGAGCCTCCGGCCGGTTGGTGGCACCCAGCACAAAAACGGGCCGGTCGCCCTGCGAGAAGCCGTCCATGCAGGCAAGCAACTCATTCAGGATCGACACGTTCCAGTTCCCTGATGCCGAGTCCCGCCCGCCCCCGATGGTGTCGATCTCGTCTATGAATACGATGGAGGGCGCGTAACGCCGCGCCATCGCAAACAGCGACCGGACCCGCTCCTCTGATTCGCCCATCCACTTGGTCTTCAACTCCCCCGGCGAGACCGCGAGGAACGGCAACTCGGCCTCACCGGCGAGGGCGCGGGCCAGCAGCGTCTTTCCGGTGCCCGGAGGGCCAACCAGCAGGAAGCCGGTGGGCGGGCGCACGCCAAAAGCGCCCAGGACGCCCGGGTTCCGCAGCCATCCGATCACCTGAGTCACCCGACGCTTGGCGCGATCGAGGCCAGCCACGTCGGCCAGGCGTTCGCGCGGTATCCCGGCGAATTGGATGGCGCTCGCGCGATCCTCGGCGCGCACAACGACATCTTCGAGGGGAGTTCCCACTTCGCCCACGACAAAGCCGCGGGTGTCGTCGAACCGGTAGCGGGTGTCGAAGGACACCTGCTGGCGCATGCGCGTCTTGCGCCGCATGACGCCCGAATACCGGGCTTCTTCGAGCACCTCACGGACCTGAGCCACAAAATCGCTCACGAGAACGGGGTTATCCGGGGCGCGATGGCACGGGATAAACCCACGGGCGCCGCCGCGGCGCAGAATCAGCTTCACGGTGTTCATGAAGGCATCATGCCCGCGGGCCTCGGGGTTCTCGCTGAAGAGATACACCGGAAGGGCGGGCATGGAGTGCCGGATTCTTTCCAGAATCTCGAGCGCTTTGTCGACTTTCGGGCTGTTAGACCCCTCGCCGATGTTGATGTCGAGAATCACGAGGTCGGCCGGGAACCGCTGAAGCTCGCGCAGGATGTCGGCGTCGAGACCGGCCCGATGGATGACGGGTCGCAGATCGGCGCACTCTCGCATGAGGACGGGGGGGAAATCGTCGGCGTCGTCCACGAAGAGAACATGGGTATCGAACGCTCCGGCCTCGCGGCCGATGTAGGCCCGCGCTTCGATCCCGCACTCAACCACAATCTCGTATTCAGCAACCGCCTTCTGCCGAAGCGCATCCCGGCATTCTCCGAACGACCGGTGGACGATCTCTGAAGCCCATCCTTGAGCGCGCGCAACCACCCGGCGGGCATCAACCTCGGGGAGAAGGCCCAGCAGGAAGAGCAGTTTGGCGTCGTCATCGATGCGAATCTTCGGACCGCCACTCCCGTCCGCGCTGCGGTCGGACAGACTCACCTCGACGAGGCGCATGTAATGGCGCGTATCGAGGCGATTGAAGACCGCCGCGTTTCCTTTGGCGAGGCGGGAAACAAATTCAGGCGAAAGAGCGGGAGATGCATCCCGCTCCCGAAGGTCGCGCCGGGCGCGAGCCGAAGCCAGCAGGTCGAACACCGCGGACGAGGCAAGCGCACCGCGCCTCAAAAAGCCGGTCTCGTTGCGCGATTCGAAGAGTTCGCGGCCGAGGTTTGTGGTGAAGAAGAACCAGGCCTCCTTGAAGCTCACCGTCTTCTCAAGGGCCTTGTCCGCAACTTCTCCCTTGTCCAGAACCGCCAGCAGGGCCTGCAGGGTGTTGTCGTGCGCCTTCTCGATCTCGTCAAAGAGGATGACAGCGTTGGGATTCTCGTTGACGAACCCGGTCAGCGTCCCCGGCCTCGCTCCCTTGTAGAACTGCTCGGCGCCGAGGAGCTGTTCGAAGTTCTGGCCCCCCCCGAACCCACCCATGTCGAAACGTCGGAATGGGTGAGCCGCGCCTTGAGACTTCGACAGCGCCGCGGCAAAGGACTCGGCCAGGAGCGTCTTCCCAACCCCCGGGGGACCGACAAGGGTGAAGATGCCGCGGGGCCCGGCCCCTGCCGGACTCAGGAGAGAGTGGAGGTACCCCTCCGCGACCATCGATACCGCCGACTCTTGTCCCAGGACCAATCCGCCAAGGTGTGATTCGATCGCGAGCGCAGAATCAACGAAGCGACCAAGCCGTGCCACCATGGTCTCCGCCGCCGGTTCCACGGGCGACAAATCGGACGCCGCGACGCGTGAAATCACCTGGTTCTCACGCCAGCCTTTGACCGCGCCGAGCAAGGCCTCGGGCTTGAGTCCCCGATCGCTCAGGAAGGCCGAGTCAACAATCGTTCGCAGCTGATTGTCGAAGAAGAACTGCCTCTCGGCCACCTCCGCCCCAACCTTCCCAGCGGCGCCATAGCTCTCCACGACTTCCGGCGCCCACTCCCACTTGTCCGCTCCGCCGAGAACGGCTCGAATCTCATCACCCAACTGACCGGCCTTCTCCAGCGCGAACAGTCCGCAAAGGAGGTCAGCTACAGACAGCGTCGTGCGACCGGAAGACGTTGCCGATCGCTTCGCCCACCCAAAGATCTCCCGCGCCTTAGGGTGCAGATTCTCCGCCATGGCACTCTTCCCCAATCATGTTCTGGATATCGACAACGCCGCCTGAGCAGGCGAACGACCAATGAAGCCTAGCGCCGGCACGATCCACTTGCCAGCGCCGCTTTCATGGAATTCCTGTCGGCGTTGACCTATGCTCGGCCGAATTCGGCCGACCGTCAATCCTTCACGAGGTGAACATGAGCGTAACTATCGAAGAACTCAAGGTGATGTTGGACGCTTTTGGGCTGAAGTACAAAGCTCATAACGCCAAACAAATCGGAATGGGCTTTGGCACGAAGCAGTATCGAGACAAAGACGGCGACGAGAATCTCGTCGTCATCCTTGAGCTATCCGAGGATGGAGAGTACTTCAAGGCCTACGCCCCCAACGCTTTCTCGGCGAAGGGTGATCATGTGGATGCCTTCCTCCGCGCCTGCATGATTCTGCAATGGCGGACTAAACTGGTTCAGTTCGAGTTCGACCCCGGGGACGGAGAGATCCGGCCGATCGTTGAGTTCCCGATCGAGGATGGCAAGGTCACCGAGAAGCAGCTAAAGCGCTGCATCATGGGACTGGTCGGCCTGCTTGATGAGTACTACCCAGCGCTCAAACGGGTACTCGACACCGGCATCATCGATTTGCTCGACTCGCCCCGCCTGCCCCCCGGTTCGGCCAGCGTGATGGCGCAGATGCTGTTAGCGTCGCTCAAGGCGGGCGGCTCGCCCGACACAGATCCACAAGTGGTCGCGGTCAGGAAGATCATCGAAGACCTTGATCGAGCCGCTTCGTCGGGGCCACCCACTTCGGTGTAGGCGGAGGTCCGCAACGAGGACGCACGGCTCCGACTCGAAGAACAACTCGAAAGCGGTTGCGACCCCCTCAAGAAACACGCCCATCGGACTCACCTCAGCGCGTTTCGCCGCGTGCTCGATGATATGGACCCCGCGGGAACATATCAGCTGAATGCGACGGTGCTACCATCCCTGCGCCAGACACAGAAGCGAGGCAGATGGGCAGCCTCGTACCAATTCACTGAGGACGAGTTTGGGATTTCTACTTGGCGCGGGCAACCTCGGGCTGACGGCCCAGTGGCGTTTTGGCTTCGTCGGGTTTGGGACGGCTGTGGACTCAACCCCAGGCGTCTTGTATCTCGACGTGGGCGGGCACCTGAAGCCAGGCGTTATCGACCATCACGCCGGCGGGAGCGGCACGCAGGCGGTTCAACTCGGCGATGGCAGAGTCTTGCAGACCCTCCTCGTGCTGTCGCATCTGATCGAGGCGGGCGATTTCGGCCTGCGCGCGAAGCACGTCCACCTGCCCGGTGAGGCCGGTGGCGTAACGCGCGCGGCTCAACTCCTCGATGTCAGTGGTGGCCCTGCGCTGATCCGCCAGGATGGCCAG
>Ga0163144_10009725_pt1 | contig 20613 bp, 18 predicted proteins | sample OliLak19BULKMAT1_FD_123175 | JGI IMG/M metagenome (GOLD analysis project Ga0163144, IMG submission 123175) | Freshwater microbial mat bacterial communities from Lake Vanda, McMurdo Dry Valleys, Antarctica - Oligotrophic Lake LV.19.BULKMAT1 | ecosystem: Environmental > Aquatic > Freshwater >... | reverse complement strand
TCGACGACATTCGAGCGGTCCGTGAATCATATGGATTTGCCGCAAATTCCAGGGTTTCAAGTGAGCGCGCCAGTATTGCTCTCAATGACAGCTTGAAAGGGCTGGGGCAAGCCCTGACCTACGGAATACTTCACTAGTTCCCCGTCGCCGCAGGCGCATTCGTCAACGACGTCAAAAATGCCAACAAATCGGCGGCGTCTTGGGCCGTGACGTCGCGGAGCACTAACTCGGGCATCAGCGACTTCTTTTGCGGTTCGAACAACGCCACCTCGCTGGCGGGCACGCGGATCTGCTTGCCTTCGACATCCCTGAGCGTGATTTCCTTGTCGGTCTTCTCCACGAGGAAACCAGCGTACACCTGGCCGCCCGTCGTTTCCAGCAGATAGGCAACATACTCCGGTGCGATGGCCTTGGAGGGGTCGAGGATCGTTTCCAGCAGCGTCGCCCGCTCGTACTTCTTGCCAATCTGACTCAAATCAGGTCCCAGCGTCTCACCGAAGCCCTGCACGCGGTGACACTTTTTGCATTGCGCGGCCGAGCTCTTAAAGAAAATCTGCCGCCCGCGATCGGCATCCGCCTTAAGGGCCAGAATCGCGGCCGGGTCGACCTCGCCTCCCAATCGCTTGGGTCGATCCTCTTCCGGTATGAATCGCTCGAACAGCACGCGGATGTTCACATCGGGGTGCTTTTGCGCCCTGGCTAGCACTTGCGGAACGAGCGCTTCGGGCAATTCGTGCTGCTCGATCAGCCGCAACAACACGAGCGCCCCGCCGGTCGTGGCGATCGCACTTTTTGCGGCGTCGGCTTGCAGCCCCTCGGGCACATCCTTGGCGATCAACAGCCGGCGCACCGACTTCCAGTCTTGCAATTCGACGAGCGCCGCCAGGGCCGCCTTGCTCAGGTTCTTGTCGCCCGAATCGAGCAGAGTCGCCAGTTCTGTTTCAGCGCCTGGAGCGCGAATTTGCGCCGCTGCTTTGATCGCACGGCGACGCACGGCCGGCGTGGCACTGGATTCTGTAACGAGTTTGAGCACTTGCGGCGCGAACTGACGTAGATTCTTCTCGCCGACCAGATCCAGCGCCGCGAGTTGCCAATCGGGATCGGCGAGCATCTGGTTCAGGTTCTTCGCGAGGGATTCTTCCTCGCGGAGGGCTTTCCAATCGCCGTCAAAATTGGTTGATACGAGCGCCATCGCTTGCCGGCGCAGGTCCCGCCCGGCTGAAGTGTCGGCGGCAATTTGCAGCACGGCCCGGCCTGCTTCGATGGACGGCGTGCCGCCCAGTTCGCGCAAGATGTTGGATCGGGCAGCGTCGTCGCTGCCCTTGTCCGACATACTCTTGACCAGCAGCGCGGCCGCGGCATTCGGATCCAGTAGCCGCAATAGTTGCAGGTTGCCCAAGCCAACGCGGCCCGCGTCTTTCAAGGCGCCGTAGAGCTTTGGCTTGCAGTTGGCGGCGGCAATGTTGATGGCCTCGAGCAGATATCGATCCGATCCATCGTACGTGCTGGCGAGCTTTACGAGCGCTGCGAAGGCCGCGTCGCCGCCGGTTCCTGACGCACTATTCGCCGGCCCAATAATCGCCGGCAGTGCTAAGAGCACTTCACGCCGTACGGCCCCATCGGCATCGTCGGCCAGCGGCAGAATCGCTGCGGCGTATTCCGCACCATGACGCCGCAGAATCCGCGCGGCCAAGGCCCGCATCCGCGCGTCGTCGCTCTTGAGTCGTTCGACCACCGGCGTGCGGGCATCACCGCCCCGCCGATCCAATAGCCACAATGCGCGGGCGACGTTACTTGGTTCGCGGTCATCCAAGAGTCCGCGTAAGGCCGCGACGCTCTTCGACCCTTCGGCCAGCAGCCGTTCGCGGGCCAGGAATTGTGTCGCGAGGTTCGGATTCTTCAGGCCCTCAACGGCGTCTTCAACCGACGCATACGGTCCCGGCTTGCCGATGCGCTCGAGCTTCTTACCCTTGGGCCGCAATTGAAAGATCCGCCCCTGCGTCGGATTGTTGTAGGCATGCCCGCCCACTCCGCCGTCGTACCAATCGGAGACGTACAGGCTGCCGTCGGGCGCGGCGCAAATGTCGTCGGGTCGGAAGTATTTGTCGCCGTCGCTGGCCAAGAACACTTGGCTCGTGGCCTGCATGCCGGCGCCCGAGTTCTCGTGGCGAAACATGCGGACTTCGGCCGGGCCGGCGTCGGTGTGCAGCGGAGCATTCTTATAGTGCGGGCCAAAGGCGTCTCCTTCATAGAAGCACATGCCGCACGGCGAGCCGAAGCCGGTGACCAGCGTGGCCGGAACGAAGCCCGGAATGTGACCGCGGAAGTGCCAGTGCTCGCCAAAGGGCGTGCCCGGCGGTGTCTTGGCCGGGGGGTGGCCGAACCAGCCGTAGTCGCCGCCTTCCATGAGCCAACAGACGCGTGCGCTGAAATTACCGTCGTTGTCGTTGTCGGTCAGGAATGATTCACCGAAGCTGCTGACGCACACCTCGTAGGGATTGCGAAAATTGACGGCCACCAGCTCTAGCTTGCTGCCGTCGAGCTCGCCTCGAATTACCGCGCCGTAACCGTACTCGATCGTTTTGCCATCCGTGCCCGTGACCTTAAAGCCCGTATCGCCGTGCGACATCCACCACTTGTGATCGGGTCCCAGCACGAGGCTGTGCGCGCCGTGATCGTGATTGCGACCGCCAAAGCCCGTGAGCAATTTCTTTGGCGGCCCGTCGGCCTTGAGGTCATGGTTCTTGTCTTCATAGACCCACAAGTCGGGGCTGGTCGCCACGTAAACGCGATCGCCAGCCACGCAGATGCTCATAGGGCAGAACAGCCCCTCGGCGAACACCGTGGCTTTGTCGGCGCGGCCGTCGCCATCGGTGTCTTCGAGCACTTTAATCTTGTCGGACGGAGGATCCTTGGCGGCCGCGCGATACCACTGGATTTCGGCCACCCAAACGCGGCCCTGCGTATCGATGTCGATCGCCGCGGGGTTCGTGATCAACGGTTCGGAGGCGAAGAGCGAAACCTCCATGTCGGCCGCGGGTCGCAGTTCCGCCAGCTCATCCTGGGGCGATCGCTGGGCGAGCACCGGCGAGGCCAGCGCCGAACATAACAAACCCCAGGAGAGTACGGCAGCGGTGGCCGACAGTCGACCGGGCATTGGACGGAAATTCATCGGGCCGATCCCTTGGGGAGAGTTTGATTCATGGGTGGGAGTTATCGCGGAGTGGTCATTCTAGCCTGCCGCGAATTGCCGACGCAAATCGACGACTTGGAGCGCTCACGGCGCTTGGGACCGTGGGGTATCCCGACTCCTTTCGAGGTTGACCCATTTCCGAAGTCGCTACAACGCGCGAAAGCCGCGCAACCCGAACGCGTCCGGAAGAATTCTCGATCGCGCGCTCGAGATTTCCAAAAATCGAGTTGACTCGCGCGGCGCGATTTTGGTAACCGTAAGTCTATTGAGTTGCCGGCAACTCTTGTCCCCTTCAATGGCTCGCAGATAGGGAGGGCGCCTATGCAAGATCCACCTGGTTGGTGCTTGTGAGGAGCCGCAAAGCGTGCGCGTTCCTCACCGCGGATCGCGTCCAATTACCCATTCCTATTCCTCTTGAGCAAAGCGAAAAAAGCCCGCCTCGCCATTCGTCACGGCGCGGCGGGCTTCTTCGTTGAATGAAAGCGCCGACGCAGGTGTAGGGTGGGACGAGCGGAGCGAGTCCCACGTGCCGCGCATTCCTGTTGCCGCGTGGGACTCACTCCGTTCGTCCCACCCTACAACTCTTCTTCGCGGCGCTGGTACCACAGTTCCAGCCCCTCGCGACGACGGATGGCCTTCCGCCCTCCAAACGCCATTCTGCAAGCCAGCGCCAGCATTTCTCCAAAGCTATAGCGTTGCGCTTTACGAGCGCTGGTTACGACGCGCTCGTGAAGGATCACGAAGCGGCCTTGCTGCTTGAGAGCCTGGCTGAGGATCAACTCCTCGGTAACGAAGACTTCTTCGTCGAAACCGCCCACGGCCGCGAACGCATCGCGCCGTACGAAGACGAAACAGCCCGCTGCCCAGCTCCGGATGCGCATGCAGCCCATGATCATTGACGCGGTGATATGAGCCCAAAGCGGTACGGGCTCGTCGAAAGCAATCCCCCCGCCGCCGCCAATCGCGCCGGCTTTCAGCGCGGACACTGCCGCGGCAAGTGTTTCCGTCGGCAGAATCGTGTCGGCGTCGATGAACACCAGAACATCGCCCTTCGCTTCTCGTGCGCCCGCGTTTCGCACCGCGCTAATCTGCCGCACGGCGACGGGTACGACTCGGGCGCCGTTCGCCGTGGCGATTTCCGTGGTGCGGTCGGTCGATGCATCGTCGACCACGATCAATTCGTAGTCGACCCCGGCCGTCTTCGCGGCGGCGTGGATGCTCGCAAGCGTGCGAGCCAAGAGCGTCTCTTCATTGTGAGCAGGGACTACGAAGGTGATCATGAGTGGTCCTGGCCAGGGGGAACGACAATCAACCACGCCCTTCGTTCCTCAGAGCGTGCCACCCAACGGCCGGCTTACGCCGACCACTCGCCGCTACCCTGGTGCTCGACAATCACCGTCGTTGTGATTCCACCACGGGCCGTAAACGCCGCCCGCAGTTGCATCCGCCGCGGGGCGATGGCTGCCACCAGGTCGTCGAGAATACGGTTGGTCACGTACTCGTAGAAGATGCCTTCGTTGCGAAACTGCTGCAAATACAGCTTCAGGCTCTTCAGCTCGACGCAACGTGCGGCCGGCACGTACGTGAAGGTGAGCGTGCCGAAATCGGGCTGGCCCGTTTTGGGGCACACGCTGGTGAATTCCGGACAGACGATCTCGATCGTGTACTCGCGGTCGGGGAACTGGTTGTCGAAGGTTTCGAGCACGGCCCGAAAGCTACTGCTGGTCGGCATACGCGTGAGGCTCCTTTTCCTGGTCCCGTCATTGTGGCATGATGGGGTGAGCTGGGAAAGTGGCCCTGGCCCGTTCGTAGTGTCCGCATTCATGCGGTCCGGCAATGTCACGTCGGGTGTTACGTCCCTGGGGTGCGCCACCTTGAAGCGATCGGTCAGCGTTTGCTGATGCAGTCTCTTAATGGCTAGGAAATCATGCCGCGTGCCGTTGTGTTGCTCTCGGGCGGACTCGATTCAGCCGTGACCGCCGCCATTGCGCGCGGCCAGGGTTGTGAGCTGTTTGCGCTGTCTGTCGACTACGGCCAGCGGCATCGCTACGAGTTGGAGGCGGCTCGTCGCGTCGCCCAATCGCTCGCGGTTCGCGACCACGTGATCGTGCCGGTCGACCTGTCGCGGTTTGGCCGCAGCGCGCTCACCGGACAGTACGACGTGCCTAAGGATCGGCTCGCGGACGAAATAGCCAGTGGCATTCCCGTGACCTATGTGCCGGCGCGGAACACCGTGTTCCTCGCATTGGCGTTGGGTTATGCCGAGGCTCTGTCGGCCGCTGACCTTTTCCTGGGCGTCAACGCGGTCGACTACAGCGGCTACCCCGATTGCCGGCCCGAGTTCATCTCGGCCTTCGAGCGGTTGGCGAACCTGGCGACCAAGGCGGGGGTCGAAGAGACGTTGAAATTCAAGATTCACGCGCCGCTGGCGACGATGACCAAGGCCGACATCATTCGCCGCGGAACGGAACTGGGCGTTGACTTTGGCCTCACGCACAGTTGCTACGACCCCGACTCGCACGGCCGTTCGTGCGGCCACTGCGATTCGTGCCAACTGCGATTGAAAGGCTTTGCCGAGGCGGGTCAGACTGACCCGCTGGAGTACGTCGCATGAAAATCGCCGAGATCTTTCGTTCGCGTCAAGGCGAGGGCCTGCTCACGGGCGCCGAGAGCGTGTTCGTGCGCACCAGCGGCTGCAATCTGCGCTGCTGGTTCTGCGATACGCCGTACACCTCGTGGTCGCCGGAGGGGGTGGACCTGTCGGTTGAAGAAATCCTGGCCCGCGTCAGTGAGCACGACACGCCGCACGTGGTGATCACCGGCGGCGAGCCGATGTTGTACGCGGAACTTGTGCCGCTGGCCGACGCGCTGGCCCGCGCGGGCCGGCACATCACGATCGAAACGGCCGGCACGCTCGATCTGCCGGTCGCCTGCGATCTGATGTCGATCAGCCCAAAGCTCTCGAACTCGACGCCCTCGGCCGCCGAGCACCCGCGCTGGAGCCGCCGGCACGATCACACGCGGCACGCGCCACAGGTCATTCGCCGACTGGTGCGCGACTATGCGTATCAGATCAAATTTGTCGTCGATACGCCCGGCGATCTGGACGAAATCGAGCGCTACCTGGCCGGATTTCCGCAAATCGACCGCGGCCGAGTGCTGCTCATGCCGCAGGGCATTGACGCCGAGGAGCTCGCCACGCGCAGCGCGTGGTTGGAGGAGTATTGTGGCCAGTCGGGGCTGCGCTACTGCCCCCGAAAGCAGATCGAATGGTACGGCCTGGCACGAGGGACGTAGGTGGGGGGCGGGCGTCTCGCCCGCCTGATGCTGGGCGCCGTTCATGGCGGGCGAGACGCCCGCCCCCCAGCTACTTGTTCGACTGGCTTTCCGCGGACGTCGTCGTGGGCGCGGGCCCATGCCCTCGCGGCACCGTGACCAGCACCGTCACCGCGCCCACGGCCACGAGGATCAACCCGGCAAAGAACAGCGACATCCGCATCGGCGTGAAGTCCTTGTACGTCCCGCTCATATAGATCGTAAGAAAGGCGTTCACGACCGGCGCGAAGCCAAAGACTAGCGGCATGACGTAGGTTGGCTTGCCGCCGAAATTGAAGGCCAGAATGATGCCCAATGCGCCGAGCGCGCCGGCCGCGCCGCCGGCGAGGCTCCACACGATGCCCGAATATCTGGCCAGGCCGCTGGCATTTTCGTTGATCCAACTCCCCTTCTCGCCGTAGAGATAGAGAAAGACCATCGGCACGACGACGGCGATGGCGAAGTAGGCCAGTCCCACGCACACGAACGGCCGCAAGCGGCTTTGCTCCATGCCCATCTGCCCGCGATGCAGAACCGGTCCGTATCCCCCCCAACAAATGGCCGCCAAGGCGATCGCGCCGATCACGCTCAAATACTCGAAGCTCAGAAATCTCATCGCGGACAAGCTCCGTGGGAGGGCAAAGTGGTGGGATCGCAGGAGGACGGTCGCCGACGCCCTGCGACAGTTTATCAGAAGCGGGTGCTAGAAGTACACGGGCCAGAGCGTGCCGGTGTTCGGTCGGCGGTCGGGTGGCACTCTCCGTCATTCCCGCTGAGGCGGGAATCCAGCGAACCACAAAACGGCCCTACACCACAAGATTCACAACCGCCGCACACAAGTCTCTTTCGCCACCGCGCTGCCCCGAGTCCCTGGATTCCCGCCTCCGCGGGAAAGACGTCCGAGTAGTAACGTTTGAGGTTCCTAGTGTTTCACGCCGATCAGCAGCAGCTCCAAATAGCTGCGTCGCTCTCCCTGCAGAAGGCCCAACCTGGCCGCCAGCGAGGCGATATTCTGCCTGGCCGCTTCCAAGTCGCCGTCGTCGGCCCGCACTTCTAGTTCGACGAAATGTCCCAGTCGCTCGACCTGGTCGAGAGCCACTTCGACCGAGAGACCCTGCCAGGGTAGTTCCGCCAACCGGCGCTGCTTGTAGACTTCTGCCACCAGGCGAAAGCCCAGCGCCACGAGCAAATTGCCGAAGTCGGCCGCGGGCTGTTCCCCTTCGGCCAGGGGCACTTCAATTTCGCGCCGCGTCTTGGTGAATTGGTCGAGCTTGGGCCCTTTGTACGTGACGAAGTTGGCATCCCCGACACGACGAATCCGCAGGGCCTCATCGGTCGTGGCGAAATCGCGGGCCGGATGGGCGTAGTAGCCGTCGACTTGCCAAACGGGCGGATCAAAATCGGCCCCCAGCTCGACGAGCCGGCCTTCGAGCTCGGCCGGATTGGCAACACGAAATTTTTGCTCGACTTCGTAGCGCATGGGCGCGTCGACTGTTGTGATAAGGTGTCCGGCGCACTCAAAGGCGCCTTTGAACGCCTGTCAAAGCGACGCCGCTTCTTCTAACGCCAAAGTTCAGCTCGAATTTGCCGAAACACGACCGCGGCGATTATTTCTTCACCACGTCAATCGTCACTGGAGTCGATTGCTCGGGCCGGTCGATGTCTCGGCCCCGCGAGCTGGGCGATGGCGTGAGCTGCATTTGCGGGTGGGAGACTTCGACCGTATACAGGCCAAACTGCATGCCGCCGATGCCCTGCAGGTCCGTCTGTTGCAGTTCCGCCGGGATCATCATCACAGCCGCACCTTGCGATGTCGAGGTACACTCCGCCGGCTTGAGCACGCTGGCGAAGGCTTCGTCGGGCACGAGCTTCACCATCACGCCATCGACCGGAGCCCCATTGAGCCGGACGACGCACCTAACCGAGGCCAGGCCCAGTCCCGCATCGGCCCATTGCTTTGCGCGGGCCACCAGCTCGTCGCGAGTTAGGTTCCCATCGTTGTTGGCATCGTAACGACCCCATGCGGCGACGATGCCAGGGGCTTTTTCCGCCTCTTGCTGGGAGATCGAGCCGCTGGAGTCGGCATCGCAGCGCTCGATGATCGTCGTGGCAAACGCCTCGGGATCGTATTTCGGCATGTCCACTTTGCTGGGTTTCGAGGCGCAGCCTGCGAGGAGCGATGGCGCCAGTAAGGCCAGATGCCAAGCGGCCAGATACCAAACGGAAAGCGGGCCGGCTCGTCGTCGATGCATCATGGTTCTTAGGGATCCTGTTGGCTGGTGATGTCGTCGCGAGCGGATCTTCTGGGGGACGGGCGTCTCGCCCGTCAGTCATTACCGCGGTTCGTGGCAGGCGAGGCGTCTGCCCGTCGAAGAAGTTCGGCCCATCGTTGGCCGGCGTCGCGTTACTGGCTCGCGTTGTTCGTCACGGTTCCGTCGCGTCGATCGGCCATGAAGACGTGGACGCGTAGGTCCATGTTGTAGTTGAGCCGCTGGACCGACCCATCGCAGAAAGCCATGTTCCAGACCGTGGGATGCGCTGAGCCGAACTGCCAGCTAAAGTCCACGCCCGCGCGGTCCTGTACCGGAAGCCAGCCGAGCTGCGCCCAGCGAACATTATCGCGCTCGTCGGAAACGTACGGTCCTTGGTCGTCGCCCAGGTCCTTGCCATCCTCGTAATGCAGGGTGTCGACCCACTTCTCGCCGACCAGGTAAGTGTTCGTCAGACCATCGGTGATTTCGGGAATCCGAACCTTGCTGCGCACGTGAACGATGCCTGTGACGAGCTTTTGGTCGGGCCAGCCTTTGTAAGTGGCGGCTGCAGCCACGCTGTCCGGACCGATCCCATAACCGATATTGCCGGCGTTCTGATTCTTGGCGAAGTCATAAGGTGCGCCGGCGTTGGCCGCATAATCAATGCGAGCGCCGACGCTCAGCGGTGCGCTGCCGATGGGCCTCACGACAAAAGAGATTGCCTTATCGACTTGGTAGGCTTCGGCGGGACGCCGCGTCGGGCAGTAATGGATTGGGATCGGCGTCTCAAGAACTTTCTTAATTGCCAGTTCCTTTTGGGCCACCGAGCCGCCGGAACTCAATTGAGACAAATTGCTCTGCTCGTGAAACGTCAATAGGCTGAATGGCCACGCGCCCGGCTGATCGTCCCCCGTTCCACGGTCGGCGTCAGGGGCCCACTGAAATCCCCACCCTCCGGTCGGAAACCGGTTGTGAGTGTCGTGATGCATTTGAAACGCCAGCGCGAGCTGCTTGAGATTGTTCTGGCACTGCTTGGCCCGGGCGGCTTGAACCGCCGGCAGTAACAGCGAAATCAGAATGCCGATGATCGCGATGACGACCAGCAACTCGACGAGAGTAAAGGCGCGACGGCCGGCGGTCGGTTGAATGGGCATAGCCAAAACCCCCCTGGGTGGCGTGACGTCGTGATGGTGCCGATCGCTTGCCTTCGACCCGGCTTCCGATGGCCCCCAGTCTAACATTCCCAAGGGGCCGAGTGAAGCGACAACCTGCGTGTCAAGCGAAATCGGGTGCAGATCGTACTTTGCGTGGCCGTTTGTGTACTCACATCAGCGCACGCTTTTCCCAGCCCAGGCATTCATGCCTGGGAAAGCGGGACCAATAGAATTCGTCGTAAACGCCCTTTGACGGCGGAACGATCTCGCGACGGCACGGCCCACTAAAGCGGGCGGACAATGATGTGATCGGGGCATCGAAAACCCAGGCATTCATGCCTGGGCTAGGGAAAAGTAACGATCCTTTCACAGTCATCCAACTCACAGTCATCCAACAAACAGTCGTCCAACAATTTGGCTTGGCCGGGCGTAGCCCTCGCGGCGCTATTTCAGGTCAAACAGGATCTTCTGTCGAAACGGCACATCCGAGGCGAGCTCGAAGCCCAGTGTGGTCTCCGTGTTGTAGCGAGCCGGAATCGTCTCGCGCCCTTGCTGTTGCTTTGAAACGCGCACTCGGTACAGGCCGCAGTACAAACCCGGGAGCTTCCCGTCTTGAACCGCTAGTGAAACTTCACCGCGAGCGTCCGTCACGCCAACGGCCGGCACAGGCAAGCCCTGCATGAAGGGCTCGGGTTCCACGACGACCTGCGCGTCGGTCAGAGGAACGCCGCCGCGCGTGATGGCCACGGTGGCGTTCATGATGATCGCGGTCGAACTCCGCAATTTGTCGATCCGCTGGGAGATTTCCGCGGCCGAGAGTTTTTGATCGTGGTCAGCGTCGACGCGATCGATGGCCGCTTGCAAACCCGGACAGCTCTTCAATTCGTCGGCGTCGATCGCACCATCGCTGTCTTTGTCACACAGCGCGAGGGCCTCGGCGGCGCATGCCGAGCCGCTGGCCAGAGGGTGCTTGACGGCCGGTGGTGTTCTCGAACAGCCAGGCAGCAGTAGCAAGCCGACGACAAGCGCGACGCCATGAGCCCCTGCACCGTGTGTCACAGGCTTCGCCAGTGAAATCCGTTGACGAACGACCGGGACGGGCAAAGCCAACAGCGCAAATAGACCAATCGAGCTTGTTGTCTTCAACAGGCATCTCCTGCCATAGAATAGAAAAGTGCCCGGCAACTGTCGCCCGCTGGCGATTGCGCCTTGTCGTTGGAGACTTGGCTACTGCGCCGTGGCGCTGGCAGTGTTGTCACCACGCCCCCGCGTTCCCATCGACGACCACACCTTCGGATCGATCGTGTAGGCGATCACTTGGACGCTGCCGTCGCAGTAGCCGGCCTGAAACACGTTCGGATGCGCGCTGCCGAAGTTGAGCCAATCCGACAGGCCGGGAGTGTCCTGCCTGGGCCAATAATCTGCCCCGACGCCGCACCAGCGCGTGGTGTCCCAGTCATTCCCCTCGTAGATGCAATCGTTGTCGGCGCCGTCGTTGCCCGTTTCGTAGTCCAATGGATTGAGATACTTTTCCGCGACCATGAACGTGTTCGACAAACCGTCGGTGATTTCGCTCAAGCGGATCGCGCTGCGCTCGGTGAACAAGCCATCGAAGACAATCTTCAGCGCCGCGTCGCTGTTCGTCCAGGCGCAGCTTGGAAACTTCGTCAGACAGCCCAAGTCTTGTGGCCCTGCGCCCACGATGTAGGTCGTTCCACCGTTGGCTGCGTAGTCGGTCTTTCCTAGGAACGGAGGAGTCCCCGCATTGACCGACGGCACGACGTTCGGATACGCGCCGGTTTGGCGTCGGCTCGGGCAGGTGAGCAGCGGCAAAAGCGTCGCTCGCAAAGTAGTCAGGGCTTTGTACTTTGCACCGCCGGGCCCCGGCCCCGCCGCACCCGATCCGATTAGCCAGATGTTTTGCGCTTCGATGTAGGGAAGCGTGCTGTAGATCCAACCTCCGGGCTGTCGCGGGCCGAAACCCATGTCGGGGTCGCCCGTCCAGGTGTACCCCCAGCCGCCAGCGGGAAGATGCCCGTGCGTCGATTCGTGCATCAGGCAACCCAAGGTGACTTGCTTGAGTTGGTTGCGGCATTGTGTGCGCCGGGCGGACTCGCGGGCCGCCTGCACGGCCGGCAGCAAGAGCGCGATCAGAATGCCGATGATCGCAATAACCACGAGCAATTCAACGAGTGTGAAACCATGACTTCGAGTGCGACAGCCAGTCCCAGCACGACTGCGCGATGGCATGGGCGATCCTCCCCTTGGTGGTGTGAATCCGCGACGATGCCAATGGTTAGCGTCCGGCGCGGCTTCACTTGGCCCCCAGTCTAACAGCACCAAATCGGCGAGAGAAGCGCGCAGCGGCGACCCGGACGGGGATTTTGGGGCCTCGTATACGAGTCTGCTGGTGACTGCTCACGTTGACAGGCCCGAAAAATGCGGTCAAACTGATGAGAGATCCCGCCCCCCGAGCGTTCCCCACCCCCCGTCTGGAGTTTTCCCCTCGACGAGCGGTCAAACAGGGCAACGCATTCCCTACCCGATACGAGAGTTGAGGCTCCCTTATGCGTAAGAACTTGGCGTTTGCGCTGGTCGTCGGATTCGCCGCGGCCCTGGTCATGGCATCGCAATGCTCGGCCGGCAAGTACAACAAGAAACTCAACGTGGGCGATGCCGCACCGCAGTGGTCGGGCGCGGCGGGCATCGACGACAAGAAACATGCCCTGGCCGATCATAAAGATGCCAAGGCGGTGGTGGTGGTGTTCACCTGCAACCATTGCCCCGTGGCTGATTTTTACGATGAACGCCTGGTGCAATTGCAAAAAGATTACAAAGTCAAGGGCGTGCAACTCGTGGCCATCAGCGTCAGCACTATGGAAGCCGACAAGCTGCCGAAGATGAAGGAGAAGGCCGAGACCAAGAAGTTCAACTTCCCTTACCTCCATGACGAGACGCAAAAGGTAGGCCGCGATTTTGGGGCCACGGCCACGCCGCAAGTCTTCGTGCTCGGCGCCGATCGCAAGATCGCCTACATGGGCGCGATCGACGATAGTTGGGCCGATCCGGCCGAAGTCAAGAACGCCTACTTGCGCGACGCGCTCGACGCGGTCCTGGCCGGCAAGCCGCCGGCGGTGACGGAGACGAAGCCCAAGGGCTGCGGGATCGAGTACGAATAGGATCCAACTACTCCCGTGTTGTGCAATGGTCTCCCGACCGTTGTTGTGTTGTGCAATGGTCTCCCGACCGTTGCACCCGTGGCACGGTCAGGAGACCGGCCATAACCCAGGTGCGCTGTGTGCAACAAACATGTAGTGTGGGACGAGCGTTAGCGAGTCCCACGTGAACTGAGATGCTCGTGGGACTCGCTCCGCTCGTCCCACCCTACTTTTTCCGATCGGATCCAAGAGGAGCGTCGATGCGATTCTTGCACTCACAGCACGCGGTGAACGTAGCCGCTCGGTTGATAGTTGCGGCACTATTGCTTGTGGCATCAACCGCAATTCGTGCGTCAGCGGACGAGCCCAAGAAACCCGACGAGCCGAAGAAGATCGCACCCGAAAAGGTTTCGCTCACCAAGGTCGATCGGGCCGAGTTCGACAAGGCCGTCGCCAAACACAAGGGCAAGGTCGTGCTGGTTGATTTTTGGGCCACCTGGTGCGCGCCGTGCGTCAAACAGTTCCCGCACACGGTCGAGCTAGCACACAAGTACGCCGACAAGGGCCTGGTCGTGATCTCGGTCAGCTTCGATGACCCGGACGAGGAAGTGGAAGTCCGCAAGTTTCTCGGCGAGCGCGGCGCGAACTTCCAGAACCTACAGAGCAAGGTCGACGCCCAGCAGGCCATCGACGACTTCGAGATCGATAACGGCGCGATCCCCAACTACTGGATCTACGATCGCGAGGGCAAAATCGTCAATCGCTTTTCGCCCTCGGACCCCACGGTCAAATTCCGCAGCGAAGACATCGACGCGGCCATCGAAGCGCTGCTGAAAAAGAAGGCCAAGTGAAGGGGAGTTCGTAGTGACCCGATTCATCGGGTCCGGGTGCTTCTGATGGCGGTCCGCGTCGACCTCGCCGACCGAACTCTCCTGCATCCGGACCGCACCGAATGCGGTCACTACGAGCACGCATGCGCTCCGCTACCCCACCTTCCGCACCACGCCCACAACCACGCCCAGCACCCGTGCGTTCTTGACGTAAATGGGCGCCATCGACGAGTTGGCCGGTTCCAGACGGATTCGATTGGCTTCGGGATACCAGCGCTTGAGCGTGGCCTCGTTTTCGTCGGTGAGCGCGACGACGATCTCGCCCTTATGAGCGGTTTCTTGCTTGCGGATGACCACGTAGTCGCCGTCGGCGATCTGATCCTCGATCATCGAATCGCCGCTGACTTCCAGCACGAACAGGTCGTCGGCGTTGAACAGATCTCCAAAATCGATCCGTTCGTGCTGCTCGACGGCCTCGTGCAGCACGCCAGCCGCGATCCTGCCGGCCAACGGCAAGCCACCCCCCTCGGGCGTTTCGGTCGCCAGCGTGATGGCCCGCGACATGTTTGGTTCGCGCGTGATCAGGCCCTTTTTCTCCAAGGCCTTCAAATGGCACATCACGCCATTGGGCGAGCTGATCTTGAACTGCGTGCCGATCTCGCGGACCGTGGGACCGTAGCCGCGGTGGCGGATCTTCTCGCGAATGAACTGATAGACCTCACGTTGCCGATCGGTCAGTCGCTCCAAATTGGCCATGGCCGGGGATGCCTTCGAAAGGGTTGCGGCGAAAGTAGAATCTCCTGCCACAACTATAATATACGCGTGTACAGAATCAATAGCGTTTGTACACTTTGTATCGGCGATTGCACGACATCGCCAGGAGAACGGGCGTAAAAATCGCCGTAACTAGCTGTTACAGATGCAGTTGCGCAGCAATCTATCGTGCCACAAGTTCCGGCAGCGCCGTGGGCGGCTCGTGCTTGATGCCCTTGTGGTACATGTCCCAGGCGGCCAGGCGATGGCCGTAGGTCGTCACGTCGCGGTATTGCTGGGGCTCGAAGACGATTGCCCGCGAGCCGCGTTCTGCTTCCGCTTCGCGGACCGCATCGAAGTGGGTTTCCAACAACTTGTCGGCCGCCGCGCCGGGCTTCAGCACGAAGCGCAGCTTGTCGGTACCCGGCTCGGGCAAGGGCATGTCGAGCGCCGACGTCTCGAGGAAGAGGCCATCCTCGAGCACGCTGATGTAGCTGAACGCCTGCGTTCGACTGAGTGGATAGTGGATGTCGTCGATCGTGGCAAACACGCGGCGGTCCGTCGCGTGGATGAGGTGTCTGACGTAGGTCAGCTTGGGCTTGGGCCGTTGCAGGCAGGTCGCCACGCGTTTGAAACCGATCGCGATCAAGTTGCGTTCGGTCCTCTGAAAGTACTTTGAAGTCGGCAGCGGCAGCTCGGCGTCGCTGACGTCGAGGTAGATCCAATCCTCATACTTGCCGGCCAAGCGGCCCACCCAGACGACATACAGACATACCGGTAGCCCCAAGACGACGACGGCAGCGAAGATCCAGTTTTCGAGGGGCATGGCCAGAAACAGTGGGCAGTTGACAGTGGCGATGTTTAGCCGCGAGCCAACGGCGAGTGATCGGCAACCATCGCGGCGCTTACCGCAACTCTAGTTCGCCGGGAGAAAGTCCGCCACTCGCCCCTCCAATCGCACCAGCCGGTGCAACCGCTCGCGGCGAAAGAGCGTCGCAGTGCCAAAGCGCTGCGCACGTGCGGCTGCCATTGGTCCAATTTCCCTGTCCCCTGTCCCCTGGCCCCTGCCCCCTGTTCCCGCGTTTTACAGCACCTCGCCATCCCAGCGCACGAAGCCTTCCATGGCGTAGTACTCGGGCAGGCCGAGCTGATTGTAGGTGTCGGCCGTGTGTCGATTGCGATCTTCGGCCCGTTGCCAGAACTCGCGCGAGTCGGGACCGGGAAACAACGCGGCGTCCTTTTGGGACTCGTGGCGGAAGATGGCCGCCTTTTTCAGTTCCAGGTTGCGCGGGCTGAGCGGCACCGCGATGTCGATCTCGTGGGGCGGCCATTCCTGCCACGCGCCGCGATAGAGCAACGCCTCAGGCCGGCTGCCCGTTTCTTCTTCCAACTGCCGCAGCGTGCGGATGATCGCCTCGGCACAAACGCGGTGCGTGCCGTGCGGGTCCGAAAGATCGCCCGCGATATACACCTGCTGCGGCTGGACGCGGTCGAGCAACTCACGGATCAGGCGCACGTCGTCGTCCGTCACGGGGTTCTTGGCGATCGTGCCGGTGCGATAAAAGGGCAAGTCGAGAAAGTGCAGGTGCTCTTCGCGGCAGCCGCACACGACGGCCCCGGCTTTGGCTTCGCTCCAGCGGATCAGAGCCTTGATTGAGAGCACAATGTCGCTGTCGGGCTCGCCGGGCAGCTTGCTCTTCAGCGACTCGATCACGTTCCGCTCGACTTCCTGCGAGCGCTCGACGTCGATGCCGAAGCGGCGGTTGAACTCCGACACCAGGTCGGCCACGCGGTGCGCGTCGTGATCGAAGACCGCGATATTGCCGCTGGTCATGTAGGCGACGTGGACTTCGTGCTGGTCCTCGACCAGGCGGATCAACGTGCCGCCCATGCTGATCACGTCGTCGTCGGGGTGCGGACTGAAGCAGATGATCCGCTTGCGATCGCGCCCGGCGGGATGGTACTCGATCGTGTCCATCATCCAGCGGAAGACGCGATGCGCCAGGCTTTGCGCCGGCCCGTGATGCCGCAAGAGTTGATGCAGGTTGTGTTCGCGGAGGTCCTGGTCGTCGAGCTTCAGCAGGGCCTTGCCCGTGCGCTGCGAAAGCCAGAGCACGGCCCGCTTGATCAAGGCGTCGGTCCATTCGACGTTGCCTAAGAGCCAAGGCGTAGCCACGCCGGTCAACTGGCCGGCGGCCGCTTCGTCAACCAGCACCGCCACGTCGGCGTGCTCGCGGAGGAACGTGGCCGGCACGCGGTCGGTGGTGGGCCCTTCGAGGGCTTCTTGGATGATGCCCGATTTGTGTTCGCCCAGCGCGATGAGCAGAATCTTGCGAGCTTCGAGGATCGTGCCCAGCCCCATCGTCAGGGCCTGCAGCGGTACGTTCTCCTCGCTGAAGAAATCGCTGGCGGCGTCCTTGCGGGTAACCGGGTCGAGCGTGGCCAGCCGCGTGCGGCTATTGCGGACGCTGAACGGCTCGTTGAAGCCGATGTGCCCGTTGCGGCCGATGCCCAAGATCTGCACGTCGATGCCGCCGGCCCGCTCGATGGCCGCTTCGTAGCGGCGGCAGTGGTCGTCGACGTCTTCGAGCGGAATCGTGCCGTCGGGAATGTGGATATTCTGCGGCGCGATGTTCAGATGGTCAAAGAAGTGCTCGTACATCCAGCGGTGGTAGCTTTGCAGTTGGCTGGGCTGCAGGCCGTAGTATTCGTCGAGGTTGAACGTGACCACGCTGGAGAAGTCGAGCCCTTCCTCGCGGTGCAGGCGGATCAGCTCGCGATACACGCCCACGGGCGTCGAGCCGGTCGGCAGGCCCAGCACGGCCTTCTGGCCAAAACTGTTCCGTTCGCGGATGATGCCGGCGATGGTGTGGGCCACATGGCGGGCTAGATCGCGGTCGGAATCGAAGACGTAGCAAGGAATTTTGGCGCCGGGCACGCGATGGGCGGCCGGGGCGCCGGCGGCAGTGAGCAATGTGCGCATAGGAGGCGGGGTTAGGACAGCGACGAAAACTGGAATTGATGCCAAGAATCTATGATCTTCGCAGGTTTTGCCGAGAAAATCCACGGGGAAACTGGCGTCAATTAGAAGGAGTCGGCAGCGAATACCGAAATGAAGTTGTGGACCCCGGCAGCGCAATCCGGTTAGCCGCGACGCAAAGCGGAGCGTTTTCGCCCCATTCCCGCACGTTGTAGTCTTTACTATGGAATCCGATCGTCGCCCGCCCTCAGCCCCCCGTGACGATTATCGGCAGCGACTATCCTCGCGCGCTCGTGCCGCGGCGCGGCATGCCCGTCGCGAGCGGGGCATCCGCTGGTTCAAACGGGCGTTGCTGGGCAGCGTCATTGGCTATGTCGTCTTCGATCCCACGGAAAGCTCCGCGCTGGTGCCCTTGGCCGTGTTCCTCGTGCCTCTCACGTTGGTCCACGAACTGGTCATTCGCGCATGGCGGCGGACCGCCATCGCCGCGGACTACTACCAGGCCGCGCTGGCCCGGCTTGACCATCGTTGGATCGGCGTCGGCCCCTCGGGCGTCCGTTATCGCGACGCGGCGCATCTGTATGCCGACGACCTCGATCTGTTCGGTCGCGGATCGCTGTTTCAACTATTGTGTACGGCCCGCACGCGCGTGGGCCAGGACATGCTGGCCGCATGGTTGCTCGCGCCGGCCGACGCGCAGACCGTTCGCGCGCGCCAGGCCGCGATCGTTGAGTTGCGAGACGACGTCGACCTTCGCGAGACATTGGCCGTGCTGGCCGACGACGTGCGACGGCTCGACGCCGCTGCCTTGCGGGCGTGGGCCGAAGCGCCGGCAATACTTTCCAGTCGCGGCGGCCGCGCATTCGGGTTCTGCGTCGCTGTTGGACTGATTGCTAGCTTCGTCGCGTTCGTTTCGCTGGGCGGAAACTGGTGGCTGCCTGCCCTCGCGCTGCTGGTGGTCGAAGCAGTGATGTTTGTCGCCGCGCGTCCGATCTTGCTACAGCTCAGCCCCTTGGTCGGTCCGGCCGGAGAAAGCCTCGCAGCCCTGGCCCGAATCGCGCAGGTCGTCGCGCGTCTGACTGTGAACGCACCGCTGCTGTCTGAATTGCAGGCCGCGCTATGCTCCGATCGCCGCCCGCCCTCGGCCCGCGCGGCGAAGCTCTATGGCCTGCTGCTTCCCAGCCCGCCCGTGCTGCTGTTCGCCGCACAGCTTGTGCCTCCGTTGGAGACGTGGCGCGCGGGCCTCGCGCGCCAAGTGCCCGAGTGGCTCGCTTCGGCCGGCCAGTTCGACGTCCTGCTGGCAATCGCCGGCTATGCCTACGAGCATCCGGCCGATCCCTTTGCCGACGTTGTCGATACCGGGCCGCTCTTCGAGGGCGAAGGGCTTGCCCATCCGCTCATGTCGCCCGATACGTGCGTTCGCAACGATGTGCGGTTGAGCCATGAATTGCGAATGGTGTTGATCAGCGGCTCGAACATGTCGGGCAAGAGCACCTTTTTGCGCTGCGTGGGCTTGAACCTCGTGCTGGCGTTGGCCGGCGCGCCGGTGCCTGCGCGGCGACTGCGAGTGTCGCCCATGACGCTGGCCACGGCGATGCGGTTTGTGGATTCGATCCACGAGGGAACGTCGTTCTTCATGGCGGTGCTGGTGCGGCTGCGAGCGATCATGCAGGCAGCGCAGGAACGAGCGCCGGTGCTGTTCCTGCTCGATGAAATCCTGCCGGGCACCAACTCGCACGACCGCGTCGTGGGGGCAGAGGCCGTACTCCGCGAGCTGCTCAAACGCGGCGCCGTGGGACTGGTCACGACTCACGACCTGGCGCTGGCCCGCGTGGTCGACGAACTTGCCCCGCAAGCCGCCAATTTTCATTGCGAAGACCAGCTCGTCGACGGCCGCATGACGTTCGACTACAAGCTGCGGCCCGGCGTCGTGCAGAAAAGCAATGCGCTAGCGCTGATGCGGCAGATGGGGTTGGATGTGTAAGGGGCCGGTGGGCAGTGGACGGTTGACAGTGGCCAGAAGAAAGAATTGCTTAGCGGGGAGCCAACTGCGAGCGAGCTGCGGCAAGTCGCGGTTTCATCGCAATCGCCCGTCTTTCCCGCGCCGTATCCAACCGCCGATTGCGAAGCCCCCAATCGCCATGCCCGCAAGCACGAACGTGGAGGGCTCGGGAGAGGGAAACGTCTCGGTTTCAAAGTCCAAATACGCCTGGGTGGGCGTGGTCTTATTAGGGACGATCGATCCAGTATGAAGATCGAACCCAGTCTGGCCGCCTGCCAAGATACCCGAAATGAGCATGTCCCCCGTCACCACAATGTACGCAATGGGCCAAATTCCTGCCGGAGTCACGTCAAGGGTGTTGTAGCTGGCGGTCATCGTCATGTTGCCACCGGGGGCGCCACCTTGAATGCCAGTGCTTACTTGAGTTAGTGTCAAGGTCGTCGAACCGACCGTGTAGGGCGTGTTCCACCACCAACTGTCATCGGCGGCAAACGTGGTTCCCCCCGGCCCATCAGGATCGTCGTGGGAATTCGCCGTGATCGCCTGGCTTTGCGTTTGCACGTTTGGGGACGACAAGGTTCCCATGGCGACCGAATTTGGCGCCAGCCGCTGCACCAAATGGGTCGGAGAAAAAGTTAGATCCTGAAATGCCAACGCCGCGATTGGATCGGCGTGGTTGTCGATCCCGATCAGAAAGCCCTTTGCGCCTGGTGGAAGGGTAGGCGGCTGCGCGCCGGCCGTCGTCCCATCGCCGCTGTTGACCGCCATCACGACCAACTTCGCGGCGTGGCTGTTTGCGACAATTGCCAGCACAGCGACCACGGCGAAGAACGCGCTCGTTTTCATGGTCGATCTCCCAGGGCGATTGCGCCATGCTGGGTAATCTGCGATAACTACGGTCCTGCGGTGGAACCGTGTGGACGAAGCAGTTCGTCAGGTTGCGTCGCGTGCGGCAAGGAGACGCGCGATGGCTCGG
>Ga0163144_10009724_pt1 | contig 20614 bp, 22 predicted proteins | sample OliLak19BULKMAT1_FD_123175 | JGI IMG/M metagenome (GOLD analysis project Ga0163144, IMG submission 123175) | Freshwater microbial mat bacterial communities from Lake Vanda, McMurdo Dry Valleys, Antarctica - Oligotrophic Lake LV.19.BULKMAT1 | ecosystem: Environmental > Aquatic > Freshwater >... | reverse complement strand
TTTAAAGCCTATAGTTTGTTTTAATGTGTAATTAAATGTGTAATCATTACGAAACACGGTTGACTGACTTCTAAATTTATAGTCATTTTCCGCAATTACAGGATTGTTACCACCTAAGCCGGTACCTACTCCTGATGGTGATTCTGAGTAAGGGACATCTCCTGTTTTACAAGTACTCTGGACTACAGAACCGTTATGTGATTCACAAATCAAAACAATAAATTCATAACCACCTACTTTTTTAATAAGCTCCCATTTTTTTCCAGCACCAGATCCAAAATCATATGCAAGACCAATATTAAATCTAGTTAATTTAGTATCACCAGATTTAACATCACCTTGTTTAATTATTACAGTACTTCCTACAAAAAGATTTTCGTAAGCAGAATAATCAGGGGTTTGTGCAAAAGTAGATATTGGCTTTATAAGAAGAACGAAAAACAAGACAAGGTAGAAAATTGTCTTCTTCGTTTTGAATAACCTGCAAAAATAGCTAGAATTCACGCTTATATTATATCATGCAAACAATATAGAATTGAAGGGATTACCAAAGATTTAAACGCAATGTTTTCTCTAGTTTGTGAGCTCGATCATTTGCACCACTTTCATTAAATATCTTATTTAAAACGTTCAAGATATCATCCTCAGACAATCCCAAAACTATCCCGCTACTATTTGTATAATAATCACCACTTTCAACACCGCCCGCTGTTAATGCGTTTAAATCTGCCGGTAGTATAGTATTGGTATCTTTTGAAATAGTTCTTTCGTCATGCCAAAATGGAGTAGGTAGTCTGAATTTTAGTAATGGATTGGTTACTTGGTAGCCCACACCATCATAGTTTGTGCCAGCACAATAGTTATAGAATTCTGTTATTTTGGCACCCTCTGCTTTGAAAGTACTCCAATTTTGTTTTTCTGAATTTACATCTGAATCATTGTGTAGATCTTGTGAAACAACATAAAATCTCGCTTGTAGGGCCTGAAGTTTGTTGAGCTCGTTTTGTGTAAACTGTATGTTTAGATCTCTATCGCTACATTCTGGTGGTGTTTGTGCACTGAGTATCGCAGCTTTCGCCGGATCAAAGTTGTCATCATACTCTGCGTCTATTTCATCATCTCCATTTATGACTCCGTCACCATTTCTGTCTACACCAGAAACACTACCTATGTCTGTTGCGCCACCAACATTTGGAATACTAGTATTGTTTGTAAATTTACTAACACGAGTACTCGCTCCTTCCACAGAGCCGTTGTTAGAACCTGATCCACCAGTATTTGAACCATTACCATTTGGATCTTGGAAATCAGAAGTCAGTTCGCCATTGTTGTTACCTATTAGAGATTTTGAATCTCGACTACTGCTAAGATTGAGAAATTCTCGGAAAGTTAATGGAACTCTACCCTCCTCTATTGCCTTCTGTCTACCTACAAGCCACGCGCCAAGAAGAATCAAAAATATGATTGAAAGTACCGCTATTGAAATTTTGATAAATTTTCTCATAATTATTCTGATAGCATAAATTTATTATAGAAATATTTCTTTGATCTAAGTGATTGTAGAAGCATTTCATCTACCACATCTGTCTCTTCTCTCTCTGCTCCTACAACAGGAGTAGTGTTTATTATATATTGCTTATTCAAACAAGACTCTTTTATAGGGGTGTTTTTTGCTTTGTTTTCGGCAATGTATCTAGCTTTTGCTATTTTTACTATATTTTCTACTTGATTATTTATGTCTGTAAGTTCTTCTACTACCGCCTGTGTCTTTTCTATACTGTCCAAATATTCAGGTTCTATTTCAGTAACCGCTTTGTTGTAACCTATCAATTTACTTGTTTTTTCGATCATGTCTGATATTTTACCAGCATCGAATGGTGTGGCAGTTGTTTTTTGAGCGTCTGAAAATACTTTTATTAAATTTTCTTGTGTATATAGCGCGTTCAGATAAGCCCTCAATGCCCCATAACCGTTATCAAGTTCTTGTGCAACAATATCTATATCAGGACTTTCACTTCTGTTTTCATATTTCAATACGATAGGTGTAACCAGATCATTGTAATCATCAGTCACTTTGTCATACAAAGTTGGCTGAGAAAAGAAATAGTAATCAGCTTTATCGCTACCAAAAATTTTGAGTATACCATCGACTATACCAGTTAGAACTCTACCAACAATTGGTACACCATCTAGGACATGAAACACTGAAGATATATCACTAGCAACTCTATTAAATTTAGTAGGATCAGCTTTGTTACTAAGAGAAGAAAAAACATTTTGATAATTGTCTCCTAAACCAGATTGCCATGTAGGATTTGGTCCTGGAATACAATAGTCGAGTGCACCGAGCACTGGCACGATATGCTTCATAGCGATATATGAATCTTTGGCAGCATTCAGATAGTCCATCTGTGTTTTCAAAATAGATCTTGTGTGTTGGGGTTTGCTTATATCAAACTCTCCCACAAAAGTACTCCCTCCTGTTGAACTATAACCAAAAAGTCCACCTGCACCACCACCAAACAAATCTCCTAAGTATGAATTGTCATCAAATCTTGTTTGAATAGTACCCCTGCCAGTAGAGGCCCCTACCAAACCTTTTGTAAATAAGTTTGTTAGTAACTGATCAAAATATGCACCGAGCACTTGGTTGTAGTTGGTCGCTATCTCCAGCTGTCTCTGAGTAGAGAGAGTCGCATTTGCAACTTGTTGAGCCACTATGTAGCCAGGTGTCACTGTTTCCCACTCAGAACATGTAGGCTCTTTTGCAAAAGTATATGGAGACGGCTTACCCGTAGAAGAATCTATTTTCAGTGGTGCTACTTGCCATTTTTTACAAGTTTTTACATCGGTAAATCCGCTACCAGACATACGCTCAATGTTTTGATTTTGTTGTGCCGTGTTTATATTGTTGGATATAGAATTACTAGCATTGAAAACTGCTCCTACTGGGTTGTAATTCATATTCATAAATGAACCCCACCCACCAGATGTGAAATCTTGTTGGAAATTGTTGTAAGCAGTCGTTGCCTTATTTGAATTTAGGGTTCTACCCAGTCTGCCATCGTTTACTCCGGTATGACTAAGCATGACTATAGACTGGACACTTTGTGCAAATATAGGATGATCGTTTTGGTCTTGGAGAAATTTGTTGAGCTCCTCATTTGTAAGATTTTGCAAATACTGATTAGGGTTTTGGATAAAAAGTGGCAACCCATAGATACCACCCTTTGTTGCCCATCCCAATGTCTGGTTTACGACCTGAGCAAGCATATTTTTGGCTACAGCCCAACCTATACTTTGCAAACAATAATTGACGTCATTTATACTTTTCTGCTGAGCCTTAACTAGATTAACTTGATTTTGCGTATTTTGATCATTTACACTCACGCTATTGGTGGTACCTACTAATTCTGGTAGCTTATTTTTTATCGTACCTTTTATTGTATTAATAAATCCACTTATTTCTACAGCTGCTCTCTGTGTAATATCTGTGCAATCTAGAACAGAAGCACTAACACCCTGAAACTTCAAACCTTGGAAGCTACCACCAGAATTTTCTACCTGAACACTAGGGTTGTAAGTATTGTTTATCTGAGCGTAAGTATTAGCAATAGGCAAGACCCATAAAAACATTATTAGTAGTAATATCGCTACTCTTTTCATTCTTTATATTATACCGTATTTTTTCAAATATTCTTCAAGATTGAAAAGAGAAATAGCTATTTTTTCATTATAAGCCTTGTATATTGCTACACCTATGAGACCACTGAGACCATCGTCTTCTATCTTTGAAAGATATGAGAATGACTCCCCGAAGCCATTGAAACTGTTTACAATACCAAGATGATACGGTACGACACCTATTGGTACAGGTATAGTTAGCAACTTTTTACTATATTCTTTGTAAGCAACTGAAGACTTTTCTAATTCTGAAAGCCTACTGAAGTCAGCATTTTTTAAACTCTCTATTACTATATCTATATCGGCGCTGTTTCTATCAAATGACTCTATTACACCAATAATATCTTCGGAATACTTTTTCAAAGATTCTTCTGTTGTTGAGACAGCTTTGATGTCTTTGATCGTGTAGCTGATGCTCGTCTTTGCCTTTACTGAGTCGCCCAACTTTTGAGCAATACTTTTCAGGGTTTCGCTATCTATTTCATCTGATTGACCCAGTGTAACAGTGAGAGCAAAGAGCTCCCTAGCTAGCTTGTCTGTCGGACTCACTCCTTCTGTATTTTCGGTTGAAGGATTGATGTTCAATGACTTCTTTTTTGTTTCGATTATATCTTTGTTTGCAACTCCTCCTGTATACAACACAGCAGGATCAAGCCCCCAAAGCTTCTCTTCCCAGTCAGAGACACCATTGCCATTAGTGTCCTTATCCAAGAGTTCTTTTATGGTTTGGTTGCCAGCCACGATACTGGGATTTTTCCTGAGAAACTTTTGTTTAAACCATCCTGTTTGTGTGAATAAAAGTATTGAAACAAGAATAGTCAAAGCTGTGGCTTTTTTTATAAATATTTTGCTAGGCAAGTAAGATTTCATCTTAATGTTGTGAAGTACCCCAATCAAACATAATTTGGTTCAAATTTAGTACTACACCATTTGGTGGAAGCCCTTTGAATACACAAGCAACAAAAGCTCCTGATCTCTGGTACAAACCAAGTACTTGTTGTCCCGACCTGGGGGTTGTCCTCGTATTGTTATAAAACTGAGTTACGTATGATACTGGACTTTTACCAACCGGCTTTATCTTTATAGATCCTTGAGGATTTGTACACTCATAATTTGTTGCTTCTAGTGTCTGTATTTCGGTTGCTTTCGTCTGAATAATTCTTCCGCCAAAGGATTGAAAAAATGCAGCATGGGATATTATCGGCATACCAAGTAAAACAACCAAAATTCCTAATACGATTACTTTATGTTTTATCATCACCACTACATTATACCTCCACACCTACTTTTATTACTAGTAATATGAAAATATTTGTGCGCTGTACTTTTTAAAGTAGGTGTGGGGGTATACACCTTGTTATATTTTTCCAATCGAGCAATTCCATGTCTTCTGGTCTGATTTTTGGATCTAGTCCTACAGACTTTATTATCTCAAGAGCTTTTTCTTTGTTTTTCAAATATTCCCCGAGACTTCTGCCGAGCTGTGCACGCTTTTTGCCAAAAACAGCTTTTAAAACAGAGAAAAACTGATCCTCATCAAGATTTACTTCGTCCACGGCGGAGCTAGTAAAAAAATCTCGACTTATATTTTCTATTGATAATATTGCAGAGTCTACTGTAGGTGCTGGAGCAAATGCTCCTCTAGGAACTCTTGCTACAATCTTTGGCTCACCATAAACCTTCACAGCGACAGAGAGGATACTTTGCTTACCATTTCTCGTCACAATTCTTTCCGCTACTTCTTTTTGAATCAATACCACCATAATAGATGGCTGGTTTTGAGAACTCAAAAATTTCTCAAAGATTGCACCAGTAATATAGTATGGAATATTTGCGATGAGTTTATAAGAGTTAGTAGTTAGCAGAGAGTAGTTAGTAGGATTAAATTTTAATATGTCTTCATTTAATAAAATCAGTTTTCCAGATTTTATTTTCTCTGCAAATCTTTCTGTAAGTTTCGGTATTAGTTCACGGTCTTTTTCTATCGCTATCACTTTTCCAGAAAGAGCCAAAAGTCTTTCAGTAAGCACTCCTTCACCCGGTCCTATTTCTAGTACAATATCATCAGCTTTTATATCCCCGGCATCTATTATTTGAGATAGAGCTTTTTCACTCCTTAGAAAGTGTTGCCCCAATGATTTCTTTGCATACATGAGTACAGATTAGCATAAGAGCGGTACACCCAAAAGCTATATATGTCCTCGCTCAACACGCATAAAATTCTGTTGAATTTTTGCTCTTCTCGTGTCAGTCATACTGCGAAGGGTTTCGCTCGGACACATATAGCTTTTTCGCTCCCAAAAATAACGAAAAGAAAAATACAAATAAGTATCATTTTCGCGCCTTGCGCAGACTGACTGAGGCGAGCAGAGCAATCCGCTAGTAAGCGGATATGTGTGCAAGAAAATGATATTTATTTGTATTTTTTAATTCATTAAATAAAAACTGTAAAACCACTTTCTCCTTCGCGGCTTTCTCGTTGTGATAATTCTTCTGGAATATCCAAAAGGAATTCACTCGGTAGTCTGAAGTCCCGTGATCCATATATGGTACGCATACTTGCATAAGATAGGTAGAGTTTGTGTCGCGCTCTAGTGAGAGCTACATACATGAGGCGTCGTTCTTCTTCGGCATCAGCGCCAGTGAGCTTGCTATCCCTCTCGTGTGGAAAAAGTCCTTGTTCAAGTCCAGCAACAAAAACAACAGAAAATTCAAGACCTTTTGCAGAGTGTATTGTCATGAGCTTTACTCCTTTTGCTTCAGCTAGGTTATCTTGATCACTTGCGAGAGTTGCGTCCTCTACAAGCTTTTCTATTCCTACGTCGCCCTCAAAATCATTGTAACGAAGTCCAAGTGTCACGAGCTCTTTCAGATTTTCCAATCTCTCTTCACCATCAGAACTTTTTCTATAGAAGTTTTCCAAACCACTTTCCTTGATTATGTATTTGATAATATCTGTAGTTTTGTTTGTTTTTATATATTCTCTAATACGCTCCAAAGTATTATAAAAATTATCAACATTTATAAATGCTTTGCCACTCAGAGATTCTTTACCCTCAGAGAAAAGAGTAGCAATAGTAGTTTTGCCTATTCCTCTAGTTGGTACATTTATAATGCGTTTGATATCCACCAATGAGTCTGGATTGATAGACGCTCTGATATACGAGACTACATCTTTCACTTCTTTTCTTTCAAAAAATTTCACACCGAGAACTTGATAAGGAATGCTGTACGAAAGAAATGCTTCCTCGAGTACTCGCGACTGAAAGTTGGTGCGAAAAAGCAACGCAATATCATCTGGCTTCGTCCCATTATCAATATGCTCTACGCATCTTTCCACTATGAAGTTGGCTTCGTCTATTTCGTCATACGCACCATAAATAGATATCTTCTCGCCATCGTGATTGTTGGTAAATAGAGTCTTTGGTGTGCGGTGAGAATTTTTGGTAATGACATTGTTCGCAGCACCAATCACATTTTTTGTAGAGCGATAATTTTCTTCGAGCAGTACCACAACAGCATCTTTGAAGTCTTTTTCAAATTCCAAAATATTTTTGATATTTGCTCCACGCCAAGAATATATACTCTGATCAGAATCTCCCACTACACAAATATTTTTCTTTTCTCCAGCTAGCGCCTTGGCTATTTTGTACTGCACTTCATTTGTATCTTGGTACTCATCTATATGTATGTGGCTCCAGCGAGAGAGACACCAGTCCAGCACCTCTTTGTTTTTTTCAAGTATCTCCAATGTCTGGTTTAGTAAATCATCGAAGTCGAGCGCCTTCTGACTTTCTTTCAAACTTTTGTATTTGCCCCAGATTCTGCCAGCTAGTCTATGTTTTGGATTGGCACTATTTTCCAATTCTTCCATATTTGTGAGGTCGTTCATGTTGCGACTAATGATTCCTCTGATAAGTCTAGGATCATTTTCTTTTGGATCCAGCCCAAAAGAAAGGAGGCTTTCTTTGACGAGAGACAGAGAGTCCCCATCATCTAGAATTGTGAATCTTTTCACTGTGCCACCATATGCGCCAAATTTGCGAAGTAGGTATACACCTAGACTATGAAATGTACTTATAAAAGGTACACCATCTTCTTTCATTACAGCCGGTACATTTTCAAGTAGAGACTTCGTTCTCGCAAGCATTTCCTTTGCTGCTTTGTTGGTGAAAGTTACCGCAAGTATAGAAGCGGGTGGCACCCCTTTTGTAACAAGGTGGCAGATTCTGTGTACCACTGTCTTGGTTTTGCCCGCCCCTGCCCCCGCTACTATTAATAGAGGGCCATCAATATTCAAGACTGCTTTTTTTTGGGCGTCATTTAATCCTTGTGTGAAGTCCATTGAGTTTATATTCTATACTTTTTAATCAGAAATGCGAAATAGCCTTATTTTGTAAAGGTTTTATGGCAAAAAAATAAATAATACACAAAGTCTATATGTCAAGATACTGAAAAACAATGCTTTTTTGGTCAAAAATCATTGACACAAGTAGTAAAATGTTGCATCATCTAGGTTTAATATGTTTTTCTGATATTATTTCTTTTTGTAACTATGGCACATATAAATATCAAACAACGAGCGGTAAAAAGACTCATATATATAGTATTACCTCTCATTTTGTTAAATACAGGAGTAGCTAGTATTCTATTTAAACAAATAGGTACTACAGTTAACGCCAAGTCTGATAATCAAGTCAAAGACGAACAGCGCACAGTCATGTCAGAGCGTGAAATTGGTTTGGAAAATTCTCCAGAAAGTACTGTTCTATCAGAAGATAAACATGAGATCAGTACTTATACCGTCAAATCAGGAGACACACTATCTCAAATAGCTGAGAAGTTTGATATCTCTATCAATACTATAAGATGGGCCAACAATCTACCTATCAATACCAAAATAAAGATTGGACAAAAGCTCACAATTCTTCCTGTAACAGGTGTGAAATATACTGTAAAAAATGGAGATACTATTTCTGGTATTGCAACCAAGTTTGATGCTGACAAAGACGAAATATTGGACTTCAATGATTTGGATAATGCCAACAAATTAAAAATAGGCATGGAACTTATCATTCCGGATGCAGAGCCACTTGTGGTTAAAACTATAAAGCCAGTATCAAAAGAAAATAAAAATATTTCTACTTCTCAAAATACTGCAACTATTTCTAGTGAAGGATATTTTTCTAATCCAATACCAGGTAGTACACTCACGCAAAGTGTTCACGGATATAACGGAGTAGACTTTGGTGCACCCATCGGCACACAGGTACTAGCTTCTGCTGGAGGAGAAGTGATAGCTGCAAAAGATGCCAACAAATGGAATGGAGGGTACGGATACTATGTCGTGATCAAGCATGACAACGGAACACAAACTCTCTATGCTCATCTTTCCAAACTAAATGTTGAAGTCGGACAAAACGTAAACCAAGGAGAATTGATTGCTCTCTCTGGCAACACCGGCCGTTCTACTGGTCCACATCTACACTTTGAAGTTCGTGGTGCAAAAAATCCATACGGATCTTATAAAAAATATACAAAATTTTAATAAAAAAAGCAGTGCATAATAATTTATACACTGCTTGAACTAACCCCGAACCACTAAAAATTTACAACCTTACCATCGCATTCGAGCGAGCATCCCTCAGTCGGTACAACAAGTAAATCTTTTTTCGCTGGGTCTTCATCGAAGGCCGCACTGACAAACAAAAAATTTCTTTGCCCCAGTTCCGGTTTGTAATTCCTCGGATGGTAGTAGTCTAAATCCTTCAGTACGTTTTGGTCGCACTTGTCTTCTTGTACCTCAGTCAAATTGAGATGCTCGCCAAATATCAATGTCGCACTGTGGAGTTTACCAACGAGCCGAAGCTCACCGTTTTTAATAGTGATCACCTTCCCTGCAAACTCTTTTAATACCACATCAATTTTTCTAGAACTCTCATCTGATGAGAAACCAAGATCTTTCATAAAATCTTGCAATTTCTCCGAATCTTTTTCGCTGTACATATTTAATTTGGTTTAAAGTTTAAAGAACAAATTTCACTATCAACTCACGAATATCTTCATGGACTGAACAATGTAGGCGATTTTGATATGGGCTCACCTAGTGTTCCCAGGGATTTAGAGGTATTACTACCTCGACCGATTCCCCATCGGTGTCAGTAGTTTTCTTCTCTCGAAGAAGCACTGAGCCCGAGAAGTACGGTTCTTCTTGGTCTTGCCATCTGGAGTAAAACCAGCTTGGTCTAGAATCGCATCAGCACGGCTGATCAACTCTTGGGCGGAACGTAAATCCATATTTGTCATAGTGTTTTGGGTTAAGGGGTGGTTACTAGAAATCGTTATGGTAGTGATTTCCAATAATCACCCCTCATCTGTCTAGGACAAAGGATTGATTATACCATTATTCAAACTTTGGGCGGTATTGGATAGCTTCGAGGATGTGGGGAATTTCGATAGTATCGCTACCTTCGAGGTCGGCAATAGTACGAGCCACCTTGATAGTGCGTACATAAACACGCGGAGAGAGTTTCAATTTTTGTGCATAAATTTGCAGCTGCTTTTTGGCGTCATCTGTGAGCCCTGACTTTTCCTGCACCTCATTTGTAGAAAGAGCACTATTCAATTTTCCAAATCTCTCTTGCTGAATTTTTCTACCTTCCAAAACTTTTTCTCTCACATCTACACTTTCTTTCTTTTTTGATTTTTCATGAAGAGTCTCATATCCGATATGTGATACCGGAATCCACAAATCTATTCTATCCATTATTGGACCAGAAAGCTTTTTGGAATACCTACCTATTTCACTTGCGCTACATCTACAAACTTTGATTCCGCTTCCACGATATCCGCACGGACATGGATTCATTGATGCGAGCAAAATAAATCTCGCCGGATATTTCACACTACCTTTTGCGCGAGCCACAGTGATAGATCCTTCTTCGAGTGGTTCACGAAGTGCTTCTATCACTCGTCTATCAAATTCTGGAAATTCATCGAGATAGAGAATTCCTTTGTGAGAAAGTGTGATATCTCCTGGACGCAAATTTGCACCACCACCGATGATCGCAACATGTGAAGAGCTGTGATGAGGTGAACGAATAGGCACTGCTGAATGCATTGAGTCATCAATAAGTCCTATAGAAGAATAAATAGTCGCCACCTCCAAAAAGTCTTCGTTACTAAGTGGCGGCATGATGGAGTGAAATGCTTTGGCGAGCATGGTCTTGCCAGTGCCCGGTGGTCCGTAGAGTACTATGTTGTGCCCGCCTGTCGCAGAAATAGTGAGAGCCCTTTTTGCATTTATCTGACCCTTCACATCAGAGAAATCTATTGAAGATAAATTTTCTTTTGGAACAAATTTTTTGTGTAACACCTTTCTCAGCTTTGAATCACCCCTTAGGTGTGAAACCAAATCTTTCAAGTTCGGTACAATATAAAAAGTAATAACATCAACAAGAGCTGCTTCTTTTTCATTTCCTTCCGGAATAAATATTTCTTGCACCTCATTAACGAGTGCCCACTTGGCAATAGACAAGATCCCTCTTACGGGCCTAGCTTCACCATTTAGTGATAGTTCCCCAACAAAAAGTTTACCCTCAGGATCAAAATCCAATTCATCTTTTGAAGCTAGATACCCTAGTGCTATAGCCATATCGAAATACGCACCTTCCTTTTTTAGTTCTGCTGGTGAGAGTGAAACTATTATTTTATGACTTTCAGCTTTGACTTTTTTACCAAGACTATTTCGAAGCGCACTGATTACTCTCTCGCGAGATTCTTCCACTGCCTTGTCTGGTAGTCCCACAATTTGAAAAAGATAAAGTCCGCGTGAAATATCTGTTTCCACTACCACTCCCATTGCACCAAGTCCTGTGAGTTGCGCACTATTTATCTTTGAGAAAGACATGAATCAATTATACCCCCACACCTACTTTTTATCACTACACATAAAGTATACTCAGATGATATTTTGTAATTAATAAAAGTAAGTGTGGGGGTATAATACAAAAACAAAAAGTGTCCCGTATTTCTCGGAACACTTTTTGTTTAAACCATGTGTACTTTGCAAGTACGCGCCGCTGGATTGGCTTCCAGTCTATCTTTTTCTATATCACTACCATCAGTCTCACACTTACCATACTTACCCTCTTCTATTTTATTCAAAGCACTATCAATATCAGTGAGGCGTGACTGCAGAGTTTTAGACATGCTAGATCTCTCTTCGAAATCCTCGAACCTATCTGCTGAATCATTTTCATCAGATTCACCAGTCATTTCTTGGTCGGGTGTAGCTTCCCAAACATTTGTCTCAGTATTAAATATTGCAATAGAAGAAAGCTCTTCTTCTAATGTCTTCTTTTCGGCGAGCAATTTTTCTTTGAAATATTTTGTATCAATCATGCGAACATAGTAGCATTTTGTGCAAAAATAACAACTATTTTGGAGGGTCTAAATTTGCTTGACTATAGTCTCATAAACTGTCTTGAAAACACTAGGTTTAGTAGTGACTACAATTGTATTTGGTGTGACATACCCATAAAATAAAAGAATGTCTACTTTGTTCGATGTTCTTAGTATTCTTACTGGAAGGTTGTAAAAATAATTACTCTCAAATGCCCCACCAATCTCTTCTTTGTAAGAGGTCAAATTTATACCTAGAGCTTTGTGAAATATTTTCAACAAATCTGGCTCTATGATTGCGAATTCTTTTGAAGCAATTTCGGAATCATTTACTGATATGATCACAAACGGTGTGCTGTCTATACCACTATTTACTTCTCCAAGTTTCACCAACTGCATTTGATAGAGAAATGGTTCAGTAACTTTTGCATTTAGAAAATCAAAAAATTGAATCTTGTTTACTTCAGAATAAGTTTTGTCATCCGATACAATATTTAAAATAATGGGCTTGTTTTCTGGAAAGACTTCTTCACTATTTACTTTTGTAAAAATGTTTTCGATGGTTGTCTCAGAAGCAATGATTGGCTTAGATTTTTGAAAAATTCCAACAGAATAGCTTTCTTCTACGGATACTGTTAGTTTTTTGTAATAATAAAATGCAAACAATATTGCAACAACTGAAAACAATAGTATAGATAATGCTCCGACTGTATACCAAGCTCTCTGCTTTTTGCTGATAGCACTTTCTTTTTCAAAATTTTCTTTATCGCGTGAAGCTTTCAAAAGTTGCTGCACAGCATCTGCTTCTGTCGCATCAAGTGCATTGCTAAGATCTCCTTTATAAGTCTGAATGATTACTTTGTGTCCTTCTTGTTCAGGATTTTCTTTTTTTTCCTCCTCCATATTTTAATATCCGATTAAATATTTTTTCGGTGTTGCTGATAGATCTAGGAAGTCATCCGCTACCTCTTTTAGTGATAGAGATGCACTCTTTCCAAAAGTAGCTACTTCTATTTGTATTCCGTGGTGATATCTCAAATATTGGCAAAGTGGTACAAAGTCTCCATCTCCAGAAATGATGATGATAGCGTCGAGCTTCGGAGCCATAGATACGGCATCTATGGCGAGACCAATATCCCAGTCCGCCTTTTTGCTACCATCGTAAAATATCTGTAGATCTTTTGATTTGGTTTCGATACCAGATTTTGTTAGTGCTCCTAGAAAAGCTTTCTCATCTTCATTTTCTGTAGTGATGACATATGCAATAGCACGAATGAGGTTGCGTCCAGCCAGTACGTCTTTGACTACATTTGCGAAGTTCACCTTCCTCTTATATAAATTTTTTGCCGTATGATAGAGATTTTGAGTATCTATGAATATTCCTACGCGTTGATCTTTTTGTTTTATTATTGCCATATTGTTTTATTATACCTTATTAAAATAGTAATAATAAAAATCCCGCGTATATGCGGGACTTTTATTATTTTTCTTCTAATCCTTTCATGTGTGTACGTCTATCAGCTACCATTTTGATGAGACCACGACGAGAGTGGTTGTCCTTCTTGTGTTTCTTCAAATGGTCTGCCAAAAGATCGATTTTTTCACTAAGAATAGCTACCTGCACCTTCTTGCTACCTGTATCAGTGCCGTGTAATTGACTCTTTTTTATGACTACCTGCTTTTTCTTTGTTGATAACATAGGCGCTCATTATAATATAAACCACTAAAAAAAGCAATAGTAACCTACCCATGGCTATTGTAGCTATTTTAACGTCGTAAAATAATTACTACAAAAAGGTTATAATACCAAAATGCAAATCTCAGAGATCAAAAGACAGTTTCTAGAATACATAGAAATAGAAAAAGGTAGGAGTTTGAACACTGTCAGAAATTATGAGCACTACCTTGATAGATTTTTCATGGATATGAATATCAAGAGTCTTTCTGATATATCTGAAAATGTTTTACGAGAATATCGTCTCAAACTCAATCGCTCAAATGGCGCCAAGATCAAAGGTCAGTCTCAAGGTACTATGAAGAAAAATACTCAGAATTATTATCTAATAGCACTTCGCTCATTTTTGAAATATTGCAGAAAAAGAAATCTAGAAACTCTCACACCGGACGCTATAGAGCTTGCGAAGGTGGGTGCTAGACATCTCGATATCATAACTCATGAAGAATTGATGCGTTTGATCAAAGCACCGGACATTACGACATTGCGAGGACTTCGTGACAAAGCAATTCTAGAGCTTCTCTTTTCTACAGGGCTTCGCTTATCAGAACTTTGCTCGCTCAATCAAGATTTGGATTTATCCAAAGATGAATTCTCAATTCGCGGAAAAGGAGAAAAGATTCGCGTAGTATTTCTATCGGAAGATGCAAAAAAATCGATCAGAGAATATTTGAGTAAAAGAAAAGATATGGAAGAAGCTATGTTTGTAGATGTTGCAAAAAATAGTCAAAGTAAAAATGGAAGACGCCTCACTCCCCGCTCAATTCAAAGAGTCGTCACAGAGTGTGCAATCAAAGCTGGCATTTCTAAAAAAGTCACCCCTCATGTGCTCCGTCACTCATTTGCCACAGATCTTCTTTCTAATGGTGCTGACATTCGCTCTGTCCAAATGATGCTCGGTCATGCCAACATCGCTACCACTCAAATCTATACGCACATTACAGACAAACAACTTCGCGAGGTACATAAAAAGTTTCATAGTAAGAGGTAGGATGGTCGCTCCAAAGCTATATATGTCCTCGCTCAACACGCATATTTTTTTGCTGAAAAATTGCTCTTCTCGTGTCAGTCACACTGCGAAGGGTTTCGCTCGAACACATATAGCTTTTTCGCTTACCTAAAGTAGAAAATACAAAATGTTATAATCACCCTATGAAAATCATTTCTTGGAACCCCGAAGGAAAGTAAAACTTCCTACGGGGCGAGAATTGCCAATGTCACATTTTGTTACTCAATAAAATTTTGATACTATTTGGATTATGAATATTATCTCTTGGAATACCAATGGCTTGAGGGCGACTGCCAAACAAGGATTTCTTGATCCCCTATTCAAGAAATACAATCCCGATATTCTATGCCTTCAAGAGACCAAAAGTGAACCAGATCAGCTTAATGATGAAGTGAGGAATGTCATGGGGTACGATAGTTTCTTTTCATATTCGAAAGGAAGAAAGGGCTATAGCGGAGTCGGTATTTATACAAAAGAAAAACCTATCAAAGTAGATCTAGGATTTGGAATTAAAAAGTTTGATGATGAAGGGCGTACAATAGTAGCCGAATACAAAAGCTTCTATTTGATCAATTGTTACTTCCCCAACGGTGGAGGTGGACCAGAGAGATTGAAATACAAATTGGAATTCTACGATGCGTTCCTTTTATATATAGAGAAACTCAAGAAAAAGAAACCTATAATTTTTTGTGGAGACGTGAATACTGCTCACACAGAGATAGACCTAGCTCGTCCAAAGGAGAATACTGAAAATACCGGCTTCTTGCCTATCGAGCGTGCATGGATGGACAAAATGGTGAAAAAGGGATGGACTGATGTATTCAGATATTTGAATCCCGACAAAAAAGATATCTATACATACTGGGACCAGAAGACCCGTGCTCGTGATAGAAATGTCGGCTGGCGCATAGACTACTTCTTTGTTTCATCTGACATTTTGAAAAAAGTGAAATCCTTTCAAACTCTCGCCGACTATTACGGTAGCGATCACTGCCCTATTGTGCTGGATCTAAATATTTAAACAAAAAAACGATCAATTGATCGTTTTTTTGTTACACGCCGTGTTTTTTGTGGAGTTTTTTGACCTCAGACATTTCTACGTCATCTTTCTTTTCCTTGCCTTTCTCCCCTAGCACTTTCAAGTCCTTGTCTTCCAATTCTTCAAAATCTTTTACTCGCTCAGAGAGTTTCTCTACAGTATTCAGTTCGGGGTTTTCCAATACTTCATCTAGTAACGCATGCAAAATCCACCCCATACGAGGCCCTGGTCTTACCTGAAGTTCTTTCATTAAGTATTCCCCATCAATCTTGAGTTGTGAAACTGATATCGGATCATGAAGTGCTTCTTCTATCATGGCGTGATATTTGCGAAGTCTATATGGAGCTTCGGCCTTTTTCATACCTACTCTATCACACTCACGCACTTCCATGAGTAACCAAATGTGTTCAGGGCTAACATTTCTGACAATACGTCTCACTGCAGAAAGAGTGATTTGTTCAGTATCAGAGAAGAACATGTGATTTCTGACAAGCTTCACTACCAAGTCTATAGTTTCACGTGAAAAGTGAAGACGCTCCAGTACTTTTTTGGTAATTCTAGCCCCTACTACTTCATGACCAAAGAATGTGTACTTGTCCTTGGTTTTGTCATATCTACGAGTGGCAGGCTTGCCTATATCATGAAACATAGCAGATAGGCGTACTTCAGTACTTAGACCTTTGTCAGCTGAATGTTGAAGAGCGTGAAGGGTATGATTGTACACATCATATATATGTGCACCTTTTTGCTCGCACCCTATTCCCTCTTCTAGTTCTGGAATTATGTATTTCAAGAGCCCAGTTTTCTGAAGCAAATCTACTCCCATAGCAGGACTAGGAGAACCTATGATTTTCACAAATTCATCACGGATTCTTTCTGGAGATATATTTTTTAGTAACTCTGAATTCTCGCTTATTGCTCTCAATGTCTCACCCTCAATAGCGAAATTCAAAACTGTGGAAAACCTCACAGCTCGCAACATTCGGAGAGCATCTTCCTGAAACCTGTCATTTGGATAAAGGACACATTTGATAAGTTTGTCCTTTATGTCTTTATGTCCGTTATAATGGTCTACAGCGATGTCCTTTATGGGATCCCATGCTATAGCATTCATAGTAAAATCTCTCCTTTCCATGTCCTTTTCAAGCTTTGTTTCATATGAAACACTATCTGGGTGCCTAGAATCACTATACTTACCCTCAGATCTATAGGTTGTAATCTGAACCTCATCTTCTTTCTCTATTTCACGCCTGTCCTGAGCATCAGCGAAGGGGGTAACATCTCTATTAGTTTCATTTGCAGGTATATTGATGATTGTCACTGTACCAAAGTTGTTTTCAAATACAGTCTTCAATTCCTCAAAAACTTTCTGTATTTGCTCCGGTCGGGCATTAGTTGTCACATCCCAATCTTTTGGTTGATTACCAATCAGTAAGTCACGAACACATCCACCAACTAGGTATGCCTCAAAACCAGCTTTTTGTAGCCTTTCTGTTACATGTGAAACAAATTGTGGAATCATAGACTTTTCCATATAAGCAATAATAACACCGTTATTCAAAATAGTGTATACTTGTTATATAACATGAATTCTAACGTTCAAAGAAGAATTGAAGCAATAAGCCTTAGAATGCAAGGTTTTTCGTATTCTGAGATAATGAAAGTCATACCAGTTCCAAAGGGAACACTTTCAGGATGGCTTAGACATATAAATCTAACAAATGAACAAAGATATGTTCTTTATGAAAATATTAGACAAAAACAAGGTCTTGCACGGTCAAAAGCAGCAGAATCAAATACAAAGAAAAGATTAGCAAGAGAGCTTGTTACAAGAGAAAAAGCAATCAAAAATTTCTTAGAATATAAAAATAATCAGGATTTTATTATTGGACTAACTCTATACTGGGCAGAAGGAACAAAAAAAGATGTATCATTTAGTTTCATAAATTCCGATCCAGAAATGATTATTTTTATGTATAAATGGATGATTAAGTATATGAATATCACAAAAGAGCTAATAAAAATAAGGCTTTTTATACATCTTCCATATAAAGAAGAGAATTTAGAAATTTTCTGGTCAAACTTATTAGGAATAGATATAAATACGATGCAAAGAACAATTTACAAATACACTGAACATTCAGTTAAGAAAAACCAGCAATATAAAGGATGTATAAGAATGTATATTAATGGGATTGATTACTTCAGAACGATTATTGCTTGGAAAAATGAGCTAGTAAATAGCCTTGATATATAGTATAAATATCTGTACGGCACCCATGGTGAAATGGATATCATTATTGACTTCGGATCAATCGTTGTGGGTTCGAATCCTGCTGGGTGCACATTGGATTTTTGTATATTTTTAGTATACTTATCCAAACGCGATCATAGTTTAGTGGTAGAACGAGTCGTTGCCAACGACTGGGCTGGGGTCCGATTCCCCATGATCGCACCAAATAATATTTGTCTCTTAGACATAAGTCAAATAATGTTGGAGAAAAACCCTTATTTATACACAAACTGTGGATAACTCTGTGAGTAACATGGATAAAGGACGACTTTTATAGTCTCTTAAGAATGTGTCTTTTATTTAAAAAAGCTATATAATGTAAGGATAAATGAAAGTATTTACATCAAAGACACAAAAAACAGGGGAGTTGGGTGAGAATTTGGCATTTTCCTATCTCAAAAACAATGGATTTTCAATAATTGAGAGGAATTTCAATAACAAGTTTGGTGAAATAGATATTATTGGGAAAAAAAATGGCAAGATTTATTTCTTTGAAGTGAAAGCTGGATATAGGAACGGAATCAATCCGGCAGAAAATTTGAATCAAAACAAAATAAGAAAATTCTTAAAATCAGTGGAGTATTACTGTCTTATAAATAGTATCTCTGATTTTGAAGTAAAAGGAGTAATAGTGATAATAAATGGAGAAAAAGCAGAAAGTATGGAAATAATAGACCTTTTCTGATAAGATGTCTTAGTCTTAGATTATGAGCTACTCGGGGTGTAAGCAGAGCTTGCACCCTCGCGAGGCTCGGTCATAGATAAATGCGAGCATTTCTCTAGACGCTCGCTCGCGGGGTGTAGTATATCGGTAGTATACTTGTTTTGGGAACAAGAGGGTAGGGTTCGATTCCCTACACCCCGACATTTTTATTGAAACAATCCTTATTTTATAGGGTAATTTTTTGCGTTGAAATGTTGATTGTAATAGTTCATAATTAATATCGTCGTAATGTATAAGAGTTTTAATTTAAATTAAAGAAAAAATATGGAAAATAATTTTACAAATGCACCGCAAGGTTATGGTGTAGAGCCAAAGAAAAAAAGTGGAGCAGTGACATGGATAATAATAATCTTGATAGGCGTTGCAGGAGTGTGGTACTTCATGAAAGACAGCGGTACTATGAGCAATTCAGATCAAAGTAATAATTCTGCTCAAACTCTAGATCAAACAGCAAACAGTTCAATAGATGGAATTCTATCTGATCTCCAATCAGGCGATGCGAAAGCAGATGCTTCTGTTGTTGATTTCTCAGATATAACAAATGCTGATTTTAATTAGTAATTAAAAGTTAATTCAAAAATATGAAAAAATTTATTTCAACAATGACACTTATGGCGGTGATGATAATGCCATCTATATCTTTCGCACAGGAAATAGAAAGAGATAGTTTAAAGAAAATAATGGACGGCAAGATTGAGAGCAAAACACAGGGTATAGGAAAAGACGGACTAGGAATGGCTGGTGGATTTTGTACAAACATCGATTCTGTACTTACTCGTTTCAATGAAAAAATAGCAGAAAAAGGTTCAGTTTTTGCTGAAAAGAAATCTGACAAGGAAAGCAAGCTTTCAGAAAAGAAAAATGAAATGCGCAGTAAATTTCAAGAAAATAAAGACTCTAGATTTGCTGAGCTTGAAGCAAAAGCTACAACTGATGCACAAAAGGCAGCTGTAGCAGCATTTAAGACTGCGATAGAAACAGCTTCAGCTACTAGAAAGACCGCAGTAGACGCAGCGACAGCAACATTTAAATCTGAAGTAGATGCTCTTCTTGGAACTAGAAAAGCTACAATGGAAGCAGCTTTGGCAACATTCAAAACAGAGTTAGCTGCCGCTACAGCAAAAGCGAAGACTGCTTGTGCTGGTGCAACACCTGATCTGAAGACTATTGCTGAAACATTAAAGAAAGACATAAAAGCTGCTCAAGAAAAATTGAAAGCATTTGTAACAAAGGCAAATCCTGAAGCTGTAAATCCAGCTATCAAGACTGCTCAAGAAAAAAGAAAGGCAGCTGTAAAGCTAGCTGATGAAGCTTTTAAGAAATCAGCTGAGACCGCAAAAGAAGCTCTCAAGCTCGCTTTCCCAAAACCAGTTGAATCAGACGACGATAACGATGGTACTGATAACGAATAATTAAAAATATACAAAAAGTCCACCAATTTAATTGGTGGACTTTTTGTATTGAGAATATAAAAAAATGTGATAGGATAGGGGATATTGCGGGATTAGTTTATCGGTAAAACATCAGTTTTCCAAACTGAGGTGAAGGGTTCGACTCCCTTATCCCGCACCAGAATAATTTTTCAAAAACGAAACCTAGTCGCACATTCCGTCCTTTTCCTTTGGAAAAGCTCTGTGCTTCGCACAGAGGCGCTTCAGCGCACGGATGTGCGACTAGGTTTCGTTTTTGAAAAATTATTCGAGCTTGGTACAATAAACGCACAATTT
>Ga0163144_10009723_pt1 | contig 20615 bp, 19 predicted proteins | sample OliLak19BULKMAT1_FD_123175 | JGI IMG/M metagenome (GOLD analysis project Ga0163144, IMG submission 123175) | Freshwater microbial mat bacterial communities from Lake Vanda, McMurdo Dry Valleys, Antarctica - Oligotrophic Lake LV.19.BULKMAT1 | ecosystem: Environmental > Aquatic > Freshwater >... | reverse complement strand
CCGATAATCGATGAGAGCGTGGACAGATGAGTAACTACTGGATCGGAACGTCCGGCTACACCTACGATGCATGGAAGGGGGCATTTTATCCCGACGGCATCGAGGAGCGCGACATGCTGCGGTTCTACGGTGCGGCGTTCCATACCGTGGAGATCAACTACACTTTCACCCGGATCCCGAACATGCGCACCCTGCAGGGCTGGGCAAAGGATACGCCCGAGGGGTTCGCGTTCTCCCTCAAGGCACCACGGCGGATCACCCACGAGATGCAACTGCGCGACGCCGGCGAGGAACTCACGTCCTTCTGCGATATCGCCAAAGCACTCAAGGGCAAGGTCGGCGCGCTGCTGTTCCAACTGCCACCGTTCCTGCGCAAGGACATTCCCCGCCTCGAGGACTTCCTGCACCAGATGCCGCCCGAGCACCGCGTGGCTCTCGAGTTCCGCAACCCGACTTGGTTCGGCGACGATGTTTTCGACTGCCTTGCGCGATTCAATGTGGCCCTGTGCATCTGTGACCACAACGACCGCGCGACACCGTTCGTGCAGACCGCCAGCTTCGGCTACATGCGCCTACGGCAGCCCGACTATGCGGAAGAAGACTTGGGCATTTGGGCGGAACGGCTCGCGGCGTCGGCGTCGGCGTGGCAGGACGCCTACGTCTATTTCAAGCACGAAGCCAATGCGCGGGGGCCGGAACTCGCGCGCGCGTTCGTTCGTCTGATAGGCGGAAACGCCCGCCAAGACGACGTCGGGTCAGCGCCGCCGGCGTAGCGATTGCGACGGCCGTTCGGCGGCTGGCTCAGCGCCGATCACGAAGTAGATATCGCGGACGCGGGCTTCGCCGAACGCACGATTGAGGCGTTCGATGAGGTCTTCCTCGAGGAGTTGCAGTTCCTGCGCCCAGGTATGATTCGAAACCGTTACGATCAGCACGCCGTCCTCGATGCGACTCGGGCGCGCATGGGACGCGATCGGTTCGCCCACGACTTCATCCCATTTCTGCCAAAGCCCGATGCGTTTTTCGGGGTCGATACGAGCGAGAATGTCCTCGAGAATCGCGCCAACCCCGGTGGGGGAGCGCCTGCGGTCGGTGGCCATGGTGAAGTGTAACGCGATCGCAGGCCGCGGTCACGCCCGTGCGCCGCGCCGCGTCAATCGAATGATTGAATCTGGCGCTTAGGGTGTTGACAAGCGAATCGAGGGCCGTGTACAAGGCACTACATGTTGGGGCTCGGGGGGAACGAGTCCACAAGATATAAGGGAGGATGTATGACCGAACCGGCGGTGACGCGAGCGGAGGTGGGGCGGGATGTGAAGGCGGAAAAGCGCGCTGCTGCAGCCCCCAGAGGGCTGACGATTCGTCGCTATTTCACCCGACCGGGCGTGGATCCGTTCGACGAGGTCGAGTGGGAACTCCGCAATGCGGTCATTACCGGCGAGAAGGGCGAGATCGTCTTCGAACAGAAGAACGTCGAGATTCCGAAGCAGTGGTCGCAATTGGCCACGAGCGTCGTCGTCTCGAAGTACTTTCGCGGCGCCCTGCATAGCGCCGAGCGCGAGCGCAGCGTCAAGCAGTTGATCGGCAGGGTCGTCGAGACGATCCGCGGCTGGGGCGAGCAGCAGGGCTACTTCGCCAGCAGCGAAGACGCGGCTGCCTTTGCCGCCGAACTTACCCACCTACTCGTGCAGCAAAAGGCCTCATTCAACAGCCCGGTCTGGTTCAACGTCGGTATCGAAAAGCATCCCCAGTGCTCGGCGTGCTTCATCTTGTCGGTCGACGATACGATGGAGTCGATCCTCGGCTGGTACCGCAACGAGGGCATCATTTTCAAAGGCGGATCCGGTGCCGGCGTCAATCTGTCCCGCATCCGCTCGTCACGCGAGAAACTCGCCGGCGGCGGCACGGCTTCCGGCCCGGTTTCCTTCATGAAGGCTGCCGACGCTTCGGCTGGCGTCATCAAGTCGGGCGGCAAGACCCGCCGCGCGGCCAAAATGGTCGTTCTCAACATCGACCATCCCGATGTCGTCGACTTCATTCGCTGCAAGGAGGACGAGGAGCGCAAGGCGTGGGCGCTGATCGATGCCGGCTACGACGGCTCGCTCGACGGTCCCGCCTACGGATCGGTCGCCTTCCAGAATGCCAACAACTCCGTTCGCGTCACCGACGACTTCATGCGCGCCGTAGATGCCGACGCGGAGTGGAGCACCAGGAACGTCATCGACGGCAGCGTTTCGGAGACCTACCGCGCCCGCGAACTGTTGCGGATGATTGCCCGCTCGACCCATGTCTGCGGCGATCCAGGCATGCAGTTCGATACGACGATCAACCGCTGGCACACCTGCCCGAATACCGATCGGATCAACGCCTCGAACCCATGCTCCGAGTACATGCATCTCGACAACTCGGCCTGCAATCTCGCGTCGCTCAACCTGATGAAGTTCCTCACCGACAACGGCGAGTTCGACACCGAGTCCTTCCGCCATGCGGTTGACGTCCTGATCTCCGCGCAAGACATCATCGTCGACAATTCGAGCTATCCGACCGCCGAGATCACCGAAAACGCCAAGGCGTATCGCGAACTCGGCCTGGGCTACGCCAATCTCGGCGCGATGCTCATGTGCCTGGGCGTCCCCTACGATTCCGAGGCCGGACGGCAATACGCTGCGGCCGTCACCGCGCTGATGTGCGGCGAGGCCTATGCCCAATCTGCACGCGTCGCTCAACAAATGGGACCGTTCGCCGGCTACGCCATCAACCGCGACCCGATGCTCGACGTCCTCGCCAAGCACCGCAGCTTCGCCTACAAGCTCGATTCCAAGTACGTCCCGCTCGAATTGCTCAAGGCGGCGCGAACCGTGTGGGATGATGCGTGCGAACTCGGCCGCGCCCACGGCATTCGCAACTCCCAGGCGACCGTGCTCGCGCCGACCGGAACGATCGCCTTCATGATGGATTGCGATACCACCGGGGTCGAGCCGGACATCGCCTTGGTCAAGTACAAGAAGCTCGTCGGCGGCGGCATGCTGAAGATGGTCAACCAAAGCGTGCCGCGCGCGCTGCGCCGCCTCGGTTACGAATCTACGGAAGTCCAAGCAATCATCGAACACATCGACGGCCACGATACGATCGAAGGCGCTGCGGACCTCACCGCGGACCATCTCGCCGTATTCGACTGCGCCTTCAAGCCGGCCGAGGGCAGCCGCTCGATCCACCCTCTCGGCCACCTCCGGATGATGGGCGCCGTCCAGCCATTCATCTCCGGTGCGATCTCCAAAACCATCAACATGCCGACCGACGCCAGCGTCGACGACGTGATGGAGGCGTACCTGGAGGCGTGGCGGTTGGGCGTGAAGGCCGTCGCCATCTACCGCGACGGCTGCAAGCGGACCCAGCCGCTCAACACCGGCAGGGACAAAGCGGCCGCGGCCGTCGATGCGCATCTAGTGCGCCGCCGGCTGCCGCAAGACTGCCAGTCGCTGCGCCACAAGTTCGACATCGCCGGGCACGAGGGCTACATCCACGTCGGCCTCTACGACGATGGCACACCCGGCGAGATCTTCATCAAGATCGCCAAAGAGGGCAGCACGATTTCCGGACTGATGGATACCATCGGTATCCTGACCTCCATGGCAATCCAGTACGGCGTGCCGCTCGAGGTATTGGTGAGCAAATTCAGCCACGTGCGATTCGAACCGTCGGGATTCACCAAGAACCCCGAGATCCCGATCGCCAAGTCGCTCATCGACTACATTTATCGCTATCTCGGCAGCCGCTTCCTCAGCTCCGAGCAACGGACGATCATGGGACTCGGCCTCAATTCGGTCGATGCTCGCGGCGAAGATGGGGAGGCGAAGGGCGCACACGCGGGCGGCGCCGTGGCGGCGCTGGGCTTTAGCCCGCAGTCCGATGCCCCGAGCTGCTCCGACTGCGGCTCGATCATGGTGCGCAACGGGGCCTGCTACAAGTGCATGAACTGCGGCGCTACGAGCGGCTGCTCGTGAGCGGTGAAAAGCATGGATGAAGCTGTGGGCACGAGGAAGGAATGGCGGATGGGTGGTGTGGTGTGGTCCTTCCTGGTGTTGTGGGGCGGCGGCCGAGGTTGACTCGGACGGGGCGCCCGAAGGGCGCCCCGTGTAAGTGGTGCCTGCGGTCGGACCGATAGTCTAGCAACGACGGTCCGGCTACCTGCGGCCGCTGCGGGCCTCTTTTGGAGGTCCGCAGCGGCCGTGGAATTTACATCGCATTCGCGGCATCGGCAAACTGGATTCGTCGTTTGCCGGGTAATTTTTTTTCCGAACAATGGTTGAAAGTCGGGGCTCAATCGGTACCATTAGGCGGCATGCGCTGGATCCAACCCTTGGTCAGCGGCGCGCTTCGAACGGTGGCGGTGGTGCTTGGCGGGGCGGCGGTCAGCGTGCTGATTCAATCCCGCGTTCCCGCCGCGCGAATCGCGCCCACAACCGGTCCCTCGGTACCGCTTGCGTTCGCCGTCGCCGCCGCCGCCAGTAGCGAGACGCGTCCGCATCGCTGGAAGGTGAGTGCTGACGGCTGGCGCATCCGCGTCGGTGGCACCGACGTCGACTTCCCCACCGTTGCCGAGACTTTTGCCGACCATCCCCGCACAGTCGCCGAAGTGAGACTCTCGCCGTACGATCCGATCGTCAAGTTCTACGCGCGCAAGTCCGGATTCGACTGGCGCCTCATCACCGCGATCATCGCGGCCGAATCCGGTTTCAACCCCCGCAGTCATAGCCACATGGGGGCCTACGGATTGATGCAAGTGCGTGGAATCGCGGCGCGTGCCGTCGGTGAGACCGAGTTTCACCATCCGACCGACAACATCCGCACCGGCGTTCGCTACTTGCGCCAGCTCGAAGAGTACTTCCCCAACGCGCGCGGGCGAGATCGCTTGCTGCTGATGTTGGCCGCGTACAACATGGGTCCGGGCCACCTCAGCGACGCACGGCAACTCGCTGCCGAGCACGGTCTCGACCCCAATCGCTGGTTCGGCGGCGTGCGCGAGGTGCTACCCGCACTCGGAAACCCGGCCGTGTACCGCAACCTACAGCACGGCTTCGCCCGCGGTAGCGATACACTCGCGTACGTTGAGTCGGTTTGGGATCAGTTCCTTGCCTACCAACGCGCGACCGCAGCCGGAATCTTCCCCGGTCCGGACCCGCGCTCCTCCTCGTCCGACCTGGCAGCGCAGCCTACCGATGCAATGCGGCAGGGCTGAGGACGCCAACCAGATTCAGCGCACCTGAAAGAAAGTCTGGCGCGAAGCGTCGGGCAATCCGTTGGCAAAGTTCACGCCGAGGTTCTGCATCATCGGCCCGCAGTCCGTGTCGTCGGGACCCGCCATGCACCCCGGTGGTGTCGTCGGCGCGTTCACCGTCAAGTCGTTGTCGGCCAGCAGCGCGGCCAGGTCTGCAACGATCGTGTCTGCCTGCGGATCGAAGCGCGGCAGAAATACCTCCCCACGGTTCTGCCGCGCGCAGCCGATGACCGAATTCGGCGCGTCCGTCTCGCAACCGGTGCTGCCGACATGGACGCGCACCAGGTCCGTCGCATCGTCAATGCGAATGAACTTGTAGCCACCCTGCCAACTCCAGAACATCGCGGTGAGCACGAGCGGCGACTGCGCGACCCCTACTTCTTGGTGGTTCATGCGAAAAGGCACCCCGAGGCTGAAGCGGATGCCGTCGTAGCTCCCAGCCGGGACGACGCCACGCACGGAAGTGTTGGTTTGCACGGTGCCGAGGTTGCACGGCGCACTCTTGTCCTCGAAATCGAGGAGCGCCAGGTCTTCGAGCTGCCAAATGCCGTCCTGATCCAACAGGACCGGTACTTCGCGGCCGGTGCTGTCGATGAGCCGGAGATTGTGAACATAGAAGCGAAAATCCGATGGCGTCACCGTCGTTCCAGCCAAACCGAGATTCTCGTACGAGTTGCCGCAGGCGAACGGCTCGTCGCCGACCAGCGCCGCGAAATCGATGGTGACCGGGACGTAATCGCAACCCGTCAGGGCATGGTTCACCGACTGCAGAATTTCCTCGACGGTGACCTCGGTATCGAGATTGGCGTCGCCTACGCATATCTCGTTGGGCGAAGCCAGGGTCTGCGCATGCGCCGCGGCAGCGAAGATGAAAGACGCGGCGACGGCAGTAGCAATGCGACGTACCTGATACAGCATGAGAACCTCCTCGGGAGCCAAAGCGGATCGATGCAACCAACCTAGCGCGGTTGTGCGACGATCGCAGGGGCTGATCGTCGCGCGAAACCCGAGTTAAACCAGGATCGGCAGCGCATGTCAGCGTGGCAAATTGTCGCGAATCGGGGCCTTCATGTGTTCGGAGGGTACTTCTGCAGCTTGCGCTGCAGGGAACGGCGGTGAATTCCCAGGCGACGGGCGGCTTCCGAGATGTTGCCGCCGCAGTCTGTCAGTACGCGATTGATGTGCTCCCACTCGGCGCGAGCGAGGGAAGGGGCCATGTACTCCGTCTCCGGAGTGCTCAGTGGCGGGGCATCGCCCTTCTCGAAAGCGGCGACGATATCGTCGGCGTCGGCAGGCTTGGTGAGGTAATTCATCGCCCCGAGACGCATCGCCTCGATCGCGGTCGCAATGCTGCCGTAGCCGGTGAGCACGAGGATTCGCGTGTGCCGGTCGATCTCATGGAGGTCGCGTACCAGTTCGAGCCCCGACCGCCCGGGCATGCGTAGGTCGACGATTGCCATCTCCGGGGACTCTTCCGCCGCTAAGCGAACCGCCTCTTCGTAGTCGCCCGCCGTATGGACGTCGAAGCCGCGCTCGGTGAACGCTCGGCCGAGACGCTCCCGCAAGATGCGGTCATCGTCGACGATCAACAGGGACGCGCCGGCTGTCGATTCGCTCATGCGGGTCGTTCCCGCGTGGAATGGGGAGAGGGGATTGCCCCAATCGCTCCCTTGGGTAGACGCAGCGCGACGGTGGTTCCCCCGCCCAGCTCGGAGATGAAGTCGAGGCTCCCGCCCAAACGGGCCAAGACCGCGCGCGTCAGATACATCCCTAGCCCCATACCCTCCCCAGGAGGCTTGGTCGTGAAGAACGGCTCACCCACTCGCCGCGCGACTTCGATGCTCATCCCGGCGCCCTCGTCCCTCACCTTCACCTCCAGTCCAGCACCGCTGTGCTCAGCGGTGATGACGACCGCGGCCCCGCTCGGCGACGCCTGGAGTCCATTGTTGATGACGTTGGCGAGTGCGCGTACCAACGCTTCTCGCGGCACCCGGATCTCGAGATGGCCGATTGGCGGATCGAGTTCGATTTGTACGCGCGTCGGGTCGATGCTGCTGGTTGCCGCCTCACCGAGGACGTCGCCAAGCGCCGCGACCGTCGTCGCTTCGCCTATCGTTTCTCCTGCGTCGGCAGTCATCTGGCTGAGAATTTGCCGGCAGCGCTCGACCTGGCTGCGAATCAAGCGGGCATCTTCGACCACGCCTTCCGCTGCCGTCGGCTGGAGGCGCCGCTCGAGCTCCTTGCTGACCACGGCAATCGTCGCCAACGGTGTGGCCAATTCGTGCGCCGCACCGGCGGCGAGCGTCACCAGCGAAGCGAACTTCTCGTTGCGCTCGCGGATCTCGCGCGCCTCGCTCAATTCGGCCTCACGCGCCGCCAGGGCCCGCGTAACCCGCTGCACGAAGTAAACGATGAATCCCGCTGCCACCCCGAAGGCGACCCACATTCCTTCGAGATGCATGCGCAAATGCTCGCCGTGCATGCTCGCATCGCTGTGGTCGACCGTCCCGTGTACCGGAAGCAGAAACAGTGCGCCAAAGCTGGCGAGCGAGAGTACGGCCAACGCCCACGTCCAGCGCTCGCTCAAGACGACTGCGGCGAGTGCAATGTGGACCAGGTAGAGAAAGCTGAATGGATTGAACGGACCACCGCTGAGGTAGAGCAAGCCGGTCAGCAGCAAGACGTCTGCAACCAGAACGAGGCCGAACGTCGATTCCTCGATGCGCTGTTGGCGTCTCGCCCACACTGCGCAGGCGACGTTACTGATCGCGGCGGTAGCGATGATGGTGAGCAACGGCCGCAAGGGCAGGTGGATGTGCATCACCCGGTCGACGACCAACACCGTGATCAGCTGGCCGATCACGGCGCCCCAACGCAGGCGCACGAGCCACGAGAAATTGATGACGGATGCTTCCATCGAGCGCACCAACTTGCTTCCCCTTCCTCACTGCGACCGCCGCGGCGAATCGCCGCCAAGACAAACCGTCTTCGCCAAAATTCTCAAGGGCTACGGCGCCGATGCGACAATTGGCCACATTCCGCCCGACCGCCGCGATCGATACAAGAGCCGCGCGATGCGACTCTCGTTCCTCGTCCCGCGCGAGCCCAGCCGTCCCGGCGCTTTGCTGCGATTCATGGTGCTGCTCTCGCTGTCCGCCGTCGCGGCGGTCTCGACAGCGTCAGCCTGCGACATCTGCGCCGTCTATACGGCGACCGAGTTGCAAGAGAGTCGTAATGGCGTGCGCGTCGGCATCGCCCAGCAGATCACCAGCTTCACGACGCTTCAGGTCGATGGCGACGAAGTACCGAATCCGCGCGGCGAACGGATGACCAGCGCAATCACCCAGCTCCTCCTCGGCTACCAACTCTCGCCGCGTCTCGGCCTGCAACTCACAGCGCCATGGATCCATCGGGACTTCCGCCGCGCCCGCGGCGCCTCCACCGAGTCCGGCAGCGAAAGCGGCTTCGGCGATCTGTCGCTGCTGGGGACGTATGCGGTCGCGTCAGCCATCAGCGAAACCAGCATCTTCCGGCTGACGCTGCTCGGCGGCGTGAAGCTGCCGACCGGCAGTGCCGATCGCCTGCGCGAAGAGAGTCTCGCGGCTCTCGATCCGAATGAAGTTCGCGATCGACTCAACGAGAACATGGGCCCGTGGCGTGGCGTCGGCGCTCCGGTGTCGCGCCCACAAGCCCACCTCGGCCCGGCCGACGGGGCTCTCAGTGGCATCCACGGGCACGACCTCGCACTCGGAACTGGATCGACTGACCCGATCTTCGGCTTGCAGGCCCTGTGGACGTGGAAGCGCGCCGTCATTGATGGCGCGGTCAAGTATGTTTTGCGTACGTCCGGCAAATACGACTACGAATACGCGGACGAAATCACTGCGAGTCTCAATCCCGGCGCGTTCATCCTGCTCGACGACCGCCATAGCTTGGTTCTGCAACTCGCTTCGACGCTCGACTACAAGGGCAAGGATTCCCTCGACGGCCGCCACGTCGACGACACGGCCCTGACCGCTATGTATCTCGGCCCCGGGCTCCATTTCACCCGGGGCTCGGCGCTGAGCCTCGATTTCATCGCGGATGTACCGGTCTGGCTCGACAACTCGGCGCTACAGATCGTCCCGGATTTTCGCCTGCGCGCAGGGTTCGTGTGGCGTTTCTGATGCGGTCGCGCGCAGCCATCGCGGTCGTGCTCTGGGTTCTCGGCGCAGCCGCACTGCCGGCGGACGCGCGTTCGCTGAAGGCGGGTGAGCCTTTACCAGCGTTCGTCGTCGATGCTTGGGACGGCGGCCGGGTGCAAGTCGAGCCCGCCGCGACGAAGGTGGTGCTGATCGAGATATGGGCGAGTTGGTGTGCGCCGTGCCGCGAGGCACTGCCGGCGATCGCCTCGCTGACAGCCGAGATCGGCGATCCGCGCTTGCAGGTGTTCGCGGTCAGCATCGACCGCGAGCGCAACCGCGCCGAACGCTTCCTAGATACCTACCTGCCAAACCGCGGCATCCCCATCTATCACGATCCCGAAGGGCGGCTTCCCGCTGCACTAGGTGCGGCTGGAATGCCGACGACTTGCGTCGCGGTGGACGGCATCGTCCGCGCGGTCGAGGTCGGTTTCACCGCGGACGCTGTCTCGCGCCTCCGTGCCGTCATCAGCGAGGCGCTGGAATCATCTCCAGGCAGCACCGCCACCCCGGTTACGGACAGCCCCCGAGCCCGGCGTTGAGGGCTTGGACGATCTCGTCGACCGTCACCGCAGCGTCGCCGTTCGCATCGAAGCGCCCACAGGCCTCCATCGCAACGTTGCCGAGGGCGATGTTGATGCCGGTGACGACTTCATCGACCGTCACCTCGTTGTCCCCGTTGCAATCGCCCGTACATGGCGCGAGTGCTGCGGTTGCTGTGGCCGTTGCGATGGGGGTGGCGCTCGGTGAAGGGGTTGCGATTGCCGACGCGATCGGGGTCGCACTCGGGGTTGCGCTCGGTGTCGCCGATGGGGTTGCGGTGGTCGATGGCTCCGGCATGCTGGCGGCATTGGTGAACACCAACGTCATCGCCGTCGAATCCAGGTAGCGCGGTGCGCCCCGTAGCTTGAAGGAGACCGATGGCATCGCGGATTGGCCGGCGGCGGCGAGCACTTGCCATGACGGGTGGATGTGCAGGCTGGGTACCGTTCCGACCCGCACCGAATCACCCGGCTGACGCAAAGTGGTACTGCCGAACTTGATCGAAAGCCCGGAGTCGATGCTGAGAACTTCGAGGGTTACGGCGGTGCCCGTAGCGAGCGTGAACAATGAGTCCTGCGGACGGCTCTGGGTGCGCAGGGCGAAGCCCGGATCGGGATTCGTGAACAGGCACTGTCCACCGGCACAGATGTTCTCGAACACGGGTATGGGTTCACTCGCATCGTAGTCGATAACCAGCGCTCCGCCAGCATCTTCGGTCGACCAGATGACGATGTCCGCGTCGTGTTGCGCCGTTGCCGTACCTGCGAGCGCCACGACGAGCGTAAGTATGATCGTTGCCTTCATGTCGATTTGATCCGTTCGATCGTGTGCCGGGAATGCCTCACGGAGAAATCCGTGAGACATCCCCGACACAACCTTGGCGGTTTAGTCTTCCTCTTCGAGCTGGCTCATCTCGAGGCACGGGAAGGCGGCGATAACTGCCTCCTCGACCGCCTCAGCGTCGCAATCGTCTGCGGGGTCGCATTCGCCGCCCGGGCAGTCTCCGTCGACCGCGCAGGGATCGCCGTCGTTCGCGCCGCCTTCGCAGCGATCCGGAGCGCATGCGGCGCCCTTGTTCGGTCCGGCGACACAGAAGTTTTCGTCGCAGCCGCTCAACACTTCGACCATTTCATCGATCGAGTTGCTGTACGACGCGCCGACGAGTTCCTGGGTTCGGCAGCTCGCCATCCCGATATGGGTGCGAACGTTGCTTTCGCTCAGCGGCGCGAACGACCCCGCAACTGCCTTGTCGCAGGCTTTGTCCAGCTTGGCGACGGACTTCTCGATGAGATACCGCACGTTCGCGGAAAGACTCTTGGTGTTGCCCGCGCAGCTGGCGCCAGGGCATTCACTGTCTTTTCTGCAGAAATTGCCGCCGTTGATTCCACCATCGCAGGCCGGCGACTCGACGTCACAGCTCTTGACAGCGAGCGCCTCGCTCTTGCCGAGTTCTTCGGCGGCAAAGATCGCGTCGAGGCACTTTCCCATCCGTTGGTACTGCTTGCTGATCAGCCCGCGCACCTCCTTGACGACCGACTTGCGGCACTTGTCGGCATTCTTCGCACTGGCGGGATCGTTGGGGTCGAGTTCGAGTTCCGGAAGATGACCGTTCGAAACTTTCAATGTAAATTCCTGAGACGAACCGTAGCCGTTGCTCGTGTCCGCTCCCTCGTTGAGGCGAATGGTGAGCGACCCCTCGCCGAAGGTGTGGTGATCCGGCGTCATCAGATTCAAGAAGAACTCGCCGTGGGTGTGCAGCTCGGAAGAATCCGGCTCGCAGGTGCCGGTGCAGGTTCCGCCCAGGGTACAATCGCCGTTCCCGAGGCAAACGCTTCCGTCGTTGCCGCCACCCTCGCAAATTGAGTCGACGTCGATCTGGCAGGTGTGCTGCCCGATGACGACCGTATCGCCTGGATTGCTCAAGGTGACGGAGTTCTGAGTGTAGGTGACGCCGCCTTCCGTGCGCACCAGTTCGACTTCGATCGCGGTGGGAACGTTGAGTTCGAACTCGTCGACACCATCGCCCTCGCCGGGCACGAAGCCGGGGCTCGTCGAGCTGAAGACGCCGGGGAGTGCCGCCGGGGCGACGCGGACCGTGGGCCGTTCATCGACCGGATAGTCGATTGCCAGGTCGCCACCGCTGTCGACGACGATCGTCATGTCCGCGGTGCCATGGTCGTGGTCGCTGCTCGCCCAGGTTCTTGGTGTGGTAACGAGCGAGAACGTTGCGGTAATAAGACTAAAAAGGATCCATTTGTGCATGATTCTCTCCATGCGCCGCGTCGGCTAGGACGCGCGCCTATCGTTGGTTGCTTTCGTTCGTATTTGCTGCGCTCAGATCTGTCCGCAGCGCGGTAGATCCGTTCGTGGCCCGGGCGGACCGCGCGCGAACGTCGAGCCTGGAGGAAACCGTTGCGGGCGGCGCGCGGGAATCGATAGCTGCGTTCGCGACGTCGGCGGCACATCGGGCGCGATCCGCACAGCGGTGAGCGCCATCGGCGTCGTCTGTGCGAAACGGCATACGGCGCACCCGTCTGTGCGCTCGTCGCCCGCGTGGCCCAGTGCATGGACGCCGGCGATCCAGCCGGCGAACACCAACGCACCGACCGCTAAGATCGAGATAAGCGCCTGCCGGGGGCGCTTTCGCTGCTTGCGACTCTTGGTTTGCATTGTCGCGGTTGCCGGGAGCACCGTGACTACTGCCTGCGCCTATTCGTGCTCGTGCTCGTCGCCTGCGTGAAGCATGATGACGAAATCTTCGGAGTCGGCGTAGAACTCCCCATCACTGCGTAGCTTGAAACGGAGAAAGTAGTCGCCCGCAGGTTCCGTGCCGCTGGGGAGTACCAGCCGAAATTCGCCGTGTAGGTGCAGCCCCTCCAGCGATTCTCCCAGGACGACACTGTCTCCGACGTCATTCAAGGCTATGCCGTCGAGGAAGTAGCTTGCCTCGGGGGAGTGGCCGGTCAACTCGAGAAGGATCTCGATTCCCTCGACGAGAGCGAAGAGTGCCGCTGCCGGCTCGTCCTCTTCGAGAGGGCCGAAGCCGGGTGCCTCACTGCTGTACAGGAGGATCCCGCCGCTGCAGACCGCATCGTAGCCGCCGATGCATTGGGGCACTCCCAACGCGACCTCCTGAGTGAAGTCGTAGTCGACTGCAAGCGTGCCGCCGCCGCTGGCAGTCGACGCGATCAAGATGTCTCCATGCTCGTCGCTGAGGCCCCAGCCTTCGGGCGCGTCTCCCGGGCCGCAGCCTGCGGCGAGTGAAATGATGAGCGCGATGCCGGCGGCGCGGCCCGCACGCGTTGCTGCGATCGTAGGTCCTTGCATGTGTCCTCCCACGCGGCCCGCGCCACGGCAGAATCAGAACCGCTCCATTGCGGACGCAGTCCACGCTACCTGGTGCAGGCCGAGCAATGTTGTCCTCTAACGGAGACGACCCACTTCGAGCGGATCGCCGTTGCACGATCATTGCGGGCCGAAAACCCGTAACGTCGATCAGAGGATCGTGGGGGGGCCTCGTGCGTCGAATGGCCGCGGTCTATCGGGGAAGGGATTCGTCTTCGCGCCGACGACGCGAACGAGGGTGTGGAGCGCCGCGGGAAGCAGCGGTGGCTGCGGGTCGATGAGGCCGGGAGCGTGTTCCGCCAACCGGCAAATCGCGCAACCGTCAGCCGAATTTTCATGGCCGGCGTGGGCCAACTCATGGGTCCATGCCGAGGCGCTCGCCGCCAAGAAGGCGAAGACCGTCAGCGCGGCAACCCACGTTGCGAATGACCGGAACCGAAACATGTGAGTTTGCCGTCTACACCCGCACGGGGGGGTGGTCAAGCGAGTTCTTGCGATGCTGTCGCCGATCGTTCGTTGGAGATTCCGTTGCAGATTCCGACTTGACCCGCATGTTGCCGGCTGGTAAGCGCGTCGAAGGGTCTGATGCAGAAGCTTATCCAACACAACGATCGCGTCCGCTCGGCCACCGTTCTGGTGGCGGTGTTTTTCTGGTTCGCGATCGGATCCGGCCTGACGCCCTGGCTGCACCATCTCGGCGCCAATGGCACCGGATCGTGTGCTGCGGATGAGGTCGCGCAAGCCGAACCAAGTGGCGATGCGGTACACGAGGAAGATTGTCCCCACCAAGAGCATGATGGGCACGGTTCCGACTCGCATTGTCCGGTGTGTCGTTCCCTGCATCAAGTCAACGCTACCTTGGCGCCACTGTCGGTATGCGTTGGTGCTCCAAACCCGCCCACGACCGTCCCATGGTTTGCGGCAGCCCCGTGCGTCGCGAGCGCTATCCCGTCCGCCCTTGCCCCGCGTGCTCCGCCCCGTCTGGTCTAGCTCACCTCGTTCGTACTCATAGACCATTCGCATCCGTCTGCCGCGGAGATCCTCCGCCCGCGGGCGGGTCCAAATTTCGGGAGGAGGCATCCAGATGCCAAGCGTGAATCTCGCACGATTCGTCGCGCCCATGTTGGCTGTGGCAATCGTGCTCGGCGCCGCCCCAATGCGCGCTGCGGAGCCGGAGTCGGAAATCGAGAAGTTGAGAAACGAGCTGCGTGAACTGCGTCAGCGGGACCAAGAAAATCGTCGCAAGTTGGAGGAATTCGAGCGAAAGATCGAATCGATTGTTACCCCACCGAGCCCGGAAGGCCCGGCAGCGGCGGAGGCAGCGCTCGACGCTGCATTGGACGACAACAAGATCGAAGGCCTCCCGGTAGCGACAGATATCTGGTCGGCCAAGGTACGCGGTGCCGATCTGCGCCTCATCGACATATCGCTCGTCGTACTCGCGGCCGGCGGCACCTCGACCGAGCGCACTGAATCGATTGAAACCCTACAGGCCGGTGCGCACGACCCGGTGCGGCGTGGATTCACCCTGCAGCAGGCAGAACTCTCGTTCGCTGGGGCCGTCGACCCGTACTTCACTGCCGAAGCGCACATCATCTTCTTTCCGCAGGGTGTCGAATTCGAGGAAGGCTTCTTTCAAACGACGTCGTTGCCCTACGGATTGCAACTCGAAGGGGGGCACTTCTTCACCGAGTTCGGCCTCATCAATCCCACCCATCCCCATGCCTGGCACTGGATCGATCAGCCGGTCATCAATAGCCGGTTCTTTGGCGGCGACGGTACGCGTGCCCCCGGTGTGCGACTCGGATGGCTCACTCCCTTGCCGTGGTTTTCGGAACTCCACGTCGGTGTGCAGAACGCGACCGAGGACGAGTATACGCCGAGTTTCATCGGCAACAGCGTCGGCGGTCGCCCGACCGTCGAGCGCAGCGTTCGCAGCGCTGCAGACTTGCTGTACCTCGCGCGTTGGCACAACTCCTGGGACCTGACCGACGAACTCTCGGCTGGCCTCGGGGTTTCGGGCTTGTTCGGCCCCAACAACAGCGGCCCCGACGGCAAGACATTCATCTACGGAAGCGACCTGAAGGTGCGTTGGCGGCCAACGCGGAATTTTCGCGGCTGGCCGTTCATGATCTGGCAGACGGAGTTCATCAAGCGCGACTACACGGCGGATTGGTTCGTCGCCGGGAGTGAAACCGAATCGCCAGCGGACGGTGGTGGCTTCTGCCACGGCGGCCATTGTCACGGCGAAGAGCCAGACGAGGGAGGCGACGAGGGCGACGAGTTCCCCAACGACCTGCCCGGGACGATTCTCCGCGACACGGGCGTTTACACCCAGCTTCTCTACGGGTTTCAGCATCGTTGGGCTGCCGGACTACGCTACGAGTACGCGAGCGGAAGTGGGCAGAGCGTTCTCGACGGTGCCTTGGCGAGCCGCCAAACCGACCCGAGTCGCGACGACCGGCACCGCGTTTCGCCGCTGGTCGTCTGGCAGCCGACGGAGTTTTCGCGCTTCCGCCTCCAGTACAACTTCGATCACGCGCAGCACCTCGACGGCAACGATGCGCACACGGTCTGGCTCGGCGCCGAAGTGCTCTTCGGCGCTCACCCGGCGCATGTCTACTGACACCCTGCGAGCGCGAAGGAGCGTACGATCATGATCAAGAAGAATGGATTGCAAAAAGTCCTGCTCGGCGGCCGCGGCCGGCAGCGCGTTCTCAGTGTCCTCGTCGGCAGCCTCGCCCTACTGGGGAGCACCGTTCCTGCGGCATACGGCGAAGACCGCTTGCGCGTCGTCGCAACCGTTACCGACCTCGGCGACATCGCCCGCCAAGTCGCCGGCGACCTGGTGGACATCACCCTCATCACCAAGGGACCCGAAGACGCCCACTTCAGTCAGCCGAAACCGAGCTTCATCAAGGCGCTGAGTCAGGCCGATGCATTCCTCGTCGTCGGCATGGACTTGGAATTGGGCTACGCGCCCGTATTGCTGAAATCCGCACGCAACGCTCGCGTGGTCCCCGGCTCCCCCGGCTACATCGATGCCTCGGTCGCCGTGCAAGCGCTGGGTATCCCCGATACGGTCGTCGATCGCTCGATGGGCGACGTGCACGCACAGGGAAATCCCCATTACCTGCTGGACCCGGTCAACGGCTTGCGGGTGGCCGGCCTGATCCGTGAGCGCTTTGCGGCACTGCGTCCCAGTCAAGCCGATGCATTCCGCCGTGGCTACGACGCGTTCCGTCGTCGAATCGGCGTCGCCCTCTTCGGCGAAGAGCTCGCTGCGAAGTACGACGTCGAGAAACTCGCCCGCCTCGGCGAAATGGGTAAGCTCGATGCCTTCCTCGAGGCGCAAGGCGACGCGGCCAGCTTGGCGGGTTGGCTCGGGCGCATGCACCCGTTTGCCGGCACGAAAATCGTTGAGGACCACCGTATGTGGCCGTACTTCGCTCGTAGGTTCGGCCTCGAGATCTTTGCCGATATGGAGCCGATCCCGGGCGTGCCGCCAACGACGCGGCATTTGCAAAGTCTCGTCGAAGGAATGCGTGCCGGTGCCGTCGGCATCATCTTGGCGTCGCCGTATTACGATCCGCGCCACGCACGTTTCCTCGCCGAGGCGACGGGTGCGACGGTTGTGCGGCTCGCGCACCAGAGCGGCGGTGTCGACGGGGTCGAAGGCTACGTGGCGATGGTCGACTACAACGTAAACCAAATCGCCACGGCACTCGCAGGGCGCCGTTGAACGATTCCGGCGAGGGAGCCCGCTCCGGGCTCTCTCGCCCGTCCCACGCTTTGACGCGGGAGCATTGTGAAGAGATAGAAGAGAGCGAATGAACGCAGCCACACAACCCGCGCAGGTGGAGTTGATCCGGGCCGAGAATCTGGATCTCGCGTATTCCGGCGGTGTGGTCGTGCGCGACCTCCAACTCGTCATCGCAGCGGGCGAGTTCTGGTGCCTGCTCGGTGCTAACGGCACCGGAAAAACGACCCTGCTGCGGGCGATCCTCGGACTGCTGCCGGTGCATGCCGGAACGTTGCGGCTCGATCCGAGCGTGTCCGCCCAGGTCGTCGGGTTCGTACCCCAACAATGTCAATGGAACCGCACGGTGCCGACCACGGTGCGCGAATTCGTCTCGCTCGGGATGGTGGGTCTGCGCTTGCGTTCGGCACAGCGCGCCGCTCGGCTGCAGCGGGCGCTCGCGACGGTTGCGCTTGCAGACCTAACGGGCCACGCACTCTGGGCGCTGTCTGGCGGACAGCGCCAGCGCGCCATGATCGCCCGCGCCCTGGTTCGTGAGCCCCGGCTCCTCTTGCTCGACGAGCCGACGGCAAGCCTCGACCCTGCTGCCGAAGACGCCGTGCTCGGGCTGGTCGCGCGTGTCAATAGGGAGGACGGTGTGACGGTGGTCCTCGTGACTCACGATCTCGACGTCGCGACGAAGTACGCGACGCACGTCGCGCTCTTCCATGACGGCCGCGTCGAATCTGGCTCCCGCGCCGACGTGCTTCGTTCGGAAAACCTCGAGCGGATCTACGGCTCCAGTGCACACGCCTGGTTGCCCGAGCTTGGAGGATGCAAGTCGTGATCGCCGAGTTTCTCTCTTCGTGGAGCTTGTTCGGTGACGCCTACATTTCGGGTTGCCTGATCGCCGCGCTGCTCGGCGTCATCGGCGTTCTCGTCGTGGCGCGCGACCAGATCTTTCTCGGCGCCGCCGTCTCACAGGCGTCGATGCTCGGCCTGACGATCGGCCTCGAGGTCGGGTGGACCGGTGCCGGTTGGTACGAATTCGACGCCTTCACCTCGATTCTCGGTGGCGTGTTCGCAATCGCCGGCGCGCTCGTGACCGCTTCGTTCCGAAGCAGCGACGCCGAGAGCCGCGAGGCGGTGACCGGCTGGCTCTTCTGCGTCGGCATGAGCCTTTCGGTGCTGCTCGTTGCGCACAGTCCGCACGGACTCGAAGAGGTGCACCGTCTGGTTTCGAGCACCCTCGTGGGCGCCACGCGCATCGATGTTGATTTGCTCGCGATGTTGGCCGCGATCACCGCAATCGTACTGGCAGTCGCGTGGCGCACTTGCATCCTCGTCATCATGGATCCCGAGGCGGCGAAGGCGGCGGGGGTTCGCGTCGATTGGTGGGATCGGGCGATGTACATTTGGCTCGGAATCGCGATCGCGCTGTCGCTGCGGGTCTCGGGTCTGGTCTATTCGTTTGGCTTTCTCGTTTTGCCGGCGCTGGTCGCGAAGAGTGTTTGCCGCGAGATGCGCACGATGTTGCTGGTTGCCCCTGGCGTGGCACTCGTCATCGCGGCCGTCTCCTTCGTCGTTGCGCATTCCTACGACTTGCCCCCGGCCCACGTCGGTGTCGCAGGACTCTGCGCCGCGGTGCTCGGTGCATGGAGTGTCCGCTTCGCTCGGTCTTGATGTACGCCAACGATTTGAGGTTTTCCCGCAGCCGCACTAGCTTCGCCCCTGCCGCGGAGGTCCAATGCCTGCCCTGATCGGAAAAATCTATGTCGGCCCCGGAGGCTGTCAGCTCATCGTCACCAAGGGTGGCCCCGGCCGCTTGACGGACGGCGACGTCGAGCTGCGCCTGAAGGACGGCGGCGAGCCCTTCGCCACGGGAACGCCTTGCGGTGCGCGCGAGTTGCTTCTCGGCAAGCGCTTTCGTTCGCTCGACGGTGCCGTCGAGGTTCTCCTGACGAAGCCCGGCAAGGGCGACCTGCGCTACGCCGGCCAGCCGCTGGAACCCAAACAGGCCAAGCCCTTGCCGTCGACGGATTGAGGCACCGATGAAAGACTACCCCGTCAAGGTCGGCAGCATGCTCTTCACGATCGTCGACCCCCACCCGGGTCACGAGGCTGCCTACAATCGCTGGTACGAGCGCGACCATTTCTACGCCGGCTGTCTGATCGGCCCGTGGCTGTTCGCCGGCTGCCGCTGGGTCGCCACCAAGCCGCTCAAGGACCTGCGCTTCCCCGAACCGAGTTCGCTCGCGCAGCCCTCGGTCAAGGCGGGTTCGTTTCTCGCTTTCTATTGGATTCACGCCGAGCACCACGAAGAACACCATGCCTGGGCGAGCCCGCAGGCGCGCTGGCTCTACCAGCAGAATCGCGGATTCAACGAGCGCACCCACGTGCATACGTTGATGTACACCCACGACTGGACCCGTTACCGCGACGCCGATCCGGTGCCGCTCGAACTCTCGCCCGACCATCGCTTCCCCGGGCTCGTGACGGTCGCCATCGAGCGCGAAGAGGGGGTCGCTCAGGCGCAGACCGACGCCTGGTTTGCCGCCTACCTGGCGGAGTTTCTCGCCGGCTCGCCGGTGGCGTCGTGTTCGACGTGGTCGCCGATTCCTCAAGGCGAGGGTCCGATGCCGATACCGCGCGTCGAGCGCACCCACCTCCTCGATCTGCAGCTGTTCTTTCTCGACGAGGCGCCGCAGGCGCACTGGCAGAAGTTCGTCCGGCTCGGCGACGATTTGCGCGCCTCCGGGTTGGCGAAGATCGTCTTCGCCTCACCGTGGTGGCCGACCGTCGTCGGCACCGATACCCATACCGATCAGCTTTGGTAACCACGCGAGGTTGCGTTGCGATGAACCGCCCTCTGTCGATCCTCACGCTCAATTGCTGGAACATCTCGCCGCCCTACGACGAGCGCATGGCCGTGTTGCGGCGGTCGATCGAGGAGCTGCAGCCGGACCTGATCGGCCTGCAGGAGATCCTCGTTCGCCCCGATGGCTTCCACCAGGGGCGCAGCATCCTCGATGGGCTCGGCTACGAGTCCGTCTTTGGGCCCGCCTGCGCATGGGATGACAACGGCGACTACGCCACGCCCGAAGGTCGCGACTACGGTTTCGGCAACATCGCAGCCTCACGCCTGCCGATCGTCGGCCGCGATTGGACACGTCTGCCGGGCTCGAGCAGTGGCGAGATCCGCAGTGCAACCGCGATCACCGTCGACACGGGAGCCAGCGAATTGGTCCTCGTCTCCACCCACCTCAACTGGAAGTTCGACCACGGCTACGTCCGCGAGCAACAAGTCGTCGCCCTGCGCGACTTCGCTTGGCGGGTTGTCGGCGATCGCAACCTGCCGCCGGTGATCGTCGGTGACTTCAATGCCGACCCCGACTCCGCGGAGATTCGCTTCATGCGCGGCTGGCACGTTCTCGACGGCAAGAGCACGTTCTTCGAAGATGCCTGGGCAGCAGCCGGTAGCGCTGGGCCGGGCCTGACGTGGGACAATCGCAACCCGTTCGCCAACATG
>Ga0163144_10009721_pt1 | contig 20617 bp, 11 predicted proteins | sample OliLak19BULKMAT1_FD_123175 | JGI IMG/M metagenome (GOLD analysis project Ga0163144, IMG submission 123175) | Freshwater microbial mat bacterial communities from Lake Vanda, McMurdo Dry Valleys, Antarctica - Oligotrophic Lake LV.19.BULKMAT1 | ecosystem: Environmental > Aquatic > Freshwater >... | reverse complement strand
GTCCTTGGCGTCGTGCGCCAGATCGGACGTCTTGTCCTTCAGGTCGGACGCCTTGTCCTTGAGATCGGACGCCTTGTCCTTGATGTCGTCGAGCGCATCGGCCATGGCGAGCTTGCTCTTCTCGAAGAGCGCGTTGGCCTTCACCTTCGCTTCGGCGAGCTCTTCGGAGACCTCGTCGCGGAGTTCCTGCAGTTCTTCGGTGAACTCGGCCTTCGCCTTGGCCAGCAGTTCGTCGCGGTTGGCGTAGGCGTCCTTGGCCTTGGCGGCCAATTCCTTCGCCTTCGCTTCCAGTTCGTCCATCATGTCCATGGCTTCCTCCCTGAATGGCTGGGCAGCGCGCCCAAGGTCCCACACGCCGCTACGGTGAGTCTACTCAAGTCGCGTCCACTTCGGCATCCATCTTGATAGGTTTGATACGTCCCCCGTGGCACTCTCCGTGGAGCCTGTCGATGCGTCGTACCCTTGGTTGTGCCGTCACTGTGTCGCTGCTTGCCGTCCTCGTCCTCCCCGGGCGCGCCGACGCGCAGTACTCGCGCTCGCCGCGGGCCGTGAAGTTCGATTCAAGCCTAGCGCTCGATACCACCCGCGTCATCTACGCGCCGGGCGGTCTTGGCACGCTGGAGCTCAAGGCGGGGAGCGGCGTCGGGGTGCAGTCGGGCCAACGCGTGACGGTGCACTATGTCGGCAAGCTTGCGGCGACCGGCAAGAAGTTCGACGCGTCGACCGACCGGAACGAGCCGTTCGTCTTCACACTCGGGACTGCGGAGGTGATTCGCGGCTGGGACCTGGGCGTGGTCGGGATGAAGAAGGGCGAAAAGCGTCTGCTGGTGGTGCCGCCCGCGCTCGGTTACGGCAACGGGGGCTCGCCGCCGGATATTCCGCCTGGTGCGACCCTGGTGTTCGAGGTGGAGCTGCTCGACTTCCAGTAGGCCGTGCGATGACACGAGTGACGGCGTCGTTCCGGGAGGGATCCGGTGCGACGCCGTTCTGCATTCGTGCCGGTGCCGCAACGCAGAACGCCGAGCCCGGAGGCTCGGCGTCGTGTCTGCGTGTGCGGCGCGGCTCAGTCGGTGTTGAGACCCTCAGGCGGACGCGCGCCCCCGATCGCCTTGAGGACGGCGGCGAGCGGCGTCTTCGGCTCGGCGGAGCTGGCGGCACCGATCGCGGCGATGAGCGCGCGGCGGGTGTCCCAGTACTGGCGCTGCGCACCGGAATCACTGAAGCGAAGGCCGTCCGGGACGACCTCGTACGCGGACCTGTTGGCCGCGAGGATGCCGTACAGGCGATCGGTGGCGGACAGCACGGCGTTCGCCTCGAGCGCGGCTTCACCGGACTCGGGATGCCTGGCGCGGCCCTCCCATTCGCGCTGTTCGGTTGCGCTCCAGGCGCCAGCGGCAATCAGGGCACTCGTCGAATCGCGATACGCCTTGTCGATCACCGCGGCCCGCGTGCGCCACTGCGCGATGTGCGCACGGGCGGCCGCCACGGCGGCGCGCGCCGTAGCGGCCCCCGCCGGCGCGACCCGTGAAGCACCGAAGAGATTGTCGAAGCCGGCGACCCGCAGGCGCGCCGACAGGTCATTCCACGCCGCATCCTGCGCGGAGACATACCGCGCCGCGAGGACGTTCGGGGCGACATCGAACTTCACGGTGATCGGTTCGGCGGACGTCATCGCGCGGATGTCGACGGGTGCCAGCACGACGTCATCGTCGGCCGTCTTCCCGGCGGCGGCATCGGCGGACTTCTTCGCCGTGAGGTCGGCCGCCTTGGACCCCTTCTCCTTGGCGGTCTCCTTCGTCGGCTCGGCGCGCGGCGTCTCGGCGACGATGTCCGCCGGTGGTTCGACACGACCGCTCGTGGCGCTGGAATCAGTCGTCGGCGCAGTCTCGGAAGGGAAATCGAGTATCGGTTCGGGCGGCTTGAGCGGCGCGCCAGGCACACCCGGGTTCGCCGACGTGGCGTCTTCGGCCGGCGGCGTCCTGGTGGCGCCGGCGTTGCCAGTGCGAAGCGCCAGCATGATGAGGATGCCTGCTGCGGCGGCGGCCCCGCCGGCGTACCAGACGAGGCGGCTGGGGCGCGCCTCGGCCGCACGAGGCGTGGTATCGAAGGACGCGGCCGGCGTGTCGGCGCCCGCCGACTCGGTGGTGCGCTCGGTCTCGACGTTCGCGGACTCCCACGGCGACGGCTCGGGCGCCGACGCATCCGCCATGGCAACCTCGGAAGCCACGGAAGCCACGGAAGCCACGGAAGCCTCGGAAGCGTCGGAAGCGCCGGAAGCCACGGAAGCGTCGGAAGCGTCGGAAGCCACGGAAGCGTCGGAAGCGTCGGAAGCGTCGGCAACCTCGGAAGCCACGGAAGCCACGGAAGCCACGGAAGCGTCGGAAGTGTCGGAAGCCTCTGCGACCGCCTCTGCCGGGGGCAGGGCGTGCTCCATCACGGAGGGCATGTTGTTGCCCGCAGGCGCCGTGTCGAATTCGGCGGCCGCTGGTTGCGCGGTGTCGGCGTCGGGGAAGTCGCCGGACAGATCGCCGGTGATGTCATTCGATGACGGCACCGATGCATCCACCGATGCGTCTGCTGCCTCCCGGAGCGCCGTGCTCTCGTCCACCGGCTCAATCAACAGATCGGTCCGCGGCACGAGCGTCTCGGCGGAGGACAACGACGCTGGAAGCGCCATGGTAGGCGCTGGCGTCGGTGCAGGTGCCGCTTCCGCAGCAGGCAGCAATTCGAGGAGTTCTGCGTCTTCGGCGAGGTCGGGCAGGAGTCGTTCCGGCGCGGCGACCAGCGCGTCGATGATGGCGGGTGCCGCCACCGAGGATTCCTGCGTCGGACGGGCCAGTACCGCGACCGCGGCAGAACTCTGCCCGGGGAGGTCGAGTTCATCGATGCCGAGGAGTTCGAGCTCCTCGTCGAGGTGCTCCACGCTGATGCCTGGGCGCGCGGCAGCTTTCGCCACCGGCGCAGCCTGCATCTTTGCGGTGACGCCAGGACGCGGGGCACTGTCTGGCTTCGGCGGCGCCCCGATCCGCGACGCGGGCGGCTTCACGGCCGAGGGCGCCTTCGTGGGCACGCCGACATTCGGCGCCATTGGCTCCGCTGCCGCCGACTTTCGCGGCGTCGCCAAGGCCTGCTTCCACGCCGGGTGGACGTGGATCGGCAGCCACTGGTTGGCGCGTTGGTGGAAGATCAACGCCTCGGCCTCGACGACGCTGGCGTGGATGTCCACGGTCAGCGAGTCGAGCGAGTCGAACTCGAGAATGGTGCCATTGGCCAGCTTGATTCTATACATGCGCCTGCCGCATCCGTTGGTAGATCGCCGCCGGAGGCGACGAGAGTTACGACACGGAATTGCAGACGCGGGGCCACATTTCAACTTGTTGTCTCATAACGACTTGCGGCGCGACCTATTCGAAAAAGGCGCGCCGCGGTCGTGCAATGTGCGGCAGGACGTGCCCCCCTCGGGGGTGTCCTGCCGCCGATCAGGCGGCGCCGGCTGGCCCGTACCGATCGAGTTCGGCCTTCACAGCGAGCGCCGAGAGGGAGGCGATGGACAGCTGGACGGTGAGCAGATCCTTCCAGATCGCCATGCGGTCCTTGGGTCCGATGGCATCCGATTCGGCGAGCAGCTTGAAGCGGCGCATGCTGGGCTTGAGGCTGGCTGCGATTTCGGCGTCGATCTCGGCGGCGATCGCATTGGCGCGGTCGATGAGCGAGACGTTCTTCTCGCGCGCCTGCCAGCACTCGTAGACCGGATCGCGCCCGTAGCGCCAATTCCAGTTCCAGGTGAGCTGCACCGTGCGCGTCAGTGCGCGATTGCGGGCGGGATAGTACACCACGCGATATGCGCGACCGGCAGGCGGGTTCATTGGACAGCTCCGGGCGTGAGATGTCTACATATCAGACGCTTCGAGGGACTTCCATGGTTCCCGGGCTGCGCGTCCATGCGCTGTCGCATCCAGCGACATACCCCTGAGTCGTCGAACTCTTGGACTATTCTAGCAGAAATCCCTGAAATCCACATCCCCGATATACCGCGCCAAGCGTAATGGGTGCCATGATCGTGGAAGTGGGGTCAAGTGGCGGGCCGCAGAATTCATGACGATGTTGCACGTCGCGGGAGCGTACGGCCGCGTTTCGACATGTCGCACCCTCTCACTATATCTGCGAGCATGCCTCTGACCGACCATGCACCCACGCTGCTTTCTCTGCTCGATCAGTGTGACCGCGCGGCCCCGCTCGGGCGGAAGCGGCTGCTGGGTCCCTCCGTCAATTATGGGCGCGAGGCGCTGGTGGCGCTGGTGCGTGACCGCCTGGGCGTCACGGTGGGGTGGGAGGCGACGACGCTACGGCGTGTGGCGGGCGAACTCGCCTTCACCGCGCTGTACGCGGCGGGGCTGCAGGTGGCCGACGATGTCGCCCTCACGGCGCTGACCTCGGCGGCGCTCGATGCGGAGATCGCGACGGGGCAGTCGGCGTTCGGCGCCCTGGCGGGCAGCGTCGGGTTCCGGCGCGCGGTGCATGATGCCGTGATGGAGCTCCGCATTGCGGGCGTGACCGCGGCGCAGTTCACGGCGCTCGGCGGTTTGCGTGCGGTGACCTCCGGACTCGGCGCCGTACTGGGCCGCTATGAACAGGCGCTCGCCGACCTGCACCTCGCCGATGCGGCCACCGTCTTCCGCCTTGGTATCGACCACTACGCGGCCGAAGTGCCGTATGTCCTCGGCGATTGTGCACTCGTCATTGCCGGGCTCGACGACGTCGCCGGCCTGCCCGGTGCGCTGCTGGCGCTGCTGCTGGGTCGGACGCCGACCCCGCAGCGCTGGGCACCGCCGCCACTCGCTGCGTCCGCCCTCGTCGGCGTGCAGGTGCTCCGTGCGACGGTGCCGGAAGACGAGATGCTCGGGTTGCTCCGGCTTGCCGGTGCGGAGGCGTGGCGACTCGACGACATCGAGTGCGCGGCTGATGCGCGCGATGCCTACGGAACGGCGTTGCACGCGGCGACCGATCGGGTGCAGGCGCCCTTCACGGCGCTGCACGGGTTGGCGTTCGTCGATTGTCGTCTGGGCCGCGCCATGCAGGGTGCGCTGACGGCGCTCACGACACCGCATCTCGATGCCACGGCGTTGGCTGCGGCGCTCGAACGACGCGAGCTGCAGCCACCGCCGCCGTCGGGCCATCTCCCCGACGCGGCGGAGCAGGTCGCTGACGCTGCAGCACTCGCCACCTTCGTACGGCGGCACCGGATCGGCGGCACCGATGCGCGGCTTGCGGAGCTGCGGATCAGCTTTGGCCGCGCTGCATCGGACCGGGGGCCGGAGCGCTACGTGGATGAGGACGAGGCGCGCTTCGACGCGCGCCGTACCGCGTTCGCCATCGACGCGGCGCGTGCCGTGCGTCTGCTGGATGCGATCATCGCGCTGCGGGCGCTCGCGCAGTGTGGCGCGCCTGCCGTCGCTGCGGCGACGCTGGCGGTGGCGCTGCTGGAGTGGCTGGAGCGCCTCGTGCCGGAGCTCGAGGACGAACAGACGGCCCGCGCGCGTCTTGCGGCCCGGTTGTCGGCGCTTGCCGGCACCGACGCCGTGCCGGTGCCACGCGCCCAGGCGCAGGCCGACGCGGGGGCGGTGCTCGAGGCGATGCGCATCTGGCCTACTGAACAACGCAGTCCCTATGCGTCGGCTGGCGGCGCGGTACATCTCACGGATCTGCGGCATGCCGGTGCGACCGCGCGGCGCGTGCAATGGTTCGCGGGGCTGTCGGCCGATGCGGTGCGCGGTACGGGCCGCGAGGCACCGCTACTGGACGACCGCACGCGCCAGCGACTGCACGATGCCGCGGGGCGGCCGTTGCCGACGAGTGCGGAGCGCACGCGGCGCCGGCGGCTGCAGCTCGAGGGAGCCGTGGCGTCGGCACTTGCTCGCGGGGCGCGGGTGGTGCTGTCGTGGGCGGCAGGCCTCGGTGAGGCCGACGCGCCGGATCGTCTGCTGCTCGAGGCGCTCCGCGCAGAGCCCGGCGCGGCAGCGCTCGACCCGAAGCTGCTCCTGCAGCGTGCGCTGATCGTGCAGGCGGTGCCCGACGCCATGCTTCAGCTCGACGTCCGCGACGCGTGGTTGCATGCACTGCTCGGGAACGGCCTCCGGGACGGCACGGCGGCACTTGAGGCCGCACATCCGGGGCTGGGCCGCTGGGCCGCAGCGCAGCAGGCATGGGCCGCGCCGGTCGAGACGCCGACGGTACTGCACGGCGCGGTGCCGGCAGCGGCGGCGCTGGTGCCCACGCGGAGCGGGCGCAGCGTGTCCGCGACCGAACTTGCCACCATGCTTTCGTGCCCGCGTCGCTGGTTCCTTCAGTATCTCCTCCGGCTGCCGGAGCCGACGGAGCCGGGCGATGCGGATGTCTGGCTCGATGCCGGGGACTACGGCACCCTGGTGCATGCGGTCTACGCGCGTGCGGTACATGAGCAGGTGGACTTCGCCTCGACGGGAGCGGAGATGCGTCTGCGCGCCATGGCGCTCGATGCCGTGACGCGCGCGGCGGAGCGTGATCCTCCCGAAAGCGCGGGAGCACGCGCCGCGGTGACGCAGCGCCTGCTCGCCGACGTAGCGGTCTTTCTTCAGACGGAGCAGCGACTGTCGGCGTCGGGCACCGTGGTACGGCGGGAGGCAGAACGGTCGTTCCGCGCCGCAGGGCCGGATGCGCTCCAGCTGACCGAGGGCCGTTCGCTTGCGGTGCACGCACGCGTGGATCGCATCGAACATCGCGCCGACGGGACCGTCGATGTCTGGGACTTCAAGACGTCCAAGGCGTACGACGAGGCCAAGGAGTTCGCACGGCTGACGCAGGCGCTGGTTGGTGCGCATGTCGTGGCGCGGCGCGGTGACGTCGTGACTTCCACGGGCTTCCGCTTTGCCACGGAGCGGGCTGATGGTGCCGAGCTGTCGGTCTCGCATGATCGGCTCGAGACGCTGCACGCTGGCGTGGATCAGGTGCTCGCGGTGCTGGAGCAGGGCCAGTTCCCGCCGACCGCCGATGAGCACCATGCGCCGTGCCGCTACTGCGCCTTTCAAGCCAACTGCCGAGCGGTGAGCGGTGCGCACGGAGTCCACTCGCCTCCGTCCGCGTGGGCGGTGCAGCAGGCCGCCGCAGCGGGTGACGGCGATCCGGTGCGCCGCGTGGCTCGTGCCGTCGGTGTGCTGACGGCCGACGACGGTGGTGCCGCATGACGCTGCCGCTGCCGGATCAGGCCGATCGCGAGCGCGCCGAGCGTGAGCTTGGCTGCAACTTCGCCGTCGAGGCGGGCGCCGGCTCGGGGAAGACGACGATCATCGTGCGGCGCGTCTGCGCGATGGTGGAGGCTGGCGAAAGCCTCGAAGGGCTCGCCGCCGTGACGTTTACGCGGGCGGCCGCCGGCGAGCTGCGCGGCCGCATGGTGACAGCGCTCGACGTGATGCGACGGGCCGCCCTCGCGAGCGGCGATGCCGTGCGGGCCGCGCGCTTCGCGGCGGCGCAGCTGCAACTCGACGCCGCCTATGTCGGCACGATTCACGGCTTCTGTGCGCGGCTGCTCCGCGAGCGGCCCGTCGAGGCGCGCCTCGACCCGGATTTCCGGGAGATCGAAGGCGCGGCATGGTCGGCGTGGACTGCGTCGTGGCTGCGCGAGTGGCGGGACGCTCGCGAAGCGGAGGGCAGCGCTGCGCTCGGCCAGCTTCGGCTGCTCCGCGTATCCGATGCGACACTCTCGGACGCGTTCGCCACGATGGTGAACGAGTCGGATGTGCAGTTCGACGCGGTGTGTCCGCCGCTGCCGTCGATGGCGGAGACGGACACCGCGTTCGAGGCGGCACTCCGTGCGATCGATGACCTCCTCCTGCCGCACCTCCCGGCGGAGGCGCCAGCGAGCGGCCGTGATGGGCTCCAGAAGACGGTCCTGCGCGTCCGCGCCGCCGCGGCACGCGCCCGGGCGGCAACCGAGCCATCCGAGCGGCATCTGGCCCAGTTGCTGGTGCTGGACCGCCTCGTGCCAGAGGAGTGGTCGCCTGCGGTGAGCGGCGTCTCGATGGTGGAGCGGATTGCTCGGGGGCTGGGCGACATCACCGCCAAACGCTGGGGTTCGGGGCACACGAAGAAGCAGTTGGAGGCGCTCCAGGCGCAGGTGGCCGAGCGCTGCCGGCCGGCGGTGCAGTTGGGGCAGGTGCTGCACGCGCATCGGCATGCGCTGGCGATGCAGGTGCTGCAGGAGGCACGCGAGGCGTTCGCGGACGCTCGGCGGCAGTCGGGTCGGCTGGGGTTCGCCGATCTGCTCATGCGTGCGGCGGCGCTGCTCCGCACGCAGCCGGAAGCCCGTGCGGCGCTGGGCCGGCGCTTCACGCGGCTCATCGTCGACGAGTTCCAGGATACCGATCCGGTGCAGGCCGAGCTCTGCTTTCTCCTCGCGGCGCCGGAGGATCCCGAGACCGACTGGCGCCGGGTGACACTGCTGCCCGGCCGGCTCTTCGTCGTCGGTGATCCGAAGCAGAGCATCTACCGCTTCCGGCGTGCCGATCTCGCCGTCTACCGCCAGGCGTGCGACCGCATCGTGGCGACGGGCGGTGCACAGCTCCGCTTCACCGCAAACTTCCGTTCAGTCGCATCGATCGGGGCGTTCGTCGATGCACACTTCCGGCGCACCTTCGATCCCGCACGTCCGGGTGCCTCGGGACAACAGGCCGACTTCGCCGAACTCAATACCGTGCATCCCGACGTGCCGGGTGCCGGGGCGTGGCTCCGCATTCACGAAATCACCGGGCGCACCGTGCAGGCGGTGGGACCGGATGTCGAGGACAGCGCGGCGGCGATCGCCGCGTGCGTCGGCACCGGCGCCGATCGCACGACGCCGGCCGAGGTGATGGTCCTGGCGCCGCGGCATGCCGATGTCCGTCATGCGGCGCGGGCGCTCGCGGCGGCTGGCGTGCCGGTGGCGGTGGATGGTCTCGATGATGCGGACGCCCCCGAGCTGCTCGAGCTGCTGGTGCTGGTGGAGGCGCTGCTGGCGCCGATGGACGAGGCACGTGTCGCGGCTGCGCTGCAGGGGCCTGTTGCAGGAGCATCGCTCGCGGAGCTCTTCGCGGCGCGCGAGGTGCAGGCGCGGTTCACGCTGGTGGAGGCACCGGACGCGTTGCCGGAGGGCACGGTGCGGCAGGGCCTGCAGCAACTGCACGTGTGGTGGCAGCTCGCCGCCGTGCTGCCGGCCGATCTGCTGCTGGCGCGCATCCTCGACGAGACGGGGCTGCTGGTCTGGTCGGCGTCGGGCGCGCTCGGTGCCTCACGCGTGGGCCGGCTGCTGGCCTTGCTCGATCAGGTGCGCGCGGATGGCCGCTCGCTGGCGCTGGCGCGGGAGCTGTTGCTGGCGCGGCATGAACGCGACGTGCTGGCGAGCCGGACGCTCGCGGGGGCCGCCGGGGCCGTCCGCGTGATGACCGTGCACGGCGCCAAGGGACTCGAGGCGGAAGTCGTGCACGTGGTGGGGCCGTCGGCACCGACGGAGGTGTATCGTGCGCCGGGGGTCATCGTGCGGCGCAGCGCCGATGCGGCCAGCGTGGGGGTCGTGCCGCTGCGGCAGGAGCGCGCACTCATCGGCGCGCCCGAGAGTTGGGATGCCTTGCTCGAGGCGGACGTACCGCATGTCGCCGACGAGCGTGATCGGCTGCGCTACGTCGCGGTGACGCGGGCCAAGCATCAGTTGCGGCTCTCCGTGCTGCGCAAGACGCTCAAGCACGAGGTGAAGTTCCTCGATACCTTTGCGTCCCCGTTCCTCGAGGAGCTGTCCGATCCGGCACGCGCGTTGGCGCCGTCGGTGCTGATCGCGGCGAAACCATCGATACTGAACGGTGTCGCGGTGCCCGCGCATCTTCTCGACATGACCTCGGCGTTTGCGGTGACGACGGTGACGCGGCGCACGGGTGTGGATGCCGAGGAAGGCGGCGGTGTCGACCTCGAAGCGACGCTCGAGGCCGATGTCCTGCAGGCGGAGGTCGCGGCCGCCCCTGGCGAGGCGGGTCAGGCGCTCGCATGGGGACGGTGCGTCCATCGTGGCATCGAGGGTCTGCTGCGAGGCCGAACCGGTGCGGGCCTGGACCTCTACCTCGACGCCGTGGTGGCCGAGGAGTTTGCGCTGCTCACGGCGGCGGAGCGTGCCGACAAGCGTGGACAGTTGGCACGAGCGATGGCTGCGGCACAACGGACGCCCGAGTGGGCGCGGCTGGCGGCGGCACCGCATGCCGCTGCCGAACTGGGCGTCATGGCGCTCGACGTCGGTGACGACGGCACGCCGATCGTGGAGGTCGGCGTGGTGGACGCCGCCTGCTGCGATGCCGAGGGCTGGCTGGTGGTGGACTGGAAGACGACGGGCGCCGCGCAGTGGGAGGCCCGTGCACCGGGCTACCAGCGCCAGGCGGATCAGTACGCGGCGCGCCTGACGGCACGCCATCCCGCAACCGCGACAGCCAGCGTGGTGCGGATCAGCAGTGTCATGCAAACGGAGACGACGACGTGACGGCACGCGGCAGCAAGCTTGCGCGGTGGATGCATCTGCTCGAGGCGCTGCTGGGGCGGCGCCACGGGCTCGACTTCAACGGCGTCATCGACGAGGTACCGGGCTACTCGATTCCCGATGCGCTGCGTCATGCCGACACGCCTGAAGCGAAGCGTGCAAAGGCCTCGGTGCGCCGTACTTTCGAGCGCGACAAGGACGAGCTGCGCGACCTCGGCATTCCGCTGCAGATGACGCGCGTGGACGAGGAAGACTACGTCTACTCGCTCAAGCGGAGCGAGTTCTACTTGCCGTACCTGGCGATGCTCGATCGGCAGCGGCGTCCTGTGACGCGGCCGCGGCGCGCGCGCGGCGACGAGTACGGCCGTCTCACGGAGCATATGCTGGCGCCGGATGTGCTTGCGGTGATCGTCGAGGGCGCGGTGCGTGCCGCCGAGGTGGGCGATGCACGGTTGGCGGCGGCCGCATCCCATGCGCTCCGGACGCTGGCGCTCGATCTGCCGGTCGATGCGCTGCGCGCCGAACTGGGCCGCAATCATGTCGTGCCGGCGGTGAGCGATCCGACGATCCTCGACGCGCTCGATCTGGGCGTGGTGACGCGGCAGCGGCTGCGCATTTCGTACTACGGCATGCGTGACGCGGAGCCGCGCGAGCGCGTGGTCGAACCGCTCGGCCTCTTTCTCATCGGCAATACCTGGTATCTCGCGGCGCGCGAGGCGGAGTCGCCGACGGGGCCGGTGAAGAATTTCCGCGTGTCGCGCATCGATGCGGTGGTGGCAGACAAGGCGCTCGGGACCTTCGTGGCGACGGCGGAGTTCGATCTGCTCCGGCATGCGCAGTCGCGGCAGGCGTGGGACCTGGGCGATGGCGAGGTGCTCGAGGTCGATGTCCGCTTCACCGGCACGACCGGGGTGGTGCAGGCGGCAGCCCAGCAGGGCGAGGCCGTCGACGGCCGGCCGGAGATTCGTCGCTTCCGCGTGCGGCGGGCCGATGCTTTCGTGCGCTGGGTGGCGGCGCTGGCCCCGCAGGCACGGATCGTCGCGCCGGCAGTGCTGGTCGACGCGATGCGGACGTTCGCGGCCCAAGCCCGGGCGCATCACGCGGGGGTGCGCGCATGACGCCGATGGGCACCGATGCCGTGGCGCAGTTGCGTCGGCTGCTGGCACTGCTGCCGGCGTACGCCGACCGCGGTGTAGTCGCGGTGGACGACGTCGCGGCGCGCCTCGGCACGACGCCCGCGCAGGTGCGGCGCGACCTGCGGGCGCTCGAGGACTACGAAGATCGCGGCGGCTTCATCGAGAAGTTCCGCGTGACCCTCAGCGAAACGCAGCTCTCCGTGGAAGCGCGCACCTTCCGTCGGCCGATGCGGCTGACCCGCGAGGAGTTGCGCGCGCTGGAACTCGGGCTGGCACTACTGCGCCATGAGCGATCGGAGCAGGCGCGCGGCACGGTGGAGACGGCGCTGCGGCATGTACGAGAGCTGCTCGTGGTGCCCGGGACGCCGGACGGCGACATCGCCGGCGATCAATCGGCGGGCGATCCGGCACTGCTGGAAGGTCTGCAGGAGGCGCGGCGGGCACGGCGTACGGTGCGCATGACGTATGCGCCGGGTGACGCCGCGCCGGCGGAGCGCCGCGTGCAGGTGTACGCGACGGTGGCCGCAGCGGGCATGTGGTACGCCATCGGCCGCAACACGGGGAGCGACGCCATCCGTGCGTATCGGCTGGACCGCATCTCGGCCGTGGCGCTCGACGACGAGACGTACATGATCCCGGCCGACTTCGATCCCGATGCCTGGTTGCGCGACGGCAAGGTGTTCCACGCCAGCGAGGCGCCCCGGCTGCGGGTGCGGTACTCGGCCGTCGTGGCGCGCTGGATCGCGGAGCGGGAAGGGGTCCCGTTGGCGGAGGATGGCACGCTCGAGGTCGATCATCCGCTGGCCGATCCGGCGTGGGCGGTGCGCCACCTGCTGCAATACGGGGCCGAGGTGGAAGTGCTCGAGCCGGCGGCGGTGCGCACGGCGCTCGTGGCGGCGCTCGACGCGCTGCTCGACGGCTAGGCCGGACACGCAGACGCATCGGCGCGCATGTACCTTGTGCGGCCCATGCCGATTCCCACCCGCCTGCCGACCCGCGACGAGATCGCCGAAACGTGGCATCTGGCCCTGCCGGTCGTGACGGTGCAAGTGGGACTGATGCTGATGGGCGTGATAGACACGATGCTGGTGGGTCGTATGGGCCCTGTGGCACTCGCCGCCACCGCGCTCGGCAATCTGGCCTTCGTGATGATCACGATAGTGGCCCTGGGTACGCTGCTAGCGCTCGATCCCCTTGTGGCGCAGGCCGTTGGTGCCAGGGACGAGACGGCGATTCGACACGGCGTGCAGCGCGGGCTGCTGCTGTCGCTGGTGCTTTCGCTCCCCTGTTCGCTGCTGCTGCTGGGTTCGTCGTGGGCATTCCATCTCTTCGGGCAGCCGCTCGAGGTGATTCCGCTCGCCACCGGCTACGCGCTCCGCACCATCCCGGGCGTCTTGCCGTTCCTGGCGTTCGTGGCGCTGCGGCAGTCGATGCAGGCTTTGGGACGGCTGCGGCCCATCGTACTGGTGATCGTCGCGGCCAATGTCGCCAATGCGTTGCTGGATCTGCTGCTGATCTATGGCGGGTGGGGCATACCGGCGCTGGGGGTGAACGGCGCGGCGTGGGCGACGACGATCTGCCGGTGGGGGATGGCGTTCGGGCTGCTTGCCGCCGGATGGGATACGCTCGGGCCGCGCCTGCGGGGCGAGTGGCGCGCGGCCTTCGAGGCGGCGCCGATGCGGGCGATGCTCCGGCTCGGTGTGCCGATCGGCCTGCAGCTGGAGCTCGAGCTTTCGGCGTTCGGTGCCGTGGCGCTGCTGATGGGGCGTCTCGGGACACCGGCGATGGCGGCGCATCAGGTGGCGATCAACCTCGCTTCGCTCACGTTCATGGTCCCGCTCGGGGTCGGCGCGGCGGCGGCGGTGCTGGTGGGACGCGCCATCGGGGCGGGCGACGCCGGGGCTGCCCGGCGCGCGGCGCGCACCGCCGTGACGCTCGGCACCGGGTTCATGGTGGGGACGGCTGTGCTCTTTCTGGCGGTGCCGGGTGCGCTGGCCCGACTCTACACCACGGACGCCGCGGTACTCGCGATCACGGGGGTCCTTCTTCCGATCGCCGGGGTCTTCCAGATCTTCGACGGCATTCAGGCCGTGACGAGCGGCGTGCTGCGCGGCACCGGCGATACGCACGCCGCGCTCCGGGCCAATCTCATCGGCTTCTGGGGCGTGGGTATCCCGGCGAGTCTCGGGTTCGGGTTTGCGCTGGGGTTCGGTGCCGCGGGGCTCTGGTGGGGGCTGGTGGTGGGGCTCGCGGTGGTGTCGGTGCTGCTGCTCCGTCAGGCCCGGCTGCGGCTGGGGACGCCGATTGCCCGGACCACCGTCGAGGCTGGCGTCACTTCGGGCTGATCATCGGGCGGGGCATTCCCTTGCGGTTTCTGTAGGTCAGCGGCAATGTTACTCATCCGGTGGCAGATACTCGCCGCCGGAACACGCTCCTCACGCAGCACTTTCCGAATCGGCAGGACCCAACTGACCTGATCGCTAGCGCCGTGCTCTCACGGGCTTCAGCGGCATCGGGATTGTTGTATCAACGGTGTATTCCGCGCCACTTCGCTGAGGTGGCGCGTGCAGCACGACGGTGTCGGTGCAGTCGACATCGCCACGACGGGAGCGACCCGGTCTAGGCGCTCCTCGCAGGGTGCAGTATCCATTTCCGCATACGATCAGGAGGACCGATGGGCCGACAAGTGGTTTGGGCGGCTTTGCTGGCGGGAGTGCTCGCATTGCCGAGCGCTGTTGCTGCCCAGGACCGCCAGATTGCTGGTACCGTAACGCGCTCCAACGGCGGACAGCCGGTGGGTGAAGCGACGGTCGCAGCAGTCGGTGGACGGGGTGCCGCGCGCACGAATTCCGAAGGCAAGTACACCATCACGGTGGGCCCGGGCGATGTCCGTCTGGCCGTTCGCGCCATCGGCTTTCAGCGCCGTGAAGTGATCGTACCGGCCGGGCAGACGACACTGAACGTGTCGCTGACCGAAGACGTCTTCAAGCTGGAAGAAGTGGTGATCACGGGTCAGTCGACGACGCTGGAAAAGCGTAACGCCACGACGGCGAACTCGACGGTCGACAACGCCGACATCACGAGGGCGCCGGCGCAGTCGCTGGAGCAGGGTCTGCAGGGCAAGGTGCTCGGCGCCTCGATCAACCTGAACAGCGGCGCCCCAGGCGGCGGTGGTCAGATCCAGATCCGCGGTGTCACGTCGATTCTCGGCAACGGCCAGCCGCTCTTCATCGTGGACGGCATCATCGTCTCGAACGACGGCTTCTCGTCGGGCGCGAACACGGTGACGGGCGCCGGCGGTGGCGCAACGGCCACGGCCCAGGACGCCGTCGTGAACCGCCTCGCCGACATCAACCCTCAGGAAATCGAGTCGATCGAAATCCTGAAGTCGGCAGCCGCCACGGCCATCTACGGCTCGCGCGCCACCAACGGCGTCGTCGTGATCAAGACCAAGCGCGGTGCGCCGGGTCAGGCCCGCTTCAACCTCACGCAGCGTGTCGGCGTCGCGTCACCGCTCAAGCTCCTCGGCTCGCGCGTGTGGACCTCGGTGGATGACGTGATCAACGACGCCGGTGTTGCTGATTACTTCGGCGGCCGGCTGCCGTCGGATCCGATCTTCGCGAACTTCCCGGGTGGTGTCATCACCGCCGCACAGAACCGCGACCTGCAGGAGAACTTCTTCTCCAACCGGAAGCCGTCGTACGAGACCACCGCGAACATCAGCGGCGGCTCGGAGTCGCTGCAGTACTTCGTGGGCGCGACGAACCGGCAGGAAGTCGGCCTCGCGAACCGCACCGGTGCCCGCCTCCAGTCGATCCGCGCCAACGTCGACCAGTCGTGGAGCTCCAAGTTCAAGACCAGCGTGTCGCTCAACATCACGCGCAACGTCCTGAACCGCGGCCTGTCGAACAACGACAACACGTTCACCTCGCCGATCTACGCCTTCGGCTACACGCCGTCGATCTTCGATCTCGACCGTCGCGATCCGGTGACCGGCGCGTTCCGCGAGAACCCGCTCAACGGCGGCGGCAACGCGGCCTCGAACCCGTTCCAGACCTTCGAATTCCTCAAGGTCACGGAAGATGTCTTCCGTCAGACGGGCTCGGCGACGCAGTTCTTCATCCCCGTCGCCAACGACAAGAACACCGTCACGTTCAGCGTCGTCGGCGGCTTCGACCGCTTCCAGCAGATCGGTGACGTCGTGTCGCCGGGCTTCCTGCAGTACGAGGGCGGCGCGGACGGCTTCGTCGGCCGCGCGACGAAGAGCTCGATCAACGTCCTGAACTACAATGTTCAGGGCTCGGGCAGCTGGACGTACAACGCCTCGAAGGCGTCGTTCACCACCTCGGCCGGCGCCAGCTACGAGCGTCAGGGCGCGGAGACGCTCCGTCTGCGTTCGCGCGGCATCCTGCCGGGCACGACGACGTCGGGTCAGGGCACGATCGACGGCTCGAACGGCTTCAGCGAGTTCCGCGACCAGGCCCTCTTCGCGAACGAGCAGATCCTCGCGCTGAACAACAAGCTCGCGATCAACGCCGGCGTCCGCGCCGACCGGTCGAGTGCCAACGGCGACGTCAGCAAGTTCTACGTCTTCCCCCGCGCCTCGGCGTCGTACAACGTCGACAACATCGGCGCGATCGACAACGTCAAGTTCCGCGCAGGCTACGGCGAGACGGGCAACCGTCCGCGCTTCGCCGACCGCGACGTGACGCTCGCCACGGGCTCGGTCATCGGCGGCTCGCCGTCGGTCGTCACCGCCGGTCTCGTCGGCAACATCGGCATCCGTCCGGAGACGCTGAAGGAGTTCGAAGGCGGCGTCGACGTCACGCTGTTCAACCAGAAGGTGCAGCTCGAGGCGACCGGCTACAGCCGCCGCATCACGAACCAGCTCCTGCAGCCGCAGGTCGCGCCGTCGACGGGCGTCAGCAACCTGATCGTGAACGCCGGCCGCCTGAAGAACGAGGGCGTCGAACTCGGCCTCACCTTCGTCCCGGTCAACTCGGCGGATCTGCAGTGGCAGGCGCGCACCACCTTCCAGAAGAACGTCCAGCGCGTCGTCGACCTGCCGAACACGATCCCGCCGTTCCCGGTACCGGGTTCGTTCGGGGCGGCCTTCGGCCGTAACCGTATCGCCAATGGTCAGCTGACCACGGCGATCTGGGGCAATGCCCCGGTCGACGCCAACGGGGCGTACCTCCCGGTGGGTATCTACGTCACCAACCCTGGCGCAGTCGTGGCACGTCGCGACACCATCATCGGTGATGCAAACCCCGACTTCCAGATGTTCTTCAACAACAGCCTTACGTACAAGCGCGTCACGCTCGGCTTCACGTGGGATTGGCGCAAGGGCGGCGACGTTTCCTCCCTCACCCAGCTCCTGTACGACGAGGGCGGCAACTCGCGTGACTTCGTGACCCCGATCACCTCGGCCGATCAGATCAACCGCGCCGGCGTGCCGGGTGGTCAGGTTTCCGCGGCGGATGCGGCGGCCAGCGCCTTCCCGCGCCTTGGCGACTTCCGCTACGCCGCGTGGAACGGCGGTCAGGATGCGCGTGCCTACATCCTCGACGGTTCGTTCGTGCGTCTGCGTGACGTCTCGCTCTCGTATGATGCCCCGAGGGCTGTGGCTGCCTCGGTCGGCGCACGCTCGCTCCGCGTCAACCTGCAGGGCCGCAACCTGCTGCTGTTCTCGAAGTTCTGGAGCTTCGATCCGGAGTTCAACAACTTCGGCAACACCAACCTCAACCGATTCATCGACCTCGCGCCGTTCCCTGGTGCGCGCCAGTTCGCTGTGTCGGTCGACGTGGGCTTCTGATCCATGCGTCTCTCACACATGACTCAGACGGCCTCCGGCCAGGGAAAGACCACCATGAAGCGTATTTTCTCTTGGCTGACGCTGGCGGCTACGGCTGCCACCGCAGCCTGCGGCGCGGACCAGCTCACCGTGCCCAACACCAACACGCCCACCAACTCGGGCATCACCACGAACCCGCGCGGCGGTGCGCAGTTGCTGTTCAACGGCATCATTGCCTCGGACCGCAACGTCCTCGATAACTACATCCTGGGCGTCGGCAACTTCGGCCGCGAGTCTTTCGACATCTTCCCGACGGATGGTCGTACGGTCACCGGTTGGTACCAGAACTTCTCGGACGACGCGGGCTTCGGCGCGGGTCTGTTCGGGGGGTACTACGGCAACCAGCGCAACGTCCTGGGCCTCGAAGAACTGGTGCAGGGCAGCGCGCTGTTCACGGCCAGCGAGAAGGCCGCGACGTCCGGCTTTGCCCGGACGATAGATGCGCTGAACCTCTACTACGTGATCACGACGAGGAATATCGCCGGCGCGCCCACCCGCGTCGCGACGACGCCGGACACGCTCTTCGCGTTCCAGTCGCGTGATTCGGTCTACTCGGCGATCACCGGCAATCTCGACGCCGGCTTCGCCAACCTTACGTCGGCGGGCGCCGCATTCCCGTTCGCCTATCCGGGCGCGCAGTTTGCCGGCTTTACCAACCCGACGACGTTCGGTCAGTTCAATCGTGCGATCGCTGCACGCGTGCTGGCCACGCGCGGCTCGCTCGCCACTGGTGCGGCACGGACGGCGTTCTATACGTCGGCCCTCACGGCGCTGAACACGTCGTTCATCACTGCGACGCTGACTACGGCTAACCGCAACCTCGGACCGGCGCATATCTACAGCGTCGTCGCCGGTGACTCGCCGAACGCACTGTTCACGCAGACCGCCAATCAGGGCTTCTACGCGAACCCGAATCTGCAGACCGCCTTCGGCACCGACTCGACGCTGGACAACCGGTACGCCTACCTCGCCAACGCGGGTCTGATCGTGCCGTTCGCGTCCAACGTCACGTCGGCGAAGAAGATCGTCCGCTTCCCGCTGCAGACGTCGCCGATTCAGGTGATCACCAACGAGGAGCTGTACCTGCTCCGCGCGGAAGCCAGCTACTTCACCGGGGCCACCGGTGCAGCGCTGACGATCATCAACAACGTCCGCACCATCTCGGGCCTTGCGGCTCGGGGCGCCTTTGCGAGCGATGCAGATTTCATCACCGAGCTGCTCACGCAGCGCACCCGTTCGCTGGTCGGGCTTGGGCACCGTTGGGCGGATACCCGCCGCTTCGGCCGTCTGAACACCCTGCCGACGAGCGGCCTCCTCTTCGCGAAGACCGCGAACATGGTGATCACGCAGCAGGAGTGCGTGGTGCGCAGCCGTCAGACCGACGTCGCGCTCGCCTGCCCGGCGTTCACGGCCGTCGATCCGCAGAACCCGACGCCCTGACCTTTCGGGCTGACGCATGACGGGCCGGGGCGGCATTCCTTACGGGATGCCGCCCCGGTTCGCATTTCTGCGTGTGACCGCCGGTGCATTACGGGGGTACCGAGTCGCATGACTGCACCCACGCTCGTCTGGTTCCGCCGCGATCTCAGACTTCACGATCACGAGCCGCTCTCCCTCGCGCTGCAAGCTGGTGGCCCGGTGGTGCCAGTGTACTGCATTGATCCGCGGGAGTTCGCCGAGACGCACCTTGGTGGCTACGCGAAGACCGGAGCACATCGCGCGCGCTTCCTTCTGGAGTCGCTCGCCGATCTGCGTGCCAATTGTCGTCGCCTCGGCGGTGATCTGGTGGTGCGGCGCGGCACCCCGGAAACGGTGTTGCCCGAACTCGCCGCGCAGATCGGAGCGCGTACGGTGCGATTCCACGAGGAGGTGGCCAGCGAGGAGCTCGCCGTAGAGGATGCCGTGGCAGAGGTGCTTCGGCCACTCGACGTGGCGCTCAAGGGCAATTGGGGGCATTCACTCCTGCACCCGGACGATCTGCCGTTCGACTTCGAAGCGCTCCCTGAACTCTTCACGCAGTTCCGCGTGCAGGCCGAAAAATCGAGTGCACCGCGGGCGCCACTCGCATCACCGACCGCGCTACCGCCGCTCCCCGAGGGCGTGAACCCGGGGGAGATCCCTGCGCTTGCGGTGCTGGGGTTTGCGCCACCGCCGTCCGATCCGCGGCAGTTGATGACCTTTCCGGGCGGCGAGACCGCGGGGCTGACCCGCCTGGAACGGTGGACCTTCGAAGCCGACGCGCTCAAAACCTACAAGGAGACGCGGAACGGCCTGCTCCTCTCCGACGACTCGAGCAAGTTCTCGCCGTGGCTGGCGATGGGGTGTCTCTCGCCACGGCGCATCTACGCGGCGGTGCAGCGCTACGAGCGGCAGCGGGTAAAGAACGACTCCACGTACTGGATGATCTTCGAACTGTATTGGCGCGATTACTTCCGCTTCATCGTGGCAAAGCATGGTGATCGGATCTTCCGGGCGGGCGGCCTGATCGGAGCGCGCATCAACTGGACGCGTGATGCGGCGGCGTTGGAGCGCTGGCGAACAGGGCAGACCGGCTATCCGCTGGTAGATGCCGCCATGCGTGAACTCCTCGCGACGGGCTACACCAGCAACCGCGCCCGGCAGAATGTCGCGAGCTTCCTGACCAAGAATCTCGGCATCGACTGGCGCTTCGGCGCTGCGTGGTTCGAGTCGCAATTGCTGGACTACGACGTGGCGAGCAATTGGGGCAACTGGGCGTATAGCGCCGGCGTCGGCAACGATGCCCGCGGCTTCCGGTTCTTCAACCTCTTCAAGCAGGCCGACGACTACGACCCCACGGGTGCCTTTGCCCGGCACTGGCTGCCCGAGCTCGCCGGCATCGCGGGTGGCCGCATCTACCGTCCTGATCAGTTGCATGCTGCCGAGTTGGAGCGCGTCGGCGTCCGTTTGGGGCATGACTATCCCGCGCCGATGGTGCACTTCAGCGACTCGGCCAAGGCGTGCGAGCGGGTGTATGAGGCCGGGGTGCGGGGGGTAGTACGACGGCCGGGGCAGTCCCGGGGACCACGGCACTGACGAAAGCGAAACGGGGCGGCTCACACCCGTGAGACGCCCCGTCTTCCG
>Ga0163144_10009720_pt1 | contig 20618 bp, 15 predicted proteins | sample OliLak19BULKMAT1_FD_123175 | JGI IMG/M metagenome (GOLD analysis project Ga0163144, IMG submission 123175) | Freshwater microbial mat bacterial communities from Lake Vanda, McMurdo Dry Valleys, Antarctica - Oligotrophic Lake LV.19.BULKMAT1 | ecosystem: Environmental > Aquatic > Freshwater >... | reverse complement strand
CTTCGTTGCCAAGAATAAGCATCAACGAATTTTCTTTACCAGTACCAAATTGGTAAAATCCTTTCGGGGTTGGTGTTTTGGCTTGGAACTTGAACTGGCCATTTTTTACAAGGGCTGAATCGTACTTGAAAAAGGCTGTGCCAAAATATTGGTACAAATAGAGCTTGCCGTTGGCGGGTGCATTGGTAATCGTGCCACTTATAGAAGGCAGATTGCCAGCTTGTGATGCGAAAAATAGGGCTAAAGAAATAAGAGCAATTGAAATGCGAGAAATAAGCATAGAGGGTAAATTTAATGAGTTATATCTTTAAAAATGATGGCGCAAACACATTTAACACAAAGTTAATCATTTGATAACATTAGGTTGATGTCGTAGCCCTTTAAAAGAGGTGAGCTCTAACTTTACCGAACCCAAAAACATATCGGCTTCGGCCAGCAATGGTATCTTATTTTTATCGTCAGAGATCCACACTTTAATCGATTCTTCGCCATTGAACAGCCCGTTTTTAGGCATTATCGGAACAAGTTTTATTGCTTGAAACGTTCCTGCATCTGTGTTTACTTTTCCCTTGCCCAAATACCGCACTTTAAAATTGTAGTTTACTTTGTCGAAAAATGCTTTCATCACAATGGTGTCGCCTATCGCCATTCTGTTGTAGTTTATTCTTCGTAATTCGTAAAAACCGCTTACAATATCTTGTACCTGGTTTGGTATTTTGAACTCCGATTCTTCCTTTTCCCTGTCGGGGTGCTTGCGGTACACCTTGGCTTTTGATGTATTGTAGTCGTAATATACATCTTCGTGTAGCTTGTACTTACCCTCTTCAATATCCCGCATCGATTTTTGTGGCTTGAAGTTAGCAGTATCTACAAAAGAAGCCCACGTATTTTTGATTTTAAACCCAAGGGCGAAAAATGGCGTAGTCCAGCCCGTCACATACATTTTGTAGCAAGGCTTTTCTTGCACTTCATACAACCTGTCGTCAACATTTATCGCGGCCTTGCCTGCTGTTACAAACAAATAGTGAAGCCTGTAATTTAGTCTTTCTCCAGTCACATAGTTTCCCTTTTCATATTCCAACGGCACTGGTTGCACACCCCACTTGAAGGCTAGTAAAAAGAATAAAGCAAAAACGAAGGGATAAAAAATATACTTTGTCATAGTTGACTCATTTTCAATACAAAATTAATTAAATTTTTTTTCACATGACCACCCAAATCAATGGTCAAAATTAGCTAATATTAAGCCTCTTCAGATTTTTCTTTTGCTAATGACATTGCCACAGAAATTAAATGCTTTAAATGGAAAACTTTGAATTGATCGTTTTATTATTAGCTGTAGTAACTATTTTGGCCACGATAGCCAAATGGATTAAGTTTCCAATTCCAATCATGCTGGTGTTGATGGGCTTGTTGTTGAGCCTCGTTCCTGGCTTGCCCGAAATACAACTCAATCCCGAAATTATATTTGTTATTTTTCTCCCACCGCTGCTTTACGAAGCCGCTTGGAATACCTCGTGGAACGAATTCAGGACAAATATCAGACCCATTTCTTTAGCCGGCTTTGGGCTGGTATTTTTCACAACCACTGCTGTAGGGGTAATTGCCCATTTGCTAATACCAAATATTGGCTGGCCTGAATGTTTTGTGCTTGGTGCTATTGTTTCACCTCCCGATGCAGTTGCTGCTACTTCCATTACCAAAGGATTGGGGCTCAATAAAAGAATAATTTCAATTTTAGAGGGCGAAAGCTTGGTTAATGACGCCTCAGGCCTTATTGCCTACAAATACGGAATAGCTGCGGTGGCTACGGGAAATTTCATTTTTTGGAAAGCGGGGGCCGATTTTCTACTTGTGGTGTCTGGTGGCATTGCCATAGGTTTGGCGGTAGGCTACGTAATTTCACTTATCCACAAGCGTATATTGAACGATCCTCTGATAGAAACTACCCTCACCCTTCTCACGCCTTACATTTCTTATTTGGTAGCTGAGCATTTTCATGTGTCAGGCGTGCTGGCGGTAGTAACCAATGGCCTTTACATTACCTATCGGCAATCTGAAATTTTTTCCTCAGCCACCCGAATGCAGGCTGCAGCAACTTGGCAAATTGTGATATTTATATTAAACGGAGTTGTATTTATACTAATCGGCTTGCAATTGCGACATGTGTTGGCAGGCATAACAAACCACTCTTTTGTAGAGTTGCTGCTTTACGGTGGTGTCATTAGCGTAGGTGTGATAGTGGTACGCTTTATATGGGTGTTTCCAGCTGCATATCTGCCTAGGATTAACAAAAAAATTAGAAACCGGGAGAAAAACTTCAGCGGCAAAAGCGTGTTGATCGTCTCTTGGACTGGTATGCGAGGCGTAGTTTCTATGGCGGCAGCACTGGCACTGCCAATGATGCTCAATGGGCTACCGTTTCCAAACCGCGATTTAATTATTTTTCTCACCTTTTCGGTAATCATCACAACATTGGTTTTGCAGGGATTGTCGCTGCCTTATCTCATAAAGGCAATGAGAGTTCCCAAATATTCGCGTGCAAAAGAAGAATTTAATATTAAATACAAAATGGCAAATAATTCGGTTATATATATTGAAGAAAATTTGTCGCTGGGTGAATTGACAGATGAGGTGCTATCGCAGATAAAGACCAAGTACGAAATCAAGATTAATAAAATGAGCTCCACAAGCATGGTAAGTTCACAGGCAAAAGAGCCATCAAGAGCGGAACACGTTTTTAATCAGTTCAATGAAATTCAAGCAAAATTGATAGCTGCGGAAAGAGAATTTATAAAACTACAGCGCAAACAGGGCAATGCAGACGATGAAGTGTTGCGGAAAATTGAATACGAACTCGATCTGGAGGAAGCCCGGCTAGGCTTAGAAAAATTTGAAATTTGAACTGCGATTTTGCCACATCTCAAATATTTATAGGCTATATTTTATTGGCTACTAGGCATCTATCTTAATTTCATTACCTTTATTTCTACTAACCTATTAAAAGCCCATACGATGCAAAAATTATTCCCTTTTACAGCTATCCTCGCCCTGGTATCATTTTTATCTTGCTCGAGAAAAGCAGACCAAATAACCCATAAATGGCTGGTGACCGAGACGGTGATTTCAGCGCAGAAACTTTCGGGAGAAATGGTTTCGGGCTTCTATTTGGAATTGAAAAAAGATGGCAAATATACGCTTTCGGGCATGTCGACCGAAAGAGGCGTTTGGCAACTTTCCCAACAACAAGATTCTCTGGTTACAACCAACGACCAAGGCCGCAGGGTTGCCTACCTTATTCAGCTTTTAAATAGCGAGAGCCTAACTTTATACGACAATTCTTTGGGTGCCGAAATGGTGACTTCGTTTAGAAAATAAAATCAAATTGTTAGACTTAAATCACTGAGCCCAGTGATTCGAAAGCCTACTGACTGTAAGCAAATCTGGCTGCAAAGCCAGCCACAGAAGGGACAACTTCCAGTCAGTGCAACAAAATTATCACTGACTTCTCTAAAATGAAATGGTTTGAAATCAAGAACATTCAAATTTAAACCAATAACACAGCAGGTGGAATGTATTCAAATACACAGTTGGATAATTAAGGCAAAGAATTACCAAGACCCCATTATGTAAAACAATTCTTTTCCGCAGCATTTTTATTGTCTTTCGTTTCAAATAATTTATCTGCTCACAACAAAGAAATTGTGAAGAAGCATTCTTCAACAATAGTGTATGGTAAAGTAGAATGGAAAGATCAAGATGAATTTATTATTCTTGATACAACCTCCATGGCAACAATACAGTTGCAAAAGGCGACTTTTGAAACAGTTTCTATTAGGAATGGAAACCACAGACAAGACATATCTAGGTTTATTGCCACTATTGCAAATCCCACACTAAGTTTTGGCTTGTTGGGTTTTGATTATCAAGAAATAGCTTTTGCGAATTAAAGCTAAAGCAGAAAGCAGGCATCATGTAGCATTGAAACTCACAGCCAAAACAGTAGGCAATTTTAGTAATGAACTTCCAGTAGGTAAACAACGAATAATTTGAGTCCTAAAGCCTCTTTTTGGAATAAAAAATTAAAAAAAGGCTTTTTGTAAATCTCATCTCATCCGATCTGCCGACCTTACCTCTTCTTCATCTTTCCTGATAAATCTGTTGGCAAGGCTATTTAATATCAGTGCAAAGGCCGGAATGAGCAGGCCTGGCCCAAAACTACCTTTTTGAGTTTCAGCTATTAACTTTTCCCCCATAAAAGAATAATAAACAATGCCACCTAACAATGCGGCTATGAGCACAGAAATGGCCAAGCCGAATTGCAATTGCCTTAGCCGTATTGTAAAACTAAATAGCGATACAGAGGCCAAAATCAAAATGACAACAGATATAGCAGCCAATACAAATGTCTGATTTTCTTGAACAGCTACACCATTTTTTGAATATACCATGTTTGCTGCATTGAGTATTACAGTTTCCGAGCCATCTGCACTCGACTTCTGCCAGATATTTACAAAAAGAAAAGCCAACATGGCTACCGCAATAAGGGCTAGAAATATAGATTGAATGCGTTGAAGCATAGTGGCAATTAAATTGAGCAACAAAGCTATTATTTTCACCTCATAAAATTGCCAATGGTTTGTATTTAATATCTTTGTCGCAACTCATATAACTTAGCTCCGTTGTGTATCAGGAAATAATTTTAGGATTGGCGGTTTGTGCTGCAATTATCCAAGTTTTTTACCACCTGTATTATTTCTTGGGTATTGCTTTCCACAAAGAAGGGTTCGATATCAACGAACACAAGCCCGTATCTGTGATCGTATGTGCCCATAATGAAATGGAAAATTTGGAAAAATTGATTCCAATCATCTTGCAACAAAATTATCATTTATTCGAATTAATAATTGTGAACGATCGCTCATTTGACGGCACATACGAATATCTGGAAGAGCTAAAGAAGAAAGAGCCCAAACTCAGAGTGGTAACAGCCGAAGAAAATCGCTCGAATCTCGACTATAAAAAATATGCCCTTACGCTTGGCATAAAAGCAGCCAGCCACGACTATCTAATTTTCACCGATGCAGATTGCAGGCCAACAACCAAAAACTGGATTTTACACCTGCAATCAAAATTTGTAGAAAAAACCGATTTTGTGTTGGGCATATCGCAATATGAGAAGAAAGACACGCTGTTAAACTTGCTTATAAGAGCAGAAACCTTTTACACCGCTATTCAATACATTTCATTTGCGATCAGGAAAAACCCTTACATGGGAATAGGAAGGAACCTTGCTTACAAGAAATCGGTGTTTCTCGACAACAAAGGGTTTCATCCCTATATGTTCATCATAGGTGGCGATGATGATCTGATTGTGAACAAACTTGCCAATAACACAAATACCAAAGTGAGCATATCATTCGATAGCCAAACGGTATCTATCCCCGAAACGAGCTTCGCAGCTTGGATAAGCCAGAAAAAAAGACACCTCTCGGTAAGCAGATTTTATTCTTCAAAAAGTATTTTTAATTTGTCGATGTTAAATTTTTCTCAGCTCGTACTTTTCTTTTCTGTAATATTACTTGCTTTCAGCGAACAATATTATAAATTTGGAATATGGATAATTTTGGCCAGGTATTTGGCGTTAGTCTTATCTTACAACATTGCAATTAGGAAATTCAGATACAATATGACGCTGTGGGAAATATTGTTTTTTGATTTGATTTACCCATTTTACTACATATTTGTGGGCTTGCAATCATTTAGAAACAAAAACATTAGATGGAAGTAGAAGTAAAAGAGTTTTCAGACAAAGCGAAGAAAGATTTTCTTTTGGTGGAACGTGCCATCACCAGCAACGACCAAAAGGCTTATGCCGAATTGATGAAAAGATACCGCAAGTCGGTGTTTCATTTGGTGTTGAAAATGGTGCGAAATACGGATGAAGCCGAAGATTTGACAATCGAAGCATTCGCCAAGGCATTCAAAGGCCTGCACAAGTTTAACCCAGAATTTACCTTTAGCACCTGGCTTTTCAGAATCGCAACCAACAATTGCATTGACTACATTCGCAAGAAAAGGATACAAACCACCAGCATACACAATCCGATGAAGGATAATGATGGTGATGAAATATCGATAGATGTAAGAGACCATGCCCTAAATCCGCAAGATGAAACCATCAAGAAGCAAAAGATAGAGATCATGCAGACTATCGTAACGCGACTGCCTCCAAAATACCAAGTGCTCATAAAAATGAGGTATTTTCAAGAACTTTCTTACGAAGAAATAGCTGAATCATTGGAGTATCCACTAGGTACTGTAAAGGCTCAACTGCACAGAGCCAAAGAATTGCTATTTGACATGGTAAAAAACAGAAAAGACGCTATTTGAGAGGGTTTAAAATAGTGTAATATAATATAGCTGGTTGTGCCACCATCGCACCAATTCTTTTAATTCGCGCGTACCTTACTCTAAACTGCTTAAATTGTGCTTCGAGCAGGGTTATTCAAAATGCCCCACTGATTTCAACAAGCGATCAGCATGGCTGTAAATATCGTCCACTGCCTGAATATCCAGTTTTATTTCGGACTTGTCCTCGTCAAAGATTACCAAATATTTTTTAGCATTATTGAATAGAAGTCTTGCTAGTGGCTTTCTATTGTTATCATCTAATAAAACACCAAAATAAGATTTAGTATCGCGACCAATAATTCTGTTGACAGAAAACTTTTGTCTTAAGATGGATTTAATAATCAAAAATCCCTCTTTTTCCTCCTCCGTGGTTTCCATTCGATTATCTTTATCGATAGGTGCCTCCAGCGTTTCAGCAACTTTTGCTGCTTCTGCTTTGTCACCAGCAACCTCTTGCTCAAGAGCGGTTTTCAACCTCTCACTTATTATATCGGACACAAATTGATTTGCTGATTTTTTCACAATTTCGGTAAACTGCAGCATCACTTTCTCTGTGGCTTTACCATCGTAAACCTGACTCACAAAGAACTTAACAAAATTGGCAGTAGGGGCTTTGAATTCTGTAGCAAGTATTTTTTTTATCGCATTAGAATATTTTAGTTCACTTGCTGTATTGACAATATGCGCAATGTCGAAATATGATTTATGAAACTTTTGAACCTCTACTACCTCGGTATCTTTTATTTCAGTCAGGTTTATTTCCAAAAATGGAATCTCATCCATTTTATTTGATTCAACTAAGTCTGTGTAGAATCTGTAGTTAATTCCATTGGTCACAATAGCAAACTTGGCTTTTGAAACATGAAAGTATCTAAACAATGGAGAGTTATGAGGATCCAATTTTTCTTTGTAATGTTTGCACTCAACCAAAATCACGGGCTGCCCATCTTTCAAAATAGCATAATCAACTTTTTCTCCTTTTTTTATTCCTAAGGCCGCTATATACTCTGGATTTACTTCAAATGGATTGAAGACATCGTAGCCCAAGATTTGAATGAAAGGCATGATTAAAGAATTTTTTGTTGCTTCCTCAGTATTGATTTGGGGTAGCATTTTTTCTATTCTTGAAGCAAGTTGCTTGATCTGATCTTTAAAGTCCATCTATTGATTCGATTTAAAACGATTTAAGGTTAAATAAAATGGTATTGTTATTGATAATTAAGATAAATAGAATGCACCAAAGTTATCTAATATAAAATCCCAATGCCGTTGCCAAAAGGTTGATATTTAGAATTAGTAGGTATATTTTTAGTCTTATTTAGACTTATTTACCACTTTTACACAAATTAGTATCCTCCTAAAGAATAATAGCATGAAAATTGGATCAAAACTTAGGACTGTAAGAACTGTTAAGAATCTGAAGCAAGAAAATATGGCCGAAATATTAGGGTTGAGCCAATCTGGATATGCAAAAATTGAGAGAGACGAGGTTGAGGTAAAACTAGACCGCCTTGCGCAAATCACCAACGCCCTAGGTATGAATGTCGAAGACTTTTTGACATTGGACACCAGCCTTATTTTCAACAATAATGGTGGTCAGAATCAAAATATAAATAAGGGAACATTGAATTATTTTCCAGAAGATATCAAAGTATTGTATGAGAGACAAATTGCTGCTTTAGAATCGATTATAGTAGAGAAAACCAAGATCATATCTATTCTAGAAAACAAGTCATAAAAAAAGCCACCAACACAATGAAGTTGGTAGCATTTTAAAAGCGACAAAATATGCTTCTACTTGCCAATAGATATCTTTTGCAATATCGTTTCAATGATTTGCTTGGTGGTAATTCCATCGGCTTCGGCTTCGTAATTGAGCAAAATACGGTGGTTTAGCACATCTACAGCCACCTCTTTCACGTCTTCTGGCAGCACATAATCTCGTTTGTTGATGAAAGCCATGGCTTTGGCAGCCAAGTTGAGGTTGATGCTCGCTCTTGGCGATGCCCCAAACATAATGTAATCAGCCTCGTTTTTCAGGCCGTAATCTTTCGGGTAGCGGGTGGCAAATACCAACTCGATAATATACTTCTCTAGGCTTTCACTTATAATAATGGCATTGATAGCATCTCTAATGGCAAAAATATCGGCTTTGCTTAAAATGGGTTCAATGTCGGCATGAAACGTCATGTTCGACATTCTGCGCATCACTTCCAGTTCTTCTTGTTTATTGAGGTAGCTCACATAAATTTTCATCATAAACCTATCTACCTGCGCTTCGGGCAGCGGATAGGTTCCTTCTTGCTCCACAGGATTTTGGGTGGCAAGTACTAAAAACGGCTTTTCCAGCTTATGGGTGGTTGGGCCAATGGTTACTTGCTTTTCTTGCATGGCCTCTAGCAGAGCCGATTGCACTTTAGCAGGCGATCGGTTTATTTCATCTGCCAAAATCAAGTTTGCAAAAATAGGCCCTTTCTTTACTTCAAACGTGCCATCTTTTTGGTTGTAGATCATTGTGCCTATCACATCTGCTGGCAACAAGTCGGGGGTAAACTGAATGCGCTTAAAATCAAGGTTCAAAGCCTTTGCCAATGAGTTGATAGTGAGTGTTTTGGCCAAACCCGGAACACCCTCTAGCAATATATGACCATTGGTAAATAAACCTATCAACAGGCGGTTTACCATATATTGCTGCCCTACTACTACTTTACTTACTTCTTTGATTACAGCCTCAACTTTCTCTTGAAGCATATAGGTATTAGGCGAGGTTTCTAATTCTTCCATAATAATTTGATCGCATTAATTGGGCTGCAAATTAAGCAATGATGCTGTAATTGGACAAGTATAAATGATAAAAGGCTGTTAACATTGGGTCATACCAACAGAAATATCCAAAATCTAAGAGTCAACTTCTTTTTTCTTTTCGAATTGTGAAAAAATCCAGTGGAGCAGTTTTGACAACAATGAGAACATATAAGTGATGGCCGCAAACAGCAGTGTAAAAGTCATAATAACAGGGTAACACATTGCGTAGAGGATAGTCCACGCTATTTTCATTATGCGCTCTTGCATTGGCTATTTTTTTTAATGAAACAGAGATTACGCTGGTTGGGCGGGTATGCATAGATAAGCCTAGTAAAGAAACACATCAAATCGGTATCAACTCGTTCAATCTGTCCAATTCGAGCTGAATCTTTATTGATATTTTAACACATCAAGCAGGTATTTGCCGTAGCCGCTTTTCACAAGTGGCTTGGCCAATTCTTCCAATCTTGCCGCATCGATGTAGCCCATACGGTACGCTACTTCTTCTATGCAACCCACTTTCAAGCCTTGGCGTTCTTCAATTACTTGCACAAATTGCCCAGCTTGCATAAGCGAGGCAAATGTACCAGTATCGAGCCAAGCTACTCCTCGGCTTAAAATGCCTACTTTTAGTTTGCCCAATTCTAAATATTTTCTGTTGATGTCGGTAATTTCCAGTTCGCCTCTGGGGCTAGGCTTCATATTTTTAGCTATCTCAACTACCTGATTGTCATAAAAATACAAACCAGGCACGGCAAAATTTGATTTCGGATTTTCGGGCTTTTCTTCAATAGACTTCGCATTCAGATCTTGGTCAAATTCTACTACGCCATATCTTTCAGGGTCTTGCACATGGTAGGCAAATACCACGCCTCCATCCGGATCGTTGTTGCTTTGCATGAGCTGCGCCATGCCCGAACCATAGAAAATATTGTCACCGAGCACCAGCGCCACTTTTTCATTGCCAATGAACTCCTTACCAATAACAAATGCTTGGGCTAAACCATCGGGGCTTGGCTGTTCGGAATATGTAAATTCGCAACCCAATCTAGAGCCATCACCTAGCAACTTCTTGAAGTGCGGCAAATCGTGAGGCGTAGAAATGATTAAAATTTCTTTAATCCCTGCCAATAGCAACGTGGACAAAGGGTAGTAAATCATAGGCTTGTCGTACACAGGCATCAATTGCTTGCTCACTGCCAATGTCAAGGGGTGTAGTCTGGTGCCGGAGCCTCCAGCTAATATTATTCCTTTCAATGATAATTTTTAGTTTAGTGTCGCCAAATTGATAAAAAATTTGGAGATCCAAGTTTTTTATCTCAAAAATTTGAATGTTTGAATGCCTCAATAATGTAAAAAAAACATTTTACCCAACTAAATTTGCCCCACCTCAAACCCAGCCCAAGGCGAAGGGCAAGTACTAATTTTAATACTGTACGAGACTACAATGAATGGAAGCTGGCACATTACCTAGCCCGCTTCTAAATTGGAAATTAACCATTGATCTGATCCTGCCTTTTTTAGAAAGCTGGAATGTCAGGCTACGCTGACAATGAAATAATTCTTCTTCCCTTTTTGCACCAGAAGAAACTTGTTTTGTAACAAATTTACATCGGGTTTTGCATTGGGTTCTGTCAGTTTTTCCTTATTTAGGCTCACGCCACCTGCTTCTATCATTTTCTTGGCTTCCGTTTTTGAGGCGAAAATTAAGTTTTTGGTGATGGCAGAAAGCAAATCTGCTACCGAAGCTGCTTCATCGTAGTCTTTCTTCGAAATTTCTATTTGCGGTACGCCTTCAAACACATGCAAGAAAGTGGCCTCATCGAGCTTCTGCAAGGTTGCGGTTGTGCCTTTGCCGAATAAAATTTCAGAGGCCTCGGTGGCTTTTTCGAGTTCGGTGTTGCCGTGTACACGCACGGTAACCTCTTCAGCCAAGGCTTTTTGCATGGCTCGCAGATGTGGGGCTTCTGCATGATGCATTTTTAGCTCTTCGATTTCGACTTTCGACTTCAAAGAGAAAATTGGCAGCCATTTTTCGGCATCGGTGTCGGCAGCGTTCAGCCAAAATTGGTAAAATTGGTATGGGGAAGTTTTTGACGCATCGAGCCAGATAGTTCCATTTTCTGTTTTACCAAACTTGCCTCCATCGGCCTTTGTCATCAGCGGGCAAGTGAGTGCAAAAGCCTCACCATTGGCCTTTCTTCGTATCAGTTCGGTACCGGTCACGATATTGCCCCATTGGTCGGAGCCACCCAGTTGCAGTTTGCAATTCTTGTGCAGATACAGCCAATAAAAGTCGTAGCCTTGCAGCAGTTGGTAACTGAATTCGGTAAATGATAGCCCTGTGTCAAGTCTTTTTTGAACCGAATCTTTGCCCATCATATAATTGACGGTAAGGTGTTTGCCTACATCTCGCAAAAAATGAAGAAAGCTGAAATCCTTCATCCAATCGTAATTGTTGAGCAATTCGGCTGCGTTGCTGCCATTGTTGAAATCTAGAAATTTCAGCATTTGAGCTTTTAGGCTGCTCACATTATGCTGCAGAATTTCCTCGGAAAGCAGGTTGCGTTCTGCCGATTTTCCCGAAGGGTCGCCAACCATACCCGTAGCTCCGCCTACAACCAATATAGGTTTGTGGCCAGCCATTTGCAAGTGCTTGAGCATCATTACAGATACCAAGTGCCCTACATGCATAGAATCGGCCGTGGGATCTACCCCCACATAAGCAGTCACCATTTCTTTCTCCAACAATGCTTCGGTGCCAGGCATAATGTCGTGCACCATGCCTCTCCATTTCAATTCATCTACAAAACTCATTTTATTCGCTTAAGGGGGCAAAACTAAGCATAAACTATTTAAGGGCAATTTCGCTCTTTTGGTAAATGCAGATCGATGCAATACCTAGTGGAAAAGCAACTGTGCTACCTGCAAACAAGCCAATTTTGGATTTCCTAAAAGCTGTAGTGCTATTGATGGCTCATTTTTTATTGCAGCTGATACTGTACTCCCTCTATTTCCAATATTGATTTTATAAATTCATTACTTGGATTTACCCGGTATTTTCTCGAGAGCATATCTACATTTATGCCATTACAGCTCAGTTGCATTCTTAGTTCGCAACCACCCGAGCTGCCCGAAATTAGAGACTCTAGATGGGAAATAGTGCCACCGTTGATAGTTTCAGGATTGATGGTAATTTGCAGTTTTTTTGCCTTTTTTTGCCTCACATCCTGGAGCAACTCGATGCTACTTGGCTTCACTTCGATGGTACCAATACGGTATTTGCTTTCTTCAACTCTACATCTTAAATATAGAAATGTGCCAACCGAAAGCCAATGTTTGTACTTCATGTATTCCTCACTGAAAAGCATGATCTCCAAGTTTCCATTATAGTCTTCAATGGCCAATCTACCAAAAAGTTTGCCGTTTTTCTGGGTGTGTTCCGAAGCACGCGTTACTATTCCTGCTATGGTCACTTCTTTGTTTAAAAAGCTTTCTACTTTGTCTAAAGTGCAGGTACAAAAATTGTCCATTTCCACTTTAAAGGCATCTAGCGGATGCCCAGAGATGAAGAAACCCACCACGTCTTTCTCCAATCGTAGTTTTTCAATATCGCCCCAAGGTTCTACTTTGGGTAATTTCGGGTTTGAGATAGCCACATCTATGCCCATGCTGCCAAAAAGGGAATTTTGATTGTTGAATTTTTGCTCTTGTACTTGCTGGGTATGGCGAATAATGCGCTCAATCAGATTTACCTCTTCCCCTTCTTCCTTGAAAAAATACATGGCTCGGTGCACATCGGCAAAACAATCGAAAGCACCACCTTGGGCAAATGATTCGAAAGTTTTCTTATTTACAACACGCAGATTTAATCGAGAAGCGAAGTCAAAAATATCTTTGTAGGCCCCGTTTTTATCTCTTTCACTAATAACTTCATTCACAGCAATCTCGCCTGTGCCTTTTATTGCCCCAAGTCCAAACCTTATTTCGCCTTTTTTATTCACCCCAAAATCGAGCAAACTTTCATTCACATCTGGCCCCAAAACCTTGATATTCATCCGTTTGCACTCTTCCATGAAGAAAGTCACTTTTTCAATGGCATCTTTTTCATTGGTGAGGTTGGCGGCTAGGTATTCGGCAGGATAGTGGGTTTTGAGCCAAGCCGTTTGAAAAGCTACAAATGCATAACAGGTAGAATGTGATTTGTTGAATGCGTACGAGGCAAATGCCTCCCAATCAGTCCAAATTTTTTCTAATGATTTGGCATTGTGCCCATTTTTGGCTGCATTTTCAATGAATTGTGGTTTGAGTTTATCGAGTGTTTTTCGATCTTTTTTACCCATGGCTTTTCGCAATACATCCGCATCGCCTTTGGTGAAATTGGCGATTTTCTGAGATAGTAGCATCACTTGCTCTTGGTACACAGTAACTCCATAGGTGTCTTCCAGAAACTCCTTCATATCTTCCAAATCGTAAGTCACTTCTTCAAGACCATGTTTACGCTTAATGAATGTTGGAATATATTCTATAGGGCCTGGCCTGTACAAGGCATTCATGGCAATGATGTCTTCGAATTTGTCGGGCTTCAAATCTTTCAAATACTTTTGCATGCCCGGACTTTCAAATTGAAATATTCCGTTGGTATCGCCTCGCTGGAAAGTTTCCAAAGTGGCTTTATCAGTCAAGTCAACAAGCTCGATATCGATGTCAAGTCCATGATTTAGTTTGATTAGTTTAAGTGTGTTTTTGATAATAGTCAAGGTTTTCAAACCCAAAAAATCCATTTTAATTACGCCAGCATCTTCAATAATACTTCCTTCGTATTGGGTTAGTAAAAAGTTGGTATCTTTGGCTGTAGCCATGGGCATCATGTCAGTCAAATCTGATGGAGCGATGATAATTCCGGCCGCATGAACACCCGTACCACGCACCGAACCTTCCAAAACTTGGGCCTCACGAAGCACCCTTCCTCTTAAATCATTGCCTACAGCAAACTCCCGTAACTCCTTGATTTTGTTTATATCATCAACTCCTAAACCTTCTTTTTCTTTTAAACTTTTTTCTCCTTCAAGTGGGGCATTGAAAATTCTGTTGAGAGAAATACCCCCTTGCGAGTCGGGAATGTATTTGGTCAAAGCATTGGTTTCTTCTAAAGGCATTTCGAGTACTCGACCAACATCTTTGATGCTCATTTTGGCGGCCATGGTGCCATAGGTCACAATTTGGGCTACTTGGTTTTTGCCATATTTTTCAACCACATAATCGATCACTTTTTGGCGACCTTCATCGTCAAAATCGGTATCAATATCGGGCATTGATTTCCTATCTGGATTTAGAAAACGCTCAAACAACAAATTGTACTTTATAGGGTCGATGTTGGTAATGCCAATACAATAAGCCACCACCGAGCCTGCGGCCGAACCACGCCCAGGGCCAACATACACCCCCATGTTTCGGCCTTCTTGTATGAAATCGGAAACGATTAAAAAGTAGCCAGCAAAACCCATGGTCTTCACCGTGAACAGCTCAAAATTGATTCGCTCTTCTACTTCTGCGGTAATTTCGACATATCTTTTTTTCGCCCCTTCAAAGGTAATGTGCTTTAGGTATTCCCACTGGTTGAGCTTGTCGTCTTCGTGGATTTTGAAAGCCTGCGGAATGGGGAAATTGGGAAGTAAAATATCTCTTTTTAGCTTCAGCGGTTGTATTTTATCAACTACCAAATTGGTATTGTCGATGGCTTCGGGCAAATCTTTGAAGAGGGATGACATCTCTTCGGTAGTTTTAAAATAAAACTGATCGTTGAAAAAGGCAAATCGTCTGCCTTTGTTGCCTGTGTCTTCATCATCGCTCACATCTTTATTGGATGGATCGCTCATTTTTGAGCCTGTGTTGATGCAAAGCAAAATTTCGTGCGCAGCTGCATCTTCACGCTCTACATAATGGCTATCGTTTGAGGCAATAATTGGCACATTGTATTTGCGAGCCAATTTTACAAGTACTTCATTTACAATGATTTGATCGGGAATTTCATGGCGTTGTAATTCCACAAAATAATCATCACCAAACAAATCGAGCCACCATTTAAACTCTATTTCACCAGCCTCTTCCCCTTTTCGAAGAATAATTCTTGGCACCGAAGCACCTAGGCAACAAGTGGTAGCTATTAATCCTTCGTGGTATTTTAAAATGAGCGATTTATCAATTCTGGGGAAACTGCCATATTTGCCATCAATCCAACCTAGCGAACATAGTTTCGATAAATTTTTGTAGCCCAAGGCATTTTTTGCCAAAAGCAATTGATGGTAACGAACATCTTTATCGATCTTCGTGAATTGCTTTTTGTGCATATCCTCAACCAAATAAAACTCGCAGCCTACAATGGGTTTTATGCCGTTTTTATTGGCCTCGTTTACAAACTGAAAAGCCCCAAACATATTGCCGTGATCGGTAATAGCCATGGCCTTCATGCCATCTGTACTGGCTTTTTTCATCAGATCGCCAATATTGGCAGCACCATCGAGCAAAGAAAACTGGGTATGAACGTGTAAATGGTTGAAAATCATGGGCTAAGGAAGACGGATATTTTTGAGTCGGAACTAGCGCAAAAATATAGGGAAAATAAGGGGATTTGCCTACAAGTTTTCAACAAGGAAATAAAAGCGCCCCAGCCCCACGAAGGAGGATTTTTGTACCTTGTTCTAAAGTAAAACTGCCTAGTGGCGGCCTGATTTCTTTTTAAAATATGCTTATTGGCTTGGCAAAACCATGGCATCAACCGCATATCGCCTGTTTGTACATCTGACCTCAATCGCATCGGCTACGGCTTATCGTATCGTGTTGACATCAAGTAATTGGCCTTTTCGTTTTGTACAATTTCTAATGGCAGCTGTTTTTGCACGCTTTATATGATACACATTTTATACACTTTCAATCGCAACGAGTATCTTCACATTCTTGCGTTTTACTTCTTCTTCACTACTTTACGCATCGTGCCTGGTAGGGAGTGAGGTTTTGTGGCGTGTAGCTAACCCCAAAACAACGCAATTTACCCATTCCATATTGGCCTATTAATCGTACAGAAATAGCAATTAAACCCAAACTTAAGTTCTTATCACGGCCGTTCAAATAGCGTTATTTGCCACTCCATTTCCTGAAAACCGTGTACAAATATTTTAAATTAGTCCGATATTACGATTCTGCCTTTGTACACAAGTACTGGAAAATCTATTCAAAAAAGTTTCATTTCAAACCAGAATTTATAATTTGCAACACGCTCGTTATTTGCCGAAATTCCAATGCCTAAAAAAGTCCTTTTTATCACCTACTATTGGCCACCATCTGGTGGTTCGGGCGTGCAGCGGCCACTGAAATTTGTGAAATACCTGAAATGTTTCGGCTGGGAACCTGTGGTATTCACAGTAGAAAATGGTGAATTTCCTGAATACGATGCATCGCTTTTAGGTGAAATTCCAAAAGGTATTCTGGTTATCAAAAGGCCTATTTTTGAGCCATTCAGCTTTTACAAATGGTTTATAGGAAAGAAAAAAGACTACAAGCTAGTGGCAGGCTACATGCACCAAAAGAAAACTACGAAGTGGACTGAAAAACTGGCTTTGTGGATTCGATCCAATCTTTTTATTCCCGATGCACGCATGTTTTGGATAAGGCCATCTATTTCTTATCTAACCAAATACCTGAAAACCAACAAGATAGATGCCATCATTACTACCGGCCCACCCCATAGCGCACACCTTATTGCACTTTCGTTAAAAAAGAAAACAAAGCTGCCATGGATAGCCGATTTCCGCGACCCTTGGACACAAATAGACTATTGGGAAGACTTAAAACTCACCAATTGGGCGGACAAAATGCATAGAAAACTTGAAAAAGAAGTGTTGAAATATGCCGATAAAGTGGTTTGTGTAAGTCCTGGATGGGGCAATGGTTTGGCTGAAATTGGGAATAGAGACATTACCTATATTGCAAACGGATTTGACGAAGAAGATATCCACCAAGATGTAGAAGTACATTTGGCAAAGGAATTTAGCATTGTCCACATCGGCATGATGGGCAAGGCACGAAACCATGAAGTGTTTTGGAAAGCCATTGCCGAATTGAGAAATGAAAATGCTGAATTTAAAAATGCTTGTAGCATAAAACTTTATGGCAAGCTCGACCCTTCAGTTTTTGAAAGTGTAGCGAAATACAGCTTGAAAGATTGCACTTCATTTTTCGATTATGTGCCTCACAATCAGATAGTTTATATCCAAAAGTCGGCTCAGGTTTTGTATCTATCGGTAAATGAAACTGCCAACGCTTTGGGCATATTAACCGGAAAAATTTATGAATATTTAGCTGTGAAACGCCCCATTTTATGTATTGGACCCGAGGCGGGCGAGGCTGCCAAAGTAGTAAATGAAGCTGGTGCTGGGTTGGTATCTGGTTTCCACGACTTGGAGAAGCTGAAAACCAACCTATTGACTTTATACCAAAATTATAAAAATGGGATACCTTTTGAAGGCGGAAAAAACATAGCCAAATATAGCAGAAAGCAGCAAACACGGGAATTGGCTGAGCTATTAGATGCTTTGGTAAAGGTATAACTCAGTTTGCCCACGACAGCAAATGTATACAATCGCCAGGTTGCATTACAACTACTTTTAATGCTTTGCAATTGCATCTAAGGCCGCATATCTAACCCAGCCGTGGTTGCTTTGTGGGGGTGTCATCTTTAATTCCAGAATTGCAAATAGTGGCTATACGGTCTATTGTAAACGATAAAAAAACAACCCGCTTGTTTGTAAAAAAATACCGAAAGAAAAAACACTAAATTTGCAAAAAAGATGCTATAAATACTAGAAGACATGATTTGACTCAGCCTCAAATAGTATTTGTAAAATTTTTATGAACTAGAAACATTTCCGAAGCAGAAATTAGAGAAATTAGGCGATTAATCTCACACAACTATGTAGTAAAAGCTGATGCGGTAATGGACAATATTTGGGAAGAAAAGTGATTATCTAAAAATAGAATGGATAAAATAGTACAAATTACTTTAGGTGACCCATGAGAATTGCATAAGAAACAAATTGCTTGCTAGTTATAGGTCTCAAACTATCGCAATTTAGCATTTTGTTTGATACGATATTGGCCAGAACGCTACAATTGGTAACAAAAACAGAAACAGCAGGAGAGTACGAAGAGCAACTGTCAATATTTTACACACCCGAATACGCTAAATTAATAGTTAGCGCAATCTGCAATTTGCCTGAAACTATAGAGGTAAATCCGATATCCTTCACTGGCTATTAATCGAGAATGACATTGACGACAATAAATTTGTTGATGCTTACGTAGCGGGACAAGCCCAATTCATAATTACAAACGACAAACCATTTCAAGACCTTTCGAATATTGAATCTCCTAAAGTGTTTTGCATGAAACTTAAGGACTTCATGAAGATTTAATCTAAAAATATAGAATCACAAGCCCAGTATTGAAAGAGACCAGAAAACTAAGAGAAAAAACAACTTTACAAGTTACGATAAAAGCTAAATTTTAATCGTCCATTATATCCCTTCTGTGCCTTCCCCGATTTATCGTGATTAGGCGGCTTTTATTAAATACCTACCATCCCTTTCAATTTTATAAGTATAAATTTAATTTCGAATGCTAATTTGCGTTGTGCTTCCGTGCGATGTTACTTTTTACAGCCAGAAAGGATGAAAACCAACTTAACTAAAGAGATAAACCTTGGACTGTGGCACAAAGAGTGCTGCTAGCGTAATGTCAAAAGGCCTTCTCAGTAGGATAAAGCCAGTCGTTATTTATCGGGTGAAAAGGATGAGTTTAACACCATTGCAGCAAAAGAGAAAAAATTAGAAATTAGAAAACAGCAAAGTGAGCATAGCCATACAAGCAGAAAACATCTCAAAAAAATACAACCTAGGCACCATTAGTTCGGGTACGCTTTTTAGAGACTTGAACATGTATTGGGCCAAAATGAGAGGCAAAAGCAACCCTTATGCCAAATTAGGCGACAGTGGCGAATTTAACGAAAGCGAACATTGGGCATTAAAAGATGTAAGCTTTGAAATAAAACAAGGTGATGCGGTAGGCATAATAGGCAAAAATGGCGCAGGCAAAAGTACACTGCTAAAAATATTAAGCCGAGTAACCACCCCAACTACAGGACAAATAAAAATAAGAGGCAGAGTAGCCAGTTTGCTCGAAGTAGGCACGGGCTTTCACCCTGAAATGACAGGGAGGGAAAATATTTTTTTGAATGGCGCCATACTAGGCATGACCAAATGGGAAATAAAAAAGAAATTTGACGAAATAGTAGACTTTGCAGGCATTGAAAAATACATTGACACACCCGTAAAACGCTACAGCTCAGGAATGTATGTACGTTTGGCTTTTGCAGTAGCAGCCCACCTAGAGCCCGAAATACTAATAGTAGACGAAGTATTAGCCGTAGGCGATGCAGAATTTCAAAAAAAGTGCCTAGGCAAAATGAACGATGTGAGCAAGAATGAAGGGCGGACTGTTTTGTTTGTGAGCCATAATATGGGTACTATTTTACAATTATGCGAAAAAACTATTTTATTAAAAAATGGACACTTAGTAGACTTCGATAAATCTGATAAAATAATTGATAGTTACTACAACCAAAATCAAAAGGAAATAACAGTAGAAGATATTAAACAAAACGCATGTATATATTTTAAAAACATATATACATGCAACAGTGTAGGTGAAAGTAAAACTAACTTCGCACACAAAGAAGATATTCATATTAGATTAAACATTGGTATAAATTCATTGAACGACAATCAAAACATAGGTTTATGTTTGTTGAATCGAGACAAAAAGAGAGTTTTTACACACAATAAACTTTTTTCTTCCTTCTATACTTCAATAGAGAATGAGATAATAGTAGATTTTATAATTGAAGGAGGCCTAATAGCACCTATGGATTATTCGTTTTTAGTGGCATTAAATACGAACAAGGGAATTGAAACATACGATTGGAAGGAAGATATTTGTCAAATAAAAGTTTATGACGATGGTACAGAATTTGCTTTTGCTGAGGGCATGGACTATGGATGTATTATGATAAAAGATAATTGGAAAAAAATTTAAAATTTTATGTACACAGAAATTAATAAATGTAGAATTAGTGGCAGCTCTAATCTTATCCCAGTACTATCTTTAGGGGAGCAATATTTAACTGGTGTTTTCCCAAAAACTAAGGAAGAAAAAGTGTCAAAGGGTCCCCTTGATTTAGTTTGGTGTCCTGATAGTGGATTGTTGCAAATGAAACAATCCTACAATCTTGATGAGATGTATGGAGATAATTATGGATATCGTTCAGGTCTGAATAATTCTATGGT
>Ga0163144_10009718_pt1 | contig 20624 bp, 19 predicted proteins | sample OliLak19BULKMAT1_FD_123175 | JGI IMG/M metagenome (GOLD analysis project Ga0163144, IMG submission 123175) | Freshwater microbial mat bacterial communities from Lake Vanda, McMurdo Dry Valleys, Antarctica - Oligotrophic Lake LV.19.BULKMAT1 | ecosystem: Environmental > Aquatic > Freshwater >... | reverse complement strand
ATCATTATCCGTCTTGACATGGGTAATGATGTATTTATGGGCAACATCTAACGGATCATTATCCGTCTTGACATGGGTAATGATGTATTTATGGGCAACATCTAACGGATCATTATCCGTCTTTACGATAAGCACATTTGAATTCCAATTTTATAAAACACCTGACATAAATCATGTTTTTTGGCCGATTTGCGGGGTTTGTATTCTTCAGTATAGCTATACCTTTGCCCTTATTTTTTTTCAAAAAAGATGAAAAGTGAATCAAAAGTTGAGAATATAGTATCCTGCTTTCATTGCGGTGACACCTGCCCCGATAAATCATTTCATTCTGAAGAAAAAATTTTCTGCTGTAGAGGTTGTTTATTAGTTTATGACCTGCTCAACAAAAACAATCTTTGCACGTATTATGACTTGAACAAAAATCCGGGATCTGCAATTTCTATTCAGGTTAAAAAGGAGAAGTTTTCTTACTTGGATGATAGAGAAATTGAAAGTCAACTTTTAACATATTCTGATGAAACGCAAAAACATGTAAAACTTCATCTTCCAACTATTCATTGTAGTAGTTGCCTTTATTTACTTGAACATTTAAACAAAATTGACAAAGGTGTCATTAAAACGGAGGTCAACTTTCCTCAAAAAGACGTAGAAATTGTATTTGATCCAAGACTGACAAGTCTTCGTAAGATTGCTGAGACCCTAACTGGAATTGGCTATGAACCTTATATAAGTCTAAACGACTTAGGGGGCAAAAAGCCGGGTTTCAGCAGAGACTTGATTTACAAAGTGGGTGTTGCCGGATTTTGCTTTGCAAATATAATGATGATTAGTTTTGCAGAATATTTTGGACTTGAAACCTCCGAATTTCTGCTTCAAAAAACATTTCGCGTTGTAAGTTTTATATTAGCACTGCCAGTTGTTTTGTACAGTGCAACTCCATTCTATAAGGCTGCTTGGGGCGGACTAAAAAATAAGTTTATCAATATTGATGCACCCATTGTTCTTGCAGTATTGGTAACTTTTGTAAGAAGTGTTTACGAAGTTACATCAGGAATTGGATCTGGTTATTTCGATTCCATGACAGGTATTGTTTTCTTCATGTTAATTGGCAGAATTTTGCAGGAAAAAACCCATAAAAGTTTGGCTTTTGACAGAGATTATTCTTCTTATTTCCCCATTGCAGTTTCGTTGATTGAGGGCAAAGAGATAATTTACAAACAGTTACCTAAAATCAAAGTAGGAGATACCATGTTGATTCACAATGAAGAGCTTATACCTGCAGATGGAATACTTGCCAAAGGAAAAGCTTGGATTGATTATAGTTTTGTGACTGGCGAATCCATCCCTGTTCATCGCAAGATGGGCGAGTTGATATATGCTGGAGGTAAACAAGTAGGAGCAAATATTGAATTGCTCGTTATTAAAGAAGTTTCTCAGAGCTATCTTACCAAGTTGTGGGACAACGAGAAAAATGCAAAATCAGACCAAACGAATGAAAACCACCCATTCGTTGATAAAATAAGCCGTTATTTTTCACTCATATTGTTTAGCATAGCCATAGCTGCTGCCATGTATTGGTATGCGCGTGATGCATCAAAACTCTGGCAGGTATTCACTGCGGTACTCATTATTGCCTGTCCATGTGCATTGCTTCTTTCCAATACATTCACAAACGGACATGTTTTAAGAATACTCTCTGCTAACGGATTGTTTTTAAAGAATGCCGGAGTTATTGAAGACATTTCGAAAATAGACACAATCATTTTTGATAAGACAGGTACTCTAACAAACAGTCTCACTAAGGATATTGAATTTAAAGGCAATCCCTTGTCTGAAGATCAAAAGACGATAGTAAATACTCTCGCTTCTCAAAGTACACATCCTTTGTCCAAAGCCTTAAGCAATGGTATTGTAACAAGCAATAAATCAAGAATAACAGATTTTAAAGAATATCCAGGTTTTGGTATTGAAGGACTTTGCGACGGCAAGCTCATTAAACTTGGCTCACCTCAATTTGTCTTAAACTCAAGCAGTGGAAATAGCCGTTTGCCACAAGTGCATTTATCTATTGAAAATAAATATTTAGGTGTTTTTTCGATTAAAAATAAATACAGAAACGGCCTTATTGAAACTGTAAATCAGCTTAAATCTAAGTTTAGATTATTGGTTCTTTCCGGTGATAATAATTTTGAAGAAGACACCCTCAAAAATATTTTTGGCAAGGAAATTCCTTTATATTTCAATCAAAAACCCCATGACAAACTGAATCATGTGAAGGAATTAGAACAATCTGCTCATCGTGTATTAATGATAGGAGATGGACTCAATGATAGTGCAGCCCTTTTGCGCAGCAGTGTTGGTGTAGCCGTGTCTGATAATACCAATAATTTTACGCCTTCGAGTGATGCCATATTAGATGCATCGCAATTCCAAAAATTACCACAGCTATTAAAGATATGCAGAGCAAATAAACGAATTATTGTGAGCAGTTTCATCTTGTCAATTATCTACAATATCTTCGGAATAGGGTATGCAGTTACAGGTAATTTGTCACCTCTAGTTGCTGCTATTTTAATGCCACTCAGTTCTATAAGCATTTTGTTACTTACTTATATAGGCAGTTCTACCATTGCAACTAAACTTTCATTAAAAAACAACATGATTTAAATCAGTGAGTATGCTGATGAAAATCAGTCTACTCAATACACACCCTATAATACATTTGCACCTTGAATAATCAATGAACGTAATCATAATTTTATTAATAACAAGTGTATCCATAGCAGCCATATTTTTATTGGCTTTTTTGTGGAATGTAAAAAGCGGCCAATACGATGACATATCAGGGCCGGCGGTGCGAATATTATATGATGAAGAAAAAAATATTAAACCATAATCTATGCAATTAGAGAAATTTTATTATGACAACAAGATTGTCAAGTATTTTGCAAATGCTACACTCCTTTGGGGAGTTGTTGGTATGTTGGTGGGGCTTTATGCAGCTATCCAGATTTATTTACCAGCAGCCAGCTTTGATTTTGCACCAACTACATTTGGTAGAATACGACCCCTCCACACCAATGCGGTTATATTTGCATTCGTTGGTAATACAATCTTTATGGGGGTTTATTATTCTCTTCAGAGGTTGCTAAAAGCCAGAATGTTTAGCGATAAATTAAGCTGGATTCACTTCTGGGGCTGGCAATCCATAATTATTGCCGCAGCTGTAACCCTTCTGCTTGGGTTTACAACTGGTAAAGAATATGCGGAATTAGAATGGCCTATTGATATTGCGATTACACTTATTTGGGTAGTTTTTGGAATCAATATGTTTGGAACCCTTATTAAACGTCGCGAAAAACATTTATATGTAGCGATATGGTTCTTTATTGCAACCTGGGTCACTGTTGCCATGTTACATATTGTGAATTCATTTGAAATCCCAGTATCACTTTTTAAAAGCTATAGTTGGTATGCAGGGGTTCAGGATGCTTTGGTTCAATGGTGGTATGGGCATAATGCAGTTGCATTTTTTCTTACTACCCCTATTTTAGGTTTGATGTATTATTTCTTACCTAAGGCGGCAAATCGTCCGGTTTACTCTTACAGGCTTTCTATCATTCACTTTTGGTCATTGATATTTCTTTATATCTGGGCAGGTCCTCACCACCTTTTATACACTGCCTTGCCAGACTGGGCTCAATCTCTTGGGGTTGTATTCTCGGTTATGCTTATTGCACCGAGTTGGGGTGGCATGTTAAATGGTTTATTTACCTTAAGAGGAGCTTGGGACAAAGTGCGTGAAGACCCCGTGCTTAAGTTCTTTGTGGTTGCTATTACCTGTTATGGTATGGCTACTTTCGAAGGACCTCTCTTATCCTTAAAGTCAGTGAATGCCATTGCACATTATACCGATTGGATTGTTGCCCACGTTCATATCGGAGGTTTAGGTTGGAATGGTTTTATGGCATTCGGTATCTTGTATTACCTGATTCCAAAAATGTATGATACCCCTCTCTATTCTAAAAAACTGGCTACAAACCATTTTTGGTTGGGAACTCTAGGAATTATTATATATGCTTTGCCAATGTACTGGGCAGGATTTGAACAAGCTCAAATGTGGAAATCATTTACCGAAGATGGTGTTTTAAAATACAAGTTTTTGGAAACCGTAACCAATTTAGTGCCGCTTTATATTACAAGAAGTGTGGGTGGTTTGCTATATATCATTGGTGTTTTAATTATGGTTTATAATTTAATTAAAACAGCACAAGTAGGTAATTTTATTGCTAATGAGGCCGCCGAAGCTTTACCTCTTTTTAAAACTGATCCTAACAAACAAGAATATTGGCATACTGTTATAGAAAGAAAACCATTGATGATGTTGGTTCTTAGTCTGGTTATTGTTGGGATTGGAGGCATTATTGAATTTGTACCTACTTTCTTGGTTAAATCAAATATACCGACTATTGCGAGTGTTAAACCCTATACACCCCTTGAATTGCAAGGCAGAGATATTTATGTACGCGAAGGATGTTATACCTGTCATTCACAAATGATTAGACCCTTTAGAGATGAAGTTGCCCGTTATGGAGAATATTCAAAAGCAGGAGAATTTGTGTATGATCATCCATTTCAGTGGGGTAGTAAACGTACTGGCCCTGATTTGGCTAGAGAGGGAGGTAAATACCCCCACAGCTGGCATTACAATCACATGTTGGAGCCAACAAGTATGTCACCTGGTTCTATTATGCCAACCTATTCATGGTTGCTAGACAATGACCTTGATACTGCAAGTACACGTGCCAAAATTAGAGCTATGATTACGCTCGGAGTGCCTTATCCTGAAAATTATGCGTCACAAGCCAATGCTGATTTGTCAAAACAGGCCATTGAAATTGCTGATAATTTGGCTAAGGATAAAATTAAAACGCCGTCGAATAAGGAAATCATTGCTGTCATTGCCTACTTGCAAAGATTAGGAACAGATATAAAACTCGAAAATCCTGCTCAATAGATATTAAATTATAAAATAGAAAACGATGAAGTTTGTATATTATATAGAAAAAATAAGTGGCATAGATATGTTTGGATTAAGTTCCCTTATATTGTTCATTGCCTTCTTTACACTAATGGTAGTAATGGTTTTTAGAATGAAACCAACAACAATAGATAAACTCAAAAACATACCTCTCAAGTAATCAAATAAAAATTGCAATGAAAAAAGTTATTTTAAAATATTTCAAAGCCCAATTTGTAAAAAGAGCCTTAGTAATTGTTGCCATAATTTTGGGATATAGGAATGCCTTTTCACAAACGGCAGCATCTCCAGCCTCTTCATCAGATATTGATTATACACTGGCATATTTATTAGTTGTTATAATGGTATTGTTGCTCGTCATTATTTGGTTTCTTAGTAAACTTCTTGAAAGTTCAGCCGACTATTTTGTGGAAAAGTGGAAAAATGAGCAAAGAAAGAATTTAAATCAGACCCAAAAAAGTTTGATGATAGGGTTCTTTCTTCTAGTAGGTTTATCTTCTTATGCCGGAAACGGGATATTGCTTGCCGCTACCGATTTAATTAGCGGTCTACCTGCATCTCTCTTTTATTTAATGGTAAGTCTGTTATTTGTTGAGTTTGTAGTGGTAATAGTTCTTGCATGGCAGGTTTGGGGATTAATAACATCTAAATTAGCAAAAAATGTAGAAATTGATGAGGAGAAGGAAATTAAAGAAAACAGACTGACTTGGTGGGATAAGTTTAATAAATTTAAACCCCTTTCAGCAGAAGCTGATTTGGATTTAGGCCATAATTATGATGGAATTCGAGAATTAGATAATAAACTCCCACCTTGGTGGCTATATGGTTTCTATTTGACTATTATTGTTGGAATTATCTATTTTTACCGTTTTAGCATAGCCCATACTGGCCCATCAAGTGTTCAGGAATATGAGGCTTCAGTGGAGGAAGCAAATTTGGCTAAAAATGCCTTTTTGAAAAAATCAGCAAGCGGAGTTGACGAAAATACGGTTGCTTTGCTTAAAGATGAAACTTCAATTGCAGCTGGGATGGCAGCATTCAAAGTATCTTGCAGTGTTTGTCATGGACAAAAAGGTGAGGGGGTTGTAGGGCCAAACCTTACCGATGATTATTGGATTTATGGGGGAAGCATCAAGGATGTATTTAAAACAATTAAATACGGAACCAACAAAGGTATGCAGCCTTGGAAAGAAAATTTAAGTGCTGAAAAAATGGCACAAGTTGCAAGTTATGTTAAATCATTAAGAGGTACAAATCCTCCAAATGCCAAGGAGCCTATTGGTTCATTATACTCAGAGGAAGTAGCCGAGATGGCTGCAACAGACTCACTTAAAAAATGATAAATCACAGTGAAATAGAATCCGTTTATGAAGAGGAGTCATTCAGAGATCATCTGTCAACGGTTGATAAGGAGGGAAAGCGCAACTGGATTTATGCATTTAAACCCAAAGGTAAATTTTATAATGCAAGAACGTATGTAAGCTGGTTATTCTTCGCCGTTTTTATAACCCTCCCCTTTCTTACATACAGGGGTAGGCCATTGTTTATGTTCAATATTTTAAAGGCAAAATTTATTATTTTTGGTCAAATTTTCTGGCCTCAGGATTTTTTTATCTTTGGAATTACTACCATAACCTTTGTAGTATTTATTGTTCTTTTTACAGCAGCTTTTGGAAGAGTCTTTTGCGGCTGGGTATGTCCACAAACCATTTTTCTGGAAATGTTCTTCCGAAAAATTGAATATGCCATTGAAGGGGATGCTAATAGACAGAGAATTCTTAATGCTTCATCTTGGACTTCTGAGAAGATTTTAAAAAAAAGTTTAAAATATTCTGTTTTTTACATCTGCTCATTTATAATTGCCAATTTTTTTCTTGCTTATATTATCGGGTACAAGGAGTTGTTCGAGATCATTACAGGACGATTTTCTGAACATATCGGCGGACTTTCGAGTATTCTCATATTTTCATCTGTATTTTTTGGTGTTTACGTCTATTTCAGAGAGCAAGCCTGCACCGTAGTTTGTCCTTATGGAAGGTTGCAAAGTGTTTTGTTGGATAGAAATTCCATGCTTGTTGCTTATGATTACGTGCGTGGTGAACCAAGAGGTAAAATTAAAAGGGATGAATCATCTGAAAACAAAGGAGATTGTATTGACTGCGGCCTGTGTGTAAGAGTGTGCCCAACCGGTATTGATATTAGAAACGGTACACAGATGGAATGTGTTGCATGTACCGCTTGTATTGATGCTTGCGACGAAATCATGGTGAAAGTAAATAAACCGAAAGGCTTGGTTAGATATGCTTCTGAAAATGGTATTCAAGATGGTGAAAAACTAAAATACACCGGAAGAATGAAGTTTTATTCAATAGTTTTAATACTGCTTACGTGCATTCTAACATTTTTAATTTGGTCGCGAAAAGATGTAAGCGGAACTTTATTAAGAGCTGAAGGGATGTTATATCAGGAAAGGGGACAAGATAGTATAAGTAATTTATATACCATCAAACTCTCAAATAAAACACCTGAAAACCTTTTACTTACCTTCAGAGTAGAGAGCGAAACAGGTGGCAGAATTCAAATCATCGGTTCCGAGGCTCTAAAAATTAAGGCAGAAAGCCAAGGAAGTGGTTCTTTTTTTATAATCTTGCCTAACAACCAAATTACTCTCCGCTCAACAAAAATGAAAATAGGTTTCTACCATGATGGGGTAAAGATAAATGAAAAATCAACAACTTTTTTAGGACCAATAAACTAAGAATATGAATTGGGGGAATAAAATACTTTTAGCATTTGTAGCCTTTTTTTTGGTGATAGGTACCCTTGTGTATAAATCATTCCACACCAAATCAGAATTGGTCTCATCTGAATATTACAAAGACGAAATTGAATATCAGAAGGTAATCAATGGCTCTCAAAATGTTAATAGTTTATCATCAAGCTTAAAAGTTGAGAATTCAAATAGAAAGTTAAAGATTGTGTTTCCCAAAGAAATAATTCCCAATCAGATTACAGGCACGGTGTGGTTGTATTGTGCCTACGAGTCAAAAAACGATTTAAGATTCCCCTTAAACGTTAATTCAATCGGAGAGATTCAATATGATTCCACCTTTTTAAAACCGGGACAGTATTTAGTGAAAGTAAGCTTGGACAACAAGGGTACCAACTATTTTATTCAAAAGGATATTTTAATTTTGCAATAACACAAATGACAAGCTTCTTACTTTCTGCGTTGGTTCTAGGATTGCTGAGCAGTCTCCATTGTTTAGGGATGTGTGGCCCTTTGGTTATTGGAATTTTACCACAAAATAAAAGTTCTTTAGGCAAAACTGGAATTCTTATTTTGTACCATTCAGGTAGATTATTGGTATATGGCCTTCTTGGTTTTGTGGCAGGATTAATTGGTCAAAAATTATTTATTGGAAATCTTCAACAATCATTGTCCATCAGTTTAGGGGTCATTTTGATTTTATTTGTTCTATCTAAGTATTTTCCTTTATCTAAGTATTTCAGGTTGAATTTTATAAATACCTACTTAAATAGAATGATGGGCTATTTTTTGTCAATTAATAATTTCTCAAAATATATTTTTTTGGGAGGTTTAAATGGATTATTGCCTTGTGGAATGGTATATATTGCATTGGCAGGTGCTTTTTCAATAACCTCTGCCCTCGGTTCGTTTTTATTCATGATTGTATTTGGTTTAGGTACATTGCCACTTCTTACATTGATATCTGGTGTCGGCGTTTTTTTAAAAGCAAAAACTAAAATGTCAATTATTCGGTGGCAGCCGGTTTTTTTAACATTTTTTGCCATTTTGCTTATTGTGAGAGGTCTGAATTTAGGCATCCCATATTTTAGTCCACAAATCGTTGAATCTTCTCAGACTAAACAAATGGAATGTTGCAAAGTGAAGTAAGATTAAATTCAACCTTCGTTCGGATGAATGCTGCGTACAATACCAAAGTGACATTTCGAATAGTTTTTTGCCACGATTAAGGATGTATTCAACCCTTTTTAAGTATAATTAGATTAATTTGCAAAGCGCTAGATGAGGCTAAACAGAAAAGACATACTACCCTTTTATATCCTATTTTCATTTACATTAATTTTTGGAATAGGTTCCTTATTTTCAGTATTTCCTTCACTCATTCTCGTCTTTATCAACCTTATCTTTTTGAGTTTACTTTTAGGTGATTTAAAAATAACCCTTTATACAGGTCTCGCAATAAGCCTGATTTTTTCCGCTCTCTGGTTTACACCTTATATTAAAAATGATTTTCCAAGTAAAAATCTAGTTTATTTTGGCTGTATGGTATTGTTTATAGTGTGTACGGGTTTTTCCTTGTTTTTAATAAATATCAATTATAGGACAAATCAAAGTCTAAAACATTTCTTTTTGCTTTACGAAAATGCTACTGAAGGAATTATAATAGCAGATGAACTTGGAAAAATTATCATGGCCAATCCAACAGCATGTAACTTATTTAGGTATTCAGAAAAAGAGCTTTTTAACCATCCAATAGAGATTTTAATACCGCTAAAGGTCAGAAATGACCATCCTCAAAAAAGAATGAACTATATCAAAAATCCCAGCAACCGTGAAATGGGTAGAGGACGGGATTTGTTGGCGTTGCGAAAAGATGGTACTGAATTTCCTGTTGAAATTAGTTTAAGTTCCTACAAAGACAGGAGGAAAACGTATGTAATTGCTTTTATTGTTGATATTACAGTTCGTAAAATTAATGAGAAGCAAATCAGAGAAAATAATGTAGCGCTAGAAAAATTAAGTTCAGAACTCTCTCTATTAAATAATCAACTTGAGAAAAAAGTGGAAGAGCGAACCCTCGTTTTGATAACCGTTATGAAAAATCTTGAAAAGTCACAACAGGAACTTAATGATGCCTTAAATAAGGAAAAGGAGCTTGGCGAAATTAAGAGTAGATTTGTATCAATGGCATCACATGAATTTAGAACCCCTCTAAGTACTGTTTTGTCTTCGGCATCTCTTCTAGAAAGATATAAAGCAGATGAAGATGAGCCTAAACGCGAAAGACATATTATTAAGATTAAAGAATCAGTAAGACATCTAAACGACATTTTAGAAGATTTTTTATCCTTAGGTAAATTGGATGAAAATAAGATTGGATTAAATTTCTCTGAGGTCAATCTTCGTGAAATAATTGAACAGATTATTGAGGAGGTGAGCGTGTTGAAGAAACCTGAGCAAAAAATTGAAATGCATTACGAAGGCAAGGAACAAGGAATTACCGACAAAAATCTATTAAAAAATATTTGTATAAATCTACTAACAAATGCTATAAAATTCTCCTCAGCAGATGATATCATCAGTATTGCCGGAAAAAATGAAGCAGGAATACTCTCATTATCAATTAAGGATAACGGGATTGGCATACCAAAAGAGGATTTAGAATATCTCTTTTCAACATTTTTTAGATCAAAAAACGCAATAAATATTCAAGGTACAGGACTCGGTTTGCATATTGTAAAACGATACTTAAATTTGTTGCAAGGAGAAATTGTTATAAAAAGTGAATTATCTAAAGGTACCCTCGTAAACATAACCCTACCAACCAAAAATAACATAACCTAATGAACCAAGAAAAAACAATACTAATCATAGAAGACAATACAAATATTAGAGAAAATATTGTTGAAATACTTGATCTCGCAGGCTATAAAACAGTTGATTGTGAAAATGGTAAAATAGGACTTGATCTGATTCAAAAGCAAATTCCGGATTTAATTCTTTGCGACATCATGATGCCGGAAATGGATGGCTTTACTTTGCTTCATTTATTGCGAAAAGCTGAAGCGACAAAGGCCGTTCCATTCATTTTTCTCACAGCAAAAACAGAGAGATTTGATTTTAGGAAAGGGATGGAGATGGGGGCAGATGATTTTATAACCAAACCTTTTGAGGAATTAGAATTACTCAATGCCGTAGAATCAAGATTGCTTAGAAGTGAAAGTCTAAAACAAGTCCTTAAAATAAGTAAAACAATGGGGAATATTGATATTCATCAAATATTTACTTCTTTAGGTAAAACTGAAAAGTTGTCAAAAAAACAAATTGTTTATGAAGATGGAAAGCATGCCAAAAATGTTTATTTGATAAACTCAGGTAGAGTTAAATGTGTTAAAGGCAGTGATGAAGGCAAGGAGCTCATTATTGATATTGCAAGTCAACATGACTTTTTAGGCTATTTGACAATTCTTGGGTCAGGAATTTATGATGAAACAGCCATTGTTCTTGAAGATGCTGAGCTCATTTCTGTTTCTAAAGATGATTTCTTGAATTTGATATTTTCGGATGTTGAAATAGCCAACCTCTTGATAAAAACCTTTGCAAAGAACGTTAAAGAGAAGGAAGACAAACTACTCATTATGGCCTATGGAAATCTCAGAAAGCGTGTTGCAAAAACTTTGGTTGAATTGGATGAAAAATTTAAAAATGTTGAAACTGGCAACACCTTGGAAATAAAACGAGAAGAATTAGCCAGCTATATCGGCATTGCTACTGAATCTCTCATTAGAACATTGAGCGATTTTAAATCAGAGAAGCTTATTGACATAAGAGATAGCCGAATTCGCGTAATTAACCGCGATAAGCTAAAGAACTTGTTGTTTTAATTTGGTAAGTGTTATCCCGTATAAATAACGACTTACGACTTATAACTCAAATACCCTTTCATTTTATAGTACACCTGCTCAGTTCCTCCAAGATGGGCTTTAAAAACGGAAGGCGTTCGTTTTTTGATGATTTCAAGTAAGTTGGGTTTGGTTATCAGTTCCTTAATATGTTCTGTAAAATTAAATCCATTATGTATTTGGACTCCGATTTTATTTTGAATGAAGTACTCAGCCTCAGGAAATTTATCATGTTTGTAACCAAAATAAATCGGGATTCCAAACACCGCTGGTTCAATTATATTGTGCAAAGCACCTGTAAAACCTCCCCCAACAAGAGCAACTTTGGCGTATTGATAAAGTGATGCAAGATGTCCGATTGAATCAACTAATACTACTTGAGGGTTGTCCGATTCCTTTAAAATCGAAAAACGCTTTACATCAAATCTGCCTAAACGTTGTTCGATTTGTTTCAAATGTTTTTCAGAAACATCGTGTGGGGCTATAATTAATTTTATTTCTGACTGAGCATGCTCAATACAATACGCCAAAATGTTTTCTTCCTCGGGCCAAGTGCTTCCACCTATTATAATAAATGAATCTTGTAAAAAGGTGTTTAATACATCATATTGTTTAATGACTTTTGAATTGGCAACAACCCTGTCATATCTTAGATCACCGGTTACACTTGTCTTATTTATATAAATGGTTTCAAGTAATTTTTTTGAGAGTTTATTTTGTAAAAAGATGTGGTCAAAATGTTTAAGGGCTTCACGAAATTCGCCACCCCACCATTTAAAAAATGGTTGTTTCGCTCTGAAAAGCCCATTGATAAGAATTATTTTCGACTTGCTATTTTTTAAAGCATTAAGATAATTAAACCAAAACTCATACTTCACAAAAACTGCTACGGTAGGCTTGGTAATTGAAACAAAATCCCTTGCATTGGCTACAGAATCAAAGGGTAAGTAAAACACACCATCAACATCTTTATAGTTTTTACGCAATTCGTAACCAGAAGGTGAAAAGAATGTAATAAGTATTTTTACTGCTAAATTATTTTTTCTTACCTCGTCAATTAAGGGTCTGGCCATCTCAAATTCACCAAGGGAGGCACAGTGTATCCAGAATAATTGTCCTGAATTTTTTTGTTTAAAATCACTCAATCGATCACGCCAATTTTTGCGACCAAGATAGCCCGCATTTATTTTTGAATTTAAAAATCTCCCAATAAAAAAAATAATTTGAATTAGAATAATTGAAAGATTATACATGCTCTGGAATTCTGATAAAATGAATTTTCAAAATTAACAGGATAAGCGCAACTTAGGAAGTTCGGAAAAGAATTAAATTGTTGAGGTTGATAAATAAAAAAAAGTCCTGAGAATTTAACCGCTCAGGACTTTAAAACTAAAATAGCAGTCTTATTTTTTTCTGCATCCAATAAAGGCATTCCATTGCCTGTCGGATAGTATGTTGTGAATTTGTCTTAAAAAAGTTTCTTGACATCTCTTCAAACTATCTGTTGCCTTATCTTTAAGCTGCAAATCTCTTAATTCCTTTTGGAACGCTTTTCTCAATCTAGCCATTCTCTCTTCAAATTCTTGTTTAGTAATAGTTCCAGCTCTTAATAGTATGGTTTGATCTTGTACCAAAGATTTATATTTCTGTTGCAGAGTTTGATGTATATTTCTTGCTCTAGTTATAGTGGAATTCTTACAATCCTCATAAGCTCGCATGGCTCTTCTGATATTTCTAATTTGAGTGGAATCCAGTTTTACTGACTTGATACAGGGAATGAATGACCGATTACGAATGTCAGTTCTTTGACTGTTTGTTGAATTTGGTGTGCTCTGAAATTCATCAAAGTCACCAACATTTACTAGGTAGTCTGCGGCAATTCCATCGTTGTAGGCAGCTATTAATCCACTTATCTCATCAAATGTTACGTTCATATCAACATTCTCATTGTCAGTTTGCAAAACCAAGGATTGGATTTCTGATTCTGAATTTGCTAAAGTGGGATTTGAAATGGTGGCTTCTTTTTTACAGCCTACAATTCCTAATGCAATAATCCCAAAAATGCCTGCGGTGATCTTTAATCTGTTTCTCATAATTTATTGAATTTACCCTTTAGACATCTTAGCTTCAGATATCATTTCATTCTAATTTATAGATTACAATAAGATGACAAATGCTTCGATTTAAAAAAATACCGATAAATACATCAATTGATAAGATTATTCAAAAAACTGTTCTTCATCTGAGCTTTTTAAATCAATTGGAATCGTTAATGTAAATTTAAGACTTGTCAATAGGTCTAAGCGACTTTTATTATCATAAACGCGCGTATCAAAGTTTAGGCTTCTTCTGTTTTTTGTATAACCTTGCATCATTTCTAAACCTACTGAAAAATTGATTCTCTTTCGGGGATCCAAAAACCGATACCCTATAAATTCAGTGGTGGCCGGACCAAATGTGTAACGGTCGTAGCCTTTGAGATAAATATCGCTCAGTTGTGGAACCGTGTTGGAAGAATAAATTCTAATACGATGCGAAAGAAAGCCACCACCGAGGCTTATATAAATTCCTGAATTACGGTTATTCCTGTTAATCGGAATTGTTTTACCAACTGAAGCCCCAAGATACATGCCGCGTTGGTCCATTCCTACAACAGCAAATTGTCCATTCTGGTCAATAATTTCGCCTGTACTTCCTTTCAGAGCGTCAAGTACTCCAGTTTCTTTTACAAAATTGCCAAACATAAAATGCCCACCAGCACCAAATAACCAATTAGTTGTTGTTTTATAAAGTAGCTCTAAACCGATGGATGTATTGGGTCCATATCTACTTACCAAATCACCTCCTGGATATTGGCGTTTCAAGGTTAAATCTAATAAAACCAGCCGTTTAGGTTCATAATTTCTCTTAAACAAACCTTGGCTAAGGGTTGAGCCGACAATTAATAAAACACAATGAAAGCTTATAAAATATCTCAAGATAAATAGTTTGCAAATGTACCTGAATGTGTTTAATATTTTTTCACCCACTTTCAGGGAAAATTTGTCAACAGTGTATGCTTAATAAAGTTTGTAGTTAAATCAGGGCTTATCAAAGAAAGATTATTAAATTCGCGCCTTCTTAATTTTTAAAAGGGAATGCGAAATATACAAATGGTTGATTTACAAAGTCAGTATCAAAGGATAAAGCCTGAAATTGATGCTGCCATTGAATCCGTCTTAGAATCTACCAAATTTATTAAAGGGCCAGAGGTTGATGAATTTGCAAAAGATTTGGCTCAATATACAGGCGTCGGATATGTTATACCTTGTGCCAATGGAACAGATGCCTTGCAAATAGCAATGATGGCACTTAACCTTAAGCGTGGAGATGAAGTAATTACGGCCACTTTTACTTATGCTGCAACTGCCGAAGTAATCGCTTTATTAGGACTTACACCCGTGTTGGTTGATGTAAATCCCGAAACATTTTGCATAGACCCTGCTGCAATTGAAGCGGCAATTACGCCTAAAACTAAAGCGATTGTACCAGTTCACCTCTTTGGACAGTTTGCAGATATGGAAAGAATAATGGCCATTGCCAAAAAAGCAAATCTTTATGTAATTGAAGATTTGGCGCAGGCCATTGGCTCAATTTATACCTTTAGCGATGGCACTCAAAAACAGGCAGGAACTATTGGAGATATTGGAACAACTTCATTTTTTCCCTCAAAAAATCTTGGCTGCTATGGCGATGGAGGTGCATTGTTTACTAATGATGAATCCATTGCTCAAAATATCAAAATGGTTGCTAATCATGGTCAAAGAATACAATATTACCATGAAGTTATAGGCGTTAATTCACGCTTGGATACCATTCAGGCAGCTATATTAAAAGTTAAGCTAAAGTATTTGGATGAATATTGTAAAGCCCGACAATACGTTGCAAATTACTATGACAAAGCATTGGCTGGTCATCCTAATTTAAAAATACCATATCGCGATCCGAAATCAACCCATGTTTTTCATCAATATACTTTACAGCTTTGTGGAATAAAACGGGATGAACTTAGAAAGCATCTTGCTATTCTTGGTATACCAACGATGATATATTATCCACTTCCATTGCATTTTCAAAAGGCATTCGGTGCTGAAAATTATAAAAAAGGGCAATTCCCGATTTCAGAGATGCTATGCGAATGCGTGCTTTCATTACCCATTAGCACAGAAATGGAAGAAGAACAGTTAGCTTTCATTGTTTCTGGATTAAAATCAACGCTTCTGTATTTAAGCAATATTGAATTGGAAGATCATGCAACTAACGCTGAGAAAATGAATCAAACCAAACATCATTGAGTTACAGCATTCCATTAAAATAAATCAAGAGATAAAATTATATATGAAAATAGCAGTTATAGGAACTGGATATGTAGGATTAGTTACAGGTACTTGCTTCGCAGAAGTCGGCATGGATGTTACATGTATTGATATTGATACTCTTAAAATAGACAATCTAAAAAAGGGGATTCTTCCAATTTATGAACCTGGATTGGAAGAGATGGTGTCTCGCAATTTTAAAGAAGGCAGATTAAGTTTTAGCTCAAACCTTGGTGAAAGCATTAAAGATTGTGATGTGGCTTTTATAGCAGTAGGAACACCACCAGGGGAAGATGGCAGTGCCGATTTGAAATACGTTATTGGAGTGGCCACTGAAATAGGACATAACATGAACGATTATGGTGTTGTGGTTACAAAAAGTACAGTGCCAGTGGGTACTGCAAAAAAAGTTAAAATGGCTGTTCAAGCGGCATTGGATGCAAGAGACCTAAATATCAGTTTTGATGTGGCTTCCAATCCTGAATTTTTGAAAGAAGGTGCTGCTATTGACGACTTTTTAAGGCCTGATAGAATTGTAGTTGGGGTTGAATCAACAAAAGCAGAGGAGATTTTGAGAAGGCTTTATAAACCATTTTTGTTAAATGGTCATCCTATTATTTTTATGGATATTCCTTCGGCAGAAATGACAAAGTATGCAGCAAACGCCATGTTAGCTACCAAAATTAGTTTTATGAATGATATCGCCAATCTTTGTGAAATTATGGGTGCTGATGTAAATGCTGTAAGAACAGGAATTGGTAGCGACCCAAGAATAGGGAATAAATTTATCTATCCTGGCATAGGTTATGGAGGGTCTTGTTTTCCAAAGGATGTTAAAGCACTTGCCAAAACTGCTCACGAACATGGTTATAAAATGCAGATACTTGAGGCCGTTGAATCCGTGAATGATTTTCAAAAAACTGTTTTATTTAATAAGGTTAAAAAGCATTTTGGTTCTCTGGAAGGAAAGCATTTTGCAATGTGGGGGTTAGCATTTAAACCCAAAACAGACGATATGCGCGAGGCGCCAAGTGTTGTTATCATTGAAAAACTACTGGCAGATGGGGCTACAGTCACTGCTTATGATCCAGTAGCTAAACACGAAGCTGAAAAAATATTAGGCAATACCATACAATATGCCGATACGCAGTATGAAGCCTTGCAAAACGCCGATGCATTGCTTATTGTAACTGAGTGGCCAGAGTTTAGATCCCCCAAATTCGATGAAATTGGAAATCTACTCAATTCAAAATTAATTTTTGACGGAAGAAATATTTATGAACCAGATGAAATGAAAGAAAATGGTTTTTCTTATTACTGCATTGGTAGGGAAGCTGTAGTCGAAAATTAATTGTAGCTAAACAGCAATCGGTGCCTTAATGCCAGGATGCGGGTCGTAATTTTTTAGCACAAAATCTTCAAAATCAAAGTCAAATATCGATTTCTTTTCAGAATTAAGTTCCATTATAGGATAATTTCTAGGTTCACGGCCTAGCTGTAGTTCAACTTGTTCAAAATGGTTGTTATAAATATGGGCATCTCCAAAAGTATGAACAAATTCGTGCGCTTCCAAATTGCATTCACGAGCTATCATCATGGTAAACAAAGCATAGCTTGCTATATTGAAGGGAACACCCAAAAACAAATCAGCACTTCGTTGGTATAGTTGACAAGAGAGAGAGCCATTGATTCCTCTAGCTATTTGCTCTGCTTTAGGTGGCGTTGTGTAAAATTGAAATAAGCAATGACATGGTGCCAAGGCCATTTTTGAAATATCAGCTACATTCCATGCGCTGATAATAATTCTTCGGCTATCAGGATTTGTTTTTAAAGTATGAATTACTTCTTTTAATTGATCATAAGTTTCGCCATTAGAGCCTTCCCAGCTTCGCCATTGCTTCCCATATACCGGTCCCAAGTTTCCATCCTTATCTGCCCATTCATTCCAAATTGTAACACCATTATCAGTAAGGTATTTAATGTTTGTTTCGCCTTTAATAAACCAAAGCAATTCATAAATGATTGATTTCAAATGCACCTTCTTGGTAGTAATCAATGGAAATGAATCTTTTAAATCAAAACGCATCTGCCCGCCAAACCAGCTTCTTGTTCCTGTGCCTGTGCGGTCTGATTTTTTAGTACCGTTTTTATATACAAATTTTAGAAATTGCTCGTATTGATTCATCCGTGCAAACTTAATTAAAAGAATTGAGATAGTGAGATGGGGGTGGTGGAAGTGAGTGATTAGTATTGGAAAAGGTTATGCTACTAAAGTGTAAACTTTTTTCAGAGAGCGTAAAATTAATTTTTAGCGATGCGGTTTGAATTTAATTTCCGAGGTTATAATAAGTTGTTTTGTAGCTAAAATAGCCCAGATTTGTAGACATAATGCAAGAAAAATGATTATTATCGGAAGCAACTGCATTCTCTAAAAATCACAAGAATAAAATTAAGTGACTATCCGTCGCTTCTAATGCTGATTTAAAAAGTCTGCTTTTGATAGGTTGATAATAAAATACGGAAATGAATTTAGGAGAGTTTTTTTTAAAATACCCAGATGAAGCTTCATGTGTAGAGGCTTTTAAGAGTAAAAGGTTAGTCATGGGTTTGGCTTTTGCGAAAATGCGGTTGCAAGGATCATTATTTCCGAAAAACTGATTACAAGTTTGGATGTAAAAAATGCCCTAGTAGGAAAAGTTTACGTTCTGGTACAGTCATGGAACAAGGCAATTTACCATTTAGATACTGGCTAATTTGTATTGAGCTAATGACTTTAACTAAAAAAAGTTTTTCAGCACTTAAGATGCATCGGATTTTAGGTCATAAAAGATATGAACCAATTTGGTATATGATGCACAAAATAAGGAGAGTCATGAGCATAAGAGTCTCTAAATATCAACTCAATGGTTGTATTGAGTTTGATGAGAGATTTTTTGAACGAGTAGATAATAAGGACGTACTAGAGGATAAGAAAAATACCCCCACTGATACTTCAATAAAAGAGGAAGGGGAAGCGAGAGATAAACAAAGGTATTAGTTATGGTTGAATCTGAACCTAGCCTAAAAGCTCCTAAAAAAGGAAAACCAGACAGGAAAGTTGGTTTTCTTAAGATGAAGGTGATGGAAGATTTGACAGCAGATTCTATAAATTATGAAAGCGAGAAGGGTGTTGACGCAGCCGCCACAGCTTTAACAGATGGCTATAAAGGGTATAATAAACTGTAAGAAATAATTGGCTGGGCATCATGTAGTAGTAGAGCCTGATAAAACAAAATCTGAAAAAATATTCCCTTGGGTAAATCGTGCAATTAGCAATGCTAAAAAAGTGTTATTGGGAATACACCATAACTGTATCAATGATAGGTGTGTTCAGAATTATTTAGATGAGTTCTGTTACAAGTTTAACAGAAGATATTACGGAGGTGCACTCTCTGAAAGATTAATGGTTGCTGCTTTAGAGTCAACTTGGTACAAGTAAAGGATAGTCACATAAACTTAAATTGATGGATGCCCAGGGAAGAGTTTACCTCTTATAAGCCATGGAGAATGGAAGTAAAATAACAGACCTTGAAATTGGGAAATTAGTGCGGGGGCGTTATTTCATAAAATTGAGTGCTGCTGACAAATATACGTATTTGAAGATGTTGAAGAATCAGATAAGATTCCTTTAATGCTTTACAAACAAAAAGCCTAGCAAACATAATGTTTACTAGGCTTTTTGGATTTAATAGGAGCGTGTTTGAGTGTTTTGGTAAAATATTTTGATTAAAGAATAGAGTTCAATAAAAAACACCACCTGTCATTTATAGTTGATTTTTAAAATGTCAAATTCTTTTTTCGGGTCATATACTTGCTTTATTTTGAAATTTCTCATTTTAAATAAAATAGAAGAACCAAAAACTATTATTTCAATACCATCTATACAAATCGTTAAAAATTATATTGTAATGCAATGTATGGTTTTGGCGGCCATGAGAATTGAGGTATTAAATCTTTCTCAATTTCATCTGTTCCAGAAATTTTGTCTCCTACTTTTAGATTTTCTAATTCTTTTATCCATGACATTGCTATTCCACCAGATATTCTGAATCTGTTTTTTGAATTATTGTTTAATCTGAGCCCACCCCCTACAAGCAGTGATGGAATTCCTGAATTAATTCCTACTCCAACTTGAAATAATGGGTGTATCTGGCTATTTGGATAGTAAATATTCCAATTAATCATTGTTGAGATATTAATGTTTCTAACAGCATCTTCTGTTGGTGAAGCTACATATTGATTATTTGTTTCAATACCTGCCGAATCAGAAGTAGTGCCATAAATATTGTATTTAAAAAATGTGTATGCCGTTCCGATAGAAACTTCGGGAACAAAACGTTGGAATTTTCTTACCCTTATAGTTTTTTTTAGAAGATCCTTACTTTCAATAATTACAATTTCGTTTTTATCAGAAAGTTTGTAACCACTTTCCTTAAGCAGAAATGAATAGATTTTGATTTTTCCTTCTCCTAAGGTAATCTCGTCTAATTTTATGCACCATTTCAACCCTTCCGTTT
>Ga0163144_10009716_pt1 | contig 20626 bp, 19 predicted proteins | sample OliLak19BULKMAT1_FD_123175 | JGI IMG/M metagenome (GOLD analysis project Ga0163144, IMG submission 123175) | Freshwater microbial mat bacterial communities from Lake Vanda, McMurdo Dry Valleys, Antarctica - Oligotrophic Lake LV.19.BULKMAT1 | ecosystem: Environmental > Aquatic > Freshwater >... | reverse complement strand
CCAACCGCCGCCTCCGCTGCTCCAGCCGCCGCCACCGCCGGGAAATCCGCCACCCCAGCCGCCACGACCTCCGCGCATCGGCAGACCGCTGTTGCCCGCAACCAGCGAGAAGACGAAGGCGATGATCGCAGCGATCGCACCCACCCCCAGCGCGCCGACGATGAGCCACGCAACAACGCCCGCCGCTCCACCGACGAGCGTCGCGGCCGGCACGCGACCGATGATTCGCCGCAGGATGCCGCCGACGACGACCACGAGGATGAAGCCGATCACGAACAGCGATTCGAGCTTGCCCATGTCGCCGGGCACGGACGGCTTCGCGACCGGCGCGGGCAGCGCTTCACCATCGATCAGTTTGATCATGGCATCGACGCCGGCATCGATGCCGCCCGCGAAATCACCGGCCTTGAAGCGCGGCACGATGATGTCGTCGATCACGCGCTTCGACATCGCATCGTTCAGAACGCCTTCGAGGCCGTAGCGCGTATCGATGCGCAGGGCGCGGTCGTCCTTCGCCACCACCAGCAATGCGCCGTCGTCGACGCCCTTGCGTCCGGGCTTCCAGGCATCAGCGGCCCGAATGGCGAATTGCTCGATCGCCTCCGGCTGCGTGGTGGGCACGATCAGCACGAAGATCTGGCTGCCCTTGCGCTGCTCGAACGCCAGCAATTTCTGTTCGAGCGCGGCCGACTGGGCCGCGCTCAAGGTGTTCGTGACATCGGTGACCGGCGACTTGAGTGGCGGCACCGGCACTTCGGCCCGAACGCCGAGCGCCAGTCCTGCGAGCAACAGCAACGCGCCGACGCGCGCCCAGGCGTTCGCCATGGACTACTTCGCCGGCGCGGGCGCCGCGGGCTTGCCGAAATCCACCGTCGGCGGCTTGGCGATCACGGCTTCGTTCTCGACCGTGAAGTTGGCCTTTTCCTTGTAGCCGAACACCATCGCCGTAAGGTTCACGGGAAACTGCCGCACCGTCGTGTTGTAGATCTGGACCGACTTGATGTAGCGATTGCGTGCGACGGTGATGCGGTTCTCGGTACCTTCCAGTTGTGCCTGCAGATCGCGGAAGTTCTGATCGGACTTCAACTGCGGATAGTTCTCCACCACGACCAGCAGGCGCGACAGCGCCGAGGTCATCTCGCCTTGCGCCTTGATGAACTTGTCGAGCGCCGCCGGATCGTTGACGAGTTCGGGTGTCGCCTGGATGCTGCCCACCTTGGAGCGGGCTTCCGTGACGCCGAGCAGGATATCCTTCTCCTGCTGCGCGAAGCCCTTCACCGTATTGACCAGGTTCGGCACCAGGTCGGCCCGGCGCTGGTACTGGTTCACCACTTCGCTCCAGGCAGCCTTCACCTCTTCGTCCTGGGACTGGATGGTGTTGTAGCCACAGCCCGAGAGCAGAGCGGCGACGCCGAGCGCCAAGAATAGTGCGATACGACTCAACATGGACTGCCTCCTGGAAACTTACAACCCCGTTCTGGGGGCTGAACTACGGGAAATCAAGCGTCGGAGCGGGTTTTGAGTCGTGTCATCGTGTCGCGCGCGAAACACAAGTCCTCCCACGCCTTCGCCTTGTCGGCCAGGGTGCGCAGCAGATAGGCCGGGTGGTAAGTGACGATCAGGGGTATGCCGCGGTATTCGTGCAACTGCCCGCGCAGCGAGCCGAGGGTCGCGTCGCGGCCGAGCAGGTTCGTGGCCGGCACCTTGCCGAGTGCCACGATCAGCTTCGGCCGGATCAGATCCACCTGCCTCTGCAGGAACGGACGGCAGCGCCCGGCTTCGAGCGGTACCGGATTGCGATTGCCCGGAGGCCGGCATTTGACCACGTTCGCGATGTATACGTCTGCGCCGCGTTTCAGTCCGATGGCCGCCAGCATGTTGTCGAGCAACCGGCCGGCCTGGCCCACGAACGGCTCGCCACGCTGGTCTTCCTCGGAGCCGGGGCCCTCGCCGACGAACAACCAGTCGGCCGCCTCGTCGCCGACGCCGAACACGGTCTGCGTGCGCGTCGGCGCGAGCGGACAGGCGGTGCAGGCGGCAACGCATGCCTTTAGCACGGTCCAGTCCATATTCAGGATCTCGTTCGCGCGGGCGTCGAGATCGGCCGCGGGCGACTGCAACGGAATGCCCGGCGGACCTTCCATGGGCGATGCAGCGCCCGCGGCTGGGTCCGTTGCCGATCGTGGACGATCCCGCCGCACCCATTCGGGCCCGAGGCCGAGTTCTTCCAGCATTCTGGCTCGGGTGATCACAGGTCCAGCCCCATCAGGATCGCGTCTTCGCGCCCGGTGACCGCGGGATAGTAGTTCCGTCGCATCGCCAGTTCGCGAACCCCCGCCCGCCGATACAGCGAGCGGCCGGCGAGATTCGACGGTCGCACTTCGAGGAACATGGCGCGCGCGCCCATGTCGCGCGCGCGCCCGATGTAGAAATCCAGCAATAGTCCTCCCAGGCCTTCGCGTTGACGTGCGCGCGCGATACTGAGATTGAGCAGGTGCGCCTCGTCGATCCCCATCATGAGCACGCCGTAACCAGTCAACGCGCCATCCGATTCGAGCACCCAGCACGAGTAGCCGGCGTCGAGCGAATCGCGAAAATTGCCGATCGTCCAGGGGTGGGTATAGATGTGGCACTCGATCGCGGCTACACCCTCCAGATCGATCGCCCGCATCGGGCGGAATCGGGGCAGGCTGCGCGGCAACGCGCTCATCGCTCCGCCGTGGTGAGAGCGACCTTGTCGCGCACATACAGCGGCACGAGCGCCTCGGGCGCATGCCGCTCGCCGGCCAGGTAGCGCGCTGCGGCAAGCGCGGCCACGTGGCGTGCCTCGGGGTGACGGTCGCGGATCACGCGAACCTGCGGCCAGGTTGCCGCGATGCAATCGTCGAAGCGGTCGAATCCATTGCCGCAGCCGGCCCACTGCCCACGCGGCAGTTCGGGCAGCGCTTCAGGGGATGCCAGGGTCGGTGGGATGACCCTGTCGAAGCCGTTCGTGCCGCGCCGGAAAGCGGCCAGGTAGATCTCGTTCATCCGCGCATCCAGGCAGGCGACGATGTCATCCGCATCACCACCTGCGGCCAGCGCATCGAGCGTTCCGACCGGAATCGCAGGCAGGTCCGCACCGAACGCGAGGCCCTGGGCGACTGCAGTCGCGATGCGCAAACCGGTGAACGAACCCGGGCCGATCGCGGCTGCGACCGCATCGAGTGCGCTCGGCGCGACACCCGCTTCCGAGAGCAGTGCGTCGACCATCGGCAGCAACAGCAGCGAATGGCGCTGCCCGGCGTGTTCGAGACGCTGGCGTACCTCGCCGTCCAGCCAGAGCGCAGCCGAGCAGTATTCGGTGGACGTGTCGAGCGCCAGGATCTTCAAGCGGAGGGTGCGGTCAACGCGCGACGGAACGAAGCCGTTCAGGCAACGCTTCGGATTGTATCGGAAGCGAGCCGGCGAGAGCCCCTATAATCCGATGCACGAAATGCCGCGGCAGGACCGGGCGGCGACGTCGAAAAAACTCGAAACCACTGAGGAGGCCCCCATGACTCGCGTGTCGCTTTCCACAGGTGCGCTGCTCGCCGCCGTCGCCGGCCTGCTGCTCCCCGCCACGGCGTCGGCGCAGGATGCCAAGCCGCTCAAGATCGGCGTGATCACGTTCCTGTCCGGCCCGGCCGCGGGGCCGTTCGGCGTGCCCGCGAAGAACGCGGCGGACCTCCTCGTGGGAGCCTTCAACAGGGGCGCTGTCGTACCCGGCTACGAACAAAAGGGCTTTGGCGGTCGTCCGATCGAAGTGGTCTACGTCGACGAGGCCGGCGGTCCCACCAAGGTGGTCACCGAGTATCGCAACCTCGTCGGCCGCCAGGAAGTAGACCTCGTGATCGGCGTCATCTCGAGCGGCGATTGCCTGGCCGTGGCGCCGGTGGCCGAGGAGATGAAGAAGATCACGGTGCTGTTCGACTGTGCGACCAACCGTATCTTCGAGGAAGCCAACTACAAGTACGTGTTCCGCACGACCACGATGGCCACCCAGGAAAACGTGGCAGTCGCCCGCTACGTCGCGGAGCAGTACCCCGACCTGAAAGTCTTCTCCGGCCTCAACCCCAACTATGCCTGGGGCCAGGATGCGTGGTCCGACTTCACCGAAGCGATGAAGGTGCTGAAGCCCCAGGCCCGGATTGCCACCAACATGACGCCGAAGCTCGGCGCCGGCCAGTACGGCACCGAGATCTCGGCGCTGAGCGGCAGCAATGCGGAGATCATCCAGAACTCGCTCTGGGGCGGCGATCTCGAGGCGTATCTGTTGCAGGCGGCCCCGCGCGGCCTGCTGAAGAAGTCGCCCAACATCATCGTGTGCGGGGAAACCGTGCTGGAGCGCCTCGGCGCTCAGCTGCCCGACGGCACCATGATCGGCGCACGCGGACCCAACGGACCGTTCGCGCCGTCGACCAAGATGAATCTCTGGTTCCGCAAGGCCTACCAGGACCAATACAAGGCGTTGCCGGTCTACTCTTCCTACCACATGGCGACCGCGTTTTTCGGTGTCAAGGCCGCCTACGAAAAAGCGATCAAGGCTACCTCGGGCAAGGCCCCCTCGGACGACGATCTCATCAAGGCGTTCGAATACCTGAAGTTCGAATCCGTCTCCGGCATCGTCGACATGTCGCTCGGCAAGGGCCACCAGGCCGTGCAGAGTGTCCCGCTCGGCACCGTGCGCATCGTCGACGGCAAGGCGACGCTCACCAACGTCAAGTTCTATTCCCCCGACCAGATCAGTCCGCCCGACGGCGTAAAGAGCATCGACTGGATCCGGGGCGGCTTCAAGAGGCAGTAACGCGCGGCGGCCGCGGCAGAACCGGGTCGGAACCCGGATCCGCCGCAGCCGGGATGGGCGCGATGCACGGAACCGATAAGTCCTGCCGCGCTGCACCATCCTCGAAATAAAGTGCCGAGCAATGTGATGCGGATGTGCGTCCGCCTGGGTCTTCATCGTATTCTTCGAAGATCCTGTTGCGTTCGAAGCGGCGCTGAGAATCGCGGTCTGCGGGGTGTAAGCAAACGGCGATTCCTCTCAAGGTTTCGGAGCGTGTGCGTGCTGTCCCCGGCGCGCCGGCATCATGGTCTAATGCTTTTGCCACATACCTGCATCCCCACGATCCCATGGCCGTGAACTACCGCGTCGTCGCCGAAGAGCTGATCCGGACTACCGGCGCTCGCGTCACCAACGCGCGCATCGAGATCCTTGCGACGCTGCTCAAAGCCGAAGGTGCTCTCTCGCACGGCGAGATCGAGGGCCGGTTGAGCCAGGCTTCGGGCATCGATCGGGTCACGGTGTACCGCGTGCTCGACTGGCTCACGACGCAATCGCTCGCGCACAAGATCAGCGGCGATGACCGCGTGTGGCGCTTCAACGCGGCCGCTGCCGCGAATGAGCATAACCATGCGCACTTCAAATGCACCTGCTGCCAGAACGTGATCTGTCTGGATGACCTGGGATCCGGCTACACGCCGGTCCTGCCGGCCGGTTTCACGCCGCAGACCGTCGATCTCACCATCAAGGGTCTGTGCGCTGAATGCTCGCCCGGCAACAAGACCCACGATCCACGCAAGCACCTCAGGCTGATCGGACGTCGGCGCCCCGCGGCGCGCGGCTGAATCGCTGTTCACCCCTGTCGACGGAGGGCGCGGCCGCGTCGGTCTTGCATCAGCCATGATGCAACTTGTTTGCACATCTTTCCTAGTGGCGTTAGAGTTCGCCTGGGCCGAGAGTTTGCGCGGCGAACCGGCCGTGCCGGACATCGCGTAAATTCTCCGCCGACCGGGGCGCAGCGCTCTCTCCGCCTTGGGCTTCCTGCACCGGCGCTCCGCAAAGGGCGCCGGTTTTTTTGACCGGACCGGGAACGTCGATGCGTCGTTCCTTGAACGGCCCCGTCGGGCGGCGGTCCCAGTAGAATCGGACCATCCCGTTCGGCCACTTCATGCAGAGCGACGTTCTTCTCAACCGCTGGCGGCAGGGTCGCAGCCCACCGCCGGACCAGCATCGCAGGTCCGAGCGCCGGGCGCGGACGGTGTTCGTCGTCACGATCGTTACCATGGTCGTGGAACTCGTCGCCGGCTGGCTGACAGGTTCCATGGCTCTGTCCGCCGACGGGTGGCACATGGGCTCGCACGCAGCGGCGCTCGGAATCGCGGCGTTCGCGTATGCCTTCGCCCGGCGCCACGCGACCAGCGAACGATTCTCCTTCGGTACCGGCAAGGTCGGTGCGCTGGCGGGTTTCTCGAGCGCGCTGTTGCTCGCGATGGTCGCCGTGCTGATGGCCTTCGAATCGGTGGTCCGGCTGACGGCCCCCGTCCAGGTGCATTTCGACGAAGCGATCGTCGTCGCAGTGATCGGACTCGTCGTGAACATTGCGAGCGCGCTGCTGCTGTCGGGTCGAACCGGCGCTGAAGCAGCTCACGGCCACGATCATGGCCACGGCACTGAGGAACATCATGACCACAACCTGCGCGCGGCGTACCTGCACGTGGTTGCAGACGCGCTCACTTCGATCCTGGCGATCGTCGCGCTCACGGCCGGCAAGTGGCTCGGATGGGTATGGCTCGATCCGGGTGTCGCAATCGCGGCCTCGGTGCTGATCGGCTGGTGGGCCTGGGGCTTGTTGCGTGGCTCCGGCCAGGTGCTGCTCGACGCGGAGGAAGACAGCGGCCTGAAATCCGATATCGTTCAACGCATCGAAGGCGATTCCGACAATCGCGTCGCCGACCTGCGCCTGTGGAGCATCGGCGGGGTCGAGCGCGCGCTGATCTTGTCGGTCGTGACGCATCACCCCCGCTCCGCCGAACACTACAAGCAACTGCTCGCTGATCTGGCAGGGCTCGGACATGTCACGATCGAGGTCTTCACCTGCCAGGACGATCCCTGCGAAATGCATCGTGCCGTCTGAGCCGGGCGCCGTTGATCTAGAATCCGCGGCTTGGCAATAACTACAACAGGGGAGACCGGGTCATGAAACCCGACCTTACGCTGGCCGGCAAGCGCGTGCTCGTCACGGCCGGCGCGGGCGGCATCGGCCGCGCAATCGCGGAAACCTTCACGGACGCCGGAGCCCGCGTCCACATCTGCGACGTCGATCTGAAGGCGCTCGAAGCCATTCGCACGGCCCGGCCCGCCATCACGGATTCGGTCTGCGACGTGTCCGACCTGGCACAGGTGGATGCGCTCTTCGTCGACGTGCAGCGCATCCTGGGCGGACTCGATGTGCTGATCAACAACGCGGGCATCGCCGGTCCCACCGGCAAGGTGGAAGACATCGCCGTCGCGGACTGGGAACGCTGCATCGCGATCGACCTGAACGGGATGTTCTATTGCACGCGCCTCGGCATGCCCATGATCAAGGCGGCGGGCGGCGGCAGCATCATCAACCTGTCCTCCACCGCCGGACGGCTCGGCTTTCCGTTGCGCTCGCCCTATGCGGCGGCGAAGTGGGGCGTCGTCGGCTTCACCGCCAGCCTCGCGATGGAAGCGGGCCTGGACCACGTGCGAGTGAACTGCATCCAACCCGGCGTTGTGGAAGGCAATCGCATCGATCGCGTCGTCGCGGCCAAGGCGGCAGCCTTCGGCATCACGCCCGACGAACAAAAGCGCCGGATGGTCGCGGACATTTCCCTGCGCACCATGGTGAGCGCCCAGGACATCGCCAACATGGCGCTGTTCCTCGCTTCCGACGCCGGCCGACACATCAGCGGCCAGTCCTTGCCCGTATGCGGCAACGTCGAAGTGCTGCGATAGCTTCCTACCCCAGGCTCCGCCCCACGAGTCACGAATCACCGGGCACGAATCACCAGTCACAAATCACCAGTCACAAGTCACGGCTCTCCAGTCACGGTCTTCAAATGGAAAACATCGCAGTCGTCGGCGCAGGTCTCATCGGTCGCGCCTGGGCCATGGTCTTCGCCCGCGCAGGTCACTCGGTAAAACTCTGGGATAGCGCTCCCGGCGCGGTCGAACAGGCGCTCGAACTGATCGGGCAAGGCCTGGCCGAATTCAAGTCGTTCGGCTTGATCACCGAAGCGCCGGCCACGGTGGCGGCGCGCGTGTCTGGAGCGCCAACGCTTGCCGCGGCCCTCGACGGCGCGGACTACGTACAGGAAAACACGTCCGAACGCGAGGACGTGAAGCGCCAGGTGTTCACCGACCTCGACGCGCTGGCCGCACCCTCCTGCATCCTCGCTTCGTCCACTTCGACCATCCAGACCTCACGCTTCGCAGGCCACGTCCCCGGACGCCATCGGTGCCTCGTGGCCCATCCGGTCAATCCGCCTCACGTCATACCGGTGGTCGAGCTTTCACCGGCGCCCTTCACCGACCCCGACGTGGTCGAACGCACTCGCAAGCTCCAGGAGCGCGCGGGCCAGGTCCCGATCCTCGTCAACAAGGAGATCGAGGGTTTCATCCTGAACCGGCTCCAGGCGGCACTGCTGCAGGAGTCCTGGCGCCTGGTCGACGAGGGCTACGTGAGTGTGGAAGATCTCGACAAGAGCATCCGCGACGGCCTCGGCCTGCGCTGGGCGTTGATGGGTCCGTTCGAAACCATCGACCTGAACGCCCCCGGCGGCGTGGCGGACTACGCGAAGCGCTACGGTCCGAAGATGCAGGGAATGATGAACGGCGTCACGTATCGCCCGTGGGACGAAGAACTCGCCGGGCGCATCGAAGCCGAGCGCCGCAAGTCGATGCCCCAGAGCGAACATGCTGCACGCGAAGCGTGGCGCGATCGACGGTTGATGGCGCTGATGGCGCACAAACGCGATCAGGACAAGAAGCATCGATAGCCCATTCCCGGAGGAAACCATGGCAGCCCAACGCAAGGTCATCATCACCTGCGCCGTGACCGGCGCGATCCACACGCCGTCGATGTCGCCGCATCTGCCGGTCACGCCGGACGAGATCGCGGACGCCGCCATCGGTGCGGCGCAGGCCGGCGCGGCCATCGTGCATCTGCACGCGCGCATGCCCGAGGACGGACGCCCGACGCAAGACCCGGACATGTTCCGGCGCTTCCTGCCGAAGATCAAAGCGGCCTCGAACGTGGTCATCAACCTGACCACCGGCGGCGCACCGACGATGGCGATCGAGGAGCGCCTGCAACCCGCGCTGCAATTGAAGCCCGAGGTCGCGTCGCTCAACATGGGCTCGATGAACTTCGGCCTGTACGAGATGCTGAACCGCTACAAGGACTTCAAATACGACTGGGAGAAGCCCTACCTGGCCGGTTCCGACGAGCGCATCTTCAGAAACACCTTCAAGGACATCGCGCACATCCTGCAATCGTGCAGCGAGAACAACACCCGTTTCGAGATCGAGTGCTACGACATCGGCCACCTCTATACGGCCTCGCATTTCCTCGATCGCGGACTGGTGAAGCCGCCGCTCTTCATCCAGAGCGTGTTCGGGCTGCGCGGCGGCATCGGCCCGCATGCGGAGGATGTCATGCACATGCGGCGCACCGCCGACCGCCTGTTCGGTGATCAGTACCAGTGGTCGGTGCTGGGCGCCGGCGCGAACCAGATGTACATCGCCTCGATGTCCGCGGTGATGGGCGGCAACGTGCGCGTCGGGCTCGAAGACAGCCTGTGGATCGGCAAGGGTCAGCTCGCGAAGTCGAATGCGGATCAGGTCTCGAAGATCCGGCGCATTCTGGAGGAGTTGGGTCTGGAGATCGCCACGCCCGACGATGCACGGGCCATCCTGAAGTTGAAAGGTGGGAATAGCGTCGGTTTCTAGGAAAAATTCTTTCTTCAAGCCCCTTTCAACGCGCAGGACGCGAACAACACGAAGCAATTCAAGAAATGAGTTTTCCGTGTGCGTTTGCTGCCGAGTCCGCGCTGAATAGTGTCCGTATCGATCGGAGCGTCAGAGACGACGCCGTTGTCATTCTTCGTGTTCCTTCGCGTTCCTCGTGTCCTTCGTGTTTCCCGCCCATGACCTCCCCATGAAACACTACAAGATAGCCGCCATGCCCGGCGACGGCATCGGCAAGGAAGTCATCGCCGCCGGTATCGAGGCGCTCGACGCCCTGGCCAGGGCCGACGGCTCGTTCGCTCTCGACTTCACCCATTTCCCCTGGGGCAGCGACTACTACCTGAAACACGGCCGGATGATGGACGAGGACGGCCTCGCGCAATTGCAACCCTTCGACGCGATCTTCTTCGGCGCGGTGGGCTCACTCCAGGTACCGGATCACATCTCCCTCTGGGGCCTGCGGCTCGCCATCTGTCAGGGCTTCGACCAATACGCGAACGTGCGTCCGACGCGTATCCTGCCGGGCATCGATCCGCCGCTGAAGCTGAGCTCGCCCGCCGACATCGACTGGATCATCGTCCGCGAGAACTCCGAGGGCGAGTACTCCGGCCAGGGCGGCCGCTCGCACCGAGGACACCCGGAGGAAATCGCGACCGAAGTCTCGATCTTCACTCGCGCCGGGGTCGAACGCATCCACCGCTTCGCCTTCGAGCTGGCGCGCTCCCGCCCTCGCAAGCTGCTCACCCTGGTCACGAAATCCAACGCCCAACGCCACGGCATGGTCCTCTGGGACGAGATCTTTGCGGAAGTCGCCCGCGACTTTCCCGATGTGCAGACCGATAAGGTGCTAGTCGACGCCGCCACGCAGCGCATGGTGTTGAAGCCCGCGAGCCTCGACGTCATGGTGGCCACCAACCTCCATGCCGACATCCTGTCCGATCTCGCGGCCGCCTTGTCCGGCAGCCTGGGGATCGCACCGACCGCCAACCTGAATCCCGAGCGCCGCTATCCGAGCATGTTCGAGCCCATCCACGGCTCGGCCTGGGACATCGAGGGCAAGGGCGTAGCCAATCCAGTCGCAACGTTCTGGACCGCGGCCATGATGCTCGAATATCTCGGCGAGCCCAGGGCCGCGAAGCGCCTGATGCGCGCGGTCGAGTCCGTGACGGCAGCCCGTCTGTTCACACCCGACCTGGGCGGATCGGCGAATACCGCCGACGTCACTCGGGCCGTATGCGCGGCCCTCGCCCAACCATTCCACGCCTGATTCACCCCGAATCGAAAATCGGAGGGCTGACAGCAAGGCGCTTGTTGCGCCACAATACGGCAGACTCTTGAGCGATCCGGAGGGTCCATGGACCAACAAGAAGGGCGCCTGCAATTGGAAGAGACGTCGGCGGAGGCAGCGCACGGCTCGGTGACGGTCGTTGAGCGCCGTTTGCTGGAGAGCCTGCTCGAGGCGGTCGGGAGTCCGCCGATTTGCATCCGGCTCTGGACCGGCGAGTCGATCCTGAGCGGGCAATCGCCGCCAGTGGCGACGATGATCATCCGTGACCGCGGCGCGCTCATGCGCATGCTGGTCAACCCCCAGGTCAACCCCGCGGACGACTACAGCGACGGGCGGATCGAGATCGAGGGCGACCTCGTCGCTTTTCTCGACAACGTGTTCCGTGGGCTCGACAACATGGCCGACAAGTCCCTCAAGTCACGCCTGCTGCGCTGGATGAACAAACCGCGCGCCAATTCGCTGAACGGCTCGCGCGAGAACATCCACCACCACTACGACCTCGGCAACGACTTCTACCAGCTCTGGCTCGACACGGCGCGCATGCAGTACACATGCGCCTACTACCCGCGCCCCGACATGAGCGTGGAAGAGGCGCAGATCGCGAAGCTGGATCACGTCGCCCGCAAGCTCGAACTGAAGCCCGGCCAGATCGTGTTCGAGGCAGGCTGTGGCTGGGGCGGCCTCGCCCGGCACTTCGCGCAGAACTACGGCGTGACGGTGCGCGCCTTCAACATCTCCGAAGAGCAGGTCAGGTTTGCGCGCGAACGGGCGAAAAGCGAGGGGCTCGAAGGCCGTGTTGAATACGTGTTCGACGACTATCGCACCATGACGGGCGAATGCGACGTATTCGTGTCCGTCGGCATGCTCGAGCACGTCGGGGTCGACAACTATCCGGTGCTGGGTGACGTGATCCACCGCGTGCTGAAGCCGAACGGCCGCGGACTCATCCATTCCATCGGGCGCAACAAACCCGCACCGATGAACGCCTGGACCGAGAAGCGCATCTTCCCCGGCGCCTATCCAGCCACCATCGGCGAGATGATGGGCATCTTCGAGGGCCATCAGTTCTCGGTGCTCGACATCGAGAACCTTCGCCTGCACTACGCCCATACGCTGGCCGCCTGGTTGTCCCGTTTCGAGAAGCACGTCGACGACGTCCGCAAGATGTACGACGAACGCTTTGTGCGCATGTGGCGCATGTACCTGGCCGCATCGCAGGCGTCGTTCCAGATCGGCGCGCTGCAACTGTTCCAGATCGTGTTCGCCCGCCCGCAGGACAACACGATTCCGATGAATCGCGAGCATCTCTATCGTCCGTGACGATGTTCGGCATCGCTGCTCCGAACGACGCGGACCTCCACTCCCCTCTTCCGTCGCAGATGGAGACGAATCTCAGGTTCCCTCCCCCGTCGCAGATGGGGGAGGGTTAGGGTGGGGGCGAACCGCGCACGCTCGAACAATCCAGTTATTACCGCCCTCCGAATGGAACGCTGCGAAGTCCTGATCGTCGGCGGCGGCCCCGCGGGTTCCACCTGCGCCTGGTTGCTCGAGCGCGCCGGCATCGACGTGCTGGTGCTCGACAAGAAGACCTTCCCGCGCGACAAGATCTGCGCGGGCTGGGTGACACCGGCGGTGGTGAAGGAACTGCAACTCGACATAGCCGACTACCGTGGCGGCGGCCGCACGATCCAGCCCATCACGACCTTTCGCACCGGGATGATCGGCGGCAAGATCGTCGAAACCGAATACGACGAACCGGCGAGCTACGGCATCCGCCGCTTCGAGTTCGACGAATACCTGCTGAGGCGTTCCGGCGCGCGCCTCGCCGCGCCGGCCCCACTCAAGTCCCTCGAGCGCACGGCCGACGGCTGGCTCGCCAACGGAAGCATCGAAGCGAAACTTGTCATCGGCGCCGGCGGCCACTTCTGCCCGGTCGCGCGCCAGATCGGCGCGCAGCTCGGGCAGAGTGAAACGATCGTCGCTGCGCAGGAGATCGAGTTCCTGATGACGGATGCCCAGAAGCTCGACTGCGCTGCCCAGGGCGACGCACCCGAGCTGTATTTCTGCCCCGATTTGAAGGGCTACGGTTGGGCGGTGCGCAAGGGCGACTACCTCAACGTGGGCCTGGGTCGAGAAGACAACCGCAAGCTCTCCGAGCACGTCGCGGAGTTCGTCCAGTGGCTGAAGTCCAATCGAAGGGTGCCGCAAGACACGCCGGAGAAGCTGGGCGGGCACGCATACCTTCTATACAACCATGCGCCGCGGCCGTTCCTCGGGCATCACGCAATGTTGATCGGTGATGCGGCAGGCCTGGCGTATCCGCAAAGTGGGGAAGGCATCAGGCCGGCGGTGGAGTCGGCGATTTTTGCGGCGGACGTGATTCTGGCTGCGGGCGGCGACTACTCGTCTGCGAAGCTGCAGCCCTATTCAGAGAAGATGACAACATGGTTTGGGGCACGACAAACCAAGGCTGCGACGGAATACCTTCCCGAAGGCCTCAAACGGTTCCTCGGTGCGAAGCTCATGGGCATGGGTTGGTTCGCGCGCAACGTCGTGATCGATGAGTGGTTCCTGCATTCGAAGCAGCCGGCGCTGCGGGCCTTCGGTGTTGCGAGCGTTCAAACAATGCAAACGACTTCTTGAGATCGAAACTTTCAACAAGAAAGTCTGAAAATGAGAAACGACTACACCCACATCTCCATCCTGCTCGATAGACCCGCTCGATGGAGAGCATCCGGGACGACACGATAGGTGGCTTCAACACCTTCCTCTCCGAGCAGAAGGGTCAGTCCGGCTTCGCCACGTTAACGCTGGTGCAATTCGACTCGCAGGACCCGTATGAGGTCATCCACCATTTCAAGCCGATCGATCTGGTTCCGCCGCTCATGGAAACGTACGTACCACGCGCCAGCACCCCGCTTCTCGACGCGCTCGGACGAGGTGTCAACGACTTGGCTCAGAACATCGCCGTGCACAAGGAAGAGAATCGTCCGGCGAAGGTCGTCTTCGCCGTCGTCACCGATGGTCGGGAGAACGCCAGCCGGGAAGTCCGCAAGGTTCAGGTCGAACGAATGATCCGCGAAAGGACGGAACCAGGATGCGTGGCAGTTCGTGTTCCTGAGCGCCGATCTTGGCGCATTCGATGATGCCCGAGCCGTCGGCTTCTCCACCTATTCTTCGCTCGCGTTTCATAAAAACGCTGAAGGAAGCCGGCGTTCCTGGGAATCCCCCTCTTCACGTACGTCGGCGTACCGGTCTGGACATGCGTCCGACGTCCGTTTCTCCGAGGACGCTCGGATTCATCCGGAAGATCCGGGGAAGTCCAAGTGATCCGGTGACGGTACCGGTCTCGCAGTCGCTACAGGGCTACAGGCGCTGCCAGATTTCCAGGAAATCGACTGAAAACCCGGATTGGTCCCGCCGCCCGTTAAGGTCGTAGATCTCGACCAGACGCGCAGCGGGATCCACGATCCAGGCTTCTTCCGCGCCGAGTCGCAGGTAGGTATCGCACTTGGTGCGTAGTTGGTCGATGGCATTGGACGCGGACACTACCTCGACGCAAAGCCGCGGCGGCTTCGGTAGCAATCCACTGGCCTTGTGGGACTCGAAGAAGTCCGTCGTCCCCCAGAGCACATCCGGGACGATCGGTGGGCCATCCGGCCGACGGATCGCTTGCTCGATCCAGGCGCGACCTCCGATTTGCCGTTCCAGTTCGGAACACAGGATGATCTGCGCGCGACCGTGCTCTCCGCTCACCGGGCTCACGACGATCTCTCCATTCTCGTTGAGTTCCCAGGGACCGATCTGGGAGAAACGCGCGTCATCGATGATCTGAAGGAACCGGTCTTCTAGTTCTGACGCGGACGGTCGCCGCGTGACGATGTCAGGTGCCCCCATGACATGCTTTCTCCCATTCGAAAGGCCTGAGGGTAGTTTAGCCCGATCTCATCGCATGGGCTCGGACCACCTTCAGAGAACGAACGGATTCACCACTCCAGCGAATCCTCGATCGACTGCCCCGCCTGCAATCTTCGGTGTACAGCACGCATGAATCGATGGATTCATGCGGCATGATGTCACGATCGAATCGAGGGCCTTGGTTCGAGACTATCCCCTCAATCAGCTGCTCCTCAGAACGTCTAGCGCCTCGAACCTCGCCTGGAGGATCTCCCGGCTGGGCACGCCCCACCACCTCTCCAGCACCGTCGCATACACGCTGCGGAAATCCACGGCGAAGGGGAGATTGCCATTGCCGTCCAGCCGATCCAGCCGCGGCGCGGCGCCGTACAGGCCGCCCTTCACCCGCCCTCCGAGCAAGAAGTGCGCATTCGCAGTGCCGTGATCGGTGCCATTGCTCTGGTTCTCTCGCGGTCGCCGGCCGAATTCGGCATAGGTCGTGACCAAAGTCGAGTTCCACCGGTCGAGTTCGATCAGCGCAGAGCGCATCGCGACCAGGCCTTCGGACAGATCCTTCAGTAGCCGTTCCTGCGTACCTGCCTGATTGCTGTGTGTATCGAAACCGTTCAGCGACAGCTTCACCGCGGCGACTCCGCCCTTGCTCGCGATCGCCTGACATGCGGTCTTCACTGCACTACCGAATGGCCCGCCGGGAAACAGGGTCCTGAATTCGTGATTCGAACTCAGGCCGCGTGCGGCCTGCACGATGTCGCTCTCCACCTCGAGAATGTGGGCGAGCGCTGGATTGCGGGATTGGCCGTCAGGAGCGGCCAGTTGTGCCTGCCGCAGAAACTGTTGCGTGTTGAAGAGCGTGATCACGCGCGGGCCTGCGCCTTCCAGGGGACCGGCTTCCGCGCTGCCCACGACGAAGCCATCGGCGGCGAAGCTGCGCGGCGGTGGTGCCACCGCGAACGCCCGCGCGAGCCATCCGTCGGTCAGCGTCTCGTCGCTGTCGGAGGCCGTGTCCCAGATTTCAATGGAACGGAAATGCGAAAGGTTGGGAGAGGGGTAGCCGACGCCCCGGAGGATCGCCAGTTCACGGTCGTTCCAGAGTCGCAACCATGGCGCCAGCGAGGGATGCAGTCCGGTGCGTTCATCGAGCCGCAGGATCTTGTCGCGGGCGATGCCGATGCGTGGTCGCAGTTGCGCATAGTTGCGATCAGCGTAGGGAATGACGGTGTTGAGTCCGTCGTTGCCGCCTTTCAGTTCGACCAGCACGAGGAGATTGCCGTAGCCGGCCGTAGCCTGACCCTGTGCCAGCGAAGGGTGAACCAGCACCGAGCAGGTGGCGGCACTGGCTGACTTCAGGAAATCGCGTCGGTTCATGGCAGGTCCGTTGGCGGAAGTTGTTCGCCCTCACCCTCGATCCCTACCCAGGAACCCAAACCTACCCGGTTCCGGGGCGCAAGCCGGCAGCATGGGGCGCTGCATCAGTCTCTCCCGAAGGGAGAGGGAAGTACTCCCACTTCTTCCCCCCGGAGAAGGGCGGGGATGAGGGAAGCGAAGCGCCTCCCGGGAGGGATCGAGGGTGAGGGAGCGCGTATGCGTGATGTCGGTTGATCGTTCGCCGGCTGTCATTTCAACTGATACATCGGATCCTGCGTGAGTTCCCGGATCAGCTCCAGGCCTTTGGCATTGCCATCGGGCGGCTCGACCGGGGCACCGGGCAGGATCAATGCCGCAACGCGCTCGCCATTCGGCCCGCCGTTCGTGGCGATCCAAACATCCGCATCGAACCGGATGTCGGAGAGCGCCCGCAGAAATCGCTGACGGCCCTCACCGTCGATCTTGCCGGCGCCTTTCGCGAGCCGCGCTCCGCCGCGCGGCATCATGCCGTCGGTGCCACGCATGTCCTGCCCGCGGAACAGGCGCTCGAGGAACTGCTTGCGTTGCAGCAGCGTGGTCGAATCGATCCACGCATCACCGCCGGGCCAGCCTTTGACGTTCGGGGGCGAGAACAGGTTCTGTCCCAACGTCGCGGTGAGAAACGCGAACGGCGACAGCTCGCCCGTCTCGACTTCGAACGTATGAAGCGTTCCCACGGCGAGTTCGACAGGCGACTTGATCAGCACCGCCCGATTCGTATCCGCGTAGAACGCGTCGCTCGTGAGCAGCAGCCGCATCGCGGTGCGAATGTCGTAGCGCGCGTTGAAGAACGCGTTGGCGATGCGCTTCATTTCCCGCGCATCGGGTTCGGGGGAAACGAATTCGCGCCACAGCTTCGCAACCACGAACTCCGCACACTGCGGTTGCGCAAGCAGGATATCGAGCACGTCGTCGCCGTCCAGGTCGCCGGACTTGCCGAGCACCGTCTTGGAACCGGAGTCGTGCTGGAATCGACCGAAGCGGAAGGTCCCGTCATCCGGCTCGATGCTCCATCCCGTGAAGGCGCGTGCGGCCTCCTTGATGTCGCGCTCCGTGTAGCGACCTTCGCCGAGCGTGAAGAGCTCCATCACCTCGCGCGCGAAGTTCTCGTTCGGCTGCGCCTTGCGGTTCTGCGCGTTGTCGAGATAGACCACCATCGCCGGATCGCGCGCGATCTCGTGCAGCAGCTTGCCGAAGTTGCCCATTGCGTACCGCCGCAACAGCACGTTCTGCCGATACATCAGGACCGGTGACTCGACCTTCTGTTGCGACGACACGAAATGGTTGTGCCAGAAGAGCGTCATGCGCTCCGTCAGCGGCGAGGGCGTTTCGAGCATCTCTTGCAGCCACCAGTTGCGCAGTTCGACGCTGACCATGAACTGCCGGCGCAGGAATTCCTTGCGCGCCGCCTGGTCGAGATTCTTCACTCTGCGCGCCGAGACGAATTCGCCCAGCGACGCCGGCGGTGCCGTGGATGAAACGGCGCGAACCCCGCGCAGCAACCTATCGGCAGCCTGCTCCCGCGAAAGCCCCACGAAACCGCGGATCTCGGACTCCGTAGCGCCGAAGCCCGTTCTGTTCAGGAGATGTCTCGCATCACCGTAGTCCAGGGCTGGTGCGCCGTGCGCAGGTGACAACCCGGTCAGGAGCGCCACCAGCCACAGCTCCCCGAAGTTCATGCGTGACGAAGGGACCATGGTTCACCAGAACGGCTGCGCCCCGGCGCCCGTTGACCCTGCGCCGCCCAAGGCAGGCCCGAGTCATCCATAATCCGGCGTCAGGAGAGTCTCGATGCCCGAATCACCCAACGCCCGCATCCTGGTGGTGGACGACGACCGCCGGCTGCGCGAATTGTTGCACCAGTACCTGTCGGCGCAGGGATTCAGCGTCCAGGCGGCGCCGGACGCAAACGCCATGGACCGCGCGCTGGGATCGGACGGCGCCGATCTGATCGTGCTCGACCTCATGCTGCCGGGCGAGGACGGCATGAGCATCTGCCGCCGGCTGCGGGCCAACGGCAACCGTACGCCGATCGTAATGCTGACCGCCAAGGGCGACGACACCGAACGCATCGAAGGGCTCGAGACCGGTGCCGACGACTACCTCGGCAAGCCTTTCAATCCGCGGGAGCTGGTGGCACGGATCAATGCAGTCTTGCGGCGAGGCGGTCCTGCGACTCCACCGGGCGCACCTGCCGACGCGGACACGATCGTCCGCTTCGGTCCCCATGCGCTCAACCTCGGCACCCGCCGCCTGACCCGAGGAGAGCAGCCCATTTCGCTTACGACCGGCGAATTCGCGCTCCTGAAGGCGCTCGTCACCCACGCGGGTACTCCGCTCACGCGGGAACGCCTGATGGAACTCGCCCGCGGCCGCGAATACGGACTGCTCGATCGCACCATCGACGTCCAGGTCTCGCGCCTGCGCAAACTGATCGAGGACGATCCCTCGCACCCGCTGTATCTCCAGACGGTCTGGGGCCACGGCTATGTCTTCGTGATCGACCGCGCAGCGTGAAATGAGCATCCTGCCGCGCTCCCTGCTAGCTCGCTCCGTCCTGCTGATCACCGCGATCCTGATCGCGAGCCAGGTCGCGTGGATCGAGCTGTTTCGTCTGACCACGGCGCGATCGGAATCGCAGCAACTCGCCTCGAACATCGCCAGCGTTCTCAACACGGTCGCGGTGGCGCTCGACGCGATGCCTGCCGCTTCGCGCCGCAAGTTCAGCGAGAAGCTGCCCGCGGCCATGCAGAACATCCGGCTGTTGCCGGCCACCACCTGGGATATCGACGAGATCGCCGCGGAGCAGTCGCCCTTGCTGGCTGCCGTAGCGGAACAATTGAAGCGCCGCTCGGGTGGCACCACGCAGGCCCTGGCGATGCTGGAGGATTCCGATCGCGCACTCTGGATCAAGCTCAGGGTCAAGGAGCAAGCCTGGTGGGTGGTGTTTCCGCCCGACGCTTTCGGCATCACGTCCGCGGCCGCGTGGTTCGGCTGGAGCCTCGTGGGACTCGGGCTGGCGCTTGCCGGAGGACTCGCGCTGATGCTGCGCGTCAATCGGCCGTTGCGCGCACTTGCTGCGGCCGCCGCGGATATCGGTGCCGGCAAGACGCCTGCGGCATTGCCCGAAAAGGGTCCCTCGGAGATCAGCACGCTGTCGCGCGCATTCAACCGCATGAGCGGCGCGCTCAAGCAGCAGGAGTCCAATCGCGCCGTGCTGCTGGCCGGTGTATCGCACGATCTGCGCACGCCTCTGTCCCGCCTGCGACTCGCTCTGGAGATGAGCCGCGACCAGCTGGAGCCGGTCACGCGCGAGGGCATGGTGCAGGACATCGAGGACATGGACGCGATCATCAACCAGTTTCTCGACTTCGCGCGCGAAGGCGCCAACGAGACCACCGATCCCGACGCCGACCTGAACGGCATGGTGAGCGCGCTCGCCGATCGCTACGAGAAGCGCGGCGAGCCGGTCAGGACACGCCTCGCGTCGTTGCCGTCGCTCCCGCTCAAACCGCTGGCGGTCCAGCGCATGATCACGAACCTGATCGAGAACGCACTGCGCTACGGTGCAGGCGATGTAGAGATCGAAACCGCGCGGGAAGGCGGTAGCGCCGTATTGCGCGTCCTCGATCGCGGGCCGGGCATTCCGGAACAGGAGGTCGAGCGCGTGATGCAACCTTTCACCCGCCTCGAGGCCGCCCGCAGCGGACCCGGCGGTGCGGGATTGGGGCTCGCCATCGTCGACCGGGTCGCGCGCATGCACGGCGGGCAGGTCAAGCTGGCACCGAGGGAGGGCGGCGGGCTGGAGGCCCGGGTGGATCTGCCAATCGGGAGCCGACCGATCGAGCAGGCAGCTTGAACACTCCCGCCACGGCCGTCGTGGCCGCCGCTCCTGTTCTCACCTGGATCGAGGGCGATGAAACCCGGACACAGCGCTGGCGCTCGCTCAGTGGCGCGCCCGCTCCGAAACGCGTGATCGTCGCCGATGACCGCATCAGCGCCGATGCGGCCTATCGCCTCGCCTGCGAGGGCACCGCCATGCTGTGGCGGAGTGATTTTCAGAATGCGCGCCAACTGCTGCAAGCGATCGCGAGACGAGTCGACCGCAAGCCGCACAAGCAGGCCACCTCCCTGATCGAAGCCTTCAACCTGCACCGCCAGGCCCAGTCCCAGCGCGCGCGCACGCTCGGCATGGTGCTGCTGCCGTTCGAGGAAGACTTCGT
>Ga0163144_10009715_pt1 | contig 20627 bp, 7 predicted proteins | sample OliLak19BULKMAT1_FD_123175 | JGI IMG/M metagenome (GOLD analysis project Ga0163144, IMG submission 123175) | Freshwater microbial mat bacterial communities from Lake Vanda, McMurdo Dry Valleys, Antarctica - Oligotrophic Lake LV.19.BULKMAT1 | ecosystem: Environmental > Aquatic > Freshwater > Lake... | reverse complement strand
CCAGCGCCGGCGATGACCATGGCGAAGCGGAAGAGGAGGAAGGAGGCGACGAGGCCCAGGATCGCGCCGCCGATGAGGCCGACCAGGTGGGCGGGGAAACCGGCGACGGCGGTGAGGCCCAGGGTGGGGACGAGCATGGCGCCCAGGCCCGCGCCGAATGCGGCACCGACCAGCGCCATGGCGAGTTTGATCATGCGGCCACCCAGGGACCAGAGGAGGAGGCCGGCGATGAGGCCGGTGACGGCGGTGGCGTGGACGCCCATGGGCAGGCCCGTGAGGCCGGCGTCGGGGAGTTCGATGGGGGCGGGGGCGACGGGGGGCATGGCGGCGAGGATGAGGAGTTGGTCGAGCATCCGGATTGATGGTAGTTGGGAAAGTGTGGGCGGGGGTTGCGGGGTGTTGGTGGAGTGGAAGGGAGAATGGGCGCCCACCGCCGGCTCCGGTCGCGTCGCAGGGCGTCGCGACCACGTCCCGCGGAGGCGGGCGAGGGGGTATGGTGGGCGTGGAGGATGGGGCGGGTTGGACCGATAGTGAGGCCGAGGTATGGCAAAGTCACGGAAGAAGAAGGTCGGGGCGAAGGGTGCCGGGGCGCAGGGGGTTGCCCGCGCGGGGAAGGCGGGGCAAAAGAGTGGGGGTGGGGACGGCCCGCCGCCCGGGGCGTTGACGCCCGCGCCGGACAAGTCGGGGACGGATCGGGGGCCGGGGGGGGGTGGTGATGGGAAGTTGGCGGAGTTGCGGGCGGGGATCAATACGATTGATGGGGAGTTGGTGGCGTTGTTGAATCGGCGGGCCGCGCTGGTGGTGCAGGTGGGGAAGGTGAAGCGGGGGAGCGGGATTCCGGTGTATGCGCCGCACCGGGAGGCGGAGGTTTTGCGGCGGGCGATCGAGGCGAACCGGGGGCCTTTGTCGGATCGGACGATCGAGGGGGTGTACCGGGAGTTGATGTCGGGTTCGTTTCAGTTGGAGCAGCCGCTGCGGATCGGGTATCTGGGGCCGGCGGGGAGTTACAGCCACCAGGCGGCGATCAAGCACTTCGGTTCGAGCGTGGCGTTCGAGGACCTGCACGAGATCCGGGGGGTGTTCACGGAGGTGCAGCGGGGGCATGTGCATTACGGGCTGGTGCCGATCGAGAACTCGACGGGGGGCGGGATCGCCGAGACACTGGATGCGTTTCGGGAGCTGGCGGGGAAGTTGACGGTGTACGCGGAGGTGCAGCTGGCGGTACACCATGCGCTCCTGGCGAACTGTGAACCAAGCAAGGTCAGGCGGATTCACTCGAAGCCCGAGGCGTTCAGCCAGTGCCGGATGTGGCTGGCGACGCAGTATCCGAGGGCGGAGCTGATCGCATCGGCGAGCACGAGCCGTGCGGTGCAGACGGCCTTGGAAGAGGACCAGATGGCGCGGAAGATCGGGGCGGAGGCGGGGAGCGCGGCCATCGCGTCGGCGCTGGCGGGTGAGTTGTATGGGCTGAAGGTGGCGTTCCCGCGTGTGGAGGACAACCCGAGCAACGTGACACGGTTTTTGGTGATTTCGAGGCAGGCGGCCCGGCCGAGCGGGGATGACAAGACGTCGATCATGTTCAACACGGCGGACAAGCCCGGGGCGCTGGTGGAGGTGCTGAGCGTGTTTGACCGCGCGAAGGTGAACCTGACGCACATTGACAAGCGGCCGAGCGGTCGGATGAACTGGGAGTACACGTTCTTTGTGGATGCGCAGGGGCACGTGGATGAGGCGGGGCTCAAATCGGCGGTGGAGGAGGCGCGGGAGCACTGCCGGGAACTGACGGTTTTGGGGAGTTTTCCGAGGAGTCGGAGGATTCTGTGAGCAGCGAGGAAGTGACGAAGTGACTTGGGTTTCCTGGCGCGGGTGTGGCGCGGTATGCTGGGGGCCGCGTGGGGACGCGGGTTTGGGGGATGCAATGGGTCCGAGAAGCCAGTTCAATGTGTGCGTGGGGCGTGGCGCGTTGTTGGTGGGCGCGCTGGCGGGGTGTGCGGGTGCGCAGCCGGTGGCGTTTTTGCGTGTGGAGCAGGGGGTGGGGGCTGAGCCGCGGTTTGACGTGGTGAGGCGGGATGAGGGGGCGGGTGCGGAGATCGTGGTGGCGGATGGGCTGGAGAGCGCGGTTTGGGTTTATGGATTGGGGGATTGGGGGAGCCACAACTACTCGGCGGCGGGTGGGTTGGGCGAGGGCGGGTTGCTCGCGAGCGAGTTGATTGAGAGCAGCCGGGTCGCGGTGTTTGGGGTGGACCTTGGCGAGCAGGTTGTGGATTTGGAGGTGGGGGAGTTTGGGCTGCTGTGCGGGCGAGCGGGTGTGGAGTGGGAGCCGGCGGCGCGGCAGGCGCGGGTGCGCGTGCGTCGGATCGAGGGGAGCAAGGTGCTGGTTCGGGCGGTGGGGCAGGCGGAGGTGGTGAGCGGGCCGTCGGCGACGACGAAGCGCGGGGAGCGAGCGGAGATCAGGCCATTGTTTGATCCGACCGCGCTGCTGGCGCCGAGCGTGTTTCCGGTGCGGGTGTATTTCGATGGGGATTCGGCCCAAGGGTGCGACGTTCTGGCGACGCACGTGGCGACGGGGGCGGTGCAGCGGGTGACGGCGGACGACATGGGGATCGCGAACCTGGAGTTGCATGAGGGCGGTGCATGGCGAGTGGAGTATCACCGGGTGAGGGCTGCGGGGGATGAGGACCAAGAGGCGTTGTGGGTGGTGTACTCGGCGACGCTGAGCTTTGAGATGGTGGGGGGTGTGCGGTGAGGGCGTGGGCGGCTGGGGCCGCGATGAGGATGGCGTTGCTGGTGGGTGCTGGTGGTGTGTTTGCGTGCCCGGCGGCGAGCGGCCAGACGTGGGAGAGCCTGGGGCCGGCGCCGACCAGTGTGTCGGGGGGGTCGGCCGGGCGTGTGTCGGCGGTGGCGGCGTCGGCGACCGATGCGGACCTGTATTACGTCGGCGCGGCGGACGGCGGGGTTTGGCGGACGACGGATGGGGGGGTGAGTTGGGAGGCGTTGTCGGATGGCGCGCCGTCGTCGGCGATGGGGGCGCTCGAGATCGATCCATTCGACCCGGCGATTGTGTACGCGGGGACGGGCGAGGCGAACTTCGCGAACCATTCGAGGGCCGGCGTGGGGTTCCTGAGGTCGCTGGATGGCGGGCAGACGTGGCAGGTGTGGGGCGTGACGGAGTTCGCGGGTCGGTGCTTCTCGCGGATTGCGTGCGACCCTGTGAATGTCGGCGTGCTGTACGCCTCGACCACTCGGGCCGGGGGGTTCCCTGAGCTGGCGGCGGCCAAGGGGCATCCGGGTGCGACCGGGCCGCTGGGCGTGTGGCGGTCGGTGGATCGCGGGCAGACGTGGACGAGGCTGCCGGGTCTGCCGGACAGGTCGGTGACGGACCTGGTGATGGACCCGTTGGCGGTGACGACGCTGTATGCGGCGGTGGGGCACATCTTTGGTGATGCGGGCAATGGGATTTACAAGTCGGTGGATTCCGGGCAGACGTGGGTGAAGCTGGCGACGGGGCTGCCCGCGGCGCCGGGGCGGATCTCGCTGTCGATTTCGCCGAGCAATCCGCTGATTCTGGCGGCGCTCGTGGCGAATCCGTCGACTGCGACGGGCGGCGGGGCGTCGGCGGTGGGCGGGTTCAGGTCGGTCGATGGCGGGCAGACGTGGGCGCCCAACGGGAGCGTGAATCAGGCGACGTATGGGTGGTATCTGAATGTGGTGTCGATCAAGCCGGATGAGCCGGGGACGGTGTTTTATGGTGGGTTGGACCTGTCTCGGCGGGTTGGCACGGTGAGCACGAACGTGACGCCGCCGCACGTGGACATGCATGTGATCGAGTGGGATGCTGCGGGGCGGCTGCTGTCGGGGGATGACGGCGGGCTGCACCGTTCGACGGACCTGGGGGCGTCGTGGACGAACCTGAACATCGGGCTGAGCACGATCCAGTTTTACGCGGGGCTGAGCACGCATCCGACGAATGCGGAGTTTTTTCTGGGCGGTATGCAGGACAACGGCAGCGGTCGGCGGAACGTCGCGGGCACGCAGGCGTGGACGCATGTGACGGGCGGGGACGGCGGGTGGACGCTGGCGGGCGGGACCGCGGCGTCTCCCACCTTCTTCACCGAGTCGCAGGGGACGGGCAACCTGTATCGCTCGACCAACGGGGGGCAGTCGTTCTCGAACGCGGGGAGCGGGCTCTCCGGGCGGAACTGTTTCTTGCCGCCTTATGTGGTTGATCCCTCCAATCCGCAGCGGCTGCTGTACGCGACGGAGCGGGTGTTCCAGAGCACGAACGGCGGGACGCAGTGGGCGGGGCTGAGCCCGGACCTGACCAATGGCGGGTCGGCGGCGATCCGGGCGTTGGCGATCGCGCCGTCGGATGGGCAGCGGGTGTACGCGGCGACGAATGACGGGAAGGTGCTGGTGTCGAGCGATGGGGGGGCGGCGTTTACGACGGTGATGACGGGGCATCCGGGTTGGCCGCGGGTGACGAAGGAGCTGACGGTTCACCCGATGGAGCCCGGGACGGTGTACCTGTCGACGGCGTTTTATGGTGAGCAGCAGGTGAGGCGGAGCGTGGATGCGGGGCAGAACTGGGAGACGCTGGATGGGGACTTGCCGGATGTGCCCGTGAACGTGATCGCGGTGGATGGGCGGTGCTCGACGGCGGTGCTGTATGCGGGGACGGAGGCGGGGGTGTATCGGTCGATCAATGACGGGAAGAACTGGTACCGGTTTGGGGAGTTCCCGCATGTGCCGGTGATTGATCTGGTGCTGGAGGCGGGGCGTGACCGTCTGGTGGCGGGGACGCAGGGGCGTGGGGCGTGGCGGGTGGCGATTGACTCGCTGCCGAGCACCGGGTGCTGGTGCCTGGCGGACCTGAATGGGGATGGCCGGCAGAACAACGACGATTTCTTCTGGTACCTGGCGAACTTCGCGGCGGGGAACCTGGCGGTGGCGGATGTGACGACGACGGCGTTACCGGGGTCCGCGGGTTTCGGGGTGGCGAACGGCGTGCTGACGAATGATGACTTTTTCTATTACATGCAGGTGTTCGCGGCGGGGTGTTGAGGGAGAGGTGTCGAGGTCGGGGGAAACGGGCGAAGGGGTGGATCTCCGACGCGAGGCTTGACCGCCGATGCCTTCGGGGTCGCGTGTGTTCGATCCCCCGTGGGTTTGGCGGTGCTCAACCCCCGGCGACGGGCTTTGCGGCCGTTGGGGCTGAGGAGGCCGCAAGCTCGGGCCAAGGGTTTGGGAACATTGGGGTCGATGATGCGTATCTCCATCGCACGGTGTCGGAGGGCGACCGCGCGTGGGTCGGGTGGCGCGGTGGGCGGCCCTTCACGAGATGGTGGGCGGCGAGAGTCCGCGTGCGGCCTGAAGTCGGCGTGAGCCGGGGCGCTGGTGCAAGCCGGGGCCACTCGCGAGTGATCGCGGGACGGGGCGGCAGTGAGCCGGGCGACGCTTGAAAGTGGATAGGCGGGCGTTGCGGGCACTTTGGTGCCACTTGCCTGCTTGTGTCCCGGGCGTCTGGGTGGTAGACTGAGGCGCATGTTCGGCACGGCGTGCCCGGGAGGACCGGGAGAGCGAGTGTGCCAGAACGCACGGGTCGCCGCCGTGTGGTACCCTGCTTCCCTCGCGGAGCGGGTCCACGAGGCCGAGCCGACTCGACAACCAGGGCCTGCCGTGGTCGGTAACGGGCGTAAGTCCGGAGCCAGCATCCACAAGCGTCCGAGCGCGAGGCTCGGGTGCGGCGAGCGGGTCCAGCACGAAAAGGAAGCATGTTCCCAGAGCGAAGTTCGGCATTGGCATCGTCCGTTCGCAGCCTGCTTGCGGGGCTGTGTTCGTTGGGCAGGCCGATTCGTGGTTGTGGTGGGTTTGAGGATGGGAATCGTGGGATTGGGTCTGAGAGTTGGAGCCGAGTGATCGGCTGAGTCAGTTTGGGCGGCGCGAGCCAGGCCGCCGGTTGAAGAGGTCGGCGAACAGAGGTTCGTCGACGAGTGGTTGAGGAGTCCTGAATCCCGGGTTGTTCCGGGCTTTGAATCGCAGGAGCGCCGCCATGAGCATCCGTCACCGCACCCGTCAGGTCGACCGCCCATACGTTCGTCAGAGTCGCGCCACCCGGGAAGTTCATGGGCGGGAGGGTCACGGGCCGGCGGCCCGCCTCGCGGGACTGGCGGGGTTGGGGGCAGGGGGCTGGGCGACGCCGGCGCGTGCGTCGGTGGACCGGCTTGAGCCGCGGCAGATGCTGTTCTCGCTGACGATCACGCCCGACCTTGCGGGTCCGGACGGGATCGGGACGATCGAGACGACGTTCGGGTACACGATCCCGATTCTGTTGACGCAAGAGCAGGTCGGGACTGCGGACCCCGAGACGCCGGTGGAGAACTTCGCGGATGAGCCGCTGGGTGGCATCGGCTCGGGTCGGATCTTCGATGAGGAGGGGTTGGTCGTGTTCCACACGATCAACAACCCCGGGGCCAACTTCCGGATCGTGGCGGACCTGGATAACGAGGGCCAGGTGGTGCAGGGGACCGAGCGGATCCAGGCGAGGCCTGCGAATGGTCAGTCGTATCGGTTCCGGTTCCTGGCGGACCCCGCGGGCCCGCCGAACGGGCAGCGGCTGGCGGTGACGCAGGTGACGCTGACGTTCGGGGCGGTGGTGAACAGCAACCAGGGAATCACGCCCGAGGACACGATCGTGCGCCTGCGTCTGGGTGGGCAGGTCGTTGCGGAGTTCGACACGTTCGCGGAGATGCAGGCGGCGAAGATCGCAGGCAACCCGAACAACGGGGTGGGGGCGTACCAGTTCACGACGGGCGATGCGCTGTTCCCGGCGTTCGACGAGATCGAGATCATCAGCACGGCGTCGGGCAATCCGGGGTACGAGATCGACGACGTGACGTGGACGGTTCCGCCGGGCAACTTCACGTCGCTGGTGGAGTCGCGGATCTTCGGGGCGTCGATCAGCTTCAGCGGTCCGGTGGGCGCGAGCGTGCAGATCCTTGATCTGTACGGTCGGGACATGCTCAACACGATGGCTCTGGGGAAGGTCGGGGACGTGCAGGTGTCGCAGGTGGACCCGGACGACAACGGGATCCCGAACTTCAACGACGGCATCGGGCAAATCCGGTTCTCCGGCACGGACACGAGGTCGCTGTTCCGGATGTTCGGAGGTGAGATCGAAGAAGGGTACTCGGACGGCGCGTTCTGGGTGGAGGGTCCGTTCGGCGGCGGTCGGCCGGGTGACGTGCCGGAGCCCGCGGACGACACGGGGTACTACAACCTGACGCTGCCGGAATCGTTCGAGGGGTTGTACGGCGAGTTCGAGTCGGCGGGCTTCGGGTTTGCGGCGACGGGCGAAGACGGGGGCACGGGGCTGCCGCCGCAGGGCGGTTCGGTGCTGATCGGATCGCCGGTGTTCCGTCCGCTGAGCAACTACCAGCCGCAGGGGATTCCGTTCGGCGGGGGAGCGATCCTTCCGTTCCAGCCGGACGCGAGCCTGAATCCGAACCAGGGGTTGTTCAACCTGGACGGATCGTCGATGGGGTCGATCAACATCCACGGCGCGGTGTTCGGGTCTTCGCGATTCGAGGGGGCGGTGGAGTCGATCAACCTGGGCACGCTGTTTGGATCGATCACGGTGGAGGGCGATCTGGGCGACTTGTGGGTGGCGACGGACGCGGGGCTGTGGGCGGTGGACATCGACTTCCCGACGCCGCCGGACGATCCCGCGCAGAAGACGGGCGGTCAGCTGGTGGTGGGTCGGACGCTGGGCAATGTGTCGATCGGCGGTCGTTCGGCGCTGGACATCACGGTGATCGGGGACGTGTCGAACCCGCAGCAGCGTCCGCCGCTGGACCAGTTCGTTCACAGGGAGCGTGAGGTGCAGTTCGGGATCGATGAGAACGCGGACTACTCGGTCCCGGACTTCATCGCGGATTACTTCGACTTCAACCTGTCGTTCGACCCGGTGTTCTTTGGCACGGACGTGTTCCGCAACGACACGATCGCGGCGGCGGAGTGGATCGGCAACACGGGCTCTTCGGTGCGCGTGGACGGCGATCTGGGCTTTGGCGATCCGGCGGTGAACTCTTCGGACCCGGGGGACGTGTTCGCGTTCGCGGTGGATGGTCGCGGGCAGGTGGTGATCGAGTCGGGGCCGGTGGGGTTCTTCCCGCCGTCGCCGGGGCTGACGATCCGGATCGTGGACCAGAATGGGAACACGGTGGCGGCGAACAACCAATCGCGTTTCAACGGCGACCCGCGGGTGATCTTCACCCCGAACGCGCCTGGGGTGTACTACGCGATCATCCAGAGCCCGGACTCGAACGACGTGGACACGGAGCTGGGCGATTTCTACTCGGTGCTGTTCACGGGGCTGGCGCCCACGACGTTCGGGAACTACTTCTCGGGCGCGGGCTCGGGCGGCGTGGTGGATGACGCGACGAGCACGATCAACCTGCTGTCGGGCAACCTCGGTTTCTTCCGCTCGGGCATGGCGTTCCTGAACGGCGGCGGTCAGGAGGGCAACCCGACGGACCTGACCAACTCCGACGACGATCTTGAGGTTCTGCTGACGACGCGCTCGATCTCGCTGAGCGTGGCCAAGGGCGACCTGTTCACGTTCATGACCGGCTCGGACATCCAGGGCGCGGACCTGTCGGCGCTGTCGACGATCTTCGTCTCGGGGAACCTGGGCGCGTTCATCACCGGGCAGAGCACGGCGGTGGGGCTGGGGTCCGAGGTCGGCGACATCGAGGCGGTGAGCCTCGAGGTCGGCGGGAGCGTGGGCCTGGTGGACATTCGGGGCTCGGTGGGCGAGTCGTGGGACGGCGGAGCGATCCAGTCACCGCGGTCCCTGGTGGGCCTGCGGTTCCGGACGGGCACGTCGGGCGTGGGCGGTGACGTGGGTGTGTTCCGCGTGGGCGACGACATCTGGGGCCCGAACACGACCATCGAGATCGCGCCGGGCTCGACAATGGGGGCGTTCCTGGTCTCGCAGGACAATACCCCGGGCGACCCGGAGTTCCGCGGGATCTACGGCAGCGTGCCGCGGACGGGGTTCTTCACGACGGGCTTGGGCTCGGACGTGCGTTTCGTGGACATCCCGAACATCGATCTGATCGGCGGGGTGAACTCTGGGATCACGCTGCGCGCGGGCGTTCCGGTGGAGATCATCGACGACGGCGGCGCGACGATCCGGATCTCGGTGACGGGTGGCGCGGCCGGGATCCCGGTCGGGTTCCTGCGTTTCATCCCGATCGACGGCTCGGAGGGCGTGGCGCTGGGCCGGATCGACAACCTGGACTTGAGCGGTCGCGATCTGCTGATCGAGACGCTGGGGACGGCGACGGACGGTCGCGTGTCGATCGGCGTGATCAACGTGATCGGGGCCGATGCGGGCTCGACGATCACGATCAGCGGGCAGATCGAGGTTGACATCTGGCAGATCATTCAGAGCGGCGGCGGCGCGTTCGACGCGTACATCAACCGGACGCCCAACGGCGACATCGTGGCGATGGACGTTGTGGGGATCAACCGGATCGACATCACGACGGGCAACCTTGGGCGGACGGAGATGCCGGCCTGGGGACCCAGGCTGATCGGGCCGAATCTTGGGTTGGCCCAGGGCGCGGCGCCCGAGGTCGGAGAGGCGCTGGGCGTGAACGCGGCGGCGATGGACCCCAACTGGGGCGGCGGGATCTTCCGCCCCTCGACGGAGACCGGCACGAACGGCGGCACGGCGTTCCTGGACGACATCGGCGCACCGTTCGACGGGTACTTGGACGGCGTGGTGGTCCGCTCGGGGAGCGTGGCGTCGATCCGCGTGGGCGGGATGGTGGGGGACGTGATCCTGCAGGGCGACGCGTCCGCGGTGATCACGGAGCTGGTGGTCAACAACGACAACTTCACGCCCATCGGCGCGTTCCACGGGATCGTGGGCTCGATCTACGCCCCGAACATCAATCGGATCGAGGTGGGTGACGGGCTGCGCGGCGACCGGTACAACCCGTTCACCAGCGGCGCGATCATGGCCGACAACCAGATCATCGAGGTGACCGCGGGCGAGACGAGCCTGCGCGAGTCGAACATCGAGGGGCGGATCTGGGCGGCCAACGTGGCCAACTCGATCAACCCGATCGGGACGCCGGCGGTGGGTCGCATCTTCGTCAACGGCGGTGATTACATCGACGCATCGATCGGCGCGGGCCTGCTGGACGGCTTCTGGCTGTCGATCCTGTACGACGACACGCAGATCCTGACGGGCACCGTGGACCGGGTGACGGGCCAGGGGGCCAACTTCTTCCGGTCGGAGGTGACAGCGAATGTGATCAACGAGCTGACGCTGACCAACGGGTACTTTGACGCTTCGGACTACAACGCGCAGACCGCCGCGGGCACGATCACGGCGCTGGGCTATCGCAACTCGACGCTGACCGGGACGAACCTCGAGTACCGTCCGTCGATCATCCTGGTGGGCGGCGATCTGGGGTCGATCCAGACGCAGACGGCCACGGGCGACATCCGCGACACGCTCGTGGACGTGGTGGGCTCGATCACCACCGGGATCACCGCGGGGTTCATCACGCGGTCCGAGTTCCAGGTGGACAACGAGATCCCGGCGTTGACGATCGCGGACTCGATCCGGGGGTCCAAGTTCGTCTTCGGTCGACTGGTCTCCGCGGTCATCACCGATTCGATCCGCCACTCGGAGTTCCGCGGCAACCAGCTGCTGTCGATCACCGCGGGCGATTCGATCACGAACTCGGCGTTCACGGCGTCGGGGCCCAATGGTCGGATCGACCTGATCTCGGCGATCAACCAGATCTCGGGGTCGTTCACGGCGTCGGGCCCGATCGCGTCGATCACGACGGTCACGGGCGACATCGACGCGAGCATCAAGACGACGACGCGGCGCGGCACGGTGGGCACGCTGTCGGCGGGGCGTGACCTGATCCTGGAGTCGGACATCAGCCGCGGGATCTCGACGCTGTCGGCGGGGCGTCACATCGGTTCGCAGAGCGATCCGAGCGTGATCCGCCTGCGCGGGAGCCTGACGACGCTGACGGCGCCCAACGGGCAGCTGTACTCGGACGTGCGGATCGGCCAGGACTTGACGGGCGTGGCGACGCTGGGGCGGGCGACCAATCTGGCGTCGAGCAACCTGGTGGGCACGGGCTCGATCATCGCGTTCGGGCGGATCGCGTCGGTGGTCGTCAACGGCGACTTCGGCGGGTCGATCCTGTCGTACACCGGCGGCATCGGCTCGGTGGCGATCAACAACGGTTCGTTCCTGCGTGGAACGGCCTCGACGCCCAACACGATCGCGGCGTATGACGGGGACATCACCTCGCTGGTCATCACCGCGGGCAACCTGTACGGCGACGTGTACGCCGACTATGACCTGGTGAATCTGCGGGTGGTGGCGAGCGTGGACGGCGTGTTTGGCGACATCGGCATCAACCCGCAGCGTTCGGCGAGCTCCGCGTATGACGCGTTCCGCAATCAGCTGCCGGTGGGCGTGGCGGTGTCGTCTGCGGTGCAGGGCCCGACGGTGTCGGCGGGTCGCAACATCATCAACGTGGCGGTGACGGGCGGGGCGGTCTTTGAGTCCGGGTTCTACGCCGGGCGGACTATCCAGACGATCACGATCGCGGGCGCGGTGCGCAACGACAACCCGACGAGCGGGTACGGGTCGTCCTTCGCGGCGGGCGACACGGTGTCGAGCCTGGTGATCGGCGGGCAGGCGCGAGACGTGATCGTCGCCGGCGGCGTGCTGGACTGGGGCTCTGACAACCGTCCGGGCGGCGTCGGGGCGGCGTCGGACATCGTCAAGGCCGGTACGGTCGGGTCGGTCGTCATCGGCGGCGACGGGACCAACGTGCTGGTGCTCTCGGGCGTGCAGGCGGGCGCCGACGGGGTGTACAACACCAGCGACGACGTGACGGCGCTGGGCTCGTCGACGATCAACGCGTTCTCGATCGGCGGCGTGGCGACCAACGTGACGCTCCGCAGCGACATCGTGTTCTCCAATCCGCAGGCGGGGGTGATCGCCAGCGGCGGCGGGCTGCGGACCGACGACCCGCTGACGGCCAAGAAGAGCCCGGCTGGCGTCGAGGTCTCCGGCTCGATCGACTTCGCGCTGGGCCAAGGCAACCGCGGGACGTTCACGTTCAGCGGCCCGGGGCGTGCGTTCTGGAACGCCGCCACGCAGACGCTGAGCCTGGTGAACACCACGCTGGCGTCGTCGGTGGTGCTGACGGCGACGGGCCCGGACCTGACTCTCACCAACATCAACATCGTGACGGCCGACGAGGCCGCGCTGGGCGCGCTCACGATCGTGGGCACGTTGGCGGGCGCGTCGAACGTGGTGGTGGACGGCAACGGGACGAGCTTCACGGCCGATAGGCTGAACACCACGGGTCGGGTCCGTTACGGCGGCAACCTGGGGACGCTGCGGGTCAACTCTGACTTCCTCAAGGGCCAGTTCGAGGCCAAGGACGTCGGGACGGTCTCGATCGGCGGGGCGTTCGGCGACGGGAACACCGCGCTGCGAGGCGAGGCGACGATCTCGGTGACCAACGCGACGTCGATCGACATCGACGGGGCGGACCGCGGCGACATCGTGGTCGCCCGCGAGATCAACCTCATCAATGTTGACGGGGCTGTGCACTCGGCGCTGGTCCGCGTCGGGACGCGGCTTGGGCAGCTGATCGTGGGCTCGCTGACGCGCACCCGCGTGTCGGTGGGCGACTTCCTGGGCGGGTCGGACGCCTCTGGCGGCAACACCGGCGGCAACGTCGGGGTGCAGGCGGTCATCGTTCGCGGCGGGATGTTCGACTCGGCGATCATGGTCGGCGGCGACCTGGGGTCGGACGGCGAGATCGGCGGGCAGCGTCTTGCGGGCGACCGGGTGACCTCCGGGTTCCTGGGCGCGGTGTCGATCGGCGGGGACTTTGAGGAGTCGGACATCGTCGCGGGCCTGCTGCGCGGGCCGGACGGGTTCTTCGGCACGTCCGATGACGCGGTGGCGGCGGGCCGCTCGACGATCGGGAACATCACGATCGCGGGGAGTCGCGTGGGTTCCAACCGGTTCACGGAGTCGTACCGGATCGCGTCGACGGGCACGCTTGGCACGGTGACGATCGGCGGGCTGCCGGGGCGCGACCAGCTGAACTTCGAGATCAACCAGCTGGAGTTCCAGCCGCTGGCGATCCAGGTGGACGACCTGCGGGTCACGCTGCTCAATCAGCAGTTCGTGGCGACGATCCAGTTCAACCAGCCGGTGGACCAGGCGACGCTGGACGCGGCGCTTTCGATCCGCGACGTGCGGAGCGGCGGGAACGTGCAGGTCTTCCTGATCTCCGGCGAGGACTACACGCTCACCTACGACGCCGACACCAACTCGGCGGTGGTGGTCTTCAGCCGCGATGTCACGGAGGCGAACCTGCCCGTGACGCCCGGTCGCCCGGCCCTGGGCGTGTACTCGTTCGTCATTGACGAGGCGAAGCTGCGTGGCAGCCTGACCAGCGCGAGGCTGGACGGCGACGGCGACGGCTTTGCCCGCGGCGAGGACTTCAAGGGTCGCGACATCGTGGGCGACGCCGGCGACAAGCTCAATGACGGCGAGGCGACCGTCGTGGACAACGGAATCATCGTCCACACGGTGGACTTCTACGCCCCGGTGGACCTGGACGTGGTGCTGGACGACACGGCGGCGCCCGACGGGCTGGCCGACATCAACGATCCGTTCATCGTCCGCGGGTTCATCGGCGACCACGCCGACCAGGACACCAACTACTTCCGCTTCGGGGGCGACACCGACGTGTACGCGATCACGCTGCAGGCGGGGCAGATCCTGCGTCTGGGCGGGATGACCGGATCGGCCCAGCGGGCGACGCGCTCGCTGCTGTCGTCCACGGGCACGATCCTCTTCAGCCAGGAGCAGGACAACCTGGGCTTCTGGGTCGGCACGGGCGGCACCTCGGTCACCCGTCTGCTCACGGCCGACGACATCGACCTGTCCACGACCACGTTCCAGGGCGACTTCTACGTCCGGACCTCGGGCGTGTACTACATCGCGATCGGCGACCCGTCCAGTGTCAACAACACCAACACGGTTAACAACACCGCGGTGGTGCCCAACGGCCTGGGCGCGTACACGTTCAGCGTCGAGATCTTCGACGACCTGGACTCGGGCTTTGCGGCCGACACCGACGCGGGCGACGGCACCGCGGTGGTGAACGCCCCGCCGGCATCGTCCTTCACGCAGCCCGGGCAGGTCATCGTGGTGGGCGACTACTCCTTCACGCTCCAGACCGACCCCTTGGGCAGCCCGATCGTGGTCGGGTCCAACTCGCTGGGCGTGACCTCGACCAACGCCAACGGGGTGCAGACCTCGACGATCACGTCCTCCATCGGCCCGGGCGGGCTGGCGGGCGTGCCCAACGAGGTGTTCTCCGACATCGACATCTACCACCTGAACAACCGCGCGGCGATCACGCCCGGCCAGGTCATCCGCGTCACGCTTCGCGTGTCCGAGGCGGGCGGCGATCTCGGGTCCAAGAGCATCAGCCCCACCTTCTTCCCGACGGACCACGCGGGGCGCGTGCACCTGGGCATCTTCGACACGACCAACGCCAACGCGGCCGACGACGGCGAGCTGTACTTCTCGCCCACCGACTTCAGCCCCAACGGCGGCACGCCCAACACCATCATCGCCGACAACGGTTCAACCCAGTACGGGTTCGACGAGAACGGCGACTTCTACGTGCAGTTCGTGGCGGCCGGTCGCCCCGGCGGCGACGGGCAGACCGGCACCAACGACGACACGCCCGCGTCATACGCGGTCTACGTGCAGGGCGCGTTCAACACCGACTACTCGATCCAGGTCGTGACCAACGGCACGGGCGAGCTGGTCAAGAGCACGCAGAACATCTTCCTCGAGACCCGCGGCGGGGAGATCACCTGGCTGCAGACGGGCGGGCTGACCACCGACCTGGACGTGTTCAACCTGGGCGCGCTGGGCTTCACCGGCAGCACGGGCACCGGCGTGGCGGTCAACCAGTTCGTCCTGCAGCGCATCGTGGCCAGCCTTGAGAACGCCTTCGAGAGCCTTGGCCTGGACGTGAACGTCTCGACCAACTCCAACGAGTTCGAGTTCCAGCCCTTCTCCACCATCTTCCTGACCAACTCGGTCGATCCGATCAACCTGACCTTCGACACCGAGTACGGCTACGCCCAGCGGTCCGACCCGCTGAACACCGACCCGGAGGACGAGGGCGTCGTGTTCGTGTCGTCCTTCTCCAGCCTGCAGTTCACCCCCGACGACTCGGGCCTGACGGCCCTGGCCGACGCCCTGACGGCGGCGGTCGGACGGCGGGCCGGCGAGTTGATGGGCCTGCGGATCACGACGGACACGCCCAACACGGGCAACACGTTCGACCTGATGGCGGCCAACTCGCCCGATCGCCTGTTCTATCCCGGCAACGGCGCATCGTGGTCCTACCTCCAGTCGCTCCGCGCCCTGTCCACCAACCAGGACTCGGACCTGAACAACGACTTCATCCTGGGCCTGCAGTCGTCGGCGTCGCTGCTGGAGCGCGTGCTGCTCCGCCAGTAACCTGGGCAGTGTCCCTGGCTGACGGTGACCCTTGGCTTCGACCCCGGCCCGCGAGCGATCGCGGGCCGGTTTCGTCTCGGCGTGGATCGCTTCCCGTTCAATCGAGCCGACCCCGCGCGAGCGGTCGGGCAGGCGCCGGGGGCCTTTGGTGTGATTCACGCTGTGGGCGTGCGGACGGTTGCCCGACCGCTCGCGAGGGTCGGCTCGGTTGATCCGAGAACGTTGTCGCCCGCGATCAGTTGGTGCGGACGACGATCTCCTGGGCGTCGGCTCCGGTGCCCTCCCAGACGCGACCCTCCGAGAGCACCTTGACCACGACGTTCCGGGTGATGCGGGCCCGGCTTCCTTCGGTCGCCCAGACGCGGACGCGGACCGTGTCGCCGTCGCGCACGGCCTCGTAGGTTGTCAGCAGGTAGTCGCCGTCGAGATACTCGAGGCCTTCGCCGGCGTCCTCGTAGAGCGTGCCGGAGGCGCGGCCACTCTCGTCGAGAGCGACCCAGAGCGTGAGCGGGTCGAGCGGCTTCTCGCGGGCGTGCTGGAGGATGGGGCCGGTGGGGAGGATGGTGCCGCCGCGGAGATAGAGGTCGGGCAGGGCGGGGTCGGCTTGGACGAGAGAGAGCGGCTCCCAGATTCCGGTGGGCAGGACCGCGACGCGGTCCATGAGGGGGGCGGTCTGGGCGACGACGAGCAGGGCGTTGCCGAGCAGGAACGAGTTGTCCTCGCCGCGGAGCGCCGGGTCGGTGGGGTCGGCGAAGAAGGTGGGGCGGGCGACGGGCATGCCGGTGGTGGCGGCCTCGTGGAAGAGCGTGTAGAAGTGGGGGAGCAGGATGTAGCGTTGCTCGAGTGCGCGGCGTGCGGTGGCCTCGATTTCGGGGCCGAACGCCCAGGGCTCCTTGTCGATGTTGCCCTTGCCGGTGTGCCCGCGTGCGAAGGGGAAGAGCGCGCCGAAGCCGATCCAGCGCTGGAACATCTCGGGGGAGCCGTTCTCGGCGAAGCCGCCGATGTCTGGCCCGGCGAAGGGCTGGCCCGAGAGCCCCAGGTTGAGGGTCATGGGGATGGAGGCGTCGATGTGGTACCAGTTGGCGGTGTTGTCGCCGGTCCAGGTGGCGCCGTAGCGCTGTCCGCCGATGAAGTTGGCGCGGCTGAGTACGAAGGGTCGGAGGTTGGGGTTGGTGGCGACGACGCCTTCGCGGGTGCCGCGGACCATGAGCATGCCGTACACGTTGTGGAAGCGGTCGTGGGTGGCGGGCCCGCCGAGTTCGGGGTCGGCGCGGTGGAGGTTGTCCTCGGGCATGGTCTTGGTCGGCACGTTGAAGACCGCGGGTTCGTTCATGTCGTTCCAGACGCCGTCGATGCCGGTGCCCATGAAGTCGGCGTAGAGGCCGCCCCACCACTGGCGGGTCTTGCTCATGGTGTAATCGGGGTAGACGCACCAGCCGGGCCAGACCTCGCCGCGGTAGACGGCGCCGGCGGAGTCCTGGACGGCGAGGCCGTGGTCGATCATCTCGTCGCGCACGAAGTAGCCGGGCTCGTCCTTCACACCCGGGTCGATCATCCAGACGTTCGAGAAGCCCTGGGTGTCGAGCCAGGAGTTGAGCCCGGCGGGGTCGGGGAACTGGGCCGAGTCGAAGGTGAAGACCCGGTAGCCGTGCATGTAGTCGATGTCCATCCAGATGACATCGGCGGGGATGCGGCGGCTGCGGAACTCGGTGGCGATCTCACGCACGCGGGACTCGGGGTTGTACGAGTACCTGCACTGGTGGTAGCCGATGGCCCAGATGGGGGGCATGGCGATCGTGCCGGTGAGTGCGCCCAGGCCTTTGACCACGTCTCCGGGGGTCGCGCCCTCGATGACGATGACGGGAAAGTCTGGCCCGTCGGCGCGGAAGATGATGCCGTCGCGGAGGTCGATCTCGCAGCGGTAGGTGGTGTCGGCCAGGACGCCGAAGGCGGTCCCGTCGGCCCGGACGGCGAGCACCCATGGGTGGGAGGTGTAGAGGCTCTGCTGGTCGTCCTGATAGCCGTAGGCGTCGGTGTTCCAGCACTCGACGACACGGCCGTTGCGGAGGAGTTGGCCGGCGGCCTGGCCCGTGCCATAAAGAGAGGTGCCGGGCTCGATGGTGATCGAGACGCGGGATCGCCCTGGCTGGCCGTCGGCACCGGACTCGCGCTCAAAGACAGGGCGAACGGCGAGGGTCGCGGGTTGGAGGGCGATCTCCTGGACCTGCGCGCGGCGAGCGGGATCGGCAAAGGACATGGAGGGAACGGCGGCCTGGGCGGCGTCGGGGCTGGCGTCCCAGCGGTAGACACCGTCCCCCAGCTGACCCACGACCTGGGCGTGTCCCGCGGCGGCGATCAGGGCGACCATGAGCGGGGCGATGAAGCGGACGGTGCGGTGCGGCATCGAGGTCTCCAGCAAGACGGACGCCCGAGCATATGCGAGCGCGGCGCACGGTGGTTCAGCAGGTCCGACGCGCGCGAGTGGTCGGGGACGGGGTGCCTCCGCACCAGTGAGTTCCCGCAAGGGCGAGGGAGGGGCGCGACGCGCCTAAAGAGGGCAGTCGGCAAGCTTCGTGCCCGGTCGCCGCCGGTCGGTGTCCGATCGCTCGCGACCGGCCTCGATGACGGAGCGGATCCGTCCCTTCGACCCCTCTTGGAACCCCCTTTCCACCCTCCTACCATCCTCTCCTTGCGCCCGGTTTTGCCGGGTGAGTTTCCAGACACCTCCCGCCATCGGGCTTACCCGGAGTTTCTCGCCATGTCCGACGTTGCCACCGCCGAGCGCCCCAACAAGGTGGACATCACCGACGCCGGCCCGAGCCGGAAGAAGATCCGCATCGAGATCCCGGCGGAGACCGTGGATGAGAAACTGGGCGAGTCGCTCGACACGCTGAGCGCCGAGGCCGCGCTGCCGGGGTTCCGGGCGGGCAAGGCGCCCAAATCGCTGATCCGCAAGCGGTTCGGCAGCGCGATGCAGGAGGAGACCAAGAGCCAGTTGCTGGCGTCGGCGTACTCCAAGGCGATCGAAGACGCCAAGCTGCGGGTCGTGGGCGAGCCGGTGATCAACGGGCTGAAGGACCTCAAGATCGAGGAGGGCAAGGCTCTGGCGTTCGATGTTGAGATCGAGGTGGTGCCGGACTTCACGATGCCGTCGATCGAGGGCATCAAGGTCAAGAAGCCGCTGGTCAACATCACCGATGAGTTGGTCGCCAAGGAGCTGGAGAAGCTGTGCATCAACGAGGGCGACCTTGAGGAGCGCGAGAATCCGGAGGCCGGGGACTACCTGACCGGGCACGGCGTCATGAAGGGCAAGGACGGGGTCGAGTTCTACAACCTGAACGGGTGCGTGGTCCGCGTGCCGATGCCGGCCGATGAGGGCAAGGGCATGATCCTGGGCGTCGCGGTGAACGACTTCTCCAAGCAGATGGGCACGCCCAAGGCCGGCGACACCGTGACCATCACGGTCAAGGGCCCCGACAACCACGAGGTCGAGGGCATCCGCGGCAACGACCTGACCGTGACGTTCACGGTTCAGCGGATCGACAGGATCATTCCCGCCGACGCCGAGCGGGTGGTCGCGTCGTATTCCATGACCGGCGTGGATCAGCTCAAGGATGCGATCCGGGCCCGCCTGTTCCATCGCGGCATGATCGAGCAGTCGGTGGTGATGCGCAACCAGATCGCCGACCACCTCATCAAGAACACGGAGATGGCGCTGCCCGAGCGGCTCACGGCCCAGCAGTCGGCCCGCAACATCGAGCGGATGAGGATGGAGTACATGTACCGCGGCATCGACCCCATGGACGCCGAGACGCTGCTGGCCCAGCGCCGGGCCCAGAGCGACGAGAAGACCCGCAACGAGCTCAAGCTGTTCTTCATCCTCAACCACGCGGCCGAGGAACTCAAGGTCACCGTCAGCGAGCCCGAAATGAACGGTCGCATCGCGCAGATGGCGGCCCAGCGGAACGTCCGCCCCGAGCGGCTCAAGAGCGAGCTGCACTCCCGCAACCAGCTGGGCCAGATCTACACCCAGATCCTCGAGCACAAGACCATGGACGCGATCCTGGGCAAGGCCAGCGTCGAGGAGATGAACGCGGACGCGTTCAACGAGGCGATGAAGGCCGACAAGGCATAAGTTGCGATCTGATCAGAATTTTCAGTTTTCCCTGGGCATGGCGCGCGCATACAAAGCGGTACTAGATTGCGATCCGGGTTGATTCGCTTGACAATGGGGGGGGGGGTACCATCCTGTTGAATCGGGGATCGAGCAACAAGGAGGCTGAACATGGCTCGGAACACTCGTTCGTGGTTGAGCGCTGTGGTCGGAACCCTGTCGGTCGGCACGATCTTCTGTGGCGTGGCGATGGCGTCGGGGATGGACAGTGATCCGGTGTGGCGCTGCGCCGCGGCGTGCAACAACAATCTTCGGCCCTGTGCTTCAGGACTCAAAGCGTGCTGCTGCTGCGGCCAGCCGGGTGGTCCCTACGGCGCGTGTAACTGCTACGGAAACTGCGCAATCCAAGACCCGCCTTGCGAAGAGGGCACGATCGTCGAGGATTGAGAGTTCTCACGAAGGTCACCTGCTTCCGCGGCAACTCATGCCGGAGGGCGCATGTCGAGCCGCACGAGAATGATCGTGGCGATCGTGGTGGCGGCGTTGTCGGTGTCTGCCGCGGTCTATGTTTACTTTCGCGGTTCGCGATTGCAAGCCGCTGCCGACGCCGGATACTACAAAGTCCAGAAGCGGGCTCATGACTGGGTGCAAGACTCAGTCTACACCGATCTTTCGGAGAGCGCATCTGCTGTTCATGCGATCGCGGATCGGCTTCGAGCCGAACCCGGAGCGCCTTTGGAATCTGAGGCAGCGCGTGAGCGGCGCGCCGGGGCGCTGGAGGCCGCGCATCGATTCTTGGGACCGCTGAGCAACCGCTCTTTCGTGCGTCGAGATGGCGTGACCGTGGGATCTCCGGGACTTGCCATGGATTTGTTCCTTGCTTCTCTCGCGGGGCGT
>Ga0163144_10009711_pt1 | contig 20635 bp, 18 predicted proteins | sample OliLak19BULKMAT1_FD_123175 | JGI IMG/M metagenome (GOLD analysis project Ga0163144, IMG submission 123175) | Freshwater microbial mat bacterial communities from Lake Vanda, McMurdo Dry Valleys, Antarctica - Oligotrophic Lake LV.19.BULKMAT1 | ecosystem: Environmental > Aquatic > Freshwater >... | reverse complement strand
GTTGGCGGGCTGGGCAGCCTGGCCGGCATGCTGGTCGGCGCCGGCGTCATCGGCGGCACGCAGGTGCTGGTGTCGAGCCTGCTCGACCAGACCTACGGCTACCTGGCAGTGCTGCTGGTGGCCATCGGCTTTCTGTGGCGCAAGCCCAATGGCCTGGTCGCGCGGGGCTGAACGGGCGTGGCCGCTGGGGCTGCTGGCCGCTGCGCTGGTCGCCGTGCCGCCGCTGGGCGGCGACTTTCTGGCTTACCAGGTCGGCTTGTACCTGCTCTACGGCATGGTGGCGCAGGGCATTGTGCTGGCCTGGGGGCGCTGCGGCTTCCTGCCGCTGGGGCAGGCGCTTTTCTTCGGGCTGGGGGCCTATGTGGCAGGCCTGGCGTTGAAGGGCGCTGCAACCAACGGTTGGTGGTGGCTGGCACTGCCCCTGGCCGCGCTGCTGCCCGCCGCCCTGGCCTGGGGCCTGGCGCGTGTGCTGTTTGCGCGCCGCTTCGAGAACGGCCCGTACTTCTCGCTCATTACTTTGGCGTTGTCGATGCTGGGCTTCCAGATCGCCAACCAGTGGAGCAGCGTCAGCGGCGGTTTCAACGGCCTCGGCGGCATTCCCGAACTGCCCGGGCTGGACCGCTACGGCAACATGTACTGGCTGATTGCAGCCACCTGCCTGGCCAGCACCGCCCTCTTCGTTTGGTTGGAACGAACGCCGCTGGGTACCTTGTGGCGCGCCGTCGCAGACAACGAGAACCGCTTGCAATTCTTCGGCTTCGCGACCAACCGGCTCAAAGCGCTGGCCTTCGGCCTGAGCGGCTTCATGGGCGGGCTGGCGGGGCTGCTCTATGCGCCGCACCAGGGGCTCGTGACGCCGCAGACGACGAGCTTCCAGTTGTCGGCCGAACTTGTCATCTGGACGGCAGTGGGTGGGCGCAGCAGCCCCTATGGCGCCTTGTTGGGCGCCGTCGGCATCGGTTTGCTGTCGGCCACGCTGCGCCAGCATTTCGCCTATTGGGAGGTGCTGGTGGCGGTGCTGTTCATCGCCGTTGTCTTGCGCTACCCAGGGGGCCTGGTTGCGGCGCTGCAAGCCCTGGCGCAGCGCCTGGGACTGGTTTTGCAGGCGCCGGCCGCAGCCGACGCGGCCCCTGTGTCGGCGCCCGCGCTGAGGGCCATCGACGAGGATGCCGTGCTCGAATTCGATGCCGTCGTCGTGCGGCAACGGGGGGTGACGATCCTCGACGGCCTGAGTCTGCGCATCGAAACGCGCGGCGTGCACGGACTCATCGGCCCCAACGGCGCCGGCAAGACCTCCAGTTTCAACGTCTTGACCCGTCGCCTGCCGCTGGCGGCCGGTGACATCCGCTGGGGCGGGCGCAGCCTGGCCGGGCTGACGGCCGACGCGGTGGCACGCCTTGGCATCGCACGCAAGTTCCAGATTCCGTCGGTGTTCCCGAGCCTGAGCGTGGCCGACCATCTGCGCATTGCGTTGTGGGCTCGGCGTGCTACCGGCGCCGACCTGTTGCGAGCTGGCACGCACGGCTGGACGACGCCGACACGGCAGGCGGTGGAAGCCGAGATACCGTTTCTCGTCACCGAGCAGCACCGCGTCGCTGGCGAGTTGTCGCAAGGTCAGCGCCAGATGCTGGAACTGGCGATGACGATCCTGCCCGAGCCACGCCTGATGCTGCTGGACGAGCCGTGTGCTGGGTTGTCGACCCAGGAAACCGCGCAACAGCTGCAGGTGATCGCGCATGCAGTGGCCAGGCTGGGCAACACCGCACTGCTGATCGAACACGACATGTCTGCGGTTCAAGCACTCGCCAGCCTGGTGCATGTGATGCACCAGGGCCGCTTGCTCGCCAGTGGCACGCTGGCCGAGGTGCAGGCCGACGCTGCGGTGCGCAAGGTCTACGCTGGCGGGCACAAATGAGGCTGCAGTTCATCGGCCTGGGCGGCGGCTATGGCGACACCCAGGTGCTGCGTGGCCTGACGGGCGAAGTGCGTGCCGGAGAGGTGCTGGGTGTGATCGGCCGCAACGGCGTGGGCAAGACGACGCTGATGCGTCTGTTGACGGGCGCACTGCAACCGATGAGCGGCAAGGTGCTGTGGCACGGTGGCGATCTGGCCGGCTGGTCAGGCCACCGCCGTCAACGTGCCGGCATGGCCTACATGCCGCAAGAGCGACTGGTGTTCGACCCGTTGAGCGTGCGCGACAACCTCACGTTGCACCGGCGCGACCGCTCGCTCGCCCCGATGGCGCCTCTGCTCGATGTCTTTGTGCGCGTGCGCGAGCGGCTCGATCTGCCCGCCGGGCGCCTGAGCGGCGGCGAAAAGAAGCTGGTGGCGTTCACCCGCGTCATGACGGATGTCGCATCGGTGCTGTTGCTGGATGAACCGTCCGAAGGCGTGCAGCAGGAAAACATCGACCTGATGGCGCGCCTGATCGACGAGCGTCGACTAGCGGGCGCCGCCTTCATCATCGTCGAGCAGAACCTGAGCCTGCTGCTGCGGGTGGCCCAGCGCGTGATCGTGCTCGACCACGGCGAGATGGTGCACACCGGGCCTGGCGGAGCCGACCAACGCGAGCAACTGACCCGGTACTTGCTGGTCTGAGGCGCACAAATTGTTCCGCAATCCGCATGCGGATTCGCCCGCACGCGGCACATCAACCGGTCCGGCCGCAAATCACGCCGGATCGCCGTCGCCATCTCCTCGATCGATTTGTGCGTCGAGCTGAACCCATCCGCCGCGTTGGCAAACTCCGGGTCGCTGACCCGTCGGCGCACTTGGGGAACTGCCGGCTCCTTGCCCGGCTCAGGCAGACACTCGACGGCGATGTCGCCGCCCTTGTGAACGGCTGTCAGTAAGCGCAGTTTTCTGGCTGTGAGGACGCGGTTTCAGGAATTGGTGGTGTTTGGATCGTTGGGTCCCCATGCCTGGCCGCCCGGTCAAGTGGGGATGGCCAAGGCGAGCGGTGCAGTGACCCTCTACCCCGAACGCGACTCGGTCGTCGCGGACCATTCGACGCCAGAAGATAGGCAGCCGATGGCTGCATGAATGAGGCGATAACTACCTTGACACGCCCCGCCGGGCAAGACGCGGCTGCGCCAGTGGGCGAGGGTTTGGGGCCATGAACAGGGCCGTCTGCTCAGGCCTCGCTACCTCGCAGCAAGCATCCATGCGGCCCAGCGGCCGATTGGGCAGGTGATGATCGAACACGTGACAGGACGTCCGGTCCCGCAGGGAGCCCCGGATCGTTCAATCGACTGGAGTCTGCTGATTTTTGCTCTCCTGCAGCGTCTTTTTGACTTCCAGCGCAGACGTTGCCATCGTCGACGGCACACGCAGCACGGCGGCAGCCCATCGACGCGGACCGTTTGTCTGCAAGAGGCCGGTCGCCGACCGCCAGGACCTGTTCGACCGAACGAACCTGGTTTGAACGCTCAGGGCGCCAGCCGCTCGCGCAGCCAGCCGTCGCCGTCACGGCGGTAACGAAGCCGGTCATGCAGCCGGCTCTTGCGGCCCTGCCAGAACTCCCAGCGCTCGGGCAGCAGCCGGTAACCACCCCAGTGCGGCGGTCGAGGCGGGTTCAGCGCGTGTCTGGCGGCGACACGTGCGGCATTCGCCACCAGCACCGCGCGCGAGGCAATCACCTCGCTCTGCGGCGAAGCCCAGGCGCCCAGGCGTGAGTCGAGCGGCCGGCTGGCGAAGTAGGCGTCGGACTCGGCTGCACCGACCTTTTCGACGGCGCCTTCGATGCGCACCACGCGTTCGAGCTCGACCCAGTGGAACTGCAGCGCGGCAAATGGAAACCCCGCCAGTTCGCGGCCCTTGCGGCTTTCGTAATTGGTATACCAGACGATGCCGCGCGCGTCGCAGCCCTTGATCAGCACGACGCGTGTCGACGGCCGGCCGTCGGCGCCGACCGTGGCGAGCGTCATCGCGTTGGGTTCCGGCAACTCGGCGGCCAGCGCCTGTTGCAGCCAGTGTTCGAACTGGGTCAGCGGGTCGGCGGCGGAGGCGGCTTCGTCGAGCGCGTCACGCTCGTAGCTCTTGCGCAGGTCGGCGATGTTCATGACCACAGTATAGAAACAGGCGAGACATGAGGCGACTGAGCCGCTGGCTGCGCGGGGTGCCGCCGGTCCGTGAGACCTGCCAGCACGCGACAGCGAGTGGTCCATCCCCAGTTTGAAGGACGGACATCCCCTTACGTGGAACGCCTTAAGTAAACGTCCCACTAGCTGAGGTTGTCCATCACCGCCATTCTCGGTTCACCGCGAAGGCGCCGACGGCAGCCCGCGTGCAGACATCCCGTCCCGATCAACCATGAGTTTTCGTCCGACCATCCTCGTGCTGGCAGCCGGCCAGGGCAGCCGTTTCCACGGCAGCAGCCACAAGCTGCAGCAGCCGCTGGGTGGCGGCAGCGTGCTTGGCAACACCTTGCGCCACGCCATCGAGAGCCATCTGCCGGTGGTGGTGGTCACCACCACGCTGCTGGCGCCGCTGGTCGCGGGCCAGCTCGCCACGCGCGATATGGTGGTGATCTCGGACGCCGATGCCCACCGCGGCATGGGCTATTCGATTGCCGCCGGTGTGGCCGAGCGGGCTGGCGCGCAGGGCTGGCTGGTGCTGCCGGGCGACATGCCGATGGTGCGGCCGGCCACGCTGCGCGCCGTGGCCGCCGGCCTGGCCCAACACGCGGTGGTGTTTGCCCAGTACCGGGGCCGGCGCGGCCATCCGGTCGGCTTTTCCGCCGAGCTGTATTCGGAACTGGTGATGCTGGCTGGCGACGACAGCCTGCGGCGCATCGTTGCCCGCTACCCGGCGCACGGCCAGGAAGTCAACGACGCCGGCGTGCTGGTCGATGTCGACACCGTGGCCGACCTGGAAGCCCTGCGCGCCACCGACGCCGGGCTGCCGGTTGATGGGCGGGCGGGCGTGCTGCCCGCCTGAACCCGGGTCAGAGCAGGCCATTGTTGCCGGCCAGCCGCATCAGCCTTTCGATCTCGCGGTCGTGCACGCCGTGGTGGCGGAGTGCGTGCGCGGTGTCGGACAGGTAGGCCAGCGTGCTGCCGTAGCGGCCGCTGGCGTGGCGCAGGATGTGCAGCACCTGTTCGTCGGCCAAACGGCCCATGTAGCTCTCACTGCGCCGGCTCAGCGTGAAGGCCAGCGCCGGCACGGTGCCGAGCGCCGTGCGGCAGGGCAGCCAGCGCGGGTCGTAGACGCCGGTGGGCATTTCGCGCGCCCACAGTCGTTCCAGTTCTTCATCGGCGTTGTCGCGCCTGAGTCGGTAGACGAAACCCCGGCAGGCGCCGCCGGGCAGCAGCGCGAACACCAGCCCGGGTTGCTGCGGCGTGCCGCGGTTGATGCGTGAGCGCATGCGCAAGGCGCGGTGCCAGCCGTGCACCAACGCGCCGCGGTGTTCGGCGGCGTCGAACTCGGGGCGCCAGATCAGCGAGGCGTAGCCGAACACCCAGAGGTCGCCGCGTCCGCCCCATTCGGCACGCAGCCGGGCCAGCAGCGGGACAGGATCGCGCACGGGCGGTGGCAGGTCGCAGGCACTCATCTAGCATTGCAGCATCTCACGACCGGGACGCGCTGGCAAACCATGCCTGTCGACTTCGTGCCCGCATGGGCAGCGGTCGTGCATGAATTGACGATGTAACTTGGTTACTAGATAATCCGATGGTCAGTTACAACGCAAGAAGTTCACCATGAAACCCGTCCTGACCGAGATCACGCAGCGCATTCAGCAGCGCAGCGCGCCAGCGCGCCGCGCCTACCTGGCACGCATCGACCGAATGGTGGCGCGCCCGACCGGCCCCGACCGCATGGGCTGCGCCAACGTCGCCCATGCCTTCGCCGCGCTGCCCGTCAACGACAAGCTGCGCGTGGTGGCCCAGAAGGCGCCGAACATCGGCATCGTCAGCGCCTACAACGACATGCTGTCGGCTCACCAGCCGTATGAAGGTTATCCGGCGGTGATCCGCGACGAAGCGCGGCGCCACGGCGCCACCGTGCAAGTGGCTGGCGGTGTGCCCGCCATGTGCGACGGCGTCACTCAGGGCCTGCCCGGCATGGAACTGAGTCTGTTCTCGCGCGACACCATCGCAATGGCCACGGCAGTCAGCCTGTCGCACGATGTCTTCGACGCCGCCTTGCTGCTCGGCGTCTGCGACAAGATCGTGCCCGGCCTGCTGATCGGCGCGCTGCATTTCGGCCATCTGCCCTGCGTGTTCGTGCCCGCCGGGCCGATGAGCACCGGTCTGTCGAACACCGCCAAGAGCAAGGTGCGCGAGCAGTTCGCCCAGGGCCTGGTCGGCCGTGATGCTTTGTTGGAAGCCGAGAGCGCCGCCTACCACGGCCCGGGCACCTGCACCTTCTACGGCACGGCCAACAGCAACCAGATGCTGCTGGAGGCGATGGGCCTGCACGTGCCCGGCAGCGCCTTCGTGCATCCGCATGCGTCGCTGCGCGAGGGCCTCACGCGTGAGGCGGTGCGCACCGTGCTGGGCATCGCGCGCGGCGGCTCCGGCGCCTTTACGCCGATCGGCCGCCTGGTCGACGAGCGTGTGATCGTCAACGCGATGGTGGCCCTGCTCGCCACCGGCGGCTCGACCAACCACCTCATCCACTGGGTGGCGGTGGCGCGCGCGGCAGGCATCACCATCGACTGGACCGACTTCGCCGAACTGTCGGCGGCGGTGCCGCTGCTGGCCCGCATCTACCCGAACGGCGCCGCCGACGTCAACCAGTTCCAGGCCGCCGGCGGCCCCGGTTTCGTGCTGCGCGAGCTGATGGACAGCGGCTGCCTCTTCGAGGACGTGGCCACCGTCAGCTCGCGTGGCTATCGCGCTTACACCGAAGTGCCGGGTTTGAGCGACGACCGGCTGCGCTGGAGCGCGCTGCCGCTGGCCAGCGGCGACGAGAGCATCGTGCGCCATGCGGCGGCGCCGTTCTCCGAAAGCGGCGGCCTCAAGCTGCTGCAGGGCAACCTGGGCCGCGCGGTGATCAAGGTGTCGGCGGTGCCGGAAGACCGCCACGTCATCGAAGCTCCGGCGCTGGTGTTCGACGGCCAGGAAGGGCTGCTTGCGGCATTCAACGCCGGTCTGCTGGAACGTGATTTCATCGCCGTGGTGCGTTTCCAGGGCCCGCACGCCAACGGCATGCCTGAACTGCACAAGCTGACGCCCCCGCTGGCCGTGCTGCAGGGCAAGGGCTTCCGCGTCGCGCTGCTGACCGATGGCCGCATGAGCGGGGCATCCGGCAAGATTCCGGCCGCCATCCACGTCAGCCCGGAGGCGCTGGCCGGCGGGCCGCTGGCCCGGGTGCTGGACGGTGACATCATCCGGCTCGATGCCGTGGCCGGCACGCTGGAGGCGCTGGTCGATGCTGCCACCTGGGCGTCACGCGAATCGGCCACCATCTCCGCCGGGCAGGCCGAGGCCAACGGCCACGACCTCGGCCGCGAGCTGTTCACCGGCATGCGGCGCAACGTGAAGAGTGCTGAAGAAGGAGCCGTGACATGGCTGTGAAACCCAACCCGATGCTGATGAACCCGCTCGAACTGGCCGCCTTCGGCCCGGTGATCCCGGTCATCGTGATCCACCGCGTGAGCGATGCCGTGCCGCTGGCGCGTGCCCTGGTGGCCGGCGGCGTGCGTGTGCTGGAGGTGACGCTGCGCACCCCGGTAGCGCTCGACTGCATGCGCCTGATCGCGCGCGAGGTGGAAGGCGCCATCGTCGGCGCGGGCACCATCCGCTCGGTGGCCGACGCCGAAGCCGCCAAGGACGCGGGCTGCCGTTTCGGCGTCAGCCCCGGCTACCGCACCGACATCGGTCACGCCTGCCGCAACATGGGCCTGCCGCTGCTGCCCGGCGTGGCCACCTCCAGCGAGGTCATGACTGCGAACGACGACGGCTACGATTTCCTGAAGTTTTTCCCGGCCACCGCGGCGGGTGGCATGCCGATGCTGAAGGCGCTGGGCGGACCGTTCCCCGACGTGCTGTTCTGCCCCACCGGCGGCATCACTCCCGAGAGCGCGCCGCAGTTCCTGGCGCTGCCGAACGTGAAGGTCTGCGGTGGCTCCTGGCTGACGCCACAGGACGCGGTGGATGCCGGCGACTGGACGCGCATCACGAAACTGGCGCTGGAGGCGAGCGCCTTGCGCGGCTGAACGCAATGCCTTCGCCGGTGCAGGCGTCTACGGTCTGCGTTTGCGGCAACCGGCAAAGGCCCTGCAGACGCTGGTGAGCGACGTCGTCCCACGCGATGGGCAACTGGTTCCTCGCCTGCAGATAGTGGTGAGTGAAGACGTCTAGGTAGGCCTCCAGCGTTTGCCCGGCGAGGTTCTCGCCCGCCAGGTTCAGGCACAGAGCGGCCACCTCGCTGGTGCAGAAGTGGTCATCGCGGCGTGAGCGGCGAAGCTTGTAAGACGAAATCTGTTCCGGCTGCAGGCTGAGCACCGGCAGATGGTCCAGGCAGGGGCTTCTTCGAAACATCTTGCGTGCCTCGGCCCAGGTGCCGTCCAGCAGGACGAAAAGCGGGCGTTTCCCGGTCTCGGCATGCGCCTGGTCTGTCGGCTGCACGGTGTGCACCACGCGATCGGCGGCCACGTATTCGCCGGGAAAAACGACGTATGGCTGCCACTGCGGATCGCTCAGCAAAGCCGTCAACGCGGGGTCGGTCTCGGTGCGCGCCCAGCCGAAGGCGTAAGTGTCGGTCACCACGTCGGCAATCAGCCAACCCGTGTTGCTGGGCTTCAGCGGCTCGATGTCGGCCATCAGCAAGCACACGCCCGAGCGCGTGGGCACCGACGGGCGCAAGGCGCACATGCAGTGGCTGGGCAGCAACCGGCAGCCCGCACAACGCTCGCGTTTGAAGCCACCGCGGGCAAGAAACGGCTTGCTGCTGCGTGCCAGCCGGGCGGCACGCAGCAGGCAGACGGCGTGGGGCATGGGGGACTCCGAGGCTGGATCGCGGCAGCCACGGGCCTGATCTGCGGTGAGCCCGGGCTCGCCGCCGTCAGCCGCCACGCACCAGCGCGGCCATCAGGTCGCTGCCCAGGCCGTCGGCAACGCCCAGACGGTCAGGGTTGCTGCGGTTCTGGCTGATCTTCCACTTGCCGACGAGCCGTTGCACGGGGATCTCGATGCCGACGATGGCGCGCAGCATCTGCTGCACATAGTCGTCGGGTGCGTCTTCCACCGACCTGGGCGCGCTGCGGCGCGACTCGCGGTGGGCGGTCAGGCCGCCCACCAGCGCGCGCAGCCAGGGCGCGTCGTCCACCACCTGCAACACGCCGTGAACGTGCACCACGGCGTAGTTCCAGGTCGGCACCACCTTGTGGCTGTTGGTCTTGCTCGGGTACCAGGACGGCGTGATGCAGGCCTGCGGGCCGCTGAAGATGGCCAGCACCGGTGTGCCCGCCGCGCGCTGCCAGAGCGGGTTGGCGCGTGCCACGTGGCCGCGCAGCCTTCCCTGCAAGCCGCTGCCGTCGTGCTGCGGGCCGTGCGGGCCGTGCGGGCCTTGCGGGCAGTTGCCGGCGATGAACTCGAGCGGAATATGGTCGGCCGTGGCGCCGTCATCGCCCATGCTTGCCAGGGCGGCCAGCGGGTGCGCCACCATCAACCCGGCCAACACTGCTAGGTCATGCTGCTCGAAATGTGTTGGCAGATACAAGGCGTGGCCCGATGGAATGTCGGAACGGAATGTCAGAACGCGCGCTGGATCAGCTCGACCTTGTAGCCATCGGGGTCGGTGATGAAGGCGATGACCGTCGTGCCGCCCTTCACCGGGCCGGCCTCGCGTGTGACATTGCCGCCGTTTGTGCGGATCTTCTCGCAGGCCGCCGCCGCGTCGGGCACGGCGATGGCGATGTGGCCGTAGGCGGTGCCCATGTCGTAGGAACTCACGCCGTGGTTGTAGGTCAGTTCCAGCTCGGCATGTTCCGGGTTAGGGCCGTAACCCAGGAAGGCCAGCGAGTAGTTCTGCGATGGGTTCTCGCTGGTGCGCAGCAGCGTCATGCCCATCACTTCGGTGTAGAAATCGATCGACCTTTGCAGGTCGCCGACGCGCAGCATGGTGTGGAGGAATCTCATGCCTTCGATTGTGCAGGCATCTCGAAGACGAGGCAGGTGGTGGTGGCGTGCGCGTGCAGCGTGCCGTCGGGGCCGACCAGCGTGTCCTGCGCGGTGGCGAGTTGCCGGCCGCAGTGGATGACCTCGCCTTCGGCGCGCACTCGCTGCACCTTCGGCGTGATGGCGCGCACCGTGTTGATGCCCAGTTCGGCCGTGGTGTAGCCGCGGCCCGCCGGCATCATCGTGTGCACGGCACAGCCGAGCGCGGAGTCGAGCAGGGTGGCGAACCAGCCGCCATGCACCGAACCCATCGGGTTCAGATGCGCTACGCCCGGCGTGCCCTGGAACACGGCGCGGCCCGGGCCGATCTCGATCAACATGAAGTCGAGCGTGCGGGCGATGTGCGCGTGCGGCAGTTCACCGTTCAGCTGAGCCTGCGGCGCCACGGCAGCCACGCCGCACGGCTGCACGAACCTGAAGCTCAAGCAGGCCAGCCGGGTGTGGCACGCCACTTCGACTTCCATGTCGGCCCGACCGGTCTGAAGGCCACGCAGTATTCGCTGCTGTCCCACGTGGTCAAGATCGGGCCGGTCGGTGCCGGTGAACTGGCCGCCGCGATGCGGCTCGACCCTTCCACGCTGTCCCGCAACCTGCAACCGCTGGTCGTCAAGGGCTGGGTGCACGCGCGGGTGGGGGAAGAAGACGCACGCAGCCGTGTCATCGAAGCCACGTGGCCGGGCGGGCACTGAGCGCCTTGGCTCAGCAGGCCTGGAAACGGGGCCAGCATGCGCTGAGCAAGCGCCTCGGTACGGCAAGGATGGCCGCGCTGCACGCGCTGCTGGACGAATGCATGAGCTTGCTCGATGACACGGAGTCCGGTGATGAGTGACATCAGACGCCCCTTGCGGCCCGTGCTATTCCGCGCCCGCCTCAGCCTCTCAGAGCTCGTGAGGAAATAACTTGGACGTTTGGCCACTTTATTGGATTGGAATGCGATGCAAGGCGCGAAGTGCGCCGTGTGGCGAGCCACACAGGCGATTCGCAACGCCGCAGCGCGCCCGAGGCCAGCGAGTCAAATGTTCAAGTTATTCTGGAACGGGCCCTTATTTCGAAGCGAGCCCTCAGCTGCCCACGCCCGCCAGCACCAGCAAGCCGATCACCGCGAACACCAGCGCGGAGATGCGGTGCACCCAGACCAGCGGCACGAACTTCACCGCCTTCTCGCCCAGCAGCACGGCCGGCACGTTGGCCAGCATCATGCCCAGCGTGGTGCCGATCACCACGGCCACCAGCGAGTCGTAGCGGGCTGCCAGCATCACGGTGGCGATCTGCGTCTTGTCACCCATCTCGGCGAGGAAGAACGCCACCACGGTGATGCCGAACACGCCAAGCCGGCCGCTGCCCTGGCCGGAGGCGTCATCGGCCTTGTCGGGCACCAGCATCCAGGCGGCCACGGCCAGGAACGACGCGCCCAGCACCCAGCGCATCCACCCCGGGTCGATCACGCTCGTCAGCCAGGCACCCAGCGCGCCGGCCGCCGCATGGTTGAGCAGGGTGGCGACGAAGATGCCGGCGATGATGGGCAGCGGCTTGCGAAAGCGCGCCGCCAGCAGCAGGGCCAGCAACTGCGTCTTGTCGCCGATCTCTCCCAGCGCCACGACGCCGGTCGACACGGCGAAGGCCTCGAACATCGAGGCCGCGTTCTGCATCAGTTGGCCACCGTGTAGTTCAGCGTCATGCGGCCGCCGTCGACGACGACGATCTCGCCCGTCATGTAGCTCGACGCGTCGCTGAGCAGGAAGGCCGCCACGTCGGCGATCTCGCCCGGCTCGCCGAGCCGCTTCATCGGCGTGCGGCTCATGATGCGCGCGCGCGCTTCGTCGCTCGTCAGCACGGCGCTCTTCGCCAGTTCGGTGGCGATGGTGCCTGGCGCCACGGCGTTGACACGCACGCCCTGGTCGGCCAGCGACAAGGCCATGACGCGCGTCAGCTGGTTGATGCCGCCCTTGCTGACGTTGTAGCTGGCGATGGTCGGAATCGCCAGCGTGCCGTTCACCGAACTCATGTTCACGATGGCGCCGTGGCCGGCCGCCGCCATCACTCGCGCCACCGCCTGGCCGACCAGGAATGCACCCTTCAGATTGACCGCGATGACAGCGTCCCAGTCGGCCTCGGTGATGTCGAGAAAGGCCGCGGCCTTGAATATGCCGGCGTTGTTGACGAGGCCGTCCACCGTGCCGAACTCGGCCAGGGTGGCGGCCAGCGCGGCGTCCACCTCGCCTTTCAGCGCGACGTTGCAATGCTGGTAGCGCGCGCGGGCACCGCCGGCGCGCAGTTCGGCGGCCAGCGCCTGGCCGGGCGCGTCGGCCATGTCCCAGAGCGCCACCGCGGCGCCGTCACGCACCAGGCGCCGGGCGCAGGCCTCGCCGATGCCTTGCGAGCCGCCGGTGATGACCACCACGCGGCCGTCGAGTGCGAAATGAACGCCTTGCTGCATCTGCCGCTCTCCTTGAAGGGAGCGGCAGTTTAGGGCTCATTCCAATACAGCTCGAACATACGACTCGCTGGGCTTGGGCGCGCTGCGGCGTTGCGAATCGCATGTGAGGCTCGCCACACGGCGCACTTCGCGCCTGGCATCGCATCCCGATCCAGCGGCCGAATGTCCAGGTTGTTTCGTCACGGGCCCTTGGCGGCGGTCAGGCCGGCTCGAAGCTGGGTTCGTCGTGGGTGCCGGGCTGGCGCTGGGCGCGCCGCAGCGCCACGGCGTCGGGCGCCGAGCCCATGTCGCGGTTGTCCAGGCGGAACACCTGCACCGTTTCGGCCACCGTCACGGCCTGGCCTTGCAACTGCACGGCCGAGGCCGCGATCTGCTCGACGAGCGCCGCGTTCTGCTGCGTGATGCTGTCCATCTGCGACACCGCCTCGTTGACCTGCGAGATGCCCATCAGCTGCTCGCGCGCGCCGGTGCTGATCTCGTTGATGACCGTGCTCACCTGCTGCACGGTGGCCAGCGCTTCGGCCATCGTGCGCTGTGCGGCTTCGGTGAGCCGATTGCCGCTCTCGACCTTGGCCGCAGATTCCTCGATCAGCCCCTTGATTTCACGCGCGGCACCGCTGGTGCGCTGCGCCAGCGCCCGCACCTCGGAGGCGACGACCGCGAAGCCGCGGCCCTGCTCACCGGCGCGTGCCGCTTCCACGGCGGCGTTCAGCGCCAGGATGTTGGTCTGGAAAGCGATGCTCTCGATGGTCTGGATGATCTCGCCGATGCGACGCGACGACTCGCTGATGGTGTGCATCGTCGCCGTCACCTGCTGCACGGCGTCACTGCTGCGCTGCGTCACCTCGTTGGCCCGGCCGGCCAGCCGCGAAGCCTGTTCGGCCGACTCCGCACTCTGCCGCACGGTGCCGGTGATCTGCTCCATCGACGACGCGGTTTCCTGCAGGCTGGAGGCCTGCGATTCCGTGCGCGCCGACAGATCCTGATTGCCCGCGGCGATCTCGCGCGTGGCGTCACGCATGTGCTCGACCTCGGTGCGAGCGTCGCGCACGATGGAGCGCAGGTTCACGTTCAACTGGTTCAGTGCCTTCGTCAGCAGGCCGGCCAGGTCCTGGCCCTTGCCTTCGACGCGCTGCGTCAGGTCGCCGGCGGCCATGCGGTTGGCCAGCCGCAGCAGGCCGGCGAAAGGGGCCAGCGCCATCTGGCCGAGCAGCCAGCCGCCGACCAGCGCGCCGGTGGCCGCGGCGGCCAGCGCGGCCACGGCCGTGGCGCCAAGTGCCGGCGTGCCGCCGGCGGCCAGGCCGCCAGCCAGTGCACCGCAGGCGCCCAACGCCGCGCCAGCCAGGGCCAGCTTGCCGCGCATGCCCGGCGACAGGCCGCGTTGCAGACGGCCGCCCAGGGTATCGGCCTGCAGCACGCCGGCCTGCAGGCGGTGCATCAGCCGGCCGCTCTGCTTTTCAGCACGCATGGTGGCGTACAGCGCGGTGGCGGCGTCGATCTGCGAACGTTCGGCCTCCGTGCGCACCGACATGTAGCCCGTGGGCTTGTCGCCCTGCATCAGCGGCGTCACGTTGGCCATCACCCAGTAGTAGGTGCCGTCCTTGCGGCGGTTCTTCACCGGCGCCGACCACGGCTGACCACCGGCGATAGTCGCCCACATGTCGCGATACGCTTCTTCGGGCATGTCGGGGTGGCGGATCATGTTGTGCGGCTGGCCCAGCAACTCCTCACGCGCGTAGCCGCTGGCGGCCACGAAGCCCGGGTTGCAGTACAGGATCCGACCCTTCAGGTCGGTGGTCGACACCAGGGTTTCACCGTGAGGGAACGGGTACTCACGGTCGATGACGGGCTGGTTGATGCGCATGTCTTGCTCCGAACGGGTAGGGGCGGGCCCGAGGGAGCCAGACATCGCGGCCCCGAACCCTTGAGGGCGCAGGATATTTCGCCGCCGCTTCGGGCGAAGGGCCGAAACGGGCTGTGAAGCCGCCCCTGTTCGATGCCTTTTCCGCGGCGGCTTGCTTCAGACCGCCCGGTCGAGCCAGCAGGCCATGCCCTGGGCGTTCAGTTCGACATCCACTTCCAGCAGGCGGCCCACGGCGTCGGCGTCGAGCAGGCAGCCGTGTTCGGCCAGGCTGTCGCGGTAGATGTCCAGCAGCCCGCGCCTGAGCCTTTCATGGCGTCCGCTGGCCTGCTGTTCTGCGCGGCCCAGCGCCACCATCTGGTCGAGCTGGCCGAGCATCAGCGCGGCCAGCCGCGGGACGTCGCCGACGCGGCCGAAATGCGTGAGGTACATGCACTCGGGCTGGAACGACATCAGCCGTTCGACCGACGCCCGCAACGCCTCGGGCTCGAACTGAACGGGCGTCGAGGTCGGCAGGATCCAGGGCCCGCGCGGGTTGTCGAACTCGCGGTAGCTGAGACCGAAGGTGTCGCCGGTGAACCAGCCGCGCGACGCGGCGTCCCAGACACAGTGGTGGTGGCGGGCATGGCCCGGCGTGTCGGCGAAGTACAGCGGGCGGCCTGCCAACTCGACCACCTGGCCGTCGTGCGTGATCGACACGCGCGCGGCCGGCACGCCGACCAGTTGCCCGTAGGCGCTGTCCATCCCGGCCTGCCCGTAGACGGCCAGCGCGCCTTTGTAGAGCGCGGTCGGGTCGATCATGTGGCGGGCGCCACGCGGGTGCACCAGCAGCGTGGCGGCCGGCAGTTCCTGCATCAGCAGGCCGGCTCCGCCGGCGTGGTCGAGATGCACATGGGTGGGGATGACGTAGTCGACGGCATCGCGCGCCAGCCCCAGCGCGTCCAGTGTGGCCAGCAACCGGGGCACCGCGAAGTTGGTTCCCGTGTCGATGAAGGCGGCGCGGCCGTCCTGCACCAGCAGGTAGGCGGCGTCGAACAGGTCGCGGTGGAAGCCGGTGTCGATGGCGTGGATGCCGTGGCCGAGGGCCTCGACGAACGCGGGCAGGGCAGTGGACGGTGCGGTTGTCATGCGCCATTCTGTCCGAGAGGCTGCTTGGGCATATGGTTTACAACTAAACCATATGGGCGCGACAATCGACTCAGGAGACCTATCGAATGCGCATCGTCTGCATCGGCGGCGGCCCCGCCGGTCTGTATTTCGCCCTGCTGATGAAGCAGTTGAATCCGGCCCACCGCGTCACGGTGGTCGAGCGCAACAAGCCTTACGACACCTTCGGCTGGGGCGTGGTGTTTTCCGACGCCACTCTGGCCGGCATGCGTGAATGGGATGCGCCCACGGCGGACGCCATCGAGGTCGCCTTCAACCACTGGGACGACATCGAACTGCACATCGGCGGCCGTTCCATCCGCAGCGGCGGCCACGGTTTTGTCGGCATCGGCCGCAAGAAGCTGCTGAACATTTTGCAGGCGCGCTGCGAGGCGCTGGACGTGGAACTGGTGTTCGAGACCGAGGCCGATTCCGACACCGACTACCCCGACGTCGACCTCGTCATCGCCAGCGACGGCGTCAGCTCGCGCATCCGCCAGCGCCACGCTGCCGTCTTCCAGCCCGACGTGGTGACGCGCCCCAACCGCTTCATCTGGCTGGGCACGAAACAGCTCTTCGACGCCTTCAACTTCCTCTTCGAGAAAACGGAGCACGGCTGGTTCCAGGCCCATGTCTACAAGTTCGACGACACCACCACCACCTTCATCATCGAAACGCCCGAGGAGGTGTGGAAGGCGCACGGGCTGGACCAGGCCGACGTGGCGCAGTCGGTTGCCTTCTGCGAGCGCCTGTTCGCCCGTCATCTGGGCAGCCACCCGCTGCTGAGCAATGCACGGCATCTCGACCCGCTGAAGCGCGGCTCGGCGTGGATCAACTTTCAGCGCGTGCGCTGCAAGCAGTGGTCGCTGTTCAACGGCCAGAGCCATGTGGTGCTGATGGGCGACGCCGTGCACACGGCGCATTTCGCCATCGGCTCGGGGACCAAGCTGGCGCTGGAAGACGCCATCGAGCTGACACGGCTGTTCAAGACGCATGGCGACACCGCAGAGCACATTCCCGCGGTGCTGCAGCGCTACCAGGCCGAACGCGAGATCGACGTGTTGCGCCTGCAGAACGCCGCCTGGAACGCGATGGAGTGGTTCGAGGTCGTCGGCACGCGCTACTGCGACGCGCTGGAGCCCGAGCAGTTCATGTACTCGATGCTGACACGCAGCCAGCGCATCAGCCACGAGAACCTGCGCCTGCGTGACTCCTCCTGGCTGGAAGGCTACGAGCGCTGGTTCGCCGCCCGCGCCGGCCTGGAGGTGCCTGCGCACGTTCGGCCGCCGAGCCCGATGTTCACGCCCTACACCTTGCGCGGCTTGACGGTGCCCAACCGCGTGGTGGTCTCGCCGATGGCGCTGTATTCGGCGGTCGATGGCCTGCCGGGGGACTTCCATCTGGTGCACTTCGGCGCGCGCGCCCTGGGCGGCGCCGGGCTGCTCTACACCGAGATGACCTGCGTGTCGCCGGACGCCCGCATCACGCCCGGCTGCGCGGGCTTGTGGAACGACACGCAGCGTGATGGCTGGAAGCGCATCGTCGACTTCGTGCACGGCAACTCCGGCGCGAAGATGGGCCTGCAACTCGGCCACGCCGGGCGCAAGGGTTCGACGCAACTCGGCTGGCAACAGGCCGACGAGCCCTTGCCTGACGGCAACTGGCCGCTGTTCTCGGCCTCGGCCATACCGTATGGCGCTAACTCGCAGCGGCCATCGGCGATGACCCGCGCCGACATGGACAGCGCGACGGCAGACTTCGTGGCTGCCGCCAGGCGCGGCGCCGAGGCCGGCTTCGACATCCTGGAATTGCATTGCGCGCACGGTTACCTGCTGTCGAGCTTCCTCTCGCCGCTGACGAATCAACGCGGCGACGAACACGGCGGCAGCGTCGAAAACCGGGCGCGTTTTGCGCTGGAAGTGTTCGCCGCCATCCGCGCCGTCTGGCCGGGTGACAGGCCGATCTCGATACGACTGTCCTGCCACGACTGGTTCCCCGGCGGAAACACGGCGGACGACGCGGTGGCCATCGCGCGGCTCTTCAAGGCGGCGGGCGCCGACATCATCGACTGCTCTTCGGGCCAGGTGGTGGCCGGCCAGAAGCCGGTCTACGGCCGCATGTACCAGACGCCGTTTGCCGACCGCATCCGCAACGAGGTCGGCATTCCGACGGTGGCGGTGGGCTCGATCTTCGAGGCCGACCATGTCAACATGGTGATCGCCGCCGGCCGCGCCGACCTCTGCGCCGTGGCGCGCCCGCACCTGGCCGACCCGGCGTGGACGCTGCATGAGGCGGCGAAGATCGGCCACCAGGCCATCGCCTGGCCGCAGCCCTACCTGTCGGGCCGGGGCCAGTTCGAATCCAACCTGCGACGAGCCAAGGCGAACTGATGAACGACGACCAACGCCCCTTCAAGGACTACGCGGCGCGCCACTTCGGCTGGGCTTGCAGCGACGATGGCCGCGTGGCCACGATCACCCTGAACCGGCCCGAGAAGAAGAACCCGCTGACCTTCGAGAGCTACGCCGAGCTGCGCGACCTGTTCCGCGGCCTGGTTCATGCCAGCGACGTGCGATGCGTGGTGGTGACCGGCGCCGGCGACAACTTCTGCTCGGGCGGCGATGTCTTCGAGATCATCGAGCCGCTGACGAAGATGGCCGCTCCTGAGTTGCTGCGCTTCACGCGGATGACGGGCGATCTGGTGAAGGCGATGAAGCGTGCGCCGCAGCCCATCGTGGCGGCCATCGACGGCATCTGCGCCGGTGCCGGCGCGATGATCGCGCTGGCGGCCGATCTTCGGCTGGCCACGCCGGCCGCGAAGACGGCATTCCTCTTCACGCGTGTGGGTCTTGCCGGCGCCGACATGGGTGCCTGCGGCCTGCTGCCGCGTGTCATCGGGCAGGGCAGGGCGACGGAGTTGCTGCTGAACGGCCGCGCCATGAACGCCGATGAAGGCCTGGCCTGGGGATTTTTCAACGCCGTTCATGCGCGTGAGGATCTGCAGGCGCGTGCCCAGGCGCAGGCGCGGGCGCTGGCCGACGGCCCGTGGTTTGCGCACACGGTCACCAAGACCATGCTGAACCAGGAGTGGGCGATGGGGCTGGACGAGATGATCGAGAGCGAAGCGCAGGCGCAGGCGCTGTGCATGCTGACGCAGGACTTCAAGCGCGCATTCGATGCGTTTGCAGCGAAGCGGAAGCCGGCCTTTGAAGGCAATTGACATGTCTCGCCTCGCCCACCTCGAACTGCCCTTTTTCGATGACGGCCACCGCGCGCTGGCGGAGCAACTCGACGACTGGTCGGCCGGGCACCTGAAGGCCATCGACCACCGTGACACCGACCGCGCCTGCCGCGCGCTGGTGGCGGCACTCGGCGAGGCCGGTTTCCTGCGCCACTGCGTGCCGCTGGCCTGGGGCGGTGCCAGCGAGGCGCTCGAATCCCGCGCCCTCGTGATCTGCCGGGAAACGCTGGCACGCCATGACGGGCTGGCCGATTTCGCCTTCGCGATGCAGGGCCTGGGCAGCGGCCCCGTCACGCTGGCCGGCAGCGATGCCCTGAAGGCCGCCGTGCTTCCCAAAGTGGCGCGCGGCGAATGGATCAGCGCCTTTGCGCTGTCCGAGCCCGATGCCGGCTCGGACGTCGCGGCCATCGCCTGCAGCGCGCGCGCCGACGGCGAGGCTTACGTGCTGGACGGCGAGAAGACCTGGATCAGCAACGGCGGCATCGCGGATGTCTACACGGTGTTCGCACGCACCGGCGAATCGCCCGACACGAACGACAAGAACGGCCAATCGGATGCCAAAGGCACGCGTGGCCTGAGCGCCTTCCCGGTGCATGCGGGCACACCCGGTTTCGAGATCGTCGAGCGCATCGAGGTGATGGCGCCGCACCCGCTGGCCCGGCTGCGCTTCAGCGCTTGCCGCGTGCCGAAGGCGCAACTGCTGGGCGCACCGGGAGAAGGCTTCAAGCTGGCCATGCGCACCCTGGACATCTTTCGCGCCTCGGTGGCAGCCGCGGCGCTGGGTTTCGCACGGCGCGCACTCGACGAGGCACTGGCCCATGCCGGCCGGCGCCGCATGTTCGGCCACACGCTGGCCGATTTCCAGCTCACCCAGGCCACGCTGGGTGACATGGCCAGCGACATCGACGCCGCTGCCCTGCTGACCTATCGCGCGGCGTGGGTGCGCGACGTGTTGGGCCGGCGCAGCACGCGTGAGGCCGCGATGGCCAAGATGGTGGCCACCGAAAACGCCCAGACCGTCATCGACCGTGCCTTGCAGATGCACGGCGGCCAGGGCGTGCGCGTGGGCACGGTCATCGAGAGCCTTTACCGCGAGATACGCGCCTTGCGCATCTACGAAGGCGCCACCGAGGTGCAGCGCCTGATCATCGGGCGCAGCCTGCTGGGCGGTTGAGGGGCTGCGCGGCCGCCCGCCCGCTTTCAGTGCCGAGCCGGTGAACGCCTGCGGGCCTGCCAGTTCACCAGGGCGAGACCCAGCCCCATCAGCGCATAGGTCGTCGGCTCTGGCACGGCGGCCACGCGGGTGAAGTAGCTATCAGCCGCGCAGACAGCCGCGCTGTCGCCCCGACAGGTGGAGGACGGGAAGACCACGCTCGACAGGTCGCGCCCGTCGGCATCGAGTCCGGCCACGTTCAACCAGACCACCGAGCGGTAAAACTCATAAGTGCCGGCCGCCACCGGGCCGCTGGTCGGCACGAAGCTGCCGAACAGATAGTCCACATGGGCGCCTGCCGCCAACGTGAACGGGTTGCTGAAAGGATTGCTGGCGAACTCGAATGTGTACGGCGGGCCATCGAGACACTTTCCCGGCGCCGTGAAGTTGCCGCTGCAGCCGAAGCCTATGGTGAGATCGAACGCGGTGTGGCTGGCGTAGGGCGCGTTGAAGTACGTGTCCGTGCCGGCATCGTAGCCTTGTCCTTCGGTGGGCAGGATCGAAGCGTCGAGCCCGCCGTTGGGCAGCGCGCTGTCGACCACGAAGTCCAGTCCGGGGTCGTTGTTGGTGAAGCGCAGGTTGACGGGGATGCTGCCGGTCGGTGCCACCACGC
>Ga0163144_10009708_pt1 | contig 20641 bp, 21 predicted proteins | sample OliLak19BULKMAT1_FD_123175 | JGI IMG/M metagenome (GOLD analysis project Ga0163144, IMG submission 123175) | Freshwater microbial mat bacterial communities from Lake Vanda, McMurdo Dry Valleys, Antarctica - Oligotrophic Lake LV.19.BULKMAT1 | ecosystem: Environmental > Aquatic > Freshwater >... | reverse complement strand
TTGTCGCCCAGGCCCAGGCTGTCGCGCTCCAGCACCAGAAACTCTTCGCTATTCAACGCCAGGATTTCCGACGCCAGCGTCTGGCGGTTAGTGGTGGCGTTGCCGTTGAGCGTGAGTTGATAGACATACTCCGCGACCAGCCGCCCGTGCGTGGGCGAGCCGGCCTCCACGTCGAACAGCAGCAGGCGCGTGTTCCGCCCGAGCACGTTCGCGCTGCCGTCCTGTTGCAATGGACTTTGCAGGGCCGCGACCAGGCGCCGTCCATCCGGCGTGATGCTCAACCCTTCAAACCCGCGGTTGCGAACGCGGCCGGACACAATCGCGTTGGTGCCGAAGACATTCGCGCCGGGAAAATTGCCGCGCTTGGGCACGAACGCCTCGGGCACGGTGAGCCGCCCGAGCAGCGCGCCGTTCGCGTCGAAATGCAGAATCGACGGGCCGTATTCGTCGCCGACGTAGAAGGTGCCGTCGTTCGCGCGCGCCAATCCTTCCGGGTCCAGGCTGCGATGCCCCTGGCCGAGACTGGCCGGCGGCGATTGCGGCCAGAGCGTCGCGTTCGTGTCGTTGGCCTCGAAGCCCGTGAAGTTCGTGCCGTCGTAGGTGAACACGGTCGTCGCCGAATTGCTCAACACGATCTGCGTCTGGTTCGTGGGCGCGCTGCCATAATAGGGCGTGATCGAGAAGCTGAAGGTGTGCAGGCGCGGATGATAATCCAGCGTCGCGCCGTTGAACCCGCGATCCGGCACGCCGTAGAGCGTGCCGCTGTAAGTGAACCCGTTCCCCTCGTCTCCGCTGCGCGCCAGCGAGCTTTGATTCACGAAGAGCGACGAGCCGATGCCGCCCAGCGAATCGACGAGTGGCCCGAGTTGATCGAAGCCGTCGGCGGACACGCGCCCGACGCCGACGAGGCCGAGATTGGTGGCGGTTTGCGCGTGAAGCGACGGGCCGGCCGCGCAGGCGAGCGCGGTGGTGAGGAGAATTGCGATGCGTTTCATGGTGGACTTGGGTTGAACTTGGTTAGGTGGGTTCTCCAGCGCACGCGACCGGCGAACCGACACACATCGGAATCCGTCACGCGGATGGCTGTCCCACTACCTACAGGGGAAGCTGCGGGGAAAGGTTGCGAAGTTTTTTGAAATTGTTTCGCAGCCCGGCGTGAAAGTGTCAGGCAGTGCCACTCAGAGCGAAACCTCCCGGCGCGACTCCGCGGCCGAGCGCCGTCTCAACCGCCGAGGACGGCCATCAGGTGGCGGATCTCGTCCTCCATCTCATCCTTGCTCGTGACGGTCTGGGCAATTTCCTCGCGAACGATTTCGGCATGCCGGCGGCGCAACCGCAGGGCGGCCGATTTGATGGCCGCTTCCGACAGGCCAAGACGTTCGCCAAGTTCCCTGTACGTTGGGTTGCTGCGTTCGCCGAATTGGACGTCCTTCAACGCGTCAAAGAGCGTCCGTTTGCCATGAGCGCTGTATTCGTCGCGCAACCGCCGGGTGGTCCTACCCACAAGTGCCAGGGCCCAGCACCGTTCGAATTCCTGATCCGGCGTCAGGCCATCCGCCGGTTCGAGGGCTTCGCGTTCGGCCGCCTCGAGTTCATCAAGGTGGATCACCGCCTGGCCACCGCCGCGTTTCAGGGCGTGCGCGCGATCCCGTTCGTCGGAAAGAAAATTCTTCAGCAGCGTGAGCAGGAACGAGCGAAACTTGCCGCGTTGATCCTGCAAGTGGGAGAGCCATTCCTTCTCCAGCAGCCGCGCAAAGAACGCCTGCGTCAAATCCCTGGCGTCCTCGACGCCGCAGCCATCGCGCCGGATGAACGCGTAAAGAGGCCGCCAGTAGGCGCGGCATAGCTTCTCCATGGCTTCCACCGACGCGGCTGGATTCTCGTGCCGTGCGCGCCACACGACGCTCCAATGCGTGGTCTGGAACCACGCGCCGGAATCGCTGGATGGTGAATCGCTCTCTTTCGACATGCAGACCCAGCTTGTCAAAACTGGCCGCGGAGTTCCAGATCGACTTTCCAGCCCGGAAAGGGGGCATCCATAAGCAAATCTGCCCCAGCCGGCCAGGGCGTTTGGCTGGCAGACGTCCGGAGACATTATCTGCGCGTTCCTTTTAACCGCAGATGAACGCAGTTAAAAGGCCACCAGCGTTTGGCATCCGTGTTCAACTGCGGTTAAAAGGCCTCCCACTCTTCAGAAAAGATTCCACCTGATCTTCCAAGCGCCTTCACGCAGGCGGGACCACCAGGAATCGTCTCCTCGGGCGTGGATCATTTCGGACATGCGGATGGATTCGGCGGAGAACTCCGGTCGCATCCGGGAAAATGCAGCGGGCGCTTCGCACTCATCGGAGTCCGGCGCGGCCCCGGGAGCGCCGGCATCTTGCCGGCGTATATCCACGAACGAACTCGCCGGTGAGACACCGGCGGTTCCGGGTTGCGGGGAATCGTTGGCGGGCACGACGTTGGTTTTTGCTGCGCGTTTTCTCCGCTGGCGGATGGGTTGGTTGAGATCGAAGGCGAGCCAGAGCGGGTTTTCGGGCTTGAGCACGGCGCTCAGTTGCTTCTTGAACCGGCGCAGGATGGAGTTCAATTCGTCCACGGCAACATTGCGGGCTTTGCGAGCGGTGTGAAGGCGCGTGCGGCTCGAACGAAACCGGGCATCCGCTCCCGTGAGCGCGCCGTGAGCGGCCTGTGCGCGCGTGGTGGTGAAATTCGCGGCGGGAACTTCCCAGTCGGGATTTTGCTCCAGCGCCGTCGTCAGGAAGTCGAGGATGTGGGCGCGCGCGGCGAACTGTTCCGGCACGCGCAAGGTGGGCTTGATGAAACCGACGACGGCCCAGCGGACGCTCCACCGTTCGCCCAGAGGCACGGCCAGGCAGCGGCGGGTGAGGGCGATGAAGTCCCACGACTCGTGATCGATCTGGCGTCGTTCGGAACGGGCCTCGGACCATTCGACGTGGGCGGCGCGCAGCTCGGCTTCGGCGGCGCGCGCGGTGGCGATGATTGGTTCGAGATGTTCGGAGCGGATGTGGCGCAAGCCGAGGCTGTCCTGCCATTGGCGGCACGCGCCGGCCTGGAGGTCGGCGTGGGCAAAGAGTTTGTTCAAAGCACGGGGCAAACGATTTTCTGCCATATTGTTAACAGTACTAGCAGCGGGCGTGCCGCCGTTCGCCTTGGTCTCACTCCATGTGAATTCCCGCACCAACCGTCCGGGTGTCTGCCGCAGAACACGGGCGTGGTGTATGAAATTGAGACAGATGCCGGGGGAGGAGTGTCCCATTCCTTCGCATCCCGCCGTCTCTCGTTGCTCAAACGGCGTTCGCTGAGGGCCGGACGGCTGGGGCTGCTCTCGCCAATCGAGTGCCTGAGGGTCGGACGTTTCGGCGTGGAGTCTGCGGCGTGTTGCCCGAGGGCTGGACGCCGGCAGGAAGGTTGTCCCATCCTGTCGCATGAGGCTCGGACGCATCAGGGCTCTCTCCTGCGACACTCGGCTGAAGGTGGGACGACTCCACCCTGTCTTCTCGGTTCGCGTGCCTGAAGCTGGGACGCCGCGAACAAGCCTATCGTTTCAACGCGAACCACCTGCCAAGCCTTCGCACCCTTGGGTCGCGGCGGTCCGAGAGGCGTCCGCAAAGATTCATCTGGCCGTTGCGAGCGAGGGGATCAGGCATCCGGAACCTATATCACCCATCGCCAGTCGCCGGTGAGGACCAGGCGGTCGTTGAAGTGGGGCGGTGTATCCAGTCGCTGATGGTGCCATGAGCTGCGGGGAGCTTGTGAAAAGGGATGACGACAACCACCGCAGCGGGGGAGATTAATCCGCGCCCCGGGAAAAAAGAAGCTCCCGCATCCTTGGCGGGATGCGGGAGTGTGCGGGGATTCTCTTGTTCAGGGAGGGGTAGGTAAAATTGTAAGACTGATTCAGCCCGCGTTGCTTTCGTCCACGACGAGGAAGCGGCTGTTGCCGCCGCTCCAGATGCGGAGCAGCGTGGCCTTGTCCTTGGGCTTCTCGGTGAGCTTGATGGCGTCCTCGGCGCTGGCGACGCGTTGGCGGTTGATTTCGAGAATCACGTCGCCGGGCTTGAGGCCGGCTTCGGCGGCGGGGGATTCCTGTTCCACGTCGAGGACGACGGCGCCCTTGATGTTCGAAGGGATGTTGAATTGCTGGCGGGTGCGGCTGTCGAGATCACCGACGGCGACGCCTTTCAACGCCTCGTTGTCGTCGTCGTTCTTTGCATCAGCCTTCGCCATCTTCTCGGCGCCGGGCACTTCTCGCATGGTCACGCTGAGCGTCTTGGTGGAGCCATCGCGAAGGATTTTCGCCGCGGCCTTTTCGCCGGGCTTCACGCGGGAGACGGCGAGCTTGAGCTGGCGACTGCCTTCGACGGGCTTGCCGTTGAATTCGGTGACGATGTCGCCGGGCTTGAAACCGGCTTTGTCCGCCGGGCTGTCGGGCACCACGTCGCCGATGAGCGCGCCCTTGTTGTCCTTGAGTTCCAGCTTCCGCGCCAGCACGGGCGTCACGTCTTGGATGAGCACGCCGAGGAAGCCGCGGTTGACCCTGCCGTCGTTGACGAGGCTTTCCATCACGTCGCGGGCGAGGCTGGAGGGGATGGCGAAGCCGATGCCTTGGTTGCCGCCGCTGCGGCTGAGGATGGCGGTGTTGATGCCGATGAGGCGGCCTTCGGCATCGACGAGCGCGCCGCCGGAGTTGCCGGGATTGATCGCGGCGTCGGTCTGGATGAAGTCCTCGTAGTCGAGGCCAAGGGTGGCGCGGCCAGTGGCGCTGATGATGCCCATGGTGACGGATTGGCCGATGCCGAAGGGATTCCCGACGGCGAGCACGATGTCGCCGATCTCGATCTTCTCGCTGTTGGCCATCTCGACGGTGGGCAGATCCTTCGCGTCCACCTTGAGGACGGCGACGTCGGTCTTGGGATCTTTGCCAATGACCTTGGCGTTGAAGTCGCGTCCGTCCTGGAGCGTGACCCTCACTTCATCGGCGCCTTCGACGACGTGGTTGTTGGTGAGGATGTAGCCGTCCTTGGTGACTATGACGCCGGAGCCTTCGCCGCGCTGCGGCGGGGTGCGGAGCGTGCGGTTGTTGCCGCGGCCCTGGCCTTCGCCAAAGAAGCGGCGGAACATCGGGTCATCGAAGGGAGAGCCGCCTTGCTGTTGAATCTCGCGACCTTTGCTCGAGGTGGAGACTTTCACGACGCTGGGGCTGACCTTCTTCACGATGGGCGCGAAGCTGACGCCGAACTTGCCTTCGCGCGCGACGGGTCGGTCGTTTACCACGATGCTGATGGGCGTGGCCTTGGGCTCGCTGGTTGATTTGTCCGCGGACTTGCTGCTCATGGCGAGGCTGCTGAGCGCAACCATTGTGGCCACGCCCAACGTGACGTAGGGCAGGCGCCGCAAGAGTTTCCCGGTGGAGGTGTTCATAGTCGGTGCGATTGGTGCAAAGTTCGGTGGTTGGTTGTCGTTCATCTGAGGACAAGCTGACATGCGTCCATGACTGAAACCTTTCCTGACCATTACAGATGTGTAAGTACGGAGCGCCTCGAGGGTGGAAGAAGGGTTGAAATCAAACAGGTGCCTGCGCATTGTCCCGCGCATGGCTGAAACCGATCAACTGGATGAACTGCTCACGTGCCGGCTGGATTTCGCGCGCAAGAAAGCCGAGCCCTGCACCATCGTCATCTTTGGGGCGAGCGGCGATCTCACGGCGCGGAAGCTCGTGCCGGCGCTCTATCATCTCTTCGTCGGGAAGCAGTTGCCCGACCCGGTGCGCATCATCGGCTTCGCGCGGCGGGAGAAATCTGATGAGGCGTGGCGCGCTGAATTGAAGGAGGGCATCGCCCAGTTTTCCCGTTCCAAGAATGTGGACGAGACGGCGTGGAAGGCGTTTGCCGGGAGCATTTCTTATTGTCAGGGCGAATTTGGCGATCCCACCGCCTACCAGAATCTGGAGAAGATGATCGCCAGTTCTCCGCATGAAGGACCGAGGCGCAATTGCCTGTTCTATCTCTCGACTTCCCCCAGTCAGTTCGCGGAGATCGTGGAGCATCTTTCGAAGGCACAACTCCTCAGCCGCGACGGCGAGAACAGCACCGGCTGGCAACGCGTGGTGGTGGAGAAGCCGTTCGGCCACGATCTCTCGTCCGCGCAAAAGCTGAACAACGAGCTGACCCGCTTCGCGCACGAAAAGCAGATCTTTCGCATCGACCACTACCTAGGCAAGGAGACAGTGCAGAACATCCTGATGTTCCGCTTCTCGAACTCAATCTTCGAGCAGCTCTGGACGCGGCAATCGGTGGATCACGTCCAAATCACGGTCAGCGAAAAGATCGGCGTCGGCGGGCGCGGCGGTTACTACGAGGAGGCGGGCGCATTGCGCGACATGGTGCAGAACCATTTGCTCCAGGTGATGGCGCTCATCGCGATGGAGCCGCCCGTGTCGCTCGAAGCCGAGTCCATCCGCGATGAGAAGGTGAAGTTGCTCAAGTCCATCCGTTTGCTCCACCCCAGCCAAGTGCCGATGGCGGTCGTGCGGGGCCAGTATTCGGAGGGCGAAGTCAACGGGCAGCAGCGCATGGCCTATCGCCAGGAACCGAAGGTGCGTCCTGGATCGAACGTGGAGACCTTTGTCGCGGCAAAACTGCTCGTGGATAACTGGCGTTGGTCGGGCGTGCCCTTCTACCTGCGCACGGGAAAGAATCTCCCACTCAGCGCCAGCGAAGTGCGCGTGCAATTTCGCCCGACTCCCAACGTGCTCTTCGCCGCTCAATGCGGTCCCAAGCTGGATGCCAACGCCATCACACTGCGGCTCCAGCCCAACGAGGGCATCACGCTGCGTTTCAACGGCAAGATTCCCGGCACCAGCCTCCAAATCCGCCCGGTGCGGATGCACTTCAGTTACGACGCGGAGTTTGGCGCTTACACGCCCGAGGCTTATGAACGGCTTTTGCTGGAAGCCATCGAAGGCGACGCGACGCTGTTCATCCGTCGCGATGAGGTTGAGACCGCTTGGAATATCGTGGACCCCATCCGGGAGGCTTGGGGCAATCAGAGTATGACTGATCAGGAGTTTTATCCTGCGGGCACTTGGGGACCGGTCGCGGCAGATCAACTTCTGTCGGTGCAGGGCCATGCTTGGCGGAATCCGCAGCCGATTCAGTAACCGGGGCTATGATTGAGAATTTCTTCATCGAAGAATTGCTCTGGCTTGCAGAGACTTGCGTTGCTTCTGGAAACTCTTTCGCAAAATTTTGAACACACACTGGCGTCACACGCTCTAAGTTATCGAAGTTGTTGACGCTTTCGCTGTTCGTTTAGGGTTGGCAGAAAGGTCTTGCTCGTAGCGGGGTTCGAACAGCGAACAAGTTGGCCTCGCTACCCTTCTGAGCGCCAAGGTGATGGCGTATATGACCTTATCACCAGAGAGCCGGAGAAATCCGGCTCTTTTTCTTTTTGTTCGCCTGCCTTCCATGATCCGCAGCACCCGCCAACCGACTTCGTCGCTTAATCCGCTTGGAACTCCGCTTGTCCCGGACGCTGGCCTTTGGTCGCCGCGATGAAACCCAGGGTCAATGCGCACGGTTCGCCACCGGGCATCGCATAGACCACCAGCTTTTCCAGAATGAGATTGGCCCGCGACTCAGAACACACCTTGACCATCTCCTCCAGATTCTGAAACGGAACGATCTCCTCGCGATAATCCGCCGTGTCCGTGCGGATGAACACGGCCTGACCGATGGCATAAGCGGGCGATTCCATGCGAGTTTGCGACACCCATCCATCGGAGAAATCCCGATTGGAATGAGTGCTGGCGTGAACCTAAGTCCGGCTTCCAACTGCGGCAAGCCCTGCTTTCCATGCCCCGTTCCTTCAACGCGTCGCCGCGAAGAGCAGGCGCCACGCTCCGTCAGATTGCTCCGCGACTGGCATGAGCCAGCGCCCAATCATCCGGTTGAACAAACCGCGTTGCAGCCAGCGCGCACGTAGCAAACGCCCGCTAAAAGCCTTGGTGTAACTCCTTTCAATCTCACCACAGACGTCACGCCAATCGCGACGGTCCTGCGCCCACTCAACCAGCGGGGCGATGGCAAGCTCAGCCGATTCCAAGGCCAGGGACATGCCGTTGCCGGTCACCGGCGGGATCATGGCCCGAGCGTCACCGATGCGGCACTCGTCTGGCGAGGCGACGCCCGCTGCGTACGACAACCCTCCCACGGCGCAGAATGAAGACTCCTCCCATTCGGCGGCCTGCAAACGTTTCCTCAACGATCCCTCTGCCGCGTTGGCCAGGCGCTCCGGCAGAATCCCGGTTTCCACCGCGTCGCCGGTGCGCCTTCGATACAGCCCGCAGGCGTTCACCACGCCATCGGGCAACTGGCACAGGCCGATGTAACCGCCCCGCGTGAAGTGCATTTCCAAATCAGCGCTCAGCTTCAGTCCGCGCCCGTGCGCCTTCATGCCGAACCAATGCCAGCCCTGTTCCTTCGCGCGCGCGCCCCGGCCCGTCGCCAATACCGTCCCTTCCTCCTGCGCCCCGCCCAGCCGTTTTCCGCAAATCAAAGTCCCGCCCAGTTCGCGGAACTTTTCCGCCAGCCGCACATCCATCGTGAAGCGCGACAGGCATAGCGCCGGCTCGGGCAATGGGCGCACTTTGCCGCCGCGCTCCCCGGTGAAGAACGCAGCGCTGGTGGCCAACCGCCCCGACTTGGCCAGTGCATCGAACAGTCCGAGCCGCCTTAAAGTGTCGAGGCCTCGTCCGCTGACGAACTCGCCGCACACCCGATGCCGCGGATAAATCCCCGCCTCCACCAACTCGACAGGCACCGCCCGCTGCCTCAAGGCGATGCCGAGGGTCAATCCGGCGAGGCCACCGCCAACAATTCTCACGGTCTTCATCAAGGGGCTGGGTTGCGCTGAAGGCGCGCTGTGAATCCGTGACTGAACAACCCCGCCCTTCCCTCCCGCGCATCCCAGCCGAATCCCGCTGGCCAAAGCCGGGTCAATTCCTTGCCGGCGAAACCCGCCCGCACGCTCACCACCGCATCATGCCGCGTCACGTCATTGCAACCGATCAATCCCAGCAAGCGGCTGTTGAACAAACTCCAGCCGCCGCGCCGCGGTTCGCACGCAATAAAGAACTGCGTTCGCTCCGCAGCCAGCGCGAGCAACTGACCCAGCTCCCGCTCCTCGAAGTGATGCAGGAAAAGATTCGCGATGATGACGGTGGCAGGCGGTGCGCTCTCCAGCCATTCAAACACATCAGAGCGCGGGAACTTCACTCGGTTACTGATCGTTGCCAATGCGCGTCGCGTTTCCTCGCTCACGATCAGATGGCGATCCACCAAAGTGACTTCCTCCGCACAGAACGCCGGATCCAGGTGTCTAAGCAACGCCAGGCAAAAAGTCCCGTCTCCCGCGCCGAGTTCGACCACGGAGTCGACCTGCGCGGGAATGCCCAGACGCCTCCACGCACGCGCCATCAATCGCGCATGCTGCATCAGGACATTGAGCCGGCGCAAATCAGCGCGGGAATGAACCGCCCGCGCATCCTCCGCCGGCAAGGAGTCGAGCAACTCGGCTTCCACCACGCGGTTCATTCGACCTCCAGCAAAGCGCCGTGACAACTGAACCCCGCGCCGAATGACGACATCCACCACCATCCTCCCGGCGCTGCGCCGCGCATTGCCCGCTCCAGTGCCATCAGCACGAACGGACTGCTCACGTTGCCTGCGTCGCGCAACACCTCCGTGCTCCAGCGCGTGTCAGCCTCCTGTAAATCGAACTCCTGCCGCAGCGCCAGCAACACATCGCGTCCGCCCGCGTGGAAAATCCATTGCGCGATCTCCTTGTGCTTCACGTCCGACTGTTCCGCGACGGCGCGAAAAACCTTCGACGCGCCCGCCGCCGCCAGCGCCGGCACGGTGGGCCGGAGGATGTTTCGCAGCAAGCCGCCGCGATGTTCGAAGCGCAATTGATCCCGCTGTGCAGGGTCGAGATGCGAAGCCGCCCCCTTCCACTCCACGCGACGGGCCTGAGTTGCAGGCTCGGCGGACAACACCGCCGCCGCCGCCCCGTCGCCGAAGAGACAGGCGCTGACCAGCACGCCGGGATCTTCATCGATGAACGCCGCCGCGCTGCATACTTCCACGCAGATCGAGAGCACGTTTGTCGCGCGGCCCGAGGCCACGAGCGCTTCGCCCGTGCGCAGATTCGGCAGAGCCGCGCCGCAGCCTTGCCCCACCAGATCCAGCGGCAACACATCGGGGCGCAGGCCCAGCCTCTCACTCACGTAGCTGGACAGTCCGGGACACAAATACCCGGTGCACGTGCTGATGATCACCGCATCGATCTCCTCGCGTGAGATTCCAGCCCGCTCGAGGGCCTGTGTCGCGGCTTCGGCGGCGAGCGCGGGCGCGTGTTCGGTGAAGCGCGCTTGCAGCACATCAGGATTCAGGTCGAACGATTCGCGCATCGCGCCGAGCGCGAAGTGACGGCTGTGAATACCGTTGTCGCCGAGAAGAATTTTGCGAAGCAACGCCTGCGCACGCGTCGGCAGCGCGCGCACTCGGTCCCATTCCTGAAGCGCTGTCCACGTTTCCGCTTGCGTGTAACACCTCGCCGGCAGCGCCGTTCCCAGCCCATTGATAAACATGACGAAACCTAGCTTGTCGAAGGGCGACTGCAAGGCTCGCCTGCCTGAATCCGCGCTAAAGCCGGGTGCCCATGAACACTGCCACTGCCGAGCCCTCCGCGATGAACGCCGACGCAGGCGCCGCTCTCAGCGCCGCGGCGAAGTCCCCTCCGTAGAGCGAGGTCGCATCACCTTCAAACTTCGCTTCCGCAGCGGTCCAGACGCGCCAGCGCGGATGCTCCACCTGATATTCCACGCAGCCGCCGCCGCGTTGTCGCACGTAGCCCCAGTAATGCTCGGTGATAAATTCATCAAGCGAGCCTGGCGCGGGCAGGCGCGCTGGATTCCCCGCCTTCCCTCGCAGCGAGAAGGAGGTTTGACCCTGCTGCCAGTTTAACTTCACCGACGCTGGTGCGCCGTCCGGCTGCAGCTCGATCTGATGCTGCATCGGCAGGGCGACGTACGCTTCGTTGTAGGCGGCGCGCGCGATGGCGGCAATCATCCACTTGGGCACAATCTCCTTGATGAAGACCACGCCCCTCCGCCATTCGCCGTCGGCGAAACGCCGGACGTAAAAACGGAGATTCACCTCCTCGAAGTCGCGATGAAACGGCACGGGCACACCCAGCACGCGCGTGTTAAGAAACAGGAATCCCACCAGGCTCACGTAGGCGCGGCCCTGGAAAGTGTCGAGCGATGTCCCGGCCGGCACCAGCGGTTCCAGCAACGCGCGCTCGACCGGATAGTTGAGCATCAGCAGATGCCGCCATTCGGCGGTGAGGAAACGACGGCGCGGGCGCGGCGTGATGGATTCAATCGGCGTCATGAGTTGTAGCGGCCGTGCGCGCCCAGTCGGCGAGGAGCATGGCGTCCTCCACCACGTCGGCCGGCACTTCGAGATAGCTCTTCATTGCCTGTCGGGGCTTGGGTTGAAACGCCTTCATGCCGCGGCTTTCGTAAGCATGGCTCGTCGTGTCATTCACGCGGAAGTATAGCCGGCCCTTGAATACGATGCCAAAAAACTGTTTCCCAAGGTAAAGCCCGCAGCCGCCAAACATCTTCCGACCTTCCAGCGCGGGGAGTGCCGTCAATTGATCGAACACGTAATCCTTGAAGGACTCATCCTTCATGCGCCCGGTTTTGGATGCGGCGTGATCCCTTCCTCCGCCAGCTTCCGGTAGAGCGTTGCCAGGCTGATGCCGAGCAGGCTCGCCGCCTTCTCCTTGTCGCCGCCGGTGAAGGCCAGCATCCGGTTCAGGTAATTCAACTCCTGCTCCCGAATGAAATCCTTCAGCGGCTCCAGCGGCGTATTGAGTGAGGTGCCGCTCACGTTCGCGCCTGCCACCGCGGACGCCGCGTGCGCCGGCAGCATGAACACCGTGTCATGCGGCAGCTTCGGCTTGCGCGCGGCACCCACCCCCACCCCTGCGGAGGCTGGCGCCGCTGCGGGCGCGGGCGCACCCGGCTGTGGCATCGGCTCGGGCATTGGTTCCAAATGAACCTCCTCCGCGCCCTGCTGAATGTTCGGTGGCAAATCCGTGACGCGAATCAAATTCCCGTCGCACAACGCGCTCGCCCGCTCGATCACATTCTCCAGCTCACGCACATTGCCCGGCCATTCGTAGCCGCCCAGCGCCACCATCGCCTGCCGCGTGATCTGGATCGGCTGCCCGTCCCGCGGACTCAACTTTCTCTTGAGAAAACTCGCCACCAACAATGGCACATCATCCTTGCGCTCGCGCAAGCTCGGCAGCGGAATCGGGATCACATTCAGCCGGTAATACAAATCCTCGCGGAACGTCCCCTCCTTGATCCTCTTCTCCAGCGGCTCATTCGTGGCCGCCAGCACCCGCACATTCACATACACCGGCGTGTTGTCACCCACCCGCCGCACCTCGCGATCCTGGAGCACCCGCAGCAGACGACTCTGCAACGGCGCCGGCATCGACCCGATTTCATCGAGAAAGATCGTCCCGCCATCCGCCTCCTGGAACAGTCCCTTCTTATCCGTCAGCGCGCCGGTGAACGATCCCCTGCGATGGCCGAACAACTCCGACTCCAGAAGATTCTCCGGCAACGCCGCGCAATTGATCGGCACGAACGGCGCGAACTGCCGCCGGCTGTTGAAATGCAGCGCCCGCGCCACCAGCTCCTTGCCCGTGCCGCTCTCCCCGAGGATGAGCACCGTGCTGTCCGTATCCGCCACCCGCTCGATCATGCGGAAGACCTTCTGCATCGCCGGCGACGTCCCGATGATCTGGCTGAACTGATACCGCTCTCGCAGTTGCTTCTTGAGATAATGATTCTCCGCCACCGCCCTCGTGTACGAGAGAGCGCGCTGCGCGCACTGCTTGAATTCGCCCAGCTTGAACGGCTTCTCCAGATAATCGTAAGCCCCCTGCTTCATCGCCTCCACCGCGCTGCCCACCGTGGCAAAGCCCGTGATCACGATCACCTCCGCCGGCGGACTCAGCGCGCGCGCCTTCTTGACGATGTCCAGTCCCTCGGTCTTGGTCTTTTCCAGATTCAGATCGGTGATGACCAGCTCAGGCAAATGCTCATCCAGGCCGGCCAGCGCGGCGGCGCCCGTGGTGTAGGGGAAGACCTCGTGCCCCTCCGCGCGCAACAATTCACTCACCATCTGCACCATGGTGAGTTCGTCATCGACGACGAGGATCTTGGCCACGGCGCGAGATTAAACGGGAGGACGATTCTGGGAGCAAGCCGGACTTTGCCGGGGACGAAGCCAGAATGCGATTCGGTGAAATGTTGGCTGCCCTATTTCGTCGAGGTGCCCGCCAGATTCCGGGCCATCCTCCGGCATAGCCACAGCGGCACCGCGCCGAGCACGGCGAAGGAGCAATCAATCACTCGCCACCACAGCGGGATGCCGCGCACGCCGCCCATGATCAGCGCATAGGGAATCACTAGCGCGCAGGCGAGCAATCCGAAGTCGTAGAGCCAGCGGTTGCGCACCGGCTCGCGCCACGCCCACACAAACACGAGCGCGATCATGAAATGCCCGAAGGCCAGCCAGTCTCCGCCGTAAGCGATGAAGGGATGCTTTTCGTTCGTCTCGTGCAAGGCGTTCTCCACTCGCACCAGCCAGACGGCCCACTCCGGCGTCGCGGTGGAGGCGGGCGCCTCGACCAGTTGGCGCGCGCCGGTGATGTTCGTCAGCCAGCGCAGTTCCGTTTCCAATGGAATGGCGGTGACGCCACTGAGCACCAGGCCAGTGATGAACAACACGATGAGGAAGCGAAGCCGCCAGATGATCCGGGTGTGGTCCGGGGCGATGGCATTCATGGCTGCGGCATGTTCTCCCGATGCATCGGAGCTTCCCGCAGGTGCGTGAGCGCGTAGAGGCTGACGTAGGAACCAAAGATCAGGATGGCAAACAGCGCCGGCACGACGGCCTGCTTCGGGTTCACCGGCAGATGGACCAGCCATTGGCCGACGTCGGCGAGGACATCCACTGGATTGAGCAGCATGTCCCAACTGTTCCAGCGCCAGAAGCGCCCGACGTAGATGCCGAATCCGCTCAACGCCGTCACCCCGGCCGCGAAGAGCCAGCCCGCCGGCCAGCCGCAGCGACGCGCCACGGCGGTTTGCATCAGGAAGAGCGAGCAGAACCCCACCACCAGGCCGGTCAGGGCGAAGAGGAGGATCAGCACGAGGTCCACCCAGAAGAGTGATCCCGAGCGCAGCAGATGCACGCAGTCGGTGAGGATGTAGGGCGCGTTCGGGAAGAAGCACAGCCAGGCCACGCCGGTCACCACGCCTCGAACGCGACGGGAGGGAGTCGCGAAGAAGGCGCGTGCGGCCACCAGCGCCAGCAGCAGGGGAATCCACGCGAGGAAGAGATTCCACGCCAGGTAAAGCTGGTGCCAGTGGCCGAGGTAAAGGATGCGCGCGAGGAGCAACGCCACGGCACCGGAGGAGACGAGTGCGAGCAGGGCGATCGGGCGCAGCAGAGAGAGGTTCATGATTCAGGGAGACGTGAAGGGCGTTGAGGAATGTCCTGGAAGTTTGAGCAAGTGGTCAGGCGCGGTGAAAGCTCGGGCGATTCAACACGGGCGTCGGCGCGCAACTGAAGATGGCGGCCGCCACTTCATCGAAGATCAATCCGCAATCCCACCAGAACCGCGCGGGTGAAAGGCCCACGGCCTGCAGCGCCGAGCGATGGTCGAGCATCACCACGAGGCACGCCAGGCGGTAGAATCCCCGCCACACGATCCGCAGGAGCGCCCGTGCCGGCAGTGAGAGCGGAGCCAGGGCGTCCTGTAGATAGTCGATGTGGAAGGCGAGATGCCCTTCTTCGTCGTGGCCGATTTGCTGGAACACCGCTCGCAACACGGGGTCGGCGGTGCCGTCGCGCAGGGCGCGGAAGTAGCGTTTGGCGATCATCTCGGGCAGCAGCAGCACGAGCAGTTCGTGCTGGAGCCGGAACAGGCGGCGCAACAGAACGAAACAACCGTCGCTCCAGTGGCGCTTTAACAACGGTGCTTGAAGCAAGCCGAGGATGCGCGCCATGAGCCGTGCGTGTTCCTGTTCCTCCTTGATGAAGAGATCGATGGCGTTTTCGTAGCAGGCATCGCCCGTGGCGGCGGCCTGTTTGCGAAGGTGCCGACCTTCGCCGCTTTCGCCAACTTGAAAGCGCTGAAGCGATTGAATGAGCGGCTGGCGCAAAGCCGCTTCGACTTGTATGCCCTGCTCCCAGGGGACCGGCAGGCGGTGGACGCGGTTGTGCTCGAAGTATTGGGCCCAGTGTTTCATGCGGTTTTGGTTGAGGTTGGTGTAGTGCGATCAACGAGAGCCGACTTGTTCCAGAGCGGTGTGCGCCGCCAGCTTCTCCTGAAACTCGGCGAATTCCTTGAGCCATTGCTCGACGGCATCGATGGTTTCATCGGGCGTGGAGGTGCCGGCGGTGATGCCGACCGATCGCACGTGGGCGAACCAGTCGGGGCGGAGGTCATCGACACGCTCGACGTGGAAGACTTCGCGGCCATGGCGGGCGCAGGTGGCAATGAGTTCGCGGGTGTTGTTGCTGTGCGCGCCACCGATGACCACGACGACGTCGCATTGCTGCGCCAGCTCGATGGCGGCGAGTTGGCGTTGCTTGGTCGGCTGGCAGACGGTGTCCACGAAGCGAACCTCGGAATGGGGGAACCGCTTTTGCAACAGCGCCAACAGTTGATGCACGCGGTCGATGGGCTGGGTGGTTTGTGAGGCGACGCCGAAGCGGGGGCGCTCCTTCAGCGAGGCAATGTCCTCCTCGGTCAGCACGACATCCACCTCGGCGAGATCCTCGGTCAGGCCGCGGACTTCGACGTGGTCGCGTTTCCCGATGATGATTGGATGGAAGCCGTCGGCGACCAGCCGGGCGACGGCGCGATGGGCGAAATGCACGAGGGGACAGGTGCCTTCGACAATGGTGCGCCCACTTTGCCGCGCCAAGTTGAGGGTCTTCTGCGAGGTGCCGTGGGCGGTGATCATCAGGATGGGCGTGGTGACAGCGGCGACCTGGTGCACGGTTCTCACTCCTTGGGAACGAAGATGACTGAGGATGGTCGGGTTATGCACCAAGTCGCCGAAAATCGAGACTGGCTGGGGCTGACTCAAGGCCAGCTTGATGGCGTCGCGGACACCGAAACACATGCCGAGATGCTGGGCGCGAAGGATTTTCATGGGCGGATGGGTTGGTTTTACGAGTTACTTTGCAATACAAAGTAACAGACCAAGCCGGCGGCAGGATGTTCAAACGGACTTGAGAATTATTTCGGGCGGGTCTGCTGGATGATTTGTTCCAGCAGATCGATGTAGGTGGTGAACGCCTTCCGCCCGTCGGCAGTGAGGGAGTAGCTGGTGAGTTGGCGGCCGCTTTGGAAGGACTTGGTCACGTCCACGTAGCCGGCTTCGTGGAGGGTGCGGAGGTGGGCGGTCACATTGCCGTCCGTCATGCTGAGGGTGTCGCGCATCTCGGTGAAGGCAAGCTGCGGCGAGGCCGCCAGCAAGGACATGATGGCGAGGCGTCCCTTCTCGTGAATGACGCGGTCGAGCTGTAGAAATGGTGCCGGATTCACGCTGGGGGCGATCCTTTCCCGGTGAAACGCAGGTAAAGTCCGTAGGCCAGATGCACCCCGCCAAAGACGGCGCCCATGACGAGATGGCCCTGTCGCAAGGAGAGCGGGCTTTCAGCGAAACAGCGTGCGAACATCAGGGCGCACCCGCAGAGAACGAAGATCCAGCCGACGAGTTTGATGCCGCGCGTCATGAAGAATCCCGCGGAGTGTAGCGCACAGCCATGGAGGACCATCCACAGCGCGGGCAGCGCCCACGACTGGATGAAGTCCCAGCCCGGACACGCCACGCTCAACAGGCCAAGCACCAACCCGACGAACAGCGGCGGCGCGAGCGCGGAGGTCACCCTCTTGGTGGGCGACGACCAGAATGGCTCGGCGTCCTTGAGCGCCTGTTGCCTTGCGATCAAGTAGGCGCCGGTGATGCACACCGTGCTGACCGCGAGCCAGTAGCCGACGAAGGCGCGTGGCGTTTCGATCACCAGCATCCACCCGCCGGTGGCAGCGGCCAGTCCCAGCACGCCGGTGAGCAGGCTGATGGGTGCGAGGGCGCGCCGATAGAGCGTGGAGCGTTCCATCAGCGTGCGGATGACTTGGAGGTGTTCGGCGGCCCGGTTGGTTTCCATGCAGGCTACTTTGCGGTTCAAAGTCGGGGAAGGAAAGGGGAAGTTCCCGACAAGTTTGGACAAGGCCCCCTGAAGCAGGATCCCGATTTTCCGCAACCTTGTGGCACGGGCGGTTTTTGTTACCGTGCGCCCGGCATGACCACTGTTCCTGATCCCGATGCCGCCCTGATGCTGCTCGTCAAACAGGGCGACACGCGTGCTTTTGAGGAATTGGTGCTGAAGTATCAGCAACCGGTCATGAACCTCGTCTATCGCACGCTGCCTGATGCGACCGAGGCGGAGGACTTGGCGCAACACGTCTTCCTGCAGGTCTTCAAATCAGCCCATCGCTATGAGGTTTCGGCGAAGTTCTCGACCTGGCTGTTCACCATCGCGCGGAATCTTTGCCTGAACGAAATCCGCCGCCGGTCGCGGCATCCGGCGGCGTCGCTGGACGAAACCTTCCCCGACGACGATAGCCAGCCCATCCGCCAGCCCGAGGATGTGAAGACTTTTTCACCTCCAGACGTGCTGATGCAGGGTGAGCTGGAGCAAAAGATCGAGGAAGCCCTGGCCACGCTGCCGGAGAAGCAGCGCACGGCCATTCTCATGTGCAAGGGCGAGGATTTTTCCTACGACGACATCGCGGAAGTGCTGGGCTGCTCGGTTTCGGCGACCAAGTCGCTGATTCATCGCGGGCGGGAGACTTTGAAGCAGCTTTTGAAGCCCTATCTGCGCAGCGGAGAGTGGAAGGAGAAATGAAACTTTGTCTGAACCACGGTTTTTAACCCAACGAACAACATGAACGACTCCGAGTATCAGATGTTGCTGGTGGAAAGCTGGAGGCGCGGCCTGACCCCCGGGGAAAAGGCGCGCCTCCAGACCTTCCTGGCGGAGCAACCCGAGCGTGCGGCGGATTGGGAGCGCGAAACGGCGCTCAAGGAAGCGCTGAATCGGTTGCCCGATGCGCCGGTGGCTTCAAACTTCGCCGCGCTGGTGATGCGGGCGGTGGAACGCGAAAACAAACGCACGGAACCGCAGGCGGGCGAGAGCTTCGGCTGGCTCGCCCGCTGGCTGCGACGTCCGGCCTCCGGTTTGGCCTGGGCGGCGGCGCTGGCCTTGCTGGCGTGGAGTGGCTATGAACAATTTTACGGTCGGCCTCATCGCGAACGGGCCATGGAATTGTCCCTCATCATGAAGACCGTGGCGCCGGAAGCGGGCGTGTTCCAGGACTTCGATGCCATCCAGCGTCTTCCCGCCGCGGATGACGAGGAGCTTTACGCGGTCTTGAACGTCAGCCATTAACCCGAAGTCTCATGCGCCTGCCGGGTCTTCACGCAATCTGCTTCCTGGCCTTGATGGCCGTCGTTTCGCCATTGGTGGCGGCGACCAAAGAGGCCAAGCCATCTCTTGCCGCCAACCCAGGAGCGGCATCTGCAGTACCCCCGCTGCCTCCTCCGCCGAAGTCTCCCATCCAATTCTTCCGCGAATTGCTCGGAGCTTCGGCGGCGGATCGGGACAAGCTGTTGGAGGACAAATCGCCGGAGCATCGCCAGGTGATCCAGAAGAGCCTGCGCGTTTACGATGTGCTCGCCGCCGATGAGCGGGAAGTCCGGCTCCGCACGATGGAGTTGCGCTACTACTTTAATTTTGTCCTGCGCGGTCCGGCGACCAACCGTGCGGAGCGCGTCAAGACCTTGCCGGATCTTTACCGGCACCCCGTCGCGGATCGCCTGGCTTACTGGGACAAACTGCCTCTGGAGGCGCAGAAGCAATTACTGGAATACGAGCTGGTTCTGCGCATCAGCGGCACCCGCACCAACGTCGCGATCACCGGCCTGAGCTCAAACATGTATCAGTGGCAGTCGCTGCCCGAATCGCGCCGTCGACAAATCGAGGTAAGTTTCGCCCGCATTTTTGAAATGACCGAGGCCGAGCGCGCCGCCGCGATGGACGCCGCCGCCCGGCAGTTCACGCCCGCCGAGCGCGAGCAGATGGAAGTGGCGATGGCGAGATTCCGCGCCCTCCCCAAGAATCAGCGCGACCAGGCGCTTGCTGGTTTTCAACGTTTCACCCAGTTGTCCGTCGAGGAGAAACGCCAGTTTTTCCGCAGCGCGGAACTTTGGGAGAAGATGAGTCCCTCGGAGCGCCAGAAATGGCGCGAGCTGGTGGCCAAGCTGCCGCCCATGCCGCCAGTCCCGACCGGATTCGGCGAGCCGCCGATGCCGCCCTTGCCGCCCTTGCCGCGTCTAATCAAGCCGACGGTGGTGGCGACGAACAGCTATTGAGAAGCACCAGGCCCGAATGGCCACTCCATTCGGTGATTCATCAGTTGCGCCCTCCCTGCCTGCTCCTTACGCTGCGCCGCACGTGCATCGAGTCGCTTTTCACATCGGATCGCTTCCCGTCCATTGGTTTGGCGTGTTTGTCGCCGCCGGCTTTCTCGCCGGGTTCTGGACGGCCGCGCGCCGTGCCCGGCGCGAGGGCATCACCGTGGAAAAAATCTATGACGCCGGCCTGTGGCTGATCATCGGGGCCATCGTCGGCGCACGCTCGCTTTACGTCGCGTCGTACTGGAACGAGCAATTCGCCAACGCGCCGTGGAGCGAGATGTTCATGATCCAGAAAGGCGGGCTGGTCTTCTACGGCGGTCTCATCGGCGCGACGTTGTCCTGCCTGATCTTTCTCTGGAAAAACAAACTGCCCGTCTGGAAGTTCGCGGACGCCCTCGCGCCGAGCATCGCGTTGGGCAGCTTCTTCGGCCGCTTCGGCTGTCTGTTGAACGGCTGCTGCTTCGGGCGTCCCTCGGATGCGCCCTGGGCCATTCACTTTCCGCACGACCACGAAACGGCCGGTGACCCTGTCCATCCCGTGCAGATTTACGATTCGCTCTTGAACATCGCCTTCTTCGCCGGGCTGGTCTGGCTGCATCGGCGCAAGAAATTCGATGGCCAAATCTTCGCCCTCTACCTCATGGGCTACGCCGTCCTGCGCTCGGTGGTGGAATCGTTTCGCGGCGACTACGTGGTGCGCTATCTCGGTGGCATCGCGACCCCGGCGCAATTGGTCAGCATCGGCATCTTCGTCGCCGGCGCGTTGCTCTACGCGAGGCTGCCCCGTCCGGCGGCAGTGGTGAAGGCGGGCTGAACCTCTGCTTGCTCATGCCCGGGACGAGTGACCAAGCATCAGCGCCCGCGCCGTGGTATCTCGCCGGGCCCACCGCCGTCGGCAAATCCGAGGTCGCGCTGCTGCTCGCGGAACAGCACGGAGGCGAAATCATCTCGGTGGACTCCATGCAGGTCTAT
>Ga0163144_10009707_pt1 | contig 20643 bp, 16 predicted proteins | sample OliLak19BULKMAT1_FD_123175 | JGI IMG/M metagenome (GOLD analysis project Ga0163144, IMG submission 123175) | Freshwater microbial mat bacterial communities from Lake Vanda, McMurdo Dry Valleys, Antarctica - Oligotrophic Lake LV.19.BULKMAT1 | ecosystem: Environmental > Aquatic > Freshwater >... | reverse complement strand
CGTCCGCTTCTGATCAGGCGCCGGTCCAGGCCAGCACGTGCTGGGCGGACTCGCGCGGCGAGCTGCCGAGCACGTTGTGGTCGGCGTACCGGAGGATGATCTCGCCGCGATAGCCGGGGCACTCGCGCTTGAGCCAGCGCGTGACGATCGGCCACGGGACGAGCGGATCGATCCTGCCGCCGAGGTAGTGCACGGGCACGCGCGTCGCGCGCGCGATCTCGCGCGGGTCGCCGGCCGCGATCAGGGATAGGCGGAAGGTCGTCGCCTTCCAGTCCTTCCCGCTGCGGCTCCGCGCGAAGGCCAGCATCTCCTCGGCTTCCTCGGGCCCGCGGCTCGCGAGCGTCTTCGACAGCGAGGTATAGAGCGTATAGCCCGGGATGATGAGCCGTACCGGCAGGAGCGTGAGCACCGCGCGGAACAGGCGCGCGCCCCATGGCCACGGGTGCTTCACGAAGCCGCCGGCGAGCACGACGCCCTCGGCGCGGAAGCCTCGCGCGAGCAGCGCCCAGCCGACCTGCGAGCCGAACGACTGCCCGAGGATCCAGCCGGACTCGACCCGGTTCGCGGCGAGGGACGCATGGACGAGCTCCGCGAGCCGCTCGACGGAGAGGTCCTCCTTCGAGTACGCGAACTCGACGAAGCGCACGCGCGCGCCCAGCGCGCGGCGGAACGCGCCGATCAGGCCCCAGTCGCCGTGCAGGCCGGGCAGGTAGATCACGGTCGGCCCGGAGCCCTCGTGAACGCGGATCGAGACGCTCACCCGCGGATCAGGAGCCGGGCTCTTCGTCTTCGAGAGATTTCATGAACGCGTCCTCGCTGGGCTCGCGTCCGAGGAAAGCCTTGAGGGACTCCTCCTCCGAGCGCTCCGAGCCCGTCTCGAGGATGTCGCGGCGGTAGCGCGCGCCGACCTCGGGATTCAGAGGACCTTCCGCCCGGAACGCGGAGTAGATGTCCTCGGCGAAAACGAGGGACCACAGGTAGGAGTAGTAGCCCGCGCCGTAGCCGCCCATGAGGTGCCCGAAGCTCGCGGCGGAGTTGCCGCCGGGCGCCTGCGGCATGCCCGTTATCTCCGCCACGACGCGGTTGAACTCGGCCGACGGGTCGGCGGGCGCGAGCGCGTGCAGGGCCATGTCGGCCGCGGCCATCGCGATCTGCTGAAGGGTCTGCACGCCCTCGTTGAAGCGGCGCGCCGCGAGCATCTTGCGATACAGCGCGTCCGGAAGTTTCGCGCCCGTGTCCCAGCGGCCCGAGATCTCGGCCAGCACCTCCGGCTCCCACGCGAAATTCTCGAGCATCTGCGACGGCGCCTCGACGAAGTCGAGCGCGACGGACGTGCCCGAGAAGGACATGTGGCGCGCCTTCGTGAGCGTCTGATGCATCAGGTGGCCGAACTCGTGGAAGAAGGTCTCGACCTCGGCGTGCGGCAGCAGCGCCGGCTTGCCGGGGATCGCCTTCGGGAAGTTCGCGACCATCGCGGCCGCGGTCCGGTCGTAGCCGCCGGGGACGGCGCGGCCCATCAGCAACGGGAACGCGGCCGCGTGCGTGTACTTGCCGTCGCGCGGGAACAGGTCGAGGTAGAAGTGGCCGACGGGCTTGCCCGACTTCGAGTCCTTGATCTCGAAGAGGCGCACGTCGGGATGCCAGACGGGGCCGTTCTTGATCTCGGTGAACGTGACGCCCAGGATCCGCTGATAGACCTTGAGCACGCCTTCGACGACGCGGTCCACGGGGAAATACTGGCGGACCTCCTCGGCGTCGAACGAGAATTTCTCCTCGCGCAGGATGCGCGAGTAGTAGCCGCGCTCATGGTCGCCGATCTGCGCCGCCGCCGGATCGTCGCGGCGCTTGACCTCGAGCACGGCGGCCATCTCGGCCGCCGCGCGAGCCTTGACCTTCTCGGTCAGCCGCGACAGGAAGGAGGCGACGCGCGCGGGCGTCTTCGCCATGCGGTCCTCGAGGGCCATCGTCGGATAGTCGGGGTAGCCTAGAAGCCGCGCGGCCTCGCGGCGAAGCTCCAATCCCTCCCGCAGGATCGGGAGGTTTCCGGGCATCGCGCGGTTCTCGTACTTATGGTTGAGCGCGAGCCGCAGCTCGGAGCTCTTCGCGTACCGCATGAACGGGACGTAGCTGGGATAGTCGAGCCCGACCTTATAGCCGCCGGACTCCGTGCGCTCGAGGCTCGCCTTGTAGTCGGCGGGGAGGCCCTCGAGGCCGGCGTCGTCCACCTCGAGAAAATCCCTGCCTTCGTTGATGTTGATCTCGAACCGCGAAGACAGATCGTTGAGCTTCGTCTGCACCGTCTTCAGGCGCGCGCGCTTGTCGTCGTCGAGCCCGAGGCCGTTCGCGCGGAAGCCGTCCAGCGTCTTCTTCAGCAGCTTCGCGTCGGGGACGTCGAGCGCCTCGCCCTTCGCGGCGGCGGCTTCGACGCGCTCGTAGAGATCCTTGCGCATGCCGAGCTCGACGAAGCGGCGGTTCATCACCTTCTCGATGGCCTGCGCGGTCATACGTACGCCCTTGTCGGCGGAAACGTGCGCCTGGAACACGACGGGGACCATCGCGCGCGCGTAGTCCGCGACGGCCTTCTCCTGGGCGAGGACCGTGTTCTTGAAGTCCGCCTGGGGCACGGGCGCGGAAACGATCGCCTTCAGCGCGCCGTCGAGCGTCGCCGACGCGTCGCGGTAAGCCTGCCGCATCTCCGGCCGCGAGAGGTCGAAGCGCAGCGCGGGAATCGAAGGAGCGCCGGAGCCGGGAATCCCCGCCGACTGAACGACCTGCGCGGAGACGGGCAGGGCGGGGGAGAATGCCAGCAGCAGCGCTAAAAAGAGGGGGAACTGTCTCATAGCCCCATCCTATTAAGAGATCGCCCCGTTATAGATGAGCCGGAGGGCCTACGCAGCGTCCGCCATAGGGCCCGTATGCTATTCTTTGCTCCCGATGAGCAACGAGCTGTCCGTCCCGCGCAAAGCCTCCTACGCCCTGTTCGCGCTCGCGTTGATCGTGGTCGCGAGGTTTCACCTCGGTCCGTGCGTGCTCTCCGCCCTGGTCTCGTACATGATCATGGACCTGACCGAGCGGCGCCTGCGGACCGCGGGCGTAGGCGTCAGGTTCGCGCGCGTCGCGGCGCTGGTCGTCTTCGCCGTCCTCGCGGTCCTTCTCGGCTGGATCTTCATCAAGTTCGTGAGCGTCGCCGTCCTCCGCCTGCCCGTGCTGATCGACACGGTGCTGCCGCGCCTGACGGCGTTGTCGGCGGGATTCGGCTACGAGATCCCGGTCGACAACGCGCTGGAGCTGCGCGAGCTCGTCGTGAGCTCCGCGAAGGAGAACTTCTCCTCGGTCACGAAGACGAGCGGCCTGCTCACGCGCGGCTTCTTCCAGGCGCTCATCGGGATCTTCGTCGCCGGGATCCGCTTCCTGTCGCCCACCGACGACGAGGGCAGCGCGAACGCGTTCGAGAGCCTGCGCGGCGAGTTCGCCGCGCGCGTGCGCCTGTTCGTGCGCAGCTTCGAGCGCGTGGTCGGGGCCCAGGTGACGATCGCGACGGTCAACACGGTCCTCACCGGGGTGTTCCTTTTCGCGATGGACCTTCCGTTCAAGACCTTCCTGATCCTGACGACGTTCGTCTGCGGGACGGTGCCGATCGTCGGCAACGTGGTCAGCAATATCGCGATCGTGACCGCCGGGCTGACCGTGTCGGTGCAGCTCGCGACGGTCTGCCTGGTCTATCTCGTCGTCATCCACAAGTTCGAGTATTTCCTGAACAGCCGCATCGTCGGCGGCTCGATCGACACGCCGATGTGGATGACCCTGCTCGGCATCGTCGTCGGCGAGGCCATGATGGGCGTGCCCGGCGTCCTGCTCGCGCCCGCGCTGCTGCATTACGTCCGCGAGGAGCTGCGCTCCATCCCCATGGACAGCGCCCGATAAAGCGCGTCAGGGCTTAAGGAAAAGGAGCTCGGCCAGCCGCTCCGCGTTGGGCGCGGGAGCGCGCCGGGACTTCAGCCAGCGGAACACGCGGACCTGCGCGCCGGCGCGCCAATCGGATAGGCCGGCGGCCGCCGCCGCCTCGGCCGCCTCGACGAGCTCCGCGGACGACTCGTCGGCGGACCCGTTCTCGAGCCCGGCGAGCAGGCGCGATATCCCGAGCGCGAACGGCTGCTCGGCGCGCGCGGACGGGGCCGGCAGGCCCGCGGCGCGGGCCCGCGCCACGATCGCCTTGATCTCCTGGAGCGCGCCGAAGCCGTTCTCCGCGAAGCGGCGCGCGGCGTCGCCGAGCGCATGCGCGAGCGACAGCCGCGTCTCCTCGTCGAGCCCGGCGGGCAGCGGCAGGCCCAGGCCGCGGAACTGCTCCGCGAGCGTGAGCGCGTCCTCGAGCTGGTCGCGTCCGGCCTCCTCCCAGCGCGTGAGCCGGCGCTTGAGGACGAGCGTGAGTACCTTCTCGCGCTCGTCGGGCCGCAGGTCGCGCAGCAGGAACAAGCGGCCCGGCGGCAGCGGCGTCTCCGCGCCGCCGGCGGCCGCATGGAGCAGGCTCTCGAACCGGTCGTCGGGCAGGTCGGCGGCGCAGACGAAGGTCTGCACGCGCTGGCCCTTGAGCACGGCCGAGAAGAAGGTGCGCGTCCAGGAGAACCCCGTGCAGCCGTCGAAGAACGCCGCGCGGCCCGCGGCGACCGTGACGCCGCCCTCGACGCGGCGCGTGAAGCGCTCGCTCACGGCGCGGTGATGGTGGACGAACGCGGGGGGCTGATCCTCGAACAGCAGCGAGACGGCGTAATGCGCGGCGACGTGATCGGGCGTCACGATCTGCGGCTTCACCAGGCGCGACCAGACGTCCGTCGCGTCTTCGAGCGCGGCGACGAACCCGGCCTCGTAGTCCGCGCCGAAGGCGCGCGCGAGCTCGAGCGCGCGCGCCGCGTAGAGCAGGACCTGAACGGGCTCGAGGCGGGAGAGGTTGTCGAAGAACCAGCCGCAGCTCGTGAACATCATCAGCGAATGCCGCTGCATCTCGAGCAGGGTCAGCGCCTTGACCTTCGTCGCGGCGTCCTTCACGCCCGGAGCGTGCAGCGCGAGGAAGCGCGCGACGTTGTCGTCGGAGCGGTCGAGCGCGACGGAGACGTAGGCGTCGCGCGCGGCCCACGGATCGGCGAGGAGCCCGCCCGATTCCTTCTCATACAGCGCCCCGAGCTTATCGCGCAGGCCCTCGAGCGCCGCACGGAGCGGCGCGCGCCACTCGAGGCTAGCGCCGTCCACGGCGCCGCAGCCGCAGTCGGAACGCCAGCGCTCGAGGCCGTGCGAACAGCTCCAGGAGGAGCCTCCCTCGCGCAGGCGCACCTCGTGGCGCGGCGGGTTTTTCGCGAGCCACCAGCCGAGGTTGACGGACTCGACGCCCTTTTCCGGCAGCGCGTAGCGGAGGAAGTGCGCGAGGCCCATCTCCGCGAAGGACTCGTGATGGCCGTAAGACTCGCCGTCCGTGGCGAGCAGCGCCATCCCGTCCTCGGCGGTGGGGGGCAGGCGCGAGGCGATGCGCGCGGCGAACGCGCGGCTGTCGCTCATCGAGCGCTCGAACGCGACGGAGCGGGACAAAGGGCCGTCGTAGAAGAACACGGCGAGCTTGCTCGCGCCGGCGCTCCACTGGTACGCGATGCCGGGGCGCAGCGAGTCGGACGCCTGCTTCCAGGCGCCGCCCGACAACGGGCGCACCGCGTCGGCCTGATGCGGCTCGAGGATGACGAACTTCACGCCTTCGGCCGCGGCGGCGGCCAGCGTCGCGTCGTCCGCCGCGCACTCGGGAAGCCAAAGCCCCTCGGAATCCCGGCCGAAGCGAGCCCGGAAATCGGCGAGCCCCCAGCGGATCTCGGTCGCGCGGTCGCGCGGAGAGGCTAAAGGCAGGATCGCATGGTGAAACGCCTGCGCGAGCGCGTTCCCGTGACCGCCCAGGCGCTGGGCGCTCTCCTTGTCGGCCGCGAGCAGGCGAGCGTACGCCTCGGGCTCCGCTTTCTCGAGCCACGCGAGCAGCGTGGGCCCGAAGTTGAAGGAGATGCCGGAGTAGTTGTCGACGAGGTCCGTCAGCCTGCCGCCGCCGTCCACGACGCGCGCCTCGCCGTTCGGGACGTAGCACTCGCGCGCGATGCGCGCGTTCCAGTCGTGATCGCGGCCCGCGGACGTCTGCCGCTCCACCGCGCCGGTCCAGGGGTTCTCCCGGGGCGGCTGATAGAAATGGCCGTGAACGCACGCATAGCGCTTCATGCGCCTATTTTACTTATTCGGACGTTGCGGAAGGAGCCTCGAGAGGTCCTCCTCGCGGAGGGTCTCCCTCGTCATGAGCTCGCCGGCCATCCCGTCGAGATAGGCGCGGTTGTCGGTGAGCATCTTCACCACGCGCTGGGTCTGCTCGTCGATGATGCGCTTGACCTCGGCGTCGATGAGCTCGTTCATCTTCGCGCTCTGCGCGCCGCCGACTGCCGGCCGCTGGCCCTGCATGTCGTAGGAGACGTGGCCTACCGCCTCGGACATGCCGAACTTCATCACCATCATGCGCGCCATGCGGGTGGCCTGCTCGAAGTCGTTCGAGGCGCCGGAGAAGATCTCGCCGGTCGTGAGGTGCTCCGCGACGCGGCCGCCCAGCGTGATCGCGATGCGGTCCTCGAGCCACGACTTCGAGTACATGTGCTTCTCCTCGGCGGCCATCGTCTGCACGAGGCCCAGCGCCTGCAGGCCGTGCGGCACGATCGTGATCTTGCGGATCTGGTCGCCGTTCGGGACGAGCCACGCGACGAGCGCGTGCCCGGACTCGTGGTTCGCGACGACCTTCTTCTCGACGGCGGTCATCACGAGCTTGCGCTCGTGGCCGATCGTCTGGCGCTCGACCGCCTTGCGGAAATCCTGCTCGTTGACGTCCGTGCCCTCGCGGTCGGCGGCGAGCATCGCCGCGTCGTTGATGATCTCCTCGAGGTCGGCGCCCGACAGCCCCGGAGTGAGCTCGGCGACGGTGCGCAGGCTCGTGCCCGGGGCGAACGGCATGTCCTTCGAGTGCACCTTGAGGATCGCCTCGCGGCCTTCGATATCGGGCAGGCCGACGGGGACCTTCAGGCCGAAGCGGCGGCCGCGCACCAACGCGGGGTCGAGCAGCTCGGGCAGGTTCGTCGCCGCGATGACGACCACGTTCTCGTTCTTCGGGCTCGACATCTCCGCGAGGAAGGAGTTCAGCGTGTTCTCGTACTCGGAGTTGCTCTCGCCGTCGCGCTTCTTGCCGATCGCGTCGATCTCATCGACGAAGAGGATGCCCGGCTTCTTGCCGTCGCCGCGCGCCTTCGCGAACGCCTCGCGGACGTTCGACGGGCCCTTGCCGACGTAGGTGTTGACGAACTCGGAGCCGTTCGTCTCGTGCCACGTCGCGCCGGCCTCGCCGGCGACCGCGCGCGCGATCAGGGTCTTGCCCGTGCCGGGGGGCCCGAAGAGCAGCACGCCGCGGAAGCCCTTGGCGCCGAGCTTGCGGTAGCGCTCGGGGTTCTTGATGTAGTTGACGACCTTCACGAGCTCGTGCTTGGCGTCCTCCTGGCCCGCGACGTCGGCGAACGTGAGAACCTTGGGGGGAGGGATGACCTTTCCGGTGACCGGATCGATCTTGCCCACGGGCGGGCCTTGGGGCGCGGACGTCGGGGTCACGGCGGGCTCGACATCCCTCGGACGGATCGTGAGCGGCTCGTTCTTCGTCATGCGGTTGCCGGGCCAGCGTCCGGCCTTGTTGGCGGCGACGATCCGTTCGGCATCGGCCTCTACGGCGGCCTTCTCGATCTCATCGGCTTCCTTCCATTTCTTTAAGTTCGCGGTCGCCCAACGCCGGCGCGCGAGATAGAACTGGACCGTCTTCGAGCCCTGGATCCAGCGCAGGAGCAGCATGGCGCCGACGATCGAGGCGCCGATGTACGCGAAGCCGGCGCCGTTCGACATCGCGCCCGCTTCGTTGAGCCCCGGGACCGCGAGCGTGAGCGCGGCGGCGCCGTACGCCCGGTACCGGCTCAGCATCGCGGGGCGCGCGGGCGCGGGCGCCCCGGCGACGGCGTACGACGCGTCGTTCGCGGCCAGCGAGCCGTCGAAGCTCTTCGCGAGGAAGGCCTCGGGCGCGTCCTTGGAGGCGGCGAGGCCGCTTACATAAGCCTGCACCTGGACTTGAGCCGGAGCTTGAACCGGAAGGGCGGCGACGGCGACGGGCGCGGCCGCGGCGAGGGGCACGGGCGCGAGGGCCGCGACGGCCGGCGCGAGAAGCACGGGAGAGAGGTTAGCCGCGGCGAATGAGAACGACGCGGCCGCGAGCGGCGGCGCGATGCGAACGGTGGGGGCGAGCGAGGGAGAGTTGACGGCGAGGCGCAGCGCCTGGGCGGCGGCGGGGGCCGGAAACAACAGCGAGGCGCAAAACGCGACGGCGGATATTCTCTTGATCATGGTCTTTGATTCTAATCAACGTGGTGCCAGGCTTCAGGACCCGAGGTCCCCAAAAACCGGCGACATGGGGCCCAGGTTGAAATGGGACCATCGGTCCGCCGCACTTGACGGCGGGCAAAAGTTCGAGCACACTCCGCTCATGGAACCGGTCCGCCTCGAGAAGACGATCCAGCTCGCGTCGCCGCCGCTCGACCTGTGGCCGCTCGTCTCGAACACGGACCGCTTGAACCGCGCGCTCGGCATGCCCGAGAACTCGTCCGGAGGTTCCGACCCCGTCGATTACTCGCAGCAGATAAGCGCGCGCCTCTTCGGGCTGCCGCTGCGCTGGAGGGAGGAGCCGTTCGACTACGTGGACGCGCGCGGCTACGAGGTCGTCCGCGAGTTCCATACGGGTCCGTTCACGCGCTTCCAGGGCGGGCTTCGGATGAAGGCCTCGGGAACGGGAACCTCCGCCACCTTATACGGCGCCTTCTGGCCGCGCTGGAAGTGGGGCCGCTGGTTCGTCGGGGCCTTCGCCGCGAAGGCGATGGGCGACATGATCGGCATCTACGGACGCATCGACGAGTCCATCTCGAGGCTCGGCGCTTTTCCGGCTCCGCCTCGCACGCTGACCCCGGTCGACGAGGACCAGTTCGACGCGCGCTCCAAGGCCCTGCTGGCGGAGTGCGTCCATAAGCCGTCGGCCGAGCGGCTGATCGCTCATATTAAGGATTCCCCGGACGACGAGCTCCGGGGGATGAGGCCGTTCGAGCTCGCGGACCGCTGGGGCGTCCCGCGCGCGGCCGCGCTCGGCGCGTTCCTGCACGCGACGAAGACGGGCCTGCTGGACCTCAAATGGGAGGTCCTTTGCCCGAACTGCGCCGCGCCGAAGGAGTCGCTCTCGAAGCTGACCGACCTCAAGACCACGTCCCACTGCGGCTCGTGCGACATCGATTACGGCGTGGATCTCGGAAGCTCCGTCGAGCTGCGCTTCTCGGTGCACCCGAGCGTGCGCGACGCCAAAGCCGCGGTGTTCTGCGCGGGAAGCCCCGCGCACTCGCGCAACGCGAACGCGCAGATCCGGCTCGATGGGATCACGGTCCGGACCGTCGAGCTCGAGCTGGAGCCGCGCTCCTACGCCGTGCGCTCCCTGCAGACGAAGCGCTTCGTGAGGCTTCGGCCCGCGCATGACGGCCCCCAGCTCGTGTCGCTCGACCTGGCGAAGGCGTCCGACGGCGACGAGCTCACGTTCCGGCCCGGGACGGTCCGGCTTGCCTTTCAGCCGACGCTCGAGCCCGCGCTCGTGCGCGTCGAGAAGGAGAGCTGGAAGGACGCCGCGGCGTCCGCGGCGCTCGTCACGACGATGCAGGAGTTCCGAGACCTCTTCTCGTCCGAGGTGCTGGCCCCAGGCGTCGAGATCGGGATCAAGAACCTCGCGCTCCTGTTCACCGACCTCAAAGCCTCGACGGCGATGTATGAGCGCATCGGCGACGCGACCGCGTATGGGATCGTCCGCGACCACTTCGATTGGCTGACCGCGATCGTCGCGGCGCGCGGCGGTGCGGTCGTCAAGACGATCGGAGACGCGGTCATGGCCGTCTTCCCGTCGGGCGCGGCCGCGCTCGACGCCGCGCTCGACATGCAGGAGCGGATCGGCGAGCTCTCGGCGAAGCTCGCTCCCCGGGAGCCCGTCGTGCTCAAGATCGGCGTGCACCAGGGACCTTCGATCGCGATCAACGCGGGGGGACATCTCGACTATTTCGGGACGATGGTCAACGTGTCGGCGCGCGTGCAGAACGAGAGCGTGGGCGGGGACATCGTGGTCACGAAGACGATCGCCGACGATCCCGCGTGCGCATTGGTGCTCGCGCGCCGCGTCTCGAAGGCGGAGCACTTCACGATCGCGCTGAAGGGCCTATCGGGAAAGTTCGACCTGTGGCGGCTGACCGCGAAGTCGTGAGGCCGCGTCGCGTCCGCGCTTACCTATAAAGTAGAATGCGGCCGTGAAGGTCCTTCTCGCGCTCCTGCTGGCCCTGCCCGCCTCCGCCGCGGAACCAAACCTGCATGACCTCATCGACAGGGCGAACAAGGCCCTGCGCGGCGACTCGAGCCACGGCCGCCTCATCATGACGATCGAGACGCCCGAGTGGAAGCGGTCGCTCGAGGTCGAGGGCTGGAACAAGGACCGCACCTACGCATTCATCAAGATCCTCGCTCCCGCGAAGGAAAGGGGCAACACCACCCTGCGCCGCAAGAACGAGATGTGGGTCTGGCTCCCGAAGGTCGAGCGCGTGATCAAGATCCCGCCCACGATGATGCACTCCACCTGGCAGGGCTCGGACTTCACGTACGAGGATATCGTGAAGGCGGACTCGATCGTGAAGGACTACACGCACAAGCTCCTCAAGACCACGAAGGAGGAGGGGCGCACCGTCTACCACATCGAGGCGACCCCGAAGGCCGACGCGCCCGTCGTCTGGGGCCGGGTATTGACCGACGTGGCCCTTTACGACGACGATCAGTCGGTGATCCCGCTCAACGAACGCGACTACTCCGAGCGCGGCGAGCTGATCCGCACGATCACGCTCTCCGACATCAAGCAGATGGGCGGCCGCCGCGTGCCCGCGCGCCTCGAGTGCGTGCCCGCGAGGAAGAAGGGCCAGCGCACCGTCCTGCACTACCAGGAGCTCGAGTTCGACATCCCGCTGAGCGAGGATTACTTCAGCTACCAGCGCCTGCAGAAGGCGAGCCGCTGATGCTGCGCCTCGCCTGGCGTAACGTCTGGCGCAACCGGCGCCGCAGCCTCATCAACGTGGCCGCGATGGGCTTCGGCCTCGCGGCGATCATGTTCGGCCAGAGCCTCATCATCTCGCTGCAGAAGCAGCTCATCGAGAAAGCGACGGGCTCGATCACGGGCCACGTGCGCGTCCAGCGCAGCGACGTCGACGAGTCCAAGTTCCCGGACAAGTTCATCGCGGATCCCGAGCCCGCGGCGAAGATTCTCGACGCGGACCCGCGCGTCGCGGTCTGGGGCAAGCGCATCCAGCTCACGGGCCTCATCTCCTCGCCCACCAACTCGTTCGGCGCGCTGATCTGCGCGGTCGACCCGGACAAGGAGAAGACGCTGACGGACATGTCCACCTATATCAAGGAGGGCACGTATCTCGATCCGAACGGCAAGGGCATCGTGATGGGCCGCAAGATCGCGGGCCGGCTCGACGTGCGCCTGGGCGAGAAGGTCGTGATCATGGGCCAGGCCGCCGACGGCTCGATGGGCGCCGAGGCGTTCCGCGTGGTCGGCCTGCACGAGACGGGCTCGGAGTCCTTCGACGGCCAGATCGTCTGGGTGCCGCTCAAGGCGATGCAGGAGATGCTGGGCCGGCCGGGCCAGGTGAACCAGCTCGCCGCGCGCGTGAAGGACATCGACGAAGCCGACGCCGTGGCCGCCGACATCGACGGGCTTTTGCCCAAGGGCAACGTGCGCGCGATCAGCTGGAAGTCGATCGACCGCGAGATCATCAGCATCCAGGCTTTTCAAGACGGGATCCTGAGCGTCGTGCTCGTGATCGTGTTCCTGATCGTGGCGCTCGGCATCCTCAACACCCAGCTGATGAGCCTCTTCGAGCGCGTGCGCGAGTTCGGCGTACTGATGGCGATCGGCGCCCGCCCGCGCTGGGTCGTGCGGCTGATCCTGGCCGAGTCGCTCGTGCTCGGCTCGGTGGGGACCCTGATCGGGCTCGTGATGGGCTCGATTTTGATCGCGCACTTCGGCCGCTTCGGTCTCCCGCTTCCCGTGGGCAAGGCGTTCGCCTACTTCCTGCCTTTCCCGACGGTGATCTACATGGTCCCCTCGTGGCGCATGCACGCGATCGCCTGCGTCTCGGTCTTCGTCGTGACGCTGCTCGCCTCGCTGCCACCCGCGCTGCGCGCGGGACGCCTGAAGCCGGCGGAGGCGCTGCGCCATGTCTAGCCGGCCTAAGCTCGTCGAGGTCAAAGGCGTCCATAAGATCTACCCGGGCGGCTCCAAGGTCGCGGCGCTCAACGGCCTGGACCTCACGATCGAGCGCGGCGAGTTCTCGGCGCTCGCCGGCCCGTCCGGCTCGGGCAAGTCCACGCTGCTCAACCTGATCGGCACGCTCGACCGCCCCACGAAGGGCACCGTGTCTTACGACGGCCGCGTGGTCTCGTCGCTCGACGCGGAGGAGCTCTCGGACTTCCGCCTCGCCTCTCTCGGGTTCATCTTCCAGGCGTACAACCTGATCCCCGTGCTCACCGCCGTCGAGAACGTCGAGTATCCGCTCGTGCTGCGCGGCGTCGAGGCGGGGGAGCGCCGCCGGCTCGCGCTCGAGGCGCTCGAGTGGGTCGCGCTCACCGAGTACGCGGAGCGGCGCCCCGACCTGCTCTCGGGCGGCCAGCAGCAGCGCGTCGCGGTCGCGCGCGCGATCGTCACGCGGCCGTCGCTCGTGCTCGCCGACGAGCCCACCGCGAACCTCGACTCGAAGACGGGCGCGCAATTGCTCGACCTCATGCAAGGCTTGAACAAGGACCACGGGATCACGTTCCTGTTCTCGAGCCACGACGGCGCCGTGCTCGAACGCGCGCGCCGCGTGGTGCGCCTCCAGGATGGCGCGCTCCTAGCCGATGAAGCTCGCGCTCGCTAGCCTTCTCCTGCTCGCGGCGCCCGCTTCCGCGGACGTGAAGGCCGGCGGCTACCTTAAGGACTTCTGGCAGTACTCGCACTCGGCCTTCGACGGCCGCCCCTACTACCTTAACGTCGCGCGCGCGAGGCTCACGCTCGACGCGGAGAAGTCCACCTTCAAGGCGCACGTCTCCTTCGATCAGCAGGTCGCAAACGGCTCTTTCTTCCGCACTGCGGAGTTCCGCGCGTTCGGCTACGCGCCGCCGAAGCCCTGGCTCGACATGGAGCGCACGATCTCGACGGGCACGACGAACGGCTACGGCATCGGCGCTTACCGCGCGTGGGTCGGGGTCGAGGGCGAGCGCGGCGTGCTCCGCGCCGGACGGCAGCGCATCGCCTGGGGCACCGGCAAGCTCTGGAACCCGACGGACGTCCTGAACCCGTACGACCCGACGACCGTCGAGCGCGACGAGCGCCGCGGCGTCGACGCGCTCTACGCGCGCGCGGGCGTGGGCGCGCTGGGACAGGCGGAGCTCGCCTGGGCGCCGGGCGATTACTGGGTGGACCACGCGCTGCTCGCGCGCGCGCGCGCGAACTGGGAGGAGTGGGACGGCGCGCTGATGGGAGGCAAGATCGCCGGCTCGACCGCGTCGTTCGTCGTCGGCGGCGACTTCGCGGGCTCGCTGTTCGAGGGGACCGTGCACGGGGAGGTCGCCTGGTTCAACCCGGAGACCCGGACGCCGTATTTGAAAGCGGGAGCGGGCTACGACTACAACTTCAGCGACGGGGCTTCGCTCGTCGTCGAGGTCTACCACGCGGGCAACGGCCGGACGGACCCGCTGCGCTACGACTTCGCCTCGCTGCGCGCGGGCCGCGAGCCCGGCGTGGCCCGGAACTACGCGGGCGCGACCGTCTCGAAGGACCTGCACACTCTGCTCAAGCTCGACTGCGCGACCGTGATCAACGCGGACGACAATTCGACGCTCGCCTACCCGATCGTCTCCTGGAACGCGGTGCCCGACCTCTGGCTCTCGGTCGCGTGGCGGCGCTTCGGGGGGGATAAGAACTCCGAGTTCGGGCGCCAGCCGAACCAGACGGTGCTCACCGCGCAGTACTGGTTTTGAGGCCCGCGACACATCCGGGCCGTCCGAAGCGTCTAATGAGGGACCCCTCGTGAGAATCCTCCTGCTTCTGGCCGTCCTGTCCGCCGCCGCCTCCGCCAAGGAGGCTGGGCATGTTAAAGCTTCGCTCCTCGTTTCGGGCGGCGAGGCCGCGCTGCGGCTCCAGCATGATCCGCACTGGCACACCTACTGGCTCAACCCGGGAGATTCGGGCCTCGCGACGAAGATCACGCCGGGCGCGCTCGAATTCCCGGCGCCGGAGCGCATCGTCGCGGGCCCGCTCACGAGCTTCGGCTACTCCGGCGACGTGCTCATCCCCGCGACGCTTCCGCCGGGCGTCACGAAGGTCTCCGCGCGCTGGCTCGAGTGCGCGGACATCTGCATCCCCGGCAAGGCCGAGCTCAACGCGCAAAAGGCCGCGCCCGCGCTGCTCGAGGCCGCGCGCGCGCGGCTTCCGAAGCCCGACACGGCGGCCGCTCTGGGCGCGTCGCGCCGCGGCGACCTCGTGGTGCTCGAGGTCGCGGACCGGCACCCGCTCGCGGAGTTCTTCCCGGCCGAGCCCGGCGCGTTCGAGGGAGGGCGCGGGCCCGTCGCCGTCGCGCCCACCCGCACGGAGCTGACCCTCCAGCGGGCCCCCGGCGCGCCCGACCTGAAGACGCTCTCCGGCGTCCTTCTCCGCCCCGGCCTGCCGCCCGTCTGGATCCGGGTCCCGGTCTCGTCGGGCGGAGCCGCCGCGCGCAGCCTGCTGCTCGCGTTCCTGGGCGGCCTGCTGCTGAACCTGATGCCGTGCGTCTTCCCCGTGCTCGCGCTCAAGGTCGCGGGCCTGCTCGAGCGGCCGGGCCGCGGCCATGCGCTCGCCTACACGGCGGGCGTGGTCGCGAGCTTCCTCGCCCTCGCCGGCGGCCTGCTCGCCGCGCGCGCGGCGGGCGCGTCGCTCGGCTGGGGCTTCCAGCTGCAGTCGCCGTGGGTCGTGGGCGGGATGGCATGCCTCTTTGCCGTATTGGGCCTTAATCTCCTCGGCTTCTTCGAGGTCGGCACGAGGCTTATGTCGCTCGGCTCCGGGACGAACCGCGGCGCGTTCTCGTCGGGCGTGTTCGCGGTCGTGGTCGCCGCGCCGTGCACGGCTCCGTTCATGGGCGCCGCGGTGGGTTGGGCGTTGACGCAAAGCGCTTGGGAAGCGCTGCTGGTGTTCGCCATGCTGGGCTTAGGCACGGCGGCGCCCTACGCGATCCTCGCATCCTTTCCGTCGCTGCTCAAGTTCCTGCCCAGGCCCGGGAAGTGGATGGAAACGCTAAAACATCTGTTGTCGATCCCGATGTTCATCACGTCGCTCTGGCTTCTGTGGGTATTGTGGCGCCTGATCGCTGTTCCCCATTCCATTGATCCGTTATGGAAAACGTGGTCGCCCGAGGCGGTCCGCGAAGCGAGGACCGCCGGACGTACGGTCTTCGTGGATTTCACGGCGGCGTGGTGCCTGTCCTGCCAGGTGAACGAGCGCCTGGTCCTCTCGCGCCCCGAGGTGAAGGCCGCCCTCGCGAAAGGCGTCGCGTTGAAGGCGGACTGGACCGACAAGAACGCGGTCATCGAAAAAGAGCTCGCCAAACATGGACGCGCGGGCGTCCCACTTTATAACGTCTACCCGAAGGGTGGGGAGCCGGTCACGCTCCCCGAGATTTTGACGCCGGGCCTCGTGCTCGAGACGCTGGGAGAAAAACCATGAAGATGATCCTCGCCGCCGTGATGCTGTCGCTGTCCGTCGCCGCGCACGCCAATCCCGATGCCGCCAAGGCCGAGATCGGCAAGCCCGCGCCTGATTTCACTCTCGCCGACCAGAGCGGCAAGCCCGTCAAGCTCTCGGACGCCAAGGGCAAGTACGTCGTGCTCGAGTGGTACAACAAGGACTGCCCGTTCGTGCGCAAGCACTACGACTCGAAGAACATGCAGCAGCTCCAGAAGAAGTACGGCAAGAAGGGCGTGGTTTGGTATACCGTCGTGACCTCGGCCGAAGGCAAGCAGGGCCACCTGACGCCCAAGCAGGCCGCCGCCCAGATGAAGATCGAAGGCATGGGCGCGAAGGCGATCCTCGACGACGGCAAGGGCGAGGTCGGCCACCTCTACGGCGCGAAGACGACCCCGCACATGTACATCGTCGGCAAGAAGGGCGAGCTGCTCTACATGGGCGGCATCGACGACAACTCGAGCTCGGACTCCGCGGACATCAAGACCTCGAAGAACTACGTGGTCTCCGCGCTCGACGAGGCGCTGGCCGGCAAGCCGGTCTCGACGCCCTCGTCGCGCCCCTACGGCTGCTCCGTCAAATACTAGCGGAGCGCCGCCCAGGGATTCTTACGATCAAGAGCCTTCAATGCGGCGATCGTCTTCTTCCAGTTTGAGCCGTTCTTCTCGAAGAGCGCCTGGAACAGCGCGGGCTCGCCGCGGTAGACCCGGCGCGCGGCGACGACCGCGTTGTTGAGGACCGGAGGAAGCTCGACGCCCGTCTTCACGGCCTGCTCGTAGGCCCAGGCGAAGATCGTCTCGCGGTCGCCTCGCTTGGCCTTGTAGCTCTCATCGAGCAGCTTCGCGAGCTCCTCGAAGAGTATCGCGCGCGTCTCGGCGCGGGCCGCTTCGACCGTCCATTCCGTCCGCTCGGGCGAGAGCTCGCCGAAGCGCTCGATCAGGAACAGATCCGCGCCGCGCTCCCCGACCCAGGACGCCATCGCCTCGTTGAAGGTCTGGTCCCTGGTGTTGACCGTGCCGTGCGTGAACTCGTGGATCAGCAGCTCGGCCAGGTCGCCCGGCACGTAGTCGAGGACCGACGACGGCAACGGATCGGCGATGGGCAGCGGGGTGTTGTAGGCGGAGGCGGGCACCACGGCCGCGTCAAAGCCCTTTTTCGTCCACGCCGCGGCCTCGCGCTCGGCGTGAGCCCGCTTGAAGTGGCCCTTGTACGGATAGCCCAGGAAGGACTTCGGCGTCAGCGAATCCTTCGGGCACGCGTAGACGAGCCACGTGACCGCGCCGTCGACGGGAGTCCACTTCGTGTAATCGCGCGAGGGCGCGAGCGCGAGCCGCTCAATCGCGAAGCGGCGGACGTCGAGCGTGAGCTTCAGCTTCTCGCGGCGGCCGGGCGGCGTCGAAGGATCGGCGATCGTCTTTTCGATCGAGCGCTCGCGCCGGAGGAGGCCCAGATGGCCGGCGGCCGAGCGGTAGCCGTAAGGGGGGGAGCAGCCCGCCGCGAACAGCAGTAGGAGCGGAAGGGCTTTTAGGGCTCGACCCATTTCCCGTGTTTCTTGATCAGCTCGACGAGGGCGTCGTCCGCTTTCGCGAACGTGATGCCTTTCTGCACGCACTCCCTGCCGACGTAGAGGTTGATCGCGTCGGGCGCGCCGCCCACGTAGCCGAAGTCCGCGTCGGCCATCTCGCCTGGCCCGTTGACGATGCAGCCCATGATCGCGATCTTGACGCCCTTCAGGTGGCCCGTGCGCGCCTTGATGCGCTCGGTCGTCGTCTGAAGGTCGAAGAGCGTGCGGCCGCAGGAGGGGCACGAGACGAACTCGGTCTTCGTGATCCGCACGCCGGCGCCCTGCAGCACGTTGTAGAGCATCGAGACGCCGCGCTCGAGCTGGAGGTCCGCGTCGATGAGGACCGCGTCGCCCACGCCGTCGCAGAGCAGGCCGCCGATCAGCGTCGAGGCGCGCATGATCTGTTCATTCGGCGATCTTTCGCGCGGCGCGCGGATGAGGATGGGGGACGTGCCGCCGTGCGCGGCGAGCGCGCGGTACTCGCGGATGAGCTTGCCCGCGTCGGTCCCGCGCAGCGAGGTCATCGTCGGCACGCCCTTATACAAGGAGGAAGCCTCGTACTTGCGCGCGAGCTCGGCGGTGTCGGCCTCGACGAGGTTCACCATGCCGGTGTCCTTGATCGCGTTGAGGTAGCCCGCGTAGTCGCGCTCGGTCGGCGTCGCCCAGCAGGTCATATCCGCGATCTTCACCGCGTCGAGCGCGAGCGTGTAAGGCCCCTCGACGCGCGCGAGGTACGCGAGGCGCGAAGTCTCCGTCGCGAGCTTCGCACGCACGTCGCGCAGGCGCTCAAGGCTCTTCTGGTCCGTCACGAGGAACTCGAGGATCTCGAGGTCCGCGCCCGACGCCTTGCCGAGCAGGACCTCGTGCAGGTCGAGGATCGCGTCGGCGGACATCGTCTCCGGCACGCGCGTCACCGCGCGCACGAGATCCAGGCCGCCCGTCACGAACGGCCCGACGGGGAAGTAATCTGCCTTTCGCCGTTTATATGAATAGAAGTCTGCGCAATGATACTGGGGTTTCTTGCTCTCGGCCCGCGCAGGCTCCGGCTCCTTCTTGTGGAAGGGCGCGGCCAATACCTGGCAGACGGGGACCTCGAGATGGGGATCTTCGGTGAGCGAGACGCGGATCGTGTCGCCGATGCCGTCCTCGAGCAGCGAGCCGATGCCGATCGCGCTCTTGATGCGGCCGTCCTCGCCGTCGCCGGCCTCGGTCACGCCGAGATGCAGCGGGTAGTTCATGCCGAGATCGTCCAGGCGCTGCGTGAGCAGGCGGTACGCCGCGATCATGACCTTCGGGTTCGAGGACTTCATCGAGAAGATCAGCTCGTGGTAGCCGTTCTTCTCGGCGATGCGCGCGAACTCGAGCGCGCTCTCCACCATGCCGAGCGCCGAATCCCCGTATCGGTTCATGATGCGGTCGGAGAGGGAGCCGTGGTTCGTGCCGATGCGGCACGCGCGCTTGAGGCGCTTGAGCTTGAGCACGAGCGGCGTGAAGCGCTCTTCGATGCGCGCGATCTCGGACGCGTACTGCTCGTCCGTGTATTCCTTGACCGCGAAGCGCTTGCTGTCGACGAAGTTGCCCGGGTTGATGCGGACCTTCTCGCAGAACTCCGCGGCCGCTTCGGCGGCGAGCGGGGAGAAGTGGATGTCGGCCACGATCGGCTGGTTGAGCCCCGCCTTGACCAGCTTCTCCTTGATCTTGCCGATGGCCTGGGCGTCCGCCACGGTGGGCGCCGTGATGCGCACGATCTCGCAGCCCGCCTCGATCATCTTGACCGACTGGAGAAAAGTCGCCTCGACGTCCATCGTGTCCGTCGTCGTCATGGACTGGACGCGGATCGGGTTTTCGCCGCCGACGCCCACGTTACCGACCATCACCTCGCGCGTGCGGCGGCGGCGATAGGCGAAGAGATCCGGGACGTATTTTTTGAGGTGGGGGACGGCGGGATTGAGGATTTCGGGCACCGAAGAAAATTATATCATAACGCCATGGGCACCCCTCCCCGAACGCTCGGAATACGCCATATAGCGCTCTTTACGGCGGATCTGGCGAAAGCGGAGGCGTTTTACTGCGGTTTGCTCGGGTATCAGGTGGAATGGCGCCCGGACGCCGACAACCTATACCTGACGATGTACGGCCAGGACAATCTGGCACTACACAAGAAAATGCCGGGCCCGGAGGGCACGGAGACACGGCTCGACCACTTCGGGATCATCCTCCGGAAGGCGGAGGACGTGGACGCCTGGCACGAGCACCTGAAGGCGCACGCCGTCAAGGCGCCAAAGACCCACCGCGACGGCGCGCGCTCCTTTTACGTGAAGGACCCGGACGGAAACGGCCTGCAGTTCATCCACCATCCGCCGATCTCGGAGAAAGCATAATGCAGCCAGCCACGCGCATGCAGCGATTCCTGGGAGCCCTGGCCGACGCCGTCATCCTGGGCGTCCCCTACGTCATCGGCGCGATCGAGACGCTCCCCGATCCGGTCCGCCTCCTGGGCGTGCTCGCCTCGCTCGGGCTGCTCATCTATCAGCTCGTGCTCGTCACGAAGCGCGGTCAGACGATCGGCAAGCGGCTCGTCGGGACGCGGATCGTCCGGAAGGACACCCTCGAGAACGGAGGCTTCGTCATCAACGTCCTTTGGCGGGGCTTCCTGAACGGCCTTTTCTGCCTGATCCCGCTCTATTTCATCGCGGACTGCCTGTTCGTCTTCCGGGACGACCGCCGCTGCATCCACGACATCCTCGCGGGCACCCTCGTGGTGCAGGCCGAGCCGGACATGGTACAATGACCGGATGCAGTCCACCGTCGACAAACTAGAAGAAATCCGCCGCAGCCTGGCCGTCCTCGAGTCGGTCGTCTCCGACCCCCAGCTCATCCGGGACCTGTCCGAGGACGAGCGCATCCGGCTCATGAAGGCCGCCGGCAAGCTGGCCCGCCCGACCCGCCTTCAACGCTCGCGCATCTCGCGCTTCGAGCGCCAGGAAGCGAAGGCCGCCGCGGCCGAGGCCGACCGCGCCGCGCGCGCCGCCACCGACATCCGCGCCGCCCGCCTGGCCCCCGTGTACACCGCTCCCGTCCTCGCGCTTCCCGCGCCAGACGCGCCCGTCCGCCACCTGTCCCGGCCCCAGGGCTGCTACTGCTGCAAGCAGGACTTCACGCAGCT
>Ga0163144_10009705_pt1 | contig 20644 bp, 24 predicted proteins | sample OliLak19BULKMAT1_FD_123175 | JGI IMG/M metagenome (GOLD analysis project Ga0163144, IMG submission 123175) | Freshwater microbial mat bacterial communities from Lake Vanda, McMurdo Dry Valleys, Antarctica - Oligotrophic Lake LV.19.BULKMAT1 | ecosystem: Environmental > Aquatic > Freshwater >... | reverse complement strand
GCTTGAAAGCCTCCTCACTTTTCACGAGGATAAGTCTCGGGCGGCTCGTTAATTTACTCAGCTCCTCCCCTAGTTCAAACGCAATAGTCGCAAGTTCCGCAGCTATAATCTTTAGACGCAAAATCGTGTCCACGGATACCCGGTAATCAACAATAAAACAATTTTTGTATTGAAGTGAAACGCTTATACCCAAAAAGGAACCTGGGAACTAAACAAATCCTTGTTTCAAAAGGACTTTCATTAACTGGTGTGTAAAATTTACAGAACTCCAGTTACCAGAGGTAACTACACTTATAACAGCCATTGAAATGGCTATGAGGGCCAGGGGTTGACGTGCTCCCCTCCCTAAAGAGAGGGGATTCCCCTGCCGGAGTCTAACGCCCTAGACCGAGAAGTATGTTTTGCGCAGCATTTATGTCGCGGTCATGGACCACGCCACAGCTTTTGCATAACCATTCTCTTACCCCCAGATCACTTAGTCCACTCGGTCCACTTCTTTCGAGGCAAATCGAGCAAGTAACGCTGGAGTATTTTTCTGGAACGACACTAAAAGTAACGCCAAGCCGTTTGGCTTTATATTCAAGCATCACTTTGAACATTCCCCAACCTGCGTCCAAGACAGATTTCGCCATCTTAGTTTTTACAAGTTTGGTGCTGCTCACATCGCCCACTAAAATGTTTCCAAATTTATTTACAAGTTTCGTTGATTCTTTGTGTTGGAAGTCTTTTCTAACATTCTTGATTTTATTGTGAATACTAGCGACCTGCCTAGTTTTTCTAGCTCTTTGTGCCTTTGCCAACTTATCAGCGTACTTTTGAAGTGTTTTAGGGTTTTCAATCTTAGAGCCGTCTGACAAAGTGGCTAAAGTTTTGAGACCAAGATCAACCCCTACTGAACTATTCGATTTAGATTGTTCAGCTTGGGGGACCTCACATTGAAAGTTAACAAACCATTGTCCCTTAGAGTTCTGATTGAAGCTTCCAGTTTTTATCACACCTTGAATTTCTCTAGACTTCCAAAATCTATATTTGGTTTTCTGAAAAGTTACTTCGTCACCCTGAACCTTGATGGCCCTTCCCTTAAATGGAACCCAGCCAAGCTTCCTCTTAGCACTCCTCCAGCTAAGACCTGACCTTTTCGCCTTTTTTCTGCGAGAGGTAAACTCAGCGGAGATAGAAGAAACTGAGTCGCTATGGAGTCCGAGTTCTCGGCTAGCTCCAATCAAAAGGTAGTTTAAATCAAACTCCGATAACCATTTTCGGTCTCGTTTCCAAGCAAAACGAGACGTGGCATTGAGGTAATTCCAAACAAAATTAGTGGTCCCTGCTAACCTTTTTAGCTTGGTTTTTCTGCTTGAATCTTTAATTCTGAATTGGTAGGTTATTATCACAGACCAATTATACTTGGTCTTAGATAGGATTTCAAGTGTCTGAATTAAGAAAAGGGAGGCATGTTGTATTTAACCTTCATGCGCACCTTGTATTTGTCCCCAAGTACCGTAAAAACGTATTTGACCTAGGCGCAATAGAAGAATTACAAAAAATATTTCGAATAGTCTGTGCGGATTTTGAGACAGACTTGAAAGAATTTAATGGCGAAAGGGATCACGTTCACTTGTTGGTGACTTATCCCCCAAAGATATCTCTTGCTGCCCTAGTAAATTCCCTTAAGGGCGTCTCTAGCCGTCGATTAAGGCAGAGCCGACCTGACATAGCAGACAAGTATTGGAAGGGGGGGCTATGGTCTCCTTCTTATTTCGCGGGGTCTGTTGGCGGCGCGCCCCTTGAGGTTCTAAAGGCCTATATTCAGAACCAGAAAACCCCGGACCGCGCTTCCTCCCCTGCCTTAAGGCAAGGGTCTCCGCGCCGGGGGAAGCGATGACTTGAGTCCGCGCGCCTCGCGCTCCGCCAAGTCTCCCCCGGCACCCCCTACAAGCGGCCTGCGTCTTTTGGCCCTTTTGGGCTAGGTCAGGGGAGAGGACTCCCGCGCTTCGCTTGGGGACATCGCACAAGGCGATGTCTACCCTTACTTAATTTGTACTTGTATTGGGGGTTTAATATCTAAAAGAAGTAAGAAAGAAGTTCTGTAATAAAGGGGGGAAGAACAAAAAGGTGTCAACTACAAAAACGGCGATTGAAATTTAAACACATTAATAATGACGAGGGCCCCGTCCATGGAGCCTTTAAAAATTCAATCTCTTCCCCGCCACCTTTATTAAACCATGGAAGACAATAGGATCATAAACATGTCCTTGAAAAGCCATTAGAGCCCACGATTGGGATGCCGATGAAGAAATTCATGAGAGGACGCATGTTTGACAGGAGAGAGATTCTCAATGGTGAAGAGGTATTGTGGTTTGACGGAGCTGAGCCCTATTACGCCGTCTTTAAAAACTATAAGTTAAAATCATTCTATATTGATAAAGAGACGATTGCTCGCCGGGCTGAAGAGGCCAGAAGATACGATGAGGAATTAAAGCAGGGGCAGGAGGATTTCGAGCGAGCCCAAAATGAATCTCAGGTAAGAGAACAAGAGTACAACGAAAGACGAAGACAAAACCTATTAAAGATACTTGGCAACTCGTTTAAGCCTATGCCAGCGCCCTATCAGATTCCAGTCAACCGGCCCGTCAATACAAACTGCCAGCGGAATGGGAATCAAGTTAACTGCCAGAGTTACTAGTGCAATCCTGTGCATGTTGTATGTATAGCCCCCCCCCTTAAATGCCAGTCTCAACTCAATACGCTTAGCATCTAAATAGGCGCAGCTATTAGGGTACTCTTTGTGCTTTACAAATACCACTTAAAGGTGGTATTCTAGACTTGTTAGGAGATAGTGCGATGCCGATGAGTGGTAACGAAATGCTGAAACTTTACATAAAGAACGGTTGGACTGTTCTTAGGCAAAAGGGTTCACACGTTATCTTGGGGAGAGGCACTGAGAGACAAACGATACCAATGCATAAGGAACTAAAAAAAGGATTGGAACACGCGCTTTTAAAAACACTCGCAGTGAAGGAGTGACAAGTGGTTTATCATTTTAGAATACATAAAGAGACCAAAGGATTTTGGGCAGAGTGCTTAGAGTTAGATGGGTGCATTACTCAAGGTGACACGCTCGGTGAGCTTGCGCAAAACGCTGAGGAGGCACTAAACCTCTATTTGTCTGAGCCGGAAGAGTCTAAAAAAGTCTTCCCTCTGCCAGAAGAGCATCCGGGTAAAAAACCAATTTTGGCAGTACAGGTTAGGCCATCAGTAGCGCTTGCAGTAATGCTCAGATTTTTGCGCTCTGAAAAAGGACTTACCCAGGCAAAGGTAGCCACGCAGCTTGGATTTAATAGCACCTATGCTTATCAAAAGCTTGAGTCACCCAAGACATGCAATCCAGAATTGTCTACTCTATCAAAACTGAAAAAGGTTTTTCCTGAGTTGATGATAGATCTTATTGTTGTATCAGAAGAATAATGACGAGGGCCCCATCCATGGAGCCTCTAAAAATTCAATCTCTTCCCCGCCAGCTCTATTAAACCATGTACAGACAATTTAAAGTCGTTAAACTTAGTCCTTAAGCTCTTTTAAACCACAACTGTAGAGACGCGATAGGGCGGATAAAAAGCCCCCACAAAGTCTTGTCTGGATTTTATTGGTCGAAGCCTGACGTAGGCGTTCTGATTGACCGCAGACTCAAGGGTCGTAGTTGATGAGTTCCCTCCGCCAGCCTCAACCATTAGATCCGAATTCACGGCAATGCCTATGTGGGAAATGTTTCCAGCTTTACCGAAAAACACGAGTGAGCCGGGCCGAATTTCTTCTCTAAAACTTGATGTTTTGCACCAGATATAAAGGCCCGAGGCTGTCATGTCTGGATGTTTGAAGCCAAAGGCTGCAAGAATTTCTAGCGCCAGGCCAGAGCAATCAAAACCATTTATGCTGTCGTCTCCGCCCCAGCGATAAGGAAGGCCAACAAAAGAGAATGCATATCGGACAATTAGGTTTCCCATTTTAATTCCGCCTCTCACTTTCCAAGATAAAGCCCCGCCGCAACGCCAGTTAGTAAGCCTAAAAATACCGCTGAAATCATAGGTACTAATTTAGGACGGCACTCGTTTCTAAACTCGCAATCGGTTAAAAGTCTAGCTGTCGCAGCACAGACTTTTTTCTCGACTTCGCAAGTTTGAATATACTCACCGAGGTTTGTTGTCTCTTGGTGGGATAGATTTAAGTCCGGCACCGATGGCTCGCACAAGCTCTTCGTGGGTGTAATCATTAACAACAAGCTCAGCATCACGGCGGATAGCCTGAAGCATACACTCGTTAAGTTTCTTTTGTAGTTCATCTTTTGGTCCCTCAAGGGCTATCATCACGTTTCTCACTAGGTACGTAACCGCCGCACCAAGTGTGAGGCCCAGATAAAATTCGGGACTCATTTAATTACGATTTTATCTTTTGAAACTAAACGAAGGACTGCGAACAAAGCGCCAATTCCCATCGCATAAGCCTCTGGGTTTAAAATCATGAAATGCTGTACACTTGGAAAAAAAGCAGCGACCGCGCTAATTAGTGCAAGCCATAATGACTTTGATGCCCAAGGTTTTTTCGACTCCATTTATTTCTCCTTACAGTTTTTTAATTCTCTTATTTGTGAATGAGCGGCGTTTATGTCTTGCTCCGCTCTGCTTATTTTTTCTTTGAATTCGCCAATCCATAAAGCGACCTTAACTAACATCACAATCCCACTAATTAAAGAGCCCGCACTCATAAATATGAGCACACCTAAGACTGTATAAAATGAAGTGGGGAGTTCGGCCTCCACTATTTCGGCCCCATGCAGAGCACATTAAAGTCGTAGGTCGTGCAGTCCGCACCCGCATCTAGATCGCAATCAACTGTTAAACTCGTGGCGCTCGGCGACCCGCCAGCGGACAAAAACACGTTCGGATTTGCGAGGCCCGTAGATGACAAATTGCAAGTGGGGGCTCCAGAAAAAGTTCCTGCTGCAATTGTAACTACGCAAGCTCCCGTCGCGATATTTCCGATTGACGATATCCAAGAGCCCCGTTGACTTAAGATTACTGATGAGGCGCTACAGTTTAGGTTTGCGGCCTCAATTCCAGTTACACCCTTCGATGTATTGGTCACAGAATTAACCAAAAGCGGTGCGGGAATGTTTTGAGTGAGCTTTTTAATGCTCCAAACAAGAGCCCGAATGTCACTAGTCCCTGCCGTGGCCGCCCCGTCATTTAGACTTGCAGTCCCGCTACTCGCTGCAAGTCTTAGACTAATTGTACTCGCAGATCCAGATGATGAAATCGCGATAGGTACGCACATTGTATTGGAGTGCGTAACTCCGGTTCCTACGTTATAGCCGGAAGCATTCTTGAGAACTGAATCTACGTATAGGCCCCAAGTAAGACCAACCGGCGTAGTGTTGGCGCTCATACGATTCCCAGTTACACAGATCTCATAGCCCCCGGCAGTTGGTGGAGTGAACGTAATGCCGGGAGCTAGAGAAAGTGCGCCATTAAAGGTTGACGCTACAGTGCCTGCGTTGACGTTAACATCATCGGAAAACGTACATGTTGCATCCCCACTCGGAACTGCGAGAGTGGCTGTGCCAGAAGTCCATGTGCAATCGTTGCCATGCTTACCTGCCCAGAGGAATGTCACAGCGTCAGGGCGGTATGCCGATTGCGTCGCATCTATACCGGCTTTCTGACAGCTTAAAGCAAATGCCCGATCTGCCAGAGCTCCGTTAGAACTTGTTTGCAGCAGGACCGATGACGAGCTTAACGTATCAATCGAGCAAGTGTTATCAGCGACGGAGGCTCCGGGAAATTGTGTGCATGTGCAGTTTGGTGCAACAGTAAAGTGCCCAGTTACGAATGTACACGTTGCTTTTCCAGTTGTGGCATTTGTGCAGTTTCCGCTTATCCAATCAGTATTTTCCGCACTCACTGCGTCGGCGCTTGAAACCTGAGCACTAAAAATATTTAGCGGGATAATTGAAGTTAAATTAATTTCCGCAGCATCACCTAAAAAGCAATCATCAATTGCAATCAACGGCTCATCTGCTGCGACACTCGTAAACCTTAAAACCACTGTTCCACTAGAGGGAAATATAAAGTTCCTAAACTCATACGCTGGCAAAGTGGACGACGTAACCGCTCCCGACACTAAGGTCACTGACCCGTCGGTCACCAAAAGCGAGTGAGTCGCAGTGCCAGACGGTGTTTGGATTTTACAAGCCACGACTCCGTTTTTGCCGTAAAGACCTTTTGGAATTGTGATCGCGGCATAGCTTAGAGTTTGAGATGCTGAGCCTGAGTCCCAAGTAGCCGAAACGGCCCCGGTGAGCAGATTAGTCCCACTAATAACAGTGGTAAAAGTACCGCCACTAGCCGTCCATCCCGCTTTCCCATTCTCAAAGCCGCCGTTTTTAATAATGTTCTTAGTAAAGATTTCTGCCTTGTCGACGTTGTTAAGTGTCGCGAAGGCTGGAAAAGATAAGAGGAGTAAAATTAAATATTTCACGAGAATGATACCTCACTCGCGTCTGGGATTAGTTTGATATTGTCCGCAACAGTTGAACTAGATTCTTTGACTCGGACTTTAATTAAATCGCCTGCAACTATGTCAACAGCATTGATTTGGCCGATGCTGCTTGAAATATCCAGTGCGATTTTCTGAGGCTCTAAATCATTATTTACAGTTAGCGTGATGGCCGCATTTGTGGTCGTTCGCTGATTTGTAGTGGACTGGATCTCATCAACTTCGGACCTGATAAGTGTGGCCACGGCATTGATCAGCGCATTCCCTGAAGTAGAGGCGCACGTCCAAAGAATTCTTAAATTGATTGCGGAACCGGAAGAGTAAGATGCCGGAACCCTAATTGCTAAATAAAGCTCTTGAGCAAGGCCCGGCTGATATTCGTAAACTTCCAACTCATTTTCAAATGTTAGCACTGGAGAATTTGCGCCTTCTAAAAATCGAAGCCCACCACCGCCGCCCACAGCAGAGGCTGACGTTAACAGCTTAGATTCAACGCCCAAATCATTAAGCACATAAATTGAGTCGTCCGATTTCTGATACATTTTAACTGTGTTCGATGCAGGCGTTGCAGGTGTCGCAATCTGCCGCATAAACTGAAATGATTTATCGGTGTTGATCCGGACAGACTCGTCTGTGGCAGCTCCGCCGTTGTGATAAAAGCGAATGTCTTGCCCGCCTGACCCGAGTAGCAGAATGCTAATGCCTGTGGTGTTGCCCTCAGAGCGCAAAACGGCGCGTGAGATAAACGCGGTGACAGTTGACGCCGCAGTGTAAGTGTTTAGAGCCACAACGCTGTCGCCATTATCGCTCGTCGCGCGATAACCGCCATAGGCATTTGCTGAAGTGCTCGTGTTTACCGTTGCAACGTAAGTACCAGCCGAGGTATTTGAACGCTCTAACGTTAGCGGTATTTGGTCACTCGCTGATGCTGTGCCGCCCATGCCGATGTTAGCAAAAGAGCCCGTCGACTTTTTGACCTCAACGCCTAAGAACCCGCCAGCACTAAGCCCCATTGAGTCTGCGCCAATGCGATAAATTCCGGTATCAGTGTCAGCCGTGAAATTTAGGCTCGGGGTGCCCACCAGGCCGTTAACAAGTCCAACCGTTTTATTTGTGAGTGTCTGCGTATCAGTCGTGCCGACTATATCACCAGCCGTTCCGTGCGCAACCGTCGCCGAAGTGTGCGTGGTCAAGTCACTCGTTGAGGCCTTAGCATTAATCTGAGTTTGAGCGTTTGAAGTTAAAGTATTGATGTACTGAAACTCCGCACTAGTGACGGACCCGTCTGCAATTTTTGTTGCGTCTATAGCTGCGAGCGCTTTTATGTCTGCGTTTTCAATATTGGTTATCGTATTTGAATCAGCATCAATTGATTTATTCGTAACCACTTGGGAATCTGTTCGACCGAGAACTTCGCCCACACCGTGAGTAGACGTGTCGATCATATGATCATTTAAAGCTGTCGATGTGGCCCGAGTATCAAGGTCAGTTTGAAGCTCATTAAGTGCGGCTTGAACACTTATTGCCGCAAGATTTCCCGAGGGAGTGTTTACGATGGCCGTCCCTGGTAGGCTTATTGTGTTCTCAACAGAATAAACGCCAGAGTCTTTTAAATAAATTTGGCCCGTGTCTGATCTTAAATATCTATCGCCGTCCGAGCCTAATGCATCCGATGGCACACCTGAACCGGCTCGAAAAGATGAGCCAGCCGCCCCAGTCGCCGAGAGAGTGATACTATCAACAGAGTAAATCTCACTATCGGCACTATCGGTTAAGACGATTTTATAAGAGCCCGTGGACCAAAAAATATTGGCCTCGCCTCTTGAATTTAAAATGACAGGATTGGCATTTGCGACCACAGCCGCAGCAGTTGTGTACGTGGCTTTTCTTGTCGACGTTCCGGCCTCGTAAGCGTTTACTTTTCCGCCTGAAAGCGGATCGCCGTTGATGTCAAAAAACTGCATTTTTGGTGATGGTAATAAATGTGCCATTAGATTGTGCCCGCCCAAGCCTCTGAAGTGAATGCCCAGATATGAATTTCGCCCCGAGCTCCCGCGCCGCCGTCACCACCCATTGTTGGGTTATTTCCTGAGCCGCCGCCGCCGCCGCCGCCCGCGCCTATTCCGGTAGCGGTCACTCCGGTCATCGCCCCGATAAGTATAACTCCATTATCGCCGCCTGTGGCGCCCGCGCCGCCAGCGCCGTAAGAGGCCCCGCCTCCTCCTCCGCCGCCCGCATCAGACGGCGAGGCGCCGCCAACGGATGCAGTAGTTATCCAGTCAGAAAGTCCACCGGCACCGCCATCACCACCGGCACCGTCAAGTGTGGCAGCCCCACCACCGCCGCCGCTTGACCATGTGGCAGAACCCCCAGCATCAGAGGGCCCGTTGCCGCCTGCGGGAGTTCCAACAACTGATGCATAGTGACCCGCGCCGCCGCCGCCACCACCGTTTTGACTAGTGCCGCCAGATGTGCCGCCAGCGCCGCCCGTTACGAAAAGCGTCGAGCCCCCAGCGCCGCCGGCGTTGTCAACGCCGCCGCCTCGACCGCCGCCAGCGCCGCCGCGCCACGTGTGGAGAACGCCCCCTACATTTGCTATTGTCGTGTTGCCGCCCGCACTGCCCGCTACAGCGTTATTACTTCCAGATGTGCCGCCCGCGCCGGCTGTGCCGCCCGCGCCAATAGCTAAGGTTATGGTTTCAGCCGGCGTAACCGATAGCGATATAAAACCATACTGCGAACCGCCACCGCCACCAGCTCCGGCTCCTCCCCCGCCGCCGCCCGCAGTGTCTCGACCGCCGCCTCCTCCGCCGCCCCCGCCAGCGCCCGCGCCAAACACGCGAATTTTACTGTTCATGAGTGTTGGGAGAGTGACGCTCTGGGAGCTGGTCACAATTTTTCTTTGCCAAGTGAGGATGCCGGAAATTTTGCTTTGAGCTACAGCACCAGCAGATAAGTGTGCAGTATCAATGGACCCATCAACGTAATGTTCTGAATCTATCGCGTCGTCTTTTATTTTAGTTCCATCGACAGCGTCGGGGGCCAACTTTTGAGTTGTGACCGCCGAGTCGTTAAGTTTAGCAGTCGTCACGGCGCTGTTTAAAATCTTAACCGTAGTGACCGCATTATCAGCTAAAAGGGCGGTTAATATTGAGCCCGTCGCAATGTGCGTGACGTTATCTCTTGTAACTAGAGTGGTGTCGGCAGCGTTTTTTAAAACAATTTTATAGGCTTGGTTCGTAAGCCAAATATTCGCTTGCCCGTTAGCATCCAAAATCACAGGATTGGCGTTTGGTGTAATCTCACCTTGATCTTGATACGTTGCCAAGGGCGTAGTAGTTCCGGCTTCGTAAAAGTAAACCTTACCGCCAGCTAGGGCGTCGCCGTTTGAATCTACAAATGTTTGAACGAGGTTCGGCATTAAGTGTGCAATGGTGTCCTCCCGCTTTTAGACTCATGTTGACTCATCGCTCAACTCCCCCAGCAGGGTCTCTAGCCTGCTCCTTTTTGATTTGCTCTAAAACCTTGTCCATCGCTGGTGAGCCGGGTTTTAGGTCACTGGCAAAAATCAAAAGCTGTTTAAGCTTAGGATTCTGGAGCATCATATTTCGTGCCCCCTCAAGGGCCTTTTGGGTTTCAGGGTCTTTAGCGTGATCTAAGATTTTTTTAAGTCCATCGTCGGCCCACTTGTCTTCGCCCTTTGGCTTGTCGCCAGCGACTTTAGGAAGCGCTTTCGGTGTATTTTCAAGAGCTTTAGCAAAAATACCCACAACCATATTGAAAACTTCAGGCTTTGTTTCAGCTAGCGACTTAAACTCTGGTAGGTTTTGAAGTCGCTTCCCGATCGACCTTGTTGTGGAGTTAGACAAAACTTTATAAGCGCCATATCTGCCAAAATCGGTAACTTGCCTTTGAACAAGATCAAAAAAATTCGAGTACATTAGCCCTTGTGGCGTACCTGATGGCCCCACTTTGTCGGGGAAGGAATTTATTACTTTATTCATGTTCTTTGCTGTCGGGACGGACTCGCGAAACAAATCGCGCAATGCCTCATCGTCTAATTTATCTACTTGTCTAATAAGTTTTGAAGGGTCTAGCTGACCCTTAGTCATCGCCTTATCACGAAGTTCTGAGATTCGCTGCTTTCTTAAGGTCTGAAACGCCTCTGGAAAAACATCCTTTGATTTTTGTCTAGCGCCAGTATTCCCAAGATTAAAAAACTTATCGGCAACTTTCTCGGCCTGCATTTCGTCGATTGATTCAGTAAAGGCCCTTGGGCTTTGTGTGCCCCTAATATTTGTTGCTTGACCGACCTCTTGAATTTTTCCCATTTGCTCGGAGTAGCCCTTTTTGGCTGACTTCAATTGCCCAAGCATCCCATCGGCAATGCGCTTGCCCTCAGTGTCGGTTCTCGCAGAACTTAAAACCCCGCGCTTAATTGTGCTTTCTTCTAGGCGTCCAAGCTTGCGATAGATTTCCCAAACGCCTCGAGCGTCACCAGTCCCAGCCCTCTCTGCGGCTTTTGCCTTGGTGCCTACCATTGTGCGAAGGCTTTTAATTTGATCAGCGCTCGGCTGTTTTTCTAAAACCTTATTCACCGATCTTGCAATGCTGGCAGCGCCGCCGTCTTCAAAAACGGCGACCTCGTCAATTTTGCTAATATTATTAGAAACAGCCTTAACCGAACGCTCGGTCGAGGGCATGTCTTTTGTGTACTGGCGAAGATCGTTAAACGCATCCTTTGATGACTTAAATCGTTTATTTACATTTTCGGTAATTTGCTTTTTCGCCTGCTCGCCGGCCTCGAATCTCGTCAACTGAGAGGCGTCGTCTGTTAAGTTTTCAGCACCCTTCGCAAGCCCGGCGGCTACTTTCTTTTGCTGGCTTCTTACTAGCATTCCAGGAATAGAGGGGCTTTGCGAAAGTGATGACTCTAAGTTTTGCACGACCTGAGAATCCGTCATCATGCCAGGCGTAGGTTTAAATCCCAAGGCTTTCGCTGCGGCCTCAATCTCTTTAGCGTCTGGCTTCTCTTCAATGATCCATTTTTTTAATTTGGAGGCAACGTTCTCAGTGCCACGCGCGCCCACTTGTAGGCCTTTTGCAGCGCCTTCAAATCCAGCGCCTAGAGCGCCGCCAATAGCCATGCCCTTACCAGCGTTTTCAATGCGCTCCGGGAGTTGAGCTAAGTTAACCTCTCCCTCGACGTCACCGGGATTCATGGCCGCGCCGTAAATAGCTCCCGCCTTTGCAGCATTACGAATGCGCCCTACACCTGCGGCGGCGCCCGCCGATGGCATCATTCCAGTCGTGGCTACACCTGCAGCGAGACCACCAGCTAAAGCGGCCCCACCGTATGTCCAAGGATTTTTATCTGATAACTTCTGCTGTCGTTTAGTGTTTTCATCTCGGCGTTGAGTATAAGTGCTGTCTTCGGGCTTCGACCCCTTTGGTACACCCAATAAATCAGCGCCTAAGTCAGTGCTTGCGACTTTCGCTAAAATTGCATCTTGCAGTGGTGCCGCTGCCGACTGAAGCTGAGGCAAATATCCAAACGATGCGCCCTGGCCAAAACCCTCTAGCGCAGCTTGGCCTTGAGACCCCGCTTCTTTTGGTTTCGCTGGCGTCTCTAATTGTGTCCATTTATCGGCACCAACTTTTCTATAAACAGTCCCGTCTTTGGCTTGCCTTGTGACCGGCGTCCATTGATCCTCGCCGACCATTTTATAAATTGTGCCGTCTCTCGCTTGGCGTTCCATTATTCGGGCATCCAATCAACTTCGTTCGTATTAAACACTTTCGGACTCTGACCGGCGTGAGCTTCGCTAGAAAATAACGAGCTGTTTTTTGGCTTGTCGCCGCCGCCCGCTTGCTGCGGCCGTGGGACATTCTCGTACTGGAAGCCCTTTAAAGAGCGGTTTGACTGATAGTGTTTAGCTTTTCCAATCTGAGCCTGAATCCCGCTTTCAAGCTCTTGAATTTTTCTATCAATAATTTCCATGTTTTTAGCATTACTTAGCTTGTCATTGTAAAACTCATTGGACAGAGCCTTTCGCTCGCCATCAGATAGCGCACCACCGAATGTAGCTTTGAGCGCAGAGTTTGCAACGCTTACTATATTGTCGCGTCTTGAAATAGACGACTCAGTTCTAAGGGCATCCGGCATTGACCCGGACATCGGGCCTCCGCCAGCTTGAAACCAGCCCGTGTCATTGGCCATTTCGGCCCTGAAGTCTTTGAGTTTACTAATACCGTCTTGGGCCTTGAAATATCCGCCGCCGGTAAAATCATTGTAATCTTTGGCGTAATCCTGATCGACTTTCTTTTCGCCCTCGGTGTGTCCGCCGCCCTTACCAGCAATCGCATTAAGCTGTGCCGTTTTTCTGGCCTCGTCGCCCCTTAAACCCACAAGCTCTTTTTGATTCTCGTGATCGGCCCTTGAGCGCTGATCAACATAACCGGCTTTTGCGGCTTCCATGTCGCGAGCGTCCAGCTTGTCTTGGCGATTATCTGCTCGTGTGGTGTTAAAATTATTCTGCGCCTGTTTCGCCTGCTGCTGCCGGAATTGCTCCTGAAGCCGATCACCTAAAGTCGTCGCGGAGTCTGTAACCATTTTTTGATTCTCAAGAGAGAACTGCCCCGGTAGCTTTGTCGCATCCATACCGCTATTTTGAATTTGCTGAAGTCCATAGTCCCACTCGGCTTGATTTTCTGCCCCACTCAACATTTGCGCTCCAAATTGCGCCCTCTTAACATGCATTTCCATTTGCTTTTGTTGCTCACTTTGCCCCTGCTGTTGGACCTGATAGGCCTCTTCGCCATAGCCCCCTTGAGCAAGTGCCGAGGCGGTTAGGTTAGAATCAAAGGCGACTTTGCCGTCCGGGCCGACTTGCATCCCTTGCTTATAAGCACCTTGAATTGCGGATTTCTTTTTGCGCTCGTCAATCATATCGCGCATTCGCATTCCGCCCTCAACTGCGCCTGCGGCATCAATCGGCCTAATCATCCCGTACATTGAAGTATCAACTGGCATAAAATCCCCTTCATCAAGCCGTACGTTTAATCATGTCCGACAAATTTGTAGGCTGATAGTAATTGCCAGCCGTGTTGGAAACCTTTGAAACATCTCCGCCGGATCTGCCGCCGGCGTATATTGTAGCGGCCTTAATGCCGCCCTCGATCGCACCTGACCAAGCGTTGCCGCCTGCAATCGCACTTGCGGCTTGAGCGTCACCGCCGCCGATAATGTTTTTCCCCGCTTGTTCTCCAAAATTCTGCGCCGCCTGAGCTGATCCAGCCGCAGCACTTTGACCCATATTCGCTAAGCTTGATAATTTACTAAACCGCTGATCACGGTCTGAGTTAAAACGATTGTATGCATTTGAATATTCGTTCGAGGCGTAATCCTGGCCATATCTAGACATGGCTTTTCCAGCAGCGCCGCCCATAAGCCCACCTCGAGCCGATGCACTTCGCTCTAAGGCTTTCGCGCCTTCTTCCATTCTGAAATCGTAACCAGGGTCTTTATTGAAATCAGACATCGTGAAAGACTTCGTCAACTCCGGCATACTGCGGTCTAGCTCGCCTGTGTATCTGCCGCCCACTTCTCGATATTGAGAAAGGTCCTTTCTAGACGTGTTGTACATTTCACGCTGAAGTGCTGTGGCCTCTCTAATTGCCGCAGCTTGTGCTTGCCCAGCACGCCTAGCTGCGCTTGAACCCATGATCCCGCTTACTACTGATCCGCCGCCGACGGCTACCGCTACCCAACTCATGACTCACTCCTCTGTTTCAAGTCTTCTAAAAGTTTCAATTCGTCGCCAGTAATACCGGCGACTTCGCTATAGTTTTTCGCAATAAAAAGTTCCTCAATCTTGTCCACGTCTGTCTCGCTTGTTCCGTGAATAGTGGTCCAAACAATATCGGTCTTTGCATAGATCACGCGCTTAGCCCCGGGATCAGACACGAAAGTGTAAGGGGCTTTGACCTCTTTAATGCCATCAACAGATGCCACTAAAGCCTCACCGCTTGAGAGAATATTTAAGTTTTTATGTTTATGAATTTTGCCAACAATGAGAGTGTCTTTGTTTAGTCTCATTTCTCTGGCGTAAACGTCTTTTGAAAAATGGTGGTTGGTCTCGACTTCTAGCTTCTCGCCGATTTCCATCATTGCGCTTTCAAGCCGCTCGATCTTTAAACGAAGTTCGGCCTTTTCTGGAGTCGTCATGTTTTCTTTTGCACCTAAAGAGTGCAACAATTCTGTGCTCATTCTAGCGCCACAATTCTTGTCTCATGATTATCTATGGTCGTTTCAATTTGTGCGTTTGATGGCGCGAGCTTGCCACCCACTCTTACGTATAGTTCATTAAGCCAGCGCTGAAACGCAGGCGTTGGCACTCCGTTTTGGTCAACAATCTGAACCTTGTGCGGAGGCTCTGGAAATGGCCGTTTACTATTCATTAGCTCTGCCCCATTTCTAGTTCTAGATTTGCACCCACGAGCACGCGTCTTACCGGGTCTGAAATCGTTAGCTTAAAAACCCGGCCTCGGGCTGCGCCAAGACGACGCCAAATAACGCGCTTGTTTTTTTGCCCAATTTTTCCAATGTCGGCCCAATGCTCGTTACCAAATGTGAAACCACCGTCATTAGAAAACGTCAGCATGGCCTTTGGATCCGTGCCTTGCCCTGAGCCGTCAAGCCCAGTGCCAGATTCCATATCTAATTCAAATGATTTATATTTAACTTGCTTATTCTCAGCGTAAAGGTGTGGGCACGTTCTCATGCACACAATCTCATTGCCATTGTCTGACTTAAACTCTCTAGACATTTTGTAAATTGAGCCGGTCTCGTAATCGCCAACTAAATGCGTCGAATGCGCGTAGGCGTGCGAATAACCACGGTCTCTCTCTTGAAGCCCGTCGTTCGTGTAAGTGCGCTCATGCCACGCGCCCGTAGTGATGTCGTAAACCCAAGTGGTGTCAGAGTCGGCAAAATTTAAAACGTAAAAGCTTGAGCCCTCGTCTTGATAAACATAAGCCTTTGCGTCTGAAATCGTGCCGTAACTTGAGATTTTAGTCTCAATCGCGTGAGTCGATATTTTCTCCATGTTCGCGCCGCGAGCTTTATAAATAAGCCCTGCCCCGTTTTTGTCTCTGGCCACAAAAAAGAGTTGGTCCTTGGTCTTCTCAATCGAAAACCTTGCAGCACAGCCAAGCTCTAAGAAGGCCCCTTCCATACGGGCAAACGGAAAATCGGCAGCGCCAGAGTTGTAAAAGATTTCAGTCGTTGATTCGTTGAAAATGTAAAGCGAGCGCTCAAGTACCATGGCGCCCACAATATCGTCCGGGCTTCCCTCAGATGTAGCAAAATCAAGGGCGTCAATGTCAGTACCTAGCAAGCTTGAGATTTGAAACTTATCTGGCCCGATGAATACGAAATAGCCGTCTAAATATAAAACTTGGTTGAAACACACTTGATCATTGTCAAGAATGAGCGCGAAAGTATCGTTAGCCAAAGTAACGCGGTAAAAATAAGTGCCGTCTACTATCGCAAGGTGAATTCCGTTATCAGACATCGATACATGGCCGGTGGACGTTGACAGAGTGCCAATCGCAGTCGCGGCCCAGCCCGATGAAATCTTAAAAAGAACGCCACCGTTAACTGTGTAATAAGCGCCCGTTGTGGTTTCAATAGATCCGCGCTGTGGTAGACCTGCGCCTACGCTGACAAGTTCAGAATAGCCGGGCCTATCTACTAGTGCCGCCATCTCGCCCTCTTTACCAGCACCACTTTCCGTTCGCCTCAAATACCAATTCACCGACCTCTGCGCATCAATGGCAACAGAATCTAGGTTATAACTTGGTCCTATGAAGCCCGGGAATCTCATTCGCCCGTCCTGTAATCAAAAGAGTTCTTGCCCGATTGAATTGGTAGGTCAGTTTTTAATTTTGGAGTTTGTAGATTTTTGCGTTTGATTTCGGCTTTGGTCTCAATCGCCTGTTGCATAATTAATGCGTCTGGTGCTCGCCCATACTCTGGCGCCAAATCAAGAGCTAAGTTATATCTGATCGCTTTCTCATACCCCGGAGGATAGGAAAGCTCTGTGCTTAAAGTTAAAACAGAAAAAGGTTTAAGCGAATAAAACACTACGTGTTCCGCAACACTTGGCACTGGATAAAACTCAACGCCCATATTTGGAAAAGCGCCGTCAAAATAGACTGCTTGAGAAAAGGAGCTATCTAGAGATTTAAGTGATAGCCCCGCATATTCTTCGAGCGTCAGGATTTTTAAAGGGATTTCTTGTGGGTCAGTGCCTTGAAGTTCAAGGTTAGCTTTTAACACTTGAGCAGGTCTTGCCGTGGTGAAGTTCCCAGCCCCAGCCGTCGTGCCCCATGTATAAGAACCATCGGCTGCAGTCAGAGTGAATTCGTCACGGACCTTTTGGTACACGACAAGGTTTTCATTCGACCAGCTTGATAACATTTGATTGAGTGAGGTGAGCGCGTCGTTTGCTTCGTCGCTTGTCGCCGTCTCGGATGACGCTAAAACGCCAAGAAGCCGGAGCGAGCTTGCAATCATCTCTCTTGCGGTCATATAGAGCCCACCTTAAAAAAAGAAAATTCTGGGGCAATTTCTCACCCCAGAACTATTTTAATTTGCTACTACTAAACTAAGAGCCTCGACTCGGGCCTCAAGCTCTGCACAGCGAACTTGCAAGTTTTTAATCACGTACAAAACCGTGATCGCCTCTGCTGCGTTTACAAATCCATAAGGAGTTGAAGCAGTAATCGCTTGGATAGCGTAGTCAGGCGTGCCTGCTGCATCTGCTGGAGTGATTGTTGTTAGTTGTGCTGTAAGTGCTGCACCTTGTGCAACGGGCGCGCCACCATAAAAACCCTGTTTTAAAGCTGAACTTGAATCTGATTGCATTATTATTTCCTTTGTTTAAGTTTTTGTTTAGTTTTGAAAAAAAGCGGGCGAGCCTACTTAAAGCCGCCCACTTAAAATTAACCCATTATTTTAACGGCAAGTTCCGCGTAAACTGTTTTCCAGCCCCAGAGCGCATCAATTCTGCAAGGAAGAATGTCGTTATTAATGTCGTATTGTCTTACGATTCTAAACGACAAACCTTCGTCACTTACTGACTTCGCCATATCAACGCCGCCAGGCTCAGGTAATTTCACCATACCAAGAGCAAACGCATCTTTATGGAAAGCGATGTTAGCCACACCAACATCTCCAGAATAAGAAGAGGCATGACCAAAAATCGTAACCAGATCGGCGTCAGTTGGTGCACGGCTTACGTTTTTGTATGGACCCGTCAAGTAGATCGCTGGACTTACCGGAAGAGTCGCGATTTCGTTAGCAACAGAAGCTGTGTCGGCTGTAACCACAAACTTCATCAATCGACCTGTTGACTCTTTAGTCACCGGGTTGACAGAGTATACGCTTGCAATTTCGATCACGTCGCCCTTTTTAGCCCATGCAACGTCGCCAAGTGTTCCGTCTAAGTGAAGCGTTGCTGTGCCGTTAGTTGTAACTGTCGTGTCAATAGCCGGTGTTCCAGTGTGAGCGCCAACTGTGTGAGCAGGTACGTTTTGGCTCATAAGCCACTTGAAACCAAGAGCGCGACCCATGCGTCCCTTAACATACTGCTGCGCTAACTCACTTTGAGAGTTAAAAAGACCAGACAAGTATTTAACGTAAGCCACTTGTGAAGCGGGGCTTAAAACAATGCAGCGCTCATCATCAAACGGGCATCCGTTCTCGTCTAAGATTGCACCAGCTTGTAAAGCATACTCTAAAGCCAAAGCCTCACTTGTTGGCTGAACACCTATAACACCCGTGAAATTAGCAACGGTGTTTTTAGCGTTCAAAAGACCAGAGTGATCAATCTTGTTCGCCAAAGGCGTGATTGCGGGCTTAATGTAGCGCTCATTAAATTCATCGATGCTAAGAGCAAGCTCTTGAGTCGAGAATTGAAATGCCACATGGTAGCGTTGATCAACTGTTAGTGCCACCGACTGATCGGCAACGTCTTGAAGATCAAGAGCCGCGCCCTCAACCGCGTCGAATCTAACGGGTTTTCGGATGTTGATTACAGATCCGATTTTCGCACCCTTTTGGGCGAACTCTTCGGATACGTCTTTATGGGATGCCTTTGCGAACTGGATGCTGTTTTTAAGCTGTCTCATTGATTCTTTAGTAATCATTGAGATGCTCAGTAATGTATTTGAACTCATTTTCTAAATTCTCCTAATATGCACTGCGCCTTTTATCCTGGTCAGCCCGAATGCGCTCATATTCAGAGTGAGAAAGACTATCGTCATAGATAGATTTCTTTCCCGATGCTGAGCTTGAGGTAATGGGCCTTGGGGGAGGCGGTGCTTTTGTTGTTTTTGTTTTTGTAACTTGTTTTTCTTCAGACGGTTTTTGAAGACGCGCTTCAAACCGGCCAAGTGCGCGAACCGCTTCGAACGGCGAAAGCTTGCACATTCGTGCATACTCCTCACTGTTCTTTGCAAGCTCGTACATAATCTCAGGGCCATTGTCGGATTCAAAAATTGCCTGGCTAATCGCTGGCGACATTTGAATGTCATCAACGTCAGCTATTACGTCATCGAAATCGCTGTGATCTTTTTTAAACTCACCGACTTTTCCGATAAACTCAGTCTTTTTAGATTCCGCCTGCGCCTTAAGCTTTTCTTGTCGCTCTGATTCCTTTACGGCCTTGCTCTCTTCTTGGACTGCCCATTTAGCTTGTGCTTTCCAAAAATCTGTAGCTGATTCAAAATCATCAGCGTGCGGCTCGCCCTGTGGAGCTTGAACAGCCGCGATGGTTTCCTCATGCTTTTCAGGTTGACCACGCAGGGCTTGTTGCCGCCAGTGTTCCGCCTGAGCATTAGCTTCAGAAAGCTTTTGATTAAGTTTCTCAATGCGCCTTTTGAATCCGCGCTTTGGCTTTTTTGTGCCCTCGTTATCTTTGGCCGATAGTTCGGACTCGTCAGAGCCCGCGTCATCCTCTTCACCGTCTGTTTGTGATGTTTCCGAATCATCAACGTCAGTTTCGTCAGCGGTCTTTATAACCACCGGCGCGGACTTAACTTCTACCTCTGTCTTGTCGCCATTTCTTAAACGCTCGTAATCAGCTTGGCTGATATTGTCGTCAGTCAAAGATAGCTGTTTGGATTCGGTAGCTGTCGTCTCGTTTAAACCTTTTTGCATGTGGCTTACTCTTCCATGTTGTTACCTGGTGGAAACCCGCCAGTAGGCTGTTGATCGGGAGGCATTAAAGGGGCTTGTTGTTGCCCGCCAAACGCCTTTTCATTTTCTAAATTTTGTTCATTTTCAATTGGTTGGTTCATGTCGAGAAACCCTAGGCGGTCCTGGAGCTGCGACATTTGCGCCTCCATTTTCTGCATTGCCTGGATTTGTCCGACCTGAGTTTCAAGCAGCAGGCTTGAGTCTTTTTGCTCTAGCTCTGCCATTTTCTTTTGCAAATCGACCTGCATTTTAGAGAATTCAATTCGCTCTTTTGATTCTAACTCTCTAGTCTTTTGGTCGCGCTCGTCGTGGGCTTTGTTTAAAGCTTGGGTCATCTGCTCAAGCATTTGTTTTTGCTGTTGCAACTGTGCTTGGACTTCTGGCGGAATTGGCTTTTGATCTTTGTTCTCTATAACTCCAGGGGGAGCTACCCGCTTTAGTCGCTCACTCATTTCATGAGCGCCCGGAATGTCGAGGCTCTTCACCAGAAGATCGCCAATGATAGGGAATAAATTCGGATATGATTTTGTAAGGTCCAGCATTGCGGCTGCGGCCTCTTGTCGTTTTGTAGCGAAACTTGGTCCCGTCTCAACCGCTATGTCGTATTTGCCAACGTCCATGTGGTAGGTGACCATTTGGCCCTTGTGCTTAAACTCTTCGTTCAAGCGGACCACTTCCTCGTCGCCTTCTTCGCCTATGATGCGCCCGACTCTTGGGCCGTCGTAATAGGTTGGAATCCAAGCGTTTATGATGACGCCCGTGTGACGAATGGACCTGGTCAAGTTGTCGATTAAATGGAAGTTAGAAGTTTGTGCCTGTTGGTTTCTGCGC
>Ga0163144_10009704_pt1 | contig 20644 bp, 16 predicted proteins | sample OliLak19BULKMAT1_FD_123175 | JGI IMG/M metagenome (GOLD analysis project Ga0163144, IMG submission 123175) | Freshwater microbial mat bacterial communities from Lake Vanda, McMurdo Dry Valleys, Antarctica - Oligotrophic Lake LV.19.BULKMAT1 | ecosystem: Environmental > Aquatic > Freshwater >... | reverse complement strand
GAAAAATATAAAAGCAAAATTAGAGGAGTTCGCAGATAATGTTCAAAGGCTATTGGATTGGCTTACTGAATGCAGAGTTTTATAAGAAAGCTCTGTCCTGGGAACCAACAACCCTTTATCATGAGCTGTCAGATCTATTATGGAGCTGGGGTGCGGTGTAGGATTATTGAAACCCACTTGTAAAAAAGTATGATTCGCAGTAATAAATAAAATAAATAGAGATAAAAACGCTTTTGAATTTTTCATGGCTTTAAAAATTTATTTTTAACACTCTAAGTGTAAGCATAATTAAAGATGTGCAAAAATAAAATTTAACCCGGATTTTGCAATTCAGAAGGGATATATTACAAATATTTGACGCAACTTATCCAGGCGGTCCGAAGGACTCCGTTGGAGTAACCGTTTGGATAATACCATTACTGATTTTATATTAGTCCATAGCATTTGGTATAATGCTCCGAAGGAGTCCTTCGGGCCGATCAAGTACAAATTATAATTGGACTAAAAGATATGAGGCATCGGTATAAAGTTGATCAGGATTAACCCAGACATCCAGGCACTTATCGCCTGGATCGTCTGCCCATGGGGCAAAAAGTTCATTGAACTTTTTTGGTTTAAGTCATTTCAGCTTTAAAATTAATTTTAACAAAGCAGGTATTTATATCTGTTTTTTTGCCAATACGAGCAAAAAAAAACTCCCGGCAGTCCTGCCGGGAGCTTTCAGCGTTGCTTATAGAAAAGCGTGGAGGGGTGTTATCTTTTATGCAAGCATTAAACTGCCTTGCTTATTCTGTTCTAGTTTTTTATAAAATACTTCTGTTTTTGGTTTTTCAAAGCCTGCTATCATTTTTGTGTGACAGGAACAAACATGTTGTATGGCAGTTTCCGGATCCTGAGTAAATCCACTTTTAGGGTATGCGCAGAAAAGGCAAATGGATTCTGTTTTGCAAAATTTATTCCATAAGTGCTCTAAGTGAATTGCTGCTTCGGTCTTGCCCGCGCTCCATAGAATAGAAACCATTTCGCCAAAAGCGCGTACCTTGCGGTTGCTTTTTCCATGTGCCTTGTCAACAATGACTTTTACTGCTTTCATAAATAACGCTTCATCAGGCCAGCCGTTTAGCATAAATTTTGAAAGCACCTCATTGGCATCCAAAGGAATATACTGATTGATAGCCCGTAATCTATCCAGATTAAAAACTTGGCCTCTCAACCGGTCATTTAAAGCGTTAAGATGTTCGGGGGTAGCAATAATTATTACTGCGTTGGCTGACTTGAACCCTTTATCTACAAATCTCTCTAACGAATCAACTATAACATTATCATTTTCATATACCTGCACTATATAATCACTTGGAGCAATTTCTCCCCAAAAAACATGGGTTTTATCCTGCTTCCATTCGTATGTATTAAAATTTAAATCCTTTTGCATAATTTCCTCCAAGTATTTGTACACATCTTCCCTACAATCTGGAATAAAGATATAGCGAAAAATTATGAGAAGCTTAACATTACGACAAAGAGGCTTTTTTTAAAGCCGAAAGCGGGAATAGCTATATTGGTTACTCCAAAAGCTGCGGGTGTCTAGCCACAGATTCGCAGATTATTATCGGGATGAAAAATTACCCAATGCGAAGACGATCAGGCGTTATCGCTTGGATTAGTTGCAGTAAATCTTGGGAAAAATTTACAACTCAATGGCAAATTTTTAACACTGAGATACACAGAGATGCAGCCCACAGAGAACCCACAGAGAGAAGCGGAGAATTCAACAACCCTGATTTTCCTCTTCCCTTAATCAATAGAAAAGTTACATTTGCCGCTTACCAAAAAAAACCAGCATGAAAAAAAACTACTTATTGATCTTTATTTTGCTATTCACTACATTTTCTTTCAGTGTCTTCGCCCAAGGCGATAAATACTTCAAGGAGAAGCAATACAAACTGGCTATTGTTGTATACGAAGTTGAAGTGACCAGCAAACCCGAAAAATATATTGACCTGGCTAAATCCTATTTTGGAATTAAAGACTTTAAAAATGCTATTGCTGCAATGGAAAATTATAAAAGCAAGTATCCGAAAGGAGACATGGCTTACGCGGATTGGTTCATTACCATGCTTAAACGCTCAGACAGCGAAGTGCCTATGCGCCCTCTTGCAGGTGCGGTGAATACAACCGGAGCAGAAGCGGTTCCAAGAATTTCCAGCGATGGAAAACGTCTTTATTTTAAAGGGACAGACCGTACAGGTGGATTTGGAGGCGAGGATATTTTTTATTCCGAAAAAAATGCCGATGGTACATGGGGGGCTCCCGTTCTGTTCAAAGAGCTTTCTTCCAACTCGCATGAAACTATGTATTCCATGAGTTCAGATGGTAACATAGTGATCCTGTTTGGAAATTATCCCGGTTCTTTTGGAGGCGGTGATCTTTTCTATTCTGTAAAAACAAAAGACGGCTGGTCCTTTCCTTGTAATATAGGGGGAGCGATCAACACCAAAAACTGGGAAGCACAAGCTACTCTAAGCCCGGATGGTAAAACATTAGTATTCACCACGAACAATACACTTCTTAATCATGTGGGTTCATACGATCTGTATGTCTCTAATCTGACAGAAACAGGCTGGTCGAAACCTGTGAACATGGGCGCTAAAATAAATTCTAAGGATAGTGAAACACGTCCGGCCTTTGCTGCGGATGGAAAAACACTTTATTTTTCTTCTAATGGACATTTGGGATTTGGCGGTACAGATATTTATATGTCCCGGAAAATGGATGACACTTGGACCAATTGGAGTGATCCGATAAACTTAGGAAGGTACATTAACACATTGCAGAATGACGAGGATCTTTCGGTAAATACATCAGGTACCATAGGATACACTGTAAAAGAGGATGAGCTTGGCGCTCCCGGCAGTAATGATATCTTCCAATTCGTAATGCCCGAAATAGCTAGGCCGGAGCAAACTATTACTTTATATGGTTTTACTACCAATGAAAAGGATTCTGCGGTTGCAGTTAATATGCGCTTTTTTGATGTGGAGGGGAATAAAGTTCATACAGTAGTGCCTTCCTTTCAGGGCGATGGCTCTTACAGCGTGAACCTTCCGTTCAAAAAGTTTTTAATGGAAATAAATATGAAAGGGTTTCTTTACTATTCAGAAGAAATAGACCTAACGGATCCTTCTAAATATATCCCTCAGAAAACCATCCGGGATAAAATAGGCGTTGATTCACAGCGCAAGCTGGATTCCATTGGTGTATTGCTTCAAAACTACAGTACGCAAATGCAGGTACTCAATTCATCCACTTCTGCCGATATCAAAGCATCCTTTGAAGCGTACGAAGTATTACGTGATAAATACGATGCGGCTTTACGAGCCATGGAAATGGTGATTGTAGACAGAAAATACATGTGGCTTGCTGAAGAAAAGAAATATGTGGACGTGCGTAAGGATTTCAAATTGCAGCGTGCTACAGAAGGAGCAACTTTCAAGTTGGACAATATCTTTTTCGATCTTGGAAAAGCAAGTTTAAAGGATGAATCCCGTCCTGCGCTGGATAAGCTCCACGAGATCCTTGTAAAAAATCCTATTGACATTGAATTAGGCGGACATACCGATAGTACCGGCTCAGATGAAAACAACATGAAGCTTTCACAGGAACGTGTTAACTCGGTAAGAACCTACCTCGTTCAAAAAGGAATTGCGGAGATACGTGTAACTGCAGTAGGTTACGGTGAAACAAAACCTGAAGTTTCAAACTCAACCGAAGAGGGGAGAGCTAAGAACCGCAGAGTTGATGTGAAGATCATAGACAACAGACCGAAAGGACAGGAAGGAACAGAAAAGGACCTAGTTGCTAAGAACGAAGAGAAAAAGAAGAACGAACCTGTGGTAGTTCAAAAAATATCTCAGGACTTCGATATGTTATCTACACTTCAATCGGCAGCTAAAATTGGCGGATTGCCTGAAGGAAGTGAGTGTGGCGACAGAAGACTTGCAAACAATTCGGGATATGTTCCATCCAGCAACAAGAACAACAACTCTTCTTCCGGATCCAGCGGTTTTGAAAAGGACGATTATATTTATAAAGGTTTCAATGCAGGTGTAGAAAATTTCAAGTATAAAGAGACACCCATGTGCTTGGGTGTAAATATACGGGCTGTAAAACTGAGCAAGCTAGCCGAGAAGGGAAAAGCCAATGAAAATAATTTCACTTATTTCCTGGGCGCAGATTCCGTTAAAGGCGGAATTGGATATCAGTTTGTGCAATTCAGATCATTAAAGAACCTGGTTAAATTACCGATGGGAATTATCTTCGGAGTAGAAACAAGGCTGTTTTTTTATGAAACTACTGACAGCACCGGAGATGTGAATACTTTTGGACACATAGGCATACCAATAGGAGTAAGAGGCTTGATAAATATCAATGGACTTATCATTGCTCCGGACGTTTATTACATGGCTGCTTTATCATCACCTAAAGACGCGGCAAACAAGGCCAGCTACATGTCTTTAGGAGGTACAGTTAGAATAAAAATTATATACGCAGGCCTGAATATGAATATAGGGAAGAGCGTTAGCTTTTTAGGGTTCAGGGCAGGGATCAGTTTATAGGTATCGTAACCACAAAAAAGAGGCGGTCTCAAAAGTTGAGACGGCCTCTTTTTATTTATTTGCGGACCGGACGCGACCAGAACTCTTGGCGTAACATGTTTATAATCAAGCTAAACTGAGAGCATTTTTATTGGGTAACCTTTTTAGTACGAGCACCTCTGATAATTTTTCTATGTTTGTTCATCCTTTAACAAAGAGAAGAATGTTTTTGAGAAAAATAAAATATTTTACTGGTGGCCTAATTGCAGTATTGCTTTTTACCAATTCGTATGTGTTTTCCCAGAATTCAACCGATTACAAAAAGAAAAAATTCACTTTTCACATTGAGAAACTGGACACTTCTGCTTCCTTTGATGTATTTGCTGTAAACCCGAAGATTAAGGCAGATGAGAATGCTGCTTATAGCTGGTATTCGGATGGGAAGATTTTGGAAACAAAAGGCGGCTTTTCGGGCAGATTGTTGGACGGGCGCTATGTTTCATATTATGGCAATAAGAATCTCCGTGATAGAGGGATTTATTTAAAAGGCTTGAAAAAGGGAAAATGGATTAAATGGCATTCTAATGGGAAGATAAATGAGATCGCTTGTTGGAAAATGGGTGCAAAAAAGGGAAAGTATACTTTATACAATGACATGGGTCAGAGAATGCTGACTGCACATTTCAAACACGATAAATTAAACGGCAGAATGACCACCTATGAAAAAGACAAAGTGCTTTTGAAAATGAAATACCGAAATGGACAGGAAGTAATTCCTAAGATTCCTAAAGGTAAGACTAAGCCAACTTCAACCTCGGAAAAAAAGGATAGGCCTTCCTTTTTTAGATCTATTTTTAAGAAAAATGAAAAAGTAAAGACACCTCCTAAAGAGAAAGAGAAGAAGAAGCAATCCATTTCCAATTCTTCCCCTAAATAGTAATGCCTGAATCATGTTGAAGGCATCGGCTTTAGTTTATTCCCTTTTCATTTCTCTCCTGCTAATTACACTTTGCAGCGCAGTTGTTATGGTATCGCATTACAGTTCAGTAAATGCGGTAAACTGGGAGGAAAAAGCAAAAGTAGAACGCAATTCAATGTCCGGCATTTCTCTGTTATTGGCATCAAACGAAGTTGCATTAGAATCAAAAAGTGCCATTGACCTTTACGGAAAAGGGAATGATTCAGTTCTACTTATGAAAAAAGGCTGGGGTGCATTCGACCTTCTTGTTTCGGAAGGATTCTCCATCCATCACAGATTTTCTCAAATTGCACTTTCGGGAAATAATATGGGGAGCGACAGTGCTATGGCATTATATCTTTCAGACATGGATAAATCTCTTTCTCTGTGCGGGAAAACTGAAATTAAAGGAACCTGTTTTCTTCCCAAAGCAGGAGTTAAACGTGCATATATTGAAGGGCAGAATTTTATTGGCACCAATTTGATCAATGGAGAGATAAAGTATAGCGATAGAACTCTCCCTGAAGTCAATAAATCTCTTATTGAGAATCTAAATAAAATATTTACTAAGGAATTTACAGAACAAGATAGTATTGTTAAAGCCGATGAGAATGGAATTCCTTCATTTAAGCAATCATTTACTGAAAGATGTGTTTACTTCTATGCTACCTCAGCTATACGACTGGATACCAACAGGCTCAGCGGAAACATCATAGTTGTATCGGATAAAGAGGTTTCCATATCCGCCAATGCGGTGCTTGAGGATATTATTATCTGTGCACCAAAGATCAGGATTGAAAAAAAATTCTCAGGAATGCTCCAGTTATTCGCTTCTGATTCATTAATAGTGGAAGAAGAGTGTTCCTTGAATTATCCTTCTGTGTTGGGCATTGTGCGTCAAGGCCGATCCTGTGACAATGCAGCAATAGTTATCAAAGAAGGATCAGAAGTATCCGGAATGATTTTTGCCTACCAGGCAAAAAATGATGATAAAAAGAATGTGAAAATATCTTTAGATAAAAATGCAGTGTTAACGGGCTATCTGCATACAAATGGCATGCTAGACCTAAAGGGAACCGTATTGGGAAGCGTGATTTGTTCAAAGTTCATTCTCAGCACGCCTTCATCGGTTTATGAGAATCACCTTTTAAATGCTACTATTGACCGTACCCGGCTTTCAAATTATTTTGTAGGCTCCTCCCTTACGGCTACAAACGAAAACAAAAAGGTAGTGAAATGGCTTTACTGACAAAAAAAATAAAGGGTGCTACTTTAATTGAATCGCTTATTGCGATGCTGATCGTCATGCTCTGCTTTGGAATTGCTATTACGGTATATGTAAACGTGATCAGTTCCGGAAATCAGCTGCAGAAGTTAAAATCTGAACTTCTTCTGAAACAAATTGCTGTCCAGACAAAAAATGCTGGCGTGTTTCTGGATGAAAAAATGACTTTGGATGGAATTGTAGTGCAAAAGAAGATTGTTCCATATAATGGGCTGAAGCATCTGATTCATTTAAATCTAAAGGCATACAGCAGCTCTGAAAAACTATTATCTGAGTACAACGAATTAGTTCCGGTACAATGAAAAAGAATGTAAGAGCATTTACCCTTATAGAGTTGCTGGTAGCAATGGTGGTTAGCAGTGCAGTAATAGCCTCCTCTTATTTTATTTATAGTACTTTTTCAAAAAATCTGGTTGATTATAAGAAGCATATTAATAAACTTGGGGATGCAGTGGCCTTGAATGGAATTATTTCTCATGATATGAGTATAGCCAAAACAGTAAAAAAAAATACTGCAAATGATATTGTACTAGAGCAGGGAACAAAAAGTATTCATTATGAATGGCAGGAAGATGTTGTATTGAGGATAACAGATCTTTCAACGGATTCGTTTCATATTACTGTGAAAAACATTGAAAACAACTTTATGGACAGGAGCCAAACTCGTTCAGACGGAATGATTGATGAATTAAAGTTCACTTCAATTGTTGAAGGACAGGAATTTATCTTTTCCTTTGAAAAGCAATACGGGAGCGACATTTTGGTAGAAGCAGAAAAAATTTCAGATGGCAAGTATTGAACTAAATAAGATACGTGTTAAACCCGCTGCCAGGCAAAAATCTCAGGCGGTAGAGTCAGGATTGTATTCTGTTCTATCGAAGGATATCAGCTTGTTTGGCAATAAGCTTTCTGATAAGAAGAAAGAGAAGTTCTATTCTGAACTGTATATTCTTGTTTCATCCAAACTGGACATTAAAACGGTACTGGAGATAGTGGAAGAGCAGCAGGAAAAGGATGCGGATAAAAAATTATTCGGAAGGATACGGGAAAAAGTTATTGGAGGAACCAGTTTATCGCATGCGTTGGAGGAGGAAGGAATATTCTCTGCCTATGAAGTTTTCAGTTTGCGAATAGGGGAAGAAAGCGGCAGGATGTCCGAGGTGCTCCTGGACCTGAACAATTATTTTTCAAAAAAAATAAAACAGAAGAGGCAAATGGTGCAGGCGTTCAGCTATCCCGCGGTAGTAATGACTGTATCGTTTGGAGTTATGTTCTTTATGCTCCGTTTCATTGTGCCCATGTTCCAGGATATATTCAAACGATTTGGTGCCGACCTTCCCTATATTACTAAAGTGGTTATAAGAGCATCTAAGTTTGTAACAGATTACGGCCTTTTTATGTTTTTAGGGATCATACTATGTGTGATTGTCCTTTATGTTCAGCGGAAATCCGAAGGTTTTAGAAGACTGAGTTCCACTGTATTCCTTAAAATACCTTTTGTCGGAAATATAGTTCAGAAAATATACCTTGCGCGCTTCTGCCAGGCCATGAACCTGCTTCTCAGCGCGCGCACCCGTCTTATCAATGCTATTGACCTTGTGGAAAACATGGTAGGATTCTACCCCATTGAGGTATCTTTGAAGAAGATCAGAAACGATGTGGAAAGGGGGCAACCCTTGCATGCAAGTCTCTCAACATTTAAAATTTATCCAAGGCACCTGGTATCCCTGATAAAGGTTGCAGAAGAAGTGAACCAGCTGGATGTAATGTTCGGGCGATTGGCAAAGCAATACAGTGATGAGGTGGAACACGAAACGGGCTTGATCAACAGCGTGCTTGAACCTATTTTGATGGTCTTTCTGGGGTTATTTGTAGGGATCATTCTTCTTTCTATATACCTCCCAATGTTCCAGATGGGAATGGCTATACACTAATATTCTGCAGCGAAAGTGACAGATTTAGTGCAAAAGATGCGCTGGATTTTAAAAATGTGCTAAAAACTTTGTTTGCGGTAGTTATTGATTCATGAAATGTAGATTTATTTGCATATCAATGATTGGAATGATTATGCTTTTGACTTTAAGGATGTATTATACCGATGCTCAATTGAAATTAGTCCACTGAAAATGCCTCATTTCGATCGGCATAATACCGTAATGTTTTGGACTGATTTATTATGAGTAATGGTATTACGCACGTACTAATTATTTATAATATAAAAAAGAGATTGGCGTAAGTAAATTATTTTATTTTCGCTCCGTTAAATTATAGCGGGCGTTGTCAAAAATATTTCATCCGAGATATACTTGACAACAAAATGAGCAAAGCGTATCTCGCCAGGGATCTTTTGCTCAGGACATATCGATGTGAAATCATATAATGCCTCTCATAGGTAGTGATAGGTATAAACATTTGCTCGCTGTTCGATTTCTGAGCAGCATTAAATTTTAATTCTAACTCCGGTAATAACCGGGTAGAAGAGAGGATATAATGTATAATTTAAAATGGATTAAATATGAGTACGGAACAGGAGCCTGCATCTAAACAAGAGTTTTTAGTTATTTCGGATAAACGTGTCAGTCATAAAATCCCGTTTACGGAAGTTGTACTCATTGAGTCAAAGGGTATGATTTCTAAAATCCACACATCTTCAGGAGCGAACTATACTTGTTCAAAGAACTTAGGGGCTTTGTGTAAAGAATTAGCCGGTGCAGAGATGATTTACAGGCTCCACACTTCATATGCGATTAATTTAAACAATATCATTAAAGTTAATAAGCAGAAAAAAGCTATTATAATGTCGAATGGTTTCATGGTACCCATAGCAAAAGCCCGAAAATCCGAGTTCTTTAAACGATACATGCCCGTGCATCCTGCTTTATAAATAAAATATGCCATGCTTGAACCAAAGTTCCCGTTTTTAAAAAACAACAAACATACTTGCATTTCTTGTTTGCAAGTTTAAAGTACGACAAAATATTTTTTATATATACTTGCATTGAATTAGTTCTTAACTGAAATAATTTCGGGTTTAGCGAATATATTTAAAAATTATTTAAGACAATTACACATGAAAAAACATCTATTGGTATGTACGGTTTTTGCCGCTATTGCGTCTCCGCTGTTTTCACAATCCAACCAGAACAGCGGAATTGGAACCGTTGTACCTAATTCAAAGCTGGAGATTAGGGGAGCGGGTACAACTTCGGTTACTTCTTCATTGAATGTTACAAAATCTGATAGCACCTCTGTTTTATTTATCAGGGATGATGGTAAAGTAGGACTTGGAAGTACAACTCCTGCGGAGAAACTGGATGTAACAGGCAATGTTCGGTTTAGTGGAGCATTAATGCCAAATGGTTTATCAGGAACATCCGGGCAGGTTCTCACATCCGCTGGTTCTGGAGCTGTTCCAACATGGACAGCAGCTTCCGGTGGCGGTTTAATCGGGCAAAGCGGAGCTGAGGTTTATGGTACCGGTCCGTTAACAAATTTTTCTTCTACCGCATTTACGTTGATCCCGGGCCTTGTGCAAACTATCAATGTGCCGGCAAACAGCTTGCTGCTGATAAATACAAATGGAGCATTCGAGACGGTAAGCTTATCTGCTAGTGGTGCATCAGCTCTGGACGTTGCCATATTTATAGATGGAGTTGTGGGAACTGGTTCCTGGTTGACGTATGTTGCCGCAAATACAACCGGTATTGGTCAAAATAGGGCCAATTTTTCGTTACAAAAAACAGCGTCTCTTTCAGCAGGGTCGCATACTGTTGAGGTTCGGGTGAAGCGTGTTTTAGGATCTGCAGCAACAGTTGGGGGAAACAGTACAAGCACTATGCAAGGAACTTTATCAGTAGTTACTTTGAAAAAATAAACCGGAATGAAAAAATACTTCTTCTTTTTTTTAACTGCTCTTTGCTTCCTTGGGTTTAGCAATATTTCCTATGGGCAAAAAAGTTCTAAAGCCAACTCTCTGATTCTTGATAAGGATTCTCTGAAAAGTACACCTAAACATAAGATGGATAGTAAAAAACAAAATGACAGTAAACAACCGGTAGATGTTGAACCGACTGCCACCCCTCCAAAAGAAATGATAATCTTGAAAAACAAGAAAAACCCGAATAAATAATTGTTCAATAGCAATAGTTAAACGCAGTATAAATTGCACGATCAGGAATAAAATAATGTTAATGAATAAATATAGAATCATAGCATTTGCAACAGTGCTCTTTTGGGCATTGGGTATTCAATCCTTTGGCCAATGTTCCAGCTGTGACATTACCATATCCACCACAAATTGCGGGTATTATAGTGTGGAGACAGGAACAAAGCTTTGCATTACTTCCTCTGGGAAGGTGTATGGAATTATTGTATTGAATGGCGGCACTATTTGTAATGAGGGAGTGTTTAGTCCTTCATCATTCAGCATGATAAGCGGAACATTTAATAATTTCCATGAGTTTTATTACGATCATTCCCTTTTAAACAATGGCACTTTTAATAACCTTGGAAGCGCCAAAGTGCGGCTTTCCGGTAGTTTAACTGTTGGAAAGTTTGCAAGATATCTTTCACATCCAGCCGCACAACTATTGGTAAATGTTAATGTTAATATAGTGCCATCCGGTTGCTTAATTGTGAATGCGGGTGCTGACCAAACTATTTTTGCCGGAAGCGTAATTCTTGGAGGAAATCCGGCAGCGTCATCGGGAACTGCGCCTTATACTTATTCCTGGACGCCAGCTACTGGAGTAAGCTGTACAAGCTGTCCAAATCCTACCGCTACCCCTTCCGTTACAACAGCATATACGTTAACAGTTACAGATGCGGTGGGCTATTCAACATCTGATGTTATTTCCATCGTAATGATTGAACAAGTGCCTAGCTATGGTCTGTTAAAGAAAAAATTGGATGGAGGGTATTATCAGGCCAAAAACAACAAAGTATATTTTGCTTATGAAGAAGAATACAATAATGGAGCGTTGGACTATAAATTATTTGATAATAATCGAGTTCAAATTCCGACTGGATTTAATCTGACGAGGAATTATGGTGATAATAGATATTTATTGGATTTCACTTCTTCTCCTCTTGTTTCCGGTCAGTATTACACGTTGGAAGTGACCAGTGCAAAGAACGAGATCTATCAATTGAAGTTTAAGTACTAAGCAATACAAAAAATGGCAATGAAGCGACTTGTGATTTTCTCTTTGATCACTGTTATTCTTTCTGCCGGAATTTCCTATGCGATAGTTGAAGCTAGCTCAAGTAAAGGTAAAATGGGATGGGTTAGCTTAAACGACTTGTTTAATGATTTTGCTCTGAAAAAGGAATTAGAAATGAAATTAAAAAAGGTAAAAGATGAAAGGCAATCTGTTATTGACAGTCTGGAATTTGGTTTAAAATTTTTGTCAAAGCAGATACAAGCCGAGAATCAAAAAGACAAAGACAAGATAACTGCATTTGAATTAAAACGCGAGGAGTATATTCAGAAAAAAAGACAGTTTGAAGAAGACAATGATGCGGTAGCAAACCAGTATGATGCGCAAATACTTTCTCAGATGAATCAATATGTGAAAGACTTTGGAAATAAGCACGGGTATACTTACATTTTTGGTGCAGATGGAAGTGGTTTTTTAATGCACTCGGTGGAAGCAAATAATATTACGAAAGAGGTGAAGGGTTATATCAATGATAGGTACAAAGGGAACACGGAATGAGCCGTTTGTTAGTTGCTTTATTATTTTGTTCTTTTTTTCATCTCAATTGTACCGAAAGCGGAGCGGAAAAAAGAAAGGATATCAGCTATGGTGCTGATGTAAATGTGGAGAGTGAATTAAAGGAAAGAATTGTTCCTGATAAATTATCCCCACGAGAATACATTGCCTGGGTGGATGATAAAACAAACGGATTGAAAGTGGAAAAAACAATTGGTGAGTTTACATATATGTTTCAATATAAGCCAACAGATTATGTGGCCATTATGGATCTCAAAAAGGACTCTATTAAAAAAGAGGAACTAACAAGTAAAACTGAAGAATATAGCGGATTGCAATACTGTAATTTCAGAATATCAACAGAGTCACAAGGAGAGTTGCTGAAAAAAAATGTGGTGAATGAAAGTGATTATTACGGCAGGATACAATATTTTTCATTTGATATGCAAAAGGAAGTTAAGTTAATAGAGGATACCGATACGTTGGATTGCGTGTTGTTCCATTTTGAAAGAGTATTTGGACTCGCGCCTTATGCAACCTTTCTTTTAGGATTCCCTCGAACAGAAAACACGGGCAATAAAACCTTGTTGTATGACGATAAAATATTTGGTGCTGGAAAAATTTATTTGACAGTAAAGTTGAAAAATATAAAAAATGTACCCTCTGTAACAGTAAATTAAAAATGAGAAAAAAGATCTTCGTAAAAGTAGTAGCTGTTTATCTGAGTTTTACTTTATTATTCGAAATACTATTTCCAACCTTTGCTTTTGCATTAACAGGCGGCCCTGCGCAGCCCGAGAGCAGCAGCTTTGCTCCTGTGGGAACATCGGATATGGTCAATTTGTTTTCCGGAGACTTTAATTATAATATTCCATTAATGGATGTTGGCGGGTATCCGGTAAACATCAGCTATCAGTCTGGCATCAGCATGGACCAGGAAGCAAGCTGGGTAGGGTTGGGATGGAATATTAATCCCGGTGCGATCAATAGAAGTATGCGCGGGTTGCCGGATGATTTTAACGGAGATAAAGTAACAAAGGAATTCAATGTTAAGCCGAATCAGACTTACGGGATGGGATTGGGATTGGGATTGGGTTTCGAGGTAGCTGGATTCGAAGGGTTCAATTTGCATGTAGGCCTTGGAGTAAAGTACAACAACTATACAGGAGTTGGGTTTGAACAATCAATAAATGCTTCGCTTTCGGCAGGCCAGCCTGGCAAAACGCAGGGAACCGCCAGCTTAGGCTTGAAGTCAAGTGCAGATGGTTTAGATATCTCCCCGTCAGTATCTGCTTCCGTAGTCAATCATAAAAAGGATCAGGCTGATACCAGGATTGGCGCCTCAATTGGAAGCTCTTTTAATTCCAGGTCGGGTTTAAAAGCATTGTCCATTAGTACAAGTATGCATCAGGAAGGCGTAGGGAAAGATTCGGAGGAGCATAAATCGGATGGTAAAATTCATCAAGGAAGTAGTTCAATTGGTACCGGTACATCGATAAGCATGGCAAATAATACCTATGTGCCGAGTATCAGCATGCCAATGAAAAACATTTCGGTAAATGCTTCTTTTAAAGCCGGGCCAACTGCCTTTAGTGTTGATTTCTCTACCGATATTTCGGGATATTATTCATCACAGAGCCTGGCTGAGAAAAAACAAGAAATACCAGCCTATGGATTTCTTTATTCTCAAAATGGGCAGGCAATGGATAAAGTACTATTGGATTTTAACCGTGAAAAAGAAGGCTCATTCACCAAAAACACACCAAGTTTGCCTTTGACGAATTTTTCTTATGACATTTTTTCTGTATCCGGACAAGGAGTTGGCGGTGTGTTTCGCCCTTTCAGGAGCGATCTGGGTTATGTATTTGATAGCAGAACTTCAACTACAAGTGACAGCTATAGTTTGGGGGTTGAACTCGGAGGTGGAAACTTGTTAAAAGGGGGTGGGGATATTTCGATTACTGATGTCAATTCTTCTTCCGGAAAATGGGTGTTAGACAATACAGCAGCGCAGATGCTTAGGTTCAAAAAAAGCGGGGAGAATGATTTGTTCGAACCGGTTTATTTTAAAGAGCAAGGGGAAAAAAATGTAGATTCTGAAATTTCAGCTAATATTCCTTCACTTTATAATACCATTGGAGGAAGTGCACCTGTCAGAGTAGAGCTTGCAGGAAATGGAACAAGTGCACATGCAACAGGTCGCTTATTGGGAGGAGAGGGAGAGCAGGCAACAAATAATTATACAATTCACCCGCTCAATTCAGTCAATACTCAAAGAACAAAAAGGCAAAGACGGAATCAATTGTTTTCATTTATTACGAATGAAGAGTATGCTGCTTCTGCTGTTTACAAGAATCTATATTTTGGAAACCTTGAAGCAACTCCTCTTGATCCAATTTATAAATCAATTGACCCTCTGACTCTGGCTTCGAAGAACAAAAAACACATTGGCGAGATTTCAACTACCAAAACAGATGGATCGAGATATGTTTATGGCATTCCGGCTTACAACACGTATCAAAAGGAAGTTACTTTTAGCATGGGTGGTAGAAGTACTACTAGAAGCGGAGGAATGATTCAATATGATCCCACTTTTCCGGATAATTCTAAAAATAATCATAATGGCATAGACAATTATTACAGCAGTACAGTTATGCCTGCTTTTGCCCATTCTTATTTGCTTACTGCAGTTCTCTCTCCTGATTATGTTGATCTTACTGGTAATGGACTTTCCTCAGATGATTACGGTACTTATACCAAATTCTCGTATACAAAGGCATCTGCAACAGGCAACGGAATTTATAACTGGAGGGTTCCTTATCAGCAAAACATGGCTAACTATAACGAGGGATTACGAACTGAAGCGCTGGATGATCAAGGAAATTATATATATGGAGAAAAGGAAATATGGGTATTGAACAAAATAGAATCGAAAAACTATGTGGCGGTTTTTACCACTAAAAATGGAAATAGGGCAGATGGATATGATGTAGCAGGAGAGAATGGCGGACTTGGTGACAACACAACTCCGATGCTTAAGAAAATTTCTTTGTTTTCAAAACCAGATTATGATCTGCATAATGTTGCGGGTACTGCTGTGCCAATCAAAGAAGTTCATTTCGTATATAATTATTCATTGTGCACCGCCATACCCAATAATCTGCTTACTGCAGGCGGTGTATCGTGGGTAAGGGATTCCGAGTGCGAAGAGGCGATCAATGCAGGAGGGAAGCTGACTTTAAAGCAAATTTATTTTACCTATGGTAAATCTTTTAAAGCCAAATTAAATCCTTATAATTTCTCGTATAGTGCATTTAATCCTCCTTATGGGTTAAAGGATTATGATAAATGGGGAAATTATAAGCTTGATAATGCAGCTCTTCCCAACTCAGAATTTCCTTATGTTGAACAGAATAAGACCCAGGCTGATTTATATTCATCGGCATGGTCACTGAAAGAAATAAGCCTACCATCCGGAGGTGTTATTACTGCGGATTACGAATCGGATGATTATGCTTATGTGCAGGACAGGAGAGCGATGCAGATGTTTACAATTACTGGCATAGGGGCACAAGGCGATAATCCCAAAACGATGTCGCCCACAATACAAAAAAATTTAGAGGGTGGGGACTATTTGTTTTTTGCACTGCAACAATCCGTTCCTACCGGTATGTCGGACGCAACATTTATCGAAACTTATTTAAAAGGAATAAAGGATATGTATTTCAGGGCGCTAGTTCAAGTTGTTCCAAATGTGAATCCGGTTGCGAAGGAATATGTTTCTGGCTATGCTACTATCAATTTACCCGGCTGCGGTTTATCAACTACCCCTGGCTATGGATATATACAATTGGAAAAAGTGAAGTTGGATGAAAAGCTTATTTCGACTATGGTGAATCCGATCTCGAAAGCAGCAGTACAATTTGCACGGATAAATACTTCCAAAAAATCTTATAGTCAAGGTAGTTTTCCGGTGCCCGATGATAATCCTGAAAAAGTTTATCTGGGGGATGTTTTAAATGATCTTGCGGATGCAAGTCTTGTCAAAAATATGGTCGATGCCTTTAATGGCCCTAATGGGGCTTTATATAAGGATAATGTATTAGGCGGTCGTGAGCTTGGCAGAGATATGCAAACGGACAAGTCATGGGTGCGTCTCTTAAATCCCAATTATAAAAAACTTGGCGGGGGATCACGGGTTAAAAAAATCACTATTTCCGATGAATGGGCATCTATGGGATCGGGAGGACAGGATTTTGATTACGGACAAGAGTATGATTATGAAGAATTTGAAAATGGAAAAAAAATTCTTGTTAATGGACAGGCAATAAGTTCCGGTGTTGCTTCGTACGAGCCAATGGTGGGCGGAGATGAAAACCCCTTCCGTTTGCCAGTAGCTTATACTGAAAAAATGAAACTTGCTGCGGATCTGGATTATTATAAAGAAGAACCGTTTGGTGAAACTTTCTTCCCTTCGCCCAGCGTTGGATACAGTTCAGTAACTGTTAAAAATCTTCAACGTCCTAATGTTACCTTGAAACGCCATGCGACAGGATCTGTGGTGAATGAATTTTACACCACACGGGATTTTCCGGTAATTACTAAACGCACACCTATAGATGCTAAAGCAACAACCAATGTGGGACAGGCATTAAAAAAATTATTGAAGCTGGATGTTCAAGATTATATGACGGCAAGTCAGGGCTTTTCGATAGAGTTAAATGATATGAATGGAAAGCCAAAAGCAACCTGGGTATATGCCGAGGATCAGGCAGAATATATTTCGGGTGTTGAATATAAATACAAATCATCCGGGAATAAGCTAACCAATGAGGCGACAGTAATGAATAAGGATGGCAGTATATCGCAAACTGCGCAAATTGGAGTGGATTATGATTTTGTTGCTGATATGCGTGAGCAAAGCACAGATATACTAAATGTTGGAGAGGCGCTCCAGCTATACAATATATTAACTCCTGTTCCGGTATTAATTCCACCTATTCTGCCTATTTATACTCATGAGCAAACCAGGTTCCGCTCAGCAAGTGTAACGAAAGTAATTAGTCGCTTTGGCCTTTTGGATGAAACAATTGCCTACGATCTGGGATCAAAAGTTTCTACCAGAAATTTAGCGTATGATTCCGAAACCGGAGATGTGATTTTAACGAAAACAAAAAATGATTTTAACGATGAGGTGTTCTCGTTAAATTATCCTGCGCATTTGGCCTACGACCGGATGGGACCAGGTTATAAAAATGTGGGCGCTGTTGTACAGCAAAATACGTCCACGGATGGGAAAATAACTGGAGTTGCCGCTAATATCCTGGTGCCGGGCGATGAAGTTCAGATAACCCCTCCTCCTGGCAATATTGAAATTGGAGAAACAAGATTCTGGATAAGTAAAGAGGGGGCTAATCTGTACGCGATCAATAGAAAGGGAGCCCATGTTTCATTTGGGGCCGTCTCTAATTCAGTAAAAGTCATCCGTTCAGGAAGGAGAAACCAGCAAAGTCTTTCTGTTGGATCGTTTACATCCCTGGCAAATCCTGTTGAACCGGGTAATACTCATATTCCAACTTTTGATCAGAATTATAAGGTGTTAACCGCAAGCGCTTCTGAGTTTTCGGAAGTGTGGAGGAATTTCTGCGAATGCGGAATTGATCCCGCGGATCCAAATGGGCCAAAGAATCCTTATCTATTAGGATTGCTTGGAAACTGGAGGCCGAAGAAATCGTATACTTTTTTAAGCGATAGAAATCAAACTAAGCTGAACGATAATTCGAATATCAGAAAGGATGGAACCTATACTTTCTTTAAGCCATTCTGGTCTCCAAACCTGGGTAGCGATTGGACATATCCTGCGGATCTATATGTAGGAACTGTTCCCAATCTTTATGCAGAATGGACGTGGACATCTGAAATTACCGAGTTCAGTCCTTTTGGGCCGGAGCTGGAAAATAAAGATGCGCTCAACAGATATTCTTCAGCTATTTATGGATATAATAACACGCTGCCTATGGCGGTTGCATCCAACGCCAAGTACAGGGAAATCGCTTTTGATGGTTTTGAGGATTATGATTTTGGAACCTGCAGGGATGACCATTTTAGCTTTGACCTAGAACCAGGTGCCACTCAGGGAAGAGGCAATTACGGACATGTTATTATTAACGGAACCGTAGGCGTAACTGAGGTAACATCGCATTCCGGAAGAAGAAGTATAAATGTAAAGACCGGAAGAATATCGCTTACTAAAAACATATCTGATTGCCCTATATCGCCACAGACTACTGTAAATTAAATTAAAATAAAAATGGTTCTTTCTAACGAAATAAAATACCTGGAGCAAGCTCACTTATCTTAAGTCTAATGAAGAAAATTATTATTGTATCTCTCATTTATCTTTTTACCGGTGATTTTACATCGGCACAGGATTGTAGTACACACAATATTATTCCAAGTACGTATGCTGTATGTGTTGGAAGTACTGTAACATTTAATCTCTACACCACTACCACGACACCACCTCCAGAAATTCAATCGGGTGATTGGAATTTTGGTGATGGGATTACGTTGGCTAACGCTAGCGGGCCACAGCATGTTTACACTTCTGCCGGATCGTATGTGGTCACTTGCAGACCTGTTGCTGTTGAATGTATAGAAACAATTACTATAACAGTTAATGAATGCTCCGAAACCGGCTGTAAAGATTGCATTGGATCTTTTGCACCGGTACCCGGACAGAAATATGTTATCAGCGCATGGGTAAAGCAATCGGCAAGTGAAAATGAAATCACGTACCTCGATCCTGCCATAACTTTAGAATTTGTTTCAGTACCGGCAGCCGTTCCTCCAATACTAGGGCCGTTTAAAGGCAAGGCGCAGATCATTGATGGCTGGCAGCGCATTGAAGAAGAATTTGTGGTTCCCGCTGGTTCTACAAAAATTACAATTAACCTGGAAAATGTAGGTACTGCTACACGGGAAGTATTTTTTGACGATGTACGGATACATCCCTTTAATTCTAACCTGAAATCATTTGTGTATGATCCTATTACCTTGCGCCTGGCGGCTGAACTGGACGCAAACAATTACGCTACATTTTATGAGTATGACGAGGACGGGGCTTTGGTAAGAGTTAAAAAAGAAACAGAAAAAGGAATTTCAACTATAAAAGAAACAAGAAATAATAATAAAAAGTAGAACCGGTATAATGAAGTATTGCCTGTACATAATTATTTTTCTTTTTGCATTCTCTGCGAAAGCGCAGAACGCAAAAGAGGATATAAAGAAAGTGAATGAGTCCTATGTGAAGCATAAAGATTTGTCTATGGGAATTACGTATAATGTATTTGCGGCTTACGATGATAACGTACCTATGGAAACCAGTGCCGGGTCCTATAACCAGCATGGCAATGCCCGGTACAACAGGCTGAACGAGATAGAGTCCGTTCAGAACAGTGATTTTTCATTGGTGATAGACCATGATGAGAAAATGATTGTGATCGGAAATCCGATAAAATTTAATCCCGGAAAAATTATGTTGCTTGACCTGGATTCCGCGCTTAGCATGTATTCTTCGGTGAAGTATATTGATAATAATGTTTCCCAAAAGGGCTACTCTATGGTTTTCAAGCCAACCGCAGCATCGGAATATGATAAGGTGGATATGTATTTTAATGCAAAGACATATTTAGTGGAACGGATGGTTTTTTATTACCGCGATAAAGTACAGCTGAAGAAGACAAATCAGGATGCTCCGGAAGAAAAGCCCAAGTTGGAGATTATTTTTTCAAAGATCAGTGTGGAGCCCGTTTCGGATTTTAAATTTTATTCGGCTGGAAGGTTTGTAGATAAGAAGAATGGAAAATATGTTGGAGTAGGGGAGTGCAGTTCGTATAAAGTAATCAATCAGAAAATTGTACAATAATTAATTGGCAAAACACACAGCACCATGCAATCAAGAATTACAGGCAGTATAATTTTTTTCATATTTCTTTTCTGCGGTTTATTGCGTGCTGGGGTAGAAACATCGGGCAACCGTATTTTTGGCAGCGGGGTTGTGCTGGGGGGAACCGTAGGTGCAAGCGATAAT
>Ga0163144_10009703_pt1 | contig 20645 bp, 14 predicted proteins | sample OliLak19BULKMAT1_FD_123175 | JGI IMG/M metagenome (GOLD analysis project Ga0163144, IMG submission 123175) | Freshwater microbial mat bacterial communities from Lake Vanda, McMurdo Dry Valleys, Antarctica - Oligotrophic Lake LV.19.BULKMAT1 | ecosystem: Environmental > Aquatic > Freshwater >... | reverse complement strand
TTTTGCCGTGATCGAGGCGCCAGCATCGGAGCATATCAGTCCGATATGTGACGATGCTGGCAACGAAGAGCACGGCAAAAAGCCGCCAAACCACCCGTCAATTCATGCCTGACGGACCACTAGATACAGCTCGTGCGCATACGCCGAGCGTTATTTGTATTGAAACAGTTCGCTCTGAACGAGCGCATGAACCAGCGATCGCAAACCGTAGTCATCGGCGGCAGCGGACTTCACGATGGCGTCAATCGCGGCCTTGTCGACGCCGGTGGGAGCGACTCCCGTGGCGTAGGTCGTCAAGTGATGCACGACGCCGACCGCCAACTGCTCTGGGTTTTTAGCGAGGGCTTTGCGGAGTTCCGCGATGCCGGAGAACGCCTGGCCGCCCGGTGTTTTTCCGCTGCAATCCACAGGCAAACCGTCATGCCAGAGCGGCCGGCCTTTGCGTTCCTGCGCGGGCAAGGCGGCAACAGCCGGATTCAGTTCGCGGTAGTTTTTACGGAACGCGCCAGTGACATCGAAACTCTCCAGCGCGAATCCGTACGGATCAAACTTCGCATGGCAGGCCGCGCAACTGGCATCGTTACTGTGGCGGGCCAGTTGTTCGCGAAGCGTTTTTGCGCCACGAATGTCAGGATCGACGGGTTCAATGTTAGGGGGCGGAGGCGGGATCTGAATGCCGAGAAGCCGCTTCGAAACCCACACGCCGCGTTTGACGGGGGAGGTGTTGGTTCCATTGGCCGTTACTTTAAGCACAGCGGGTTGTGTCCAGATTCCGCCATAAGGTGACGCCTCTGGCAGCGTCACTTTTCGAAGCTGTGATCCAGACACTTCAGGCAAGCCATAGTGCTTCGCCAGCGGTTCATTGACCAGCGCCCAAGGGGAGTCGACAAAATGCCGCACGCTCATATTTTCATTGAGTATCTGGCCGAAGAAACTCTGCGTTTCCATCACGCTCGAAAGCTTGAGATACTCGCCGTAGCCGGGATACAGTTTCGAATCCGGCGAGGTATCGTCGATCGCGTGCAGGCCCAGCCATTGACTGGTGAAATCATTGACGAAGCGAATCGATTTAGCATCTTTCAGCAGCCGCTCGGTCTGCTCCCGCAGCACTTTGGGATCATGCAGTTGACCCTTTCGCGCCAGATCGAGCAGTGCCTCGTCAGGCCCAGAATTCCAGAGAAAATAGGACAAGCGGGAGGCCAGCGCGAAAGCGGAGAGCTTGCCGGGCTGTTCAATCACGCAGAGAAATTCCGGGGAGGTCATCATGTCGGTGACCTGGCCGAAGATCACGCTTTCAAAGGAGACTCCTTCATCGATCTGGCGTGAGACGTCACCCATGAGCTGGCTTAGTTCCGGGCCGCTGAGATCGCGCCTGTAAAGTCTCGCACCGATTCGGGCAAAGGTCGTTTGCATCGCAGTGAGCACATCGGCGCGCTGGGCCGTCTTCATTTTCTTCAAGACAACTTTCCCGTACTGCGAATTTCGAATTTCGTCGGCTAACGCTTTTGGAAAATCAGCGAGCAGCCAGCGTTCTCCAGGGAGTGGCTTTTCCGGTTGAACATCCTCGAGCCACTGCACGGCCAAGCCGGGTCCCTTGCACTTACTGGCCTGATTATTTTTCGGGACCTGCACGCCGATTCCCAACGGAACCAATCTGATGCCAGCTCCAGCTTTTAAATAAATATCGGTTTCGAGTACGGTTGCTTTTCCTGGCGGCGCTTCGAGTATTCCCGCCAGTTCGAGTTGCTGCGGATAGTTTCCGGTGCTTCCAACGTAGATGCCGAAGGGCAGCGGTTTATCGGTCTGGTACCCATAGACGGAAACGCGAATACGGTGGATGCCCGGAATTTTACATCCCGGGTATTTCACAGGGCCAGAGGTCGTGTCTGAATTGAATGACACCATTGTCCCATCTGGCAGTTCAAGAATGTGGCCTTTGGATTGTTCGCTCTCACGCGCCACGGCGCGGACTGTTCGGCTGGCCTCGGGAGAAACGGTTTCGCCGGCAACGGGGGCTTTCGGTTTGGGAATCGGTTTCAGCATCCATCTGTTCAGAAGGTCTTCGGCCAGTGTCAAATAGCCGATAGTTCCATCGGACGTGAGCGGCAAGGCGGCACTGACTTTGTCGTAACCATCGACGCGCCCGTCCGGAGGAAGAGTGACTTCAGCGAGGGGCCGGATGCCAAAGATGTCTTCGACAGTGTTGACATACTCAGTGCGGCTCAAACGCCTGAGCTTGCTGCGGCCTTCCTTGCGCTGCTGCGCTGTCACCAGCGCGGTGTACTCGCCGCGAACCCAGGCCGCAACGGCTTTGCGTTCCGCATCCGAGGGCTGCTTCTCTTCGTCTGGCGGCATGGCCCCGAATTCGATCTGTTCGAGCACGCGATACCAGAGGTCCCGGTCGGCGAGGAGCTGTTCCGAGGTGCGGGCACCATCCAGGTTGATCTTGGCTTTCTGCTTTTCCGTGCCGTGGCATTTGGCGCAGTTGGACTTGAGCACCGGCAGCACGCGCGATTGAAACGCGCTTGCAGCGTCTTCGGCCGCGCAGTGGCTGATGAATGCGACCGCGCCTAATAAGATGAGTGGAAAGACATGTTTCGATTGCATAGCGACCTCGATGCTGAAGAGTTCAAACAAGCCCGTTGATCGTGCCGGTGCCGGAGCCGAACGTGTCCGTCTCGACGCCGAAGCGTTGCAGCATGCTGACGAAGAGTTTTCCAAGCGGCGTATTTTTCGCTGGGTCGCCGGCGATGTGTTGCCCGTGGCGGTAGCCGCCTCCCGCCATCAATATCGGCAGGTTGCTGGTGCCGTGGCCGCTGGCGTCGCCCAGGTTGCTGCCGATGAGAACCTGCGTGTTGTCCAACAAGGTTCCGGCGCCTTCCTTGATTCCTTTTAGCGAGAGGAGGAAATCACGGAAGGCGGCCATTTCCTCACGTTCGACGATGCGCAGCTCGTTGATTTTTTCGGGACTGCGGCCGTGGTGGCTCAGGCCGTGATGGTCCTGTGTCACGCCGTCGATGGGGGGTTTCAAGTCCATGCCGCGGATAAAAATCGTGACCACGCGAGTGGAGTCGGTCTGCAGAGCCAGCTTGGTGAGGTTGAACAGCAGGCGAGAGCGGCCGATAAAGTCGCTCTTGTCGGTGCTGTCTTTCGGAACAGGCTCCGTGACGGCGGGCTTGGGGCGAACGACCCAGGCCTCGTTGGCGTGCAATTGCTTTTCCATGTCGCGCACCGAATCGGTGTAATCGGTGAGCTGCTGCTGATCGTGGACGCCGAGCTTATTTTTGAGCGATGTGAAGCGGCCGCCCATGCGGTCGAGGATGCTCTGGCCGCGCTTCAGCCGGGCCATCTCGTTCTCCACTTCTTTCGGATTTCCGGCAATGAACATGCGGGCGAAAATGTCGGACGGCTTGCTGAGACCTTGAACGCCGGCGCCGGTGATGGTGTGGGTCAGCGGGAATGAATCGTCGGTTCCCAGCGAGAGCAGGGGAAACCGGGTGGCATTGCCAACGTGCTTGGCCGCGACGTAATCCAGGGACACGCTGTTACGGAAGGTGCTGCCCGTGGGGTGTTTGGCGCTGGTGAGAAAGCAGGATTCCGACGCGTGATCGCCGCCGATTTCCGGATGTGAAATTCCGGAGAAGACGGTGAACTGCTCCCGCAGATCGCCGAGCACTTTCAAGTATTCGCTCGCCTCGTAGTCGCGTCCGGCCTTTTGAGGAAAGAACGAGGGACCATAGAGTCCGAAAGCGGTGCAAACGCTGACCATTCGGCGCGGCGCGGTCTTTTCGTCCGCGCGCGCGAGACTTTCGAACCAGGGAAGCGCGAACAGCACCGAACTGGTTTTGATAAACTGCCGGCGTGATGGAGACAGTGCGTTCATCGTATACTCCTTAAACCGACCGTGCCTTCAAGGATGGCGCTCGACAGGATTCATGGACGACAAGCGTGACCGGCAAACGCTGGCCTCCGCTTGGGAGCGGCTCGCCATCGTTGTCACACAACATGGCGATGGCGCGCGTCCCCATCTCGGCGCGCGAAAAGGTAATCGAGGTCAACAGCGGTCGCGAGGAATACTGCGCGGAAACATCGTCGAAGCCGGTGACACTCACGTCGTCTGGAACGTCCAGGCCGTGTGCGCGAAGACATGTCACCGCGCCCATTCCGAGCAGATCATTGTAAGCCACCAGCGCGCTGAAAGAGGGCTTGCCACTTTTTTTGAACGGCGCGTCGCGGCCGAGCAGGCGTTCCATGGCTGCCGCGCCGGCATCGAGCGTTTGCTCCGTCACCGTGGCTTCGATGCGACTGAGCGCGATTTCCAATCCCGCCGTCTTGAGCGTCTGTTTATATCCCGCGAGGCGTTCGCTGGCGTTTTTTACATTCGTCGAATGACCCATGTAGGCGATGTCGCGATGACCCAGTGCAATGAGATGTTGCGTGGCGAGCGCGGTCCCTTTTTTATCGTCGGGAGAAATCCAGCACGCGCCGGGAGACTGCCGACCCACGTTCAGGACAGGCAGGCCCAGTTGTGCGATGCGCTTGAGCGTATCGGGTCTGGTGGAAATACAGGCGACGCCGTCCACGTACAGACTCTGAATCATGCGTGGCAACTGGTTGTTGCGTTCGCGGCAGAACAGCACGTCCAGTTCGCGGCGATCGGCCTCGCGTTCCATGGCGTCCAGAGTGTGCGAAAAATGGGGAACATCACGAAGGGGGATATCGAATTTTGGCGGAAGCAGAATAGCAACAATACCGGTTCGCGCGCGATGCCCGTAGCGTTTGCCGATGAGAGCGCGAGCGTCGCGATTGGCGAACGCGTCATACCCCAGGCGCCGCGCGGTGGAGATCACGCGCAGCCGGGTTTCGGCGGAGACGCCGGGATGGTTGCTGAGAGCAAACCCGACCAGTTGCCGCGAAATGCCCAGTTCAGTCGCAATGGATTTCTGAGTCGCGCCCACACCACCTCCAGCACTTAGCACGTGCTAAGTACTCCGCGAAGGAGCGATAGTGCGGAATAAAATGTGAGAAATGTTGCAGACCTGATGCAGCGCTTATTTCGTGCGCCGTTCGCGGGCCAGCAAGGCGGCTTTTCGATCGACGCCCCAACGGTAGCCGGAGAGCGATCCATCTTTACGGATCACGCGGTGGCAGGGGATCGCGATGGCGATCGTGTTGGCGGCGCACGCGTTGGCGACCGCTCGCACGGATTTCGGTTTGCCCAGACGCATGGCCAGTTGTGTGTAGGTGCTCGTGTGGCCGGACGGGATCTCGCGGAGCAATTTCCAGACGCGTTGCTGAAACGCGGTGCCTTGGATGGCGAGCGGCAGATTCAATCCTGCCGCGGGATGTTCGACAAAGGCGATGACCTGCGCGACTGTGGATTCGAAATTTTTGTCATCCCCGACTAGCGCCGCATGGGGGAAACGTTTCTGAAAACCGAGAAGTAACTCAGGCGCATCGTCACCGAGTGAAATATCGCAAATGCCCACGTCTGAAGCGGCGACGAGCAGGTGTCCGAGAGAACATTCTCCGAGCGCGAAGCGAAGTGTTTCTCCTGCACCGCCAGCGCGGAAAGCCGTGGGTGTCATCCCCAGAACCTTTGATGTGTTGGAGTAAAAGCGGGCGCTTGAATTAAAGCCGGAACTGAAAATCGCGGCTGTGACCGTCTTGCTGTCTGTGAGTTCCCGCCGTGCGCGCTGAGAACGGTGCGCCACAGTATAGGCCTTCGGCGTCAGACCCGTGAGAGCGCGGAAGATGCGGTGCAAATGAGAGGGACTCATGCCGGCCGACGCTGCCAGGGTTGAAAGATCGGGAGCGTCGATGGAGTCTTCGATGAGAGCGCAGGCTTTTGTCACGGCGATACGGTGATGTTGAATGAATGATGCGGCGTCGGGCCGGCAGCGTTTACAGGGACGAAATCCCTTGCCTTGGGCGCCGGCTGCAGTGGCGTGGAACTGAATATTTTCACGGCGCGCGAGACGGGCAGGGCAGACAGGCCGGCAGTAAACACCGGTTGTTTTTACGGAATACACGAACGCGCCGTCCGCTGCCGTGTCGCGGGAAACAAGCGCATTCCAGCGCTGCTCGTCTGTGGAGAATTGATTCCTGGATGGGACTTCGGTCGTCATGGCATCAGTATCCTGCGCATTTTTTATGCCCTGAACCTACCTCCGATTGGAGATCGCCACACTCCGTTTCTTGCTTTCAAATTCAGAATTTTTAAGAGCCGCAACTCGTGGTGGATGACAAGATCAGGAGAGCAAGAGTTGCAGTTCGTCCATGCCCATATCGCGAATGAGGCTGTTGTCCGCGTTGATGATGGCGTCGGCCAGATCGCGTTTGCTCTTCTGCAGTTCGAGCACTTTTTCTTCGACCGTGTCGCGCGCGATGAGGCGGCAGGCGAAGACTTGGCGCGTCTGTCCGATGCGGTGCGCCCGATCGATGGCCTGCGCTTCCACGGCGGGATTCCACCAGGGATCGAGCAGGTAGACGTATTCGGCCGCGGTGAGATTTAGACCGAGCCCGCCGGCTTTGAGACTGATCAAAAAAAGTTTGCAGGCGGGATCGGTTTGAAAACGTTCCACGTGCGCGGCGCGGTCGCGGGTCTTGCCATCAAGGTATTCATAGACCGTGTTTTCTTTGTCGAGGCGCTGCCGCACGATGCTCAGGAAACTGGTGAACTGTGAGAAGACCAGAACCTTGTGGCCCTCCTCAAGGACTTCGGCAAGTTGCGGCATCAGGACGTCGAGCTTGGCGCTGGGCAGATCGGTCTGGGATTTGTCGATGAGGCCGGGATGGCAGGCGGCCTGGCGCAGCCGCAGCAGCGCTTCAAGAATGAGAATCTTGGACTTGCCCATGCCGTCGCGTTCGACGGAAGGCAGCAGGGCCGCGCGATAATGATCGCGCAGTTCGTTGTATAGACGGCGCTGTTCGGGCTCGAGCTCGCAGTAGAGAGTCTGTTCGAGCTTCTGCGGCAGGTCTCTGGCGACCTGGTCCTTTGTGCGGCGGAGAATGAAAGGGCGCAGCGCGCGCGACAACAGCGTGCGTGTTTCAGGGCTGACGTCGCGGCCACTGGCGCCACGGAAAACGGACGCGGTGCCGAGCATTCCGGGGTTCAAAAATTCGAAGAGGCTCCAGAGTTCGCCGATATGGTTTTCGATCGGCGTGCCGCTCAAGGCGAGGCGGTGCCGGCCGCGGAGAAGACGAACGGCTTTGGCGGATTCGGTGTTGGCGTTTTTGACGGCCTGGGCTTCGTCGAGAATGACGTAATCAAACAGCATGTCTCTAAAATCGGCGGCGTCGTTACGCAGCGTGCCGTAGGTTGTCAAAATGATGTCGTAGCCTTCGAAATGTTTGGAGCCGCGCGTGCGGCTCATGCCGGTGTGATCCAGCACGCGCAGGCCGGGCGCGAAGCGGGTGGCTTCCTGAATCCAGTTGAAGACGAGTGATTTGGGAACGACGACAAGGGACGGGCCGGTGTCATCTGTTTTTTCCTGCCGGAGCATGCGCCGCGATTCGAGCAGAGCCAGCACTTGGACCGTTTTTCCAAGGCCCATGTCGTCGGCCAAGCATCCTCCGAAGCCGAAGCGGCGGAGGAAATCGAACCAGCCGAGTCCTTCGCGCTGATAGTTTCGCAAGGTTCCGCAAAATCCGGCGGGAGGTTCAAGCGCTTCGACGGATTCGAAGTGGCGCAGTTCGTCTCGCACGCGCGCGAATGTCGCATCGCACGTGGACTCCGGCTGCGCCATCAAAAGCGCATCCAGCAGACCGGCCTGGCTTTTTTTAAATTTCAGATGCGTGCGCTCGGCTTTGCCCAGCCCGAGGAACGCGCCCATTTTTTCAAGCCATTCGTCGGGCATGAGTCCAACGCTGCCGTCGTCGAGGCGAATGGTATTTTCGCCGCGCCGCGCCGCCGCGAGCAGGGCGGGGAAGGTGGCGGACGCATTGCCGAACTGAACGCCGCCATGCAATTCGAACCAATCGATTCCGGAGGTGACTTCCAAGCGCATCGTGCCGGATTTGCGATACAGTTTTCCCTCGGCTTCGACATGCCAGTTTTCTTTCAGCAGAGTGCCGACGATGTGCGGCAGAATTTTAGCGGAGACTTCAAGGCCTGATTTCTCTTCTCGGAAATACGCCGGCGCTTTAAAGCCAAGTGTGCGAAGCCGGGCGGATGCAGCGCGTTCGGCATCGATGTCGCGCAGAATGCGGCGGCGCTTCTCCTTTTGATAGAGGCCGGTTCCGGCGGCCTCGGTGACGATGAAGCCGTCGTAGTCGAATGAAATTTCGGCCTGCAAGCGATCAGGATTCCAGTCGTGATCGCAGGCCCGCAGCGTGATGCGCGGCCGCGGCACCGGCTTGGCTGTTTCGAACATCAGTTCGGGCGGCAGATCCAGTTGAGGCAGCGACGGGCACGCCAGCAATTGTTCCAGAAGTTCGTCGCGCTGGGCGGCCGGAACGCGCAGGCTGCCATCTTCGCGCAGAAGTGAAATCCAGTAGTACGCGCCGAAATCGTTCAGCTTCGCGGCGTAGTCCCGCATAAACACGGCGCCACCCGCCAGCAGGATGGGATCCTGGATACTCATGCGCCCTTCGCCGCGGCGCAGCGAGGCATCGAGCACGAAATGGTTGTCGTTTTCGTCAAGCCGGACGTTCAGCCACAATTCCCACGCGGGGCCTTCGTCCCAGCGGAGGACGGGAAGGTCCTGATCTCCCGACACCGAGCGCAGCCGGCAGCGGCCCGTCGCGCAAAGCATGGGAAGAACCACTTTCTGCTGAGCGGCACTGAGCGAAAAAATGTGATCGGTGTAGGCGTTGTCGTACGCGGAATAGCCGGGACGCACGGAACCGCCGCGCAGCAGCGCGATAAGCTGCTGGTCGGCGGGCTCAAGATTGGTGGAAACCTCGCTCGCGTTCAGCCCGCTTGTTTTCAGTTTGCCCCAGTCACCGTTGCCCTTGAGCTCGCGGTGAGCCAGATACACAATCAGGCCTTCACCGCGGCGTTTGGTTTCGGCGGCGTCGATGACAAAGCAGAGCTGGCGATTGGAGGTCCAGGTTTCACCGCGCTGGGAACTCATGGATTGCAGGACGGCCACACGCGCCAGCTTTTGCTTCCAGGTGGGCGGTTCTTTTCGATGGGGCAGAGGGGTGCTGACAGGAAACTTTTCGATATTTCTCAAATTAATCAGGGACTCATCGACGCCTTCCAGGCGGAGTTTCAAGGCTGATTTGGTCAAAGCGGCCGACGGGTAGTTGTGCTGGTCGGAGGCGAGAATGGTGGCCCAGATATGTTTGCAGACTTCATCATTGCGCTGGAAGTAGGGGCAATCGCAACAGACGACGAGCGCGTCACCTTCGAGCTTGAGATCGACCGTGTATTTTCCGCTGCCACGCACGACGGCGCTGACCGAGGCGTCTTCCACCACCCCGATTTTGACAAGGCCTTCGCTGAAATAGCTGCGGCCCCGGTTGCGAATTGCGTTTGCGACTTGATTGGACAGCAGTGCGGCCAGCGGCATGAACATTCCTTGGGTGCGGTAGGGCAAACGACGTGAGAGCGCAGAAAAAATAACGCTCGCCATAGTGTAGGCGATAGTGGGGAAAAAACGAGGAGAGTAGCTAAACTTTGTGAAGTAAGAGGTGCGACTTGTGAAGTGCGGAGCGCAACGGGCCGATTTTTCGGACGCGTCTGGTTGGGAGCGGCTGCCCTCACTCTAACCCTCTTTCAAGGGGAGAGAGAACCGCGCGTCCGGCTTTGCGGGGGTGGTGATCCTAACGGCGGCGTTGTGGATTTTCACCGCAGAAGCGCGGAGAACGGCGAGAACGGAAGGTACGGCATTTTTCATTTGTCAGTTTTCATTTCTTATTTGTCATTGAACGGCGAGCGGCTTGTGCTGTTCGATGAGAAATGAGAGATGACAAATTAGAAATGACAAATTCTGTTCTGTTGTTTGAGCGTCTTGGTGGGGGGCGACTAACCCCTCCCTCTGGCTCCCTCCCTATAAGGAGAGGGGACTGCGCACTGGCGGGCGGAGACGGGTATCCCAATGGAGGGGGGGTGGAAATAAAGGGAACTGCATTTTTTTGGATTGAGATTAAACCAGAGTTTGGGCTATCTGGAGCACTGGCAACCCTTCTAGAGTGAGACTCACGATGACTGCACCCCTTTCGGTTTCCACCGCGCCTCAAACAGCGATTAATGCAGCCACCGCGGCGCTCGTGAAGAGCCATGGCGCGAAACTGGAAAAAGACATTACGCGCGGCGTGACGTTTAGCGCGCGTGTTTGGGATTGGAAGGACGCGGACGAAGGGGCGTTCGTTGATTTCTGCCAGAAGCACTATCACGCGCCGGGCAAAGCGCGATCGCGATTGCTTCGGCGGCTGGACGAAATTGCTCACGCGATCAGCGGGTCGCTGAACATGATCGCTAAACTGACACGGCGCGGGATGGATATCGCGGATCTGGAACTGACGCCCTCCGAGGAATTGTTCGGCGCGTTCTCGCCCGGCACGCATCTGGAGGTGGATCTCCGCACCTTTAATATCGCGGCGCTGGCGCAGCTTAATTTCGGGACGGACGATCTAACGTCGCCGGCGACGCGCGAAGGCTGGGCGGCGCGGCGATTATCGAACGTCGGCCGCACGGCGATTCCCGCAAATTTACTGGCGGAGTCGTCGAAGCGGCACGCGGAAGTGGACCGGTTTGTGACGAGCTTCAACCTGCATCTGGACAAGATTGAATACGTTGATCCAGCGGTGAAATTCCCGAAGGACACGGTACGCATCTCGCACTGGGGGTTGCGGGATTTCATGACCCGTTTGAACGGAAAGAAAAATGCGTTGCCGCAGCAGCACGCCATTCGTGATTTGATGCGGCGCGTCGTGGATGGCGAGATTCCGCGCGAGATCATCGATGCGCCCAAGATGCGTTGGCGGCAGAAGGACAATACGGTTGCCGAAAACGGAACGGCGAAGCCGGCGACGATGACAGGCGCGTTGCGCTGGGAGCAGTTTAAAAACGTTTACGATATTCAGCGCCGCATCGATCCTCATACGCGTTTTGGCAACATCATCGACAACAAGTTCAAACAGGAGCGCGAGATTTCGGAAGAGAAGATCGTCACGATTCTCACTGATATCTTATCGGCGCCGGTGGCGGAGCAGGTTGCGGCCTTCGTCGAGAAACGTGTCGGACGCCCGATTGAGCCGCACGACATTTATTTCCGCAGCTTCCAGGAGGGCGCGAAAAAAGCGCCGCTGAAGTTCGATATCCGCAAGCGCTATCCGAATGCGGACGCGTTGACGAAAGCGATTCCGGACGTCCTAATGCGCCTGGGTTTCCAGAAGAATCGCGCGGCGTGGATCGGTTCGAAGATTCGCGTGGATAATTCGCGATCGGCGGGACACGCGTGGGGGCCGGGCACGGCGCATGACATCGGGTTGCTGCGCGCGCGCATCGACAAGGGCGGCATCAACGAAGAGGAGTTCGGCACGTACATGCACGAACTCGGGCATTGCACCGAGCAGGTTCTGACGACGTACGAGATGGATTACAAATCAATCTGGGGCGTGCCGAACACGGCGTTCACGGAAGGGTTCGCATTCACGTTTCAGGACAAGGCCGATTTTATTCTCGGGCGCAAAACGACGCTGGATGCGGACATCACGGTGATGCAGCGATTCTGGGAGGTGTTTGAAATCACGGGACCAGCGCTGACCGAGATTCGGTTCTTTCATTGGCTTTATGACAATCCGGACGCGAGCGCTGAGGCGATGCATAAAGCGATCCGGCGCATTGGCGACGCGGTCTGGGCGCAATTCTACGCGCGCATTTTTGGCAAGGAAGGGCACGGCCTGATGTCCGTCTATTCGCACATGCTGTGGTGTTCGTTCTATCTTGCGGATTACAGCATGGGCTACGTGATCGCATACCAGGTCCGCAAACATCTGGCGACGCGGAAATTTGCGCCGGAGATGGAACGCATGTGCGCGCTGGGGTGCATCTATCCGGAGCAGTGGATGCAGGCGGCGGTGGGGCAGGAGATCAGTGCCAATCCTCTGCTGGATGACGTGAAGAAGGCGTGCGCGCGGACGCTTTGAATTTTGGATTTTAGATTTTGGATTTAAGACGAAACTGCAATCCAAGATCGAAAGAGATTTTAGATTTTAGATTGAACACGAAACTGCAATCCAAAATCCAAAATCCAAAATTAAAAGAGGCGGCTGAGCCAGTCGATGAAGCGGGTGAACAGAGAGGGTTTAGGGACGTCCATGACGACGGCTCGTCGTTCGGCGGAAATCGAAGCGGGGGCGTTGCTGGCGGCGACGCGCGAGACGGGGCGAACGGTGGGCTCGGGTTCGGGAAGAATCGGGAGTATGGCGTCGATTTCTTCGATGAGTGCGGCGGCGCTTTGCGGCCGGTTTTCGGGCTTGGTGGCCATCATGCGCATGACGAGCTTGGCGGAACTGACGGTGATCTCCGGCAGAACGGTGCGGGGATCGGGGCGCAGCGCGTTGGTGTGAGCGAGCATGACGTCGGTCAGGTTTTCTCCGATAAAGGGAACCGAGCCGGTGAGCATGTGAAAGATGGTGCAGCCCAGCGAATAGACATCGACGCGGCCGTCCAGATCTTTGGTGCCGCGGGCCTGTTCGGGCGAAATATAAAACGGGGTGCCGACGGTGGTGCCCTCGAGCGTGAGACCGGAATCGTCGGACATGGATTTCGAGAGTCCCATGTCGCAGATTTTCACCTGGCCATCGGCGCCCACGATGATGTTGGCCGGCTTGATGTCGCGGTGCAGGATTCCTTTTTCGGCGGCGTAGGCCAGAGCCTTGGCGACCTCGCGGCCCATCAGCCAGACGGTTTTTTCAGGGAAATTTCCTTCGCGATCAAGGCGCTCCTCCAGCGAACTGCCTTCCACGAATTCGAGGGCCATGAGCGGGCAGCCATCGACTTCGCCGGTGCCGTAAGCGGTGACGATATTGGGGTGCGAGAGTTGTCCGGCGAGATGAACTTCGCGGCGGAAACGTTCGAGCCAATTGGGATCGTTGACCAGGTGCGGCGGAAGGACTTTCAAAGCGACGAGGCGGTCCATGGCGGTGTCGCGGGCTTTAAAGATGCGGCAGCGGTTGCTGGACTTGAGAACCTTCAGCAATTCGTACTGGCCGAATTTTTTGTTCACCACCGTATCCGAGGTCGGTTCTTTGCGCTGCTGCACGCGGCGGTATTCGACTTCGGCCATCAATTTTTTCAGCAGCCCGGCGGAGACGAAGCGGCGTTCGAGAAGGACCTGGCCGATGGGAAGCGAGATGCCGCCTTGGCGCAGTTCCAACTGGCGCTTTTTGGCCAATTCGATCTGAGCAGGTTTGAAATAACCCAGCTCGAGGCCGACCTTGAGGATGTCGGGCGGCGCGGTGGAGAGGGAATTCGGTTTGTCAGACATGAACTCTTTCTTCAGCTATCGGGCGATCAAGCTGTAGAGCCAATCGATGGCGCGCGTGACCCAGGACACTTTCGGTGGAGCGAATTCGGATATTGGAGCGGTGCTTTTTCGCGGCGCCATTGTGACGTGACTTGGGGCGACAGCCTGAACCGGGCGCAAGAATGCATCGGGATCCGGAAGATCTTTGAGCAGCGTGTCGATGTCGGCGACGAGCGTTTCGGCATCGGGATGGCGGTCCTGCGGCTTGATGGCCATCATGCGCATGACGAGCTTGGCGGACTCTTCGCTGATTTCAGGCAGAATGGAACGCGGGTCCGGGCGCGGGGACTTAATGTGGGCCAGCATCACATCGGTGAGGACTTCGCCCATGAACGGAACGGACCCGGTGAGCATGTGGTAAATGGTGCAGCCCAGTGAATAAATATCGGTGCGGCCGTCGATGTCTTTGGTGCCCCGTGCCTGTTCGGGCGAAATGTAAAAAGGAGTGCCGACAGTAGTTCCCGGCGCGGTCAGTCCGGTCTCGTCGCCCATCGCTTTGGAGAGGCCCATGTCCACAATTTTTACCACGCCGGCGCGGCTGCAGACGATGTTGTCGGGCTTGATGTCGCGGTGGATGATGCCGATCTGCGCGGCGTAGGCGAGGGCCTTGGCGATTTCGCGGCCCATCAGCCAGGCCGTTTTTTCAGGAAAATTGCCTTCGCGCGACAGGCGTTCGGAGAGCGCCATGCCGTCGACGTACTCCTGCACCATCACGGGGCAGCCGTCGATTTCGCCGGTGCCGATGGAATTGGTGATATTGGGATGCGAGAGCACTTTGGCGAGGAGCACTTCGCGTTTGAAACGTTCGTACCACACGGCATCTTTGGTGATGTTGGGCGGAAGAATCTTCAGCGTGACGATCTGTCCGCCGACGATGTCCTGCGCTTTGAACATTCTATAGCGCGCGGTATCGGCCAGAATTTCCAGCAGAAGATAGCCGCCGAATTTTGTATTGAGCTGCTCGCGGGCGGTGAGCATTTTGGCGCTGGATTGAGTGGAAAGCCGACGCTCGAGTTCCTGCATCATTTGCTTGAGCTGGGCCAGCGAGATGAGGCGGCGTTCCAGCAGGACCTGTCCGAGAGTGAGCGTGACGCCACCCTGGCGCAGCTCCAATTGGCGCGCGCGAACCATCTCGACCTGCTCGGGTGTCAACGTGTTGAGTTCAACCCCGAGTTCAACCAGAAGGTCGTCGTTAATGACAAGCGAGTTGCCCTGCTGAATCATGATCCGCTTATCGTAGGAAGAAACCGGCGAAAACAAAATTGAAAATCAACGAGTGCCTCGTCCGGCCTGAATGGTTCGCTGCTCGGTAAAAATCCAATCGATGCGGCGATCGTGCGGTTCGGTCGGCACGGCGGGGCTCAGTTGGCATTCAAAGGCGAGAGCGGCCAGGACCGCTTTGACGCCGGGTTGCGCGAGGTAACGGTCATAAAAGCCGCCTCCGCGGCCGAGCCGGTTTCCGATCAGATCGAATGATATACCGGGGACAATGATCAGGTCGAGGGCCGCCGGCGGGATGATGGGCAGAGACTCTTTGGGCTCGAGAAAGCGGTAGTGGCGAGTCTCGAGATCGGCTTCGAGATTGTTTACCGGGCGGGCTGACATGAGGCGGGAATGGCGATCGGTGCGAGGCAAACAGAGAATTTTGTTCTGAGAAAGAACTGTTTTAAGGAGCGCCTGCGTATCGAATTCGAGGTCGCAGGAATAGTAAGCGAAGATTGTTTTGGCTTGAATAAAAGGCTCAAACTGCAGCAGGCGCTGAAGGGCCATGGTGCTGCGGCGGAAATGTTCGGCGGCGCCGAGGTTTTTGACTTGGCTGAGTACGGCGTCTCGAATTTCGTTTTTTGATGGACTCATGCGTGCGTGCCTTTTTTTGTTTTCGGTCGCTCTTATAGAATGTCGTGTCATTCTTTAAGAGGCTGCGAATCGGCCGAGGGCGCTGCTTTCGGAATGGCAGCGGGCGCGGGTTTTTCAGCAGGCTGTTCCTTGCGGGCGATGATCTGCTTGAGGTCTTTTTCGTCGGGCAGCCCGGCGATTAGGGACTGGCTGATATCGTCTCGCCGGAATTTTTTCTGCGATTTGTCTTTCTGAATTCTCACCTCGCCGGCGCGGACAAGCAGATCCAGATACGCGGCGTCTTTGCCTTTGAGCAGCGTGAGAGCTTCCGGTTCGGAGACCCAGTAGAGATCGCCATGTTTATCATCGCCGGCTTGAGGGCCTTTGGAATTCGCGGGTTGGGTTGACGCGGTATTTAGTGTCGGGGATGGCGCCGTGGCGAGCGGCAGCAGGATGAAATAGCCTATACACGCGGCGAGCAGAATCTCCGCGCCGGTGACGAGGACGGCCGCCTTCGACGCACTTTCACTCGCCGGAGTTCCCGGCGCTTCGCTGCGGTAGGCGCTGCGCACCAGCCACGATCGGAGAATGGTCGACATGCAGATGACGATAAGGCCCGCGGCCATGGTCGGCATGCCCCATGCGCCGCCACCGCGGAGCAGGCCCTGCGTTTTGCAGATGCCGGCGACCATGGCGGCGATGCCGATGAGATCGGGCGCGCGCCACCATAGCAGAGTCAGGGTCTCGCGCTTCCAGATGCGGTCGCGCGTGTCGCGGTCGAGCAGGATGGCGGCGCGGTCGATCATGGCATCGGCGACGCGCGAGATCACGAACACGCCGATGATCGCACCGAGAATGAAATATTGCAGATTGGGCCCGCGCATAAAGCTCCGCCTTAATTCGGATAATTTATTTCAAGTGCTCAATCTGTTTGAGACGTCCGTCGGTGAACACGGGTTGCGTCCAGGCCGAACATTCCTGCAGGCCAGTCTCCGTCTTGCGCGTGAAAACAATCTTGCAGCGCATGAACGGCTGGTCGGCCGGAACGGCGAACGAGGCTTTCGTTCCCTTGATGACCTGGAGGACTTTTCCATCAGTGCCGGAAAATTCGATGCGCCAGCCTTCAGCGCCTCCGGCCACGCTTTTGGTGATGAGGACCGGCGATTCCAATTCCTTCAGCGTCGCCGGCTCGTCCGCTTCAATCGCGTAACCTGCGGACGAGGGCGTCAGCGTTTTCAAGACCACGCCGCTGCTAGCGTAAAAGTCTCCTTTAAGCATGGCCTGCGTGATGGCTTTGGGGGTCAGTTCCGCGGAGCGAACGAAAACCCAGCCGCGGCCGGGATTGGAAATTTTGGGTCCCCACTTTTTCAAGTCATGCATGTCGTCGGAGGACACGCCCCAGATCGCAAGTCCATCGCTGAGCAATTTATCCCACAACATTTCAGTGGAGGGATGCGTGGCGTCGCCGTCGTTGTAAACAACGGGGTGGCCATTGTAGAGCTCGAACAGATGCAGGTTCTTCACGGGGAGGATATCCGACGCTTTCAACGCCCACTGAAAATTGGGATGGTTCAGGATTGGCAGGCCGCTGGCCTCACGGGTGCCATCGGTGTAATTCTGAACGATCTCGAATTTGTTGTCGCTTTTGAACTGCCATTTCACCAGACGGTTGACATTCAGAGCAGTCATGTGCACCGACGAGGTGATCTCCTGGCCGGGAATCAGGATGAAATCCGCGCGCTTGTTCGGCGGCATTTCAACAGAGGCGGGATCGATGAATTTATTATGTTCACTGAGGCACAGAAAGTTGTATCCGCGGTCGTGATACCAGAGTGCCACCGCGGGGGGCTCGCTGTCCGCATGGCCGCAGAGTATGGTGTGGGCGTGCGTATTGCCCTTGTACCATTTCAATGCGGGCTCTTCGCCGCGGAGAGAAATCGCACAGCACCCGGACAATAGGACAAGAGAAACGACGGAGCGCATGGAGGTTCTCCCGTGAGCATTCCTTTATTACATACGTCTTTCTGTCTTAGAAATATAGCCCTCTTTATGGTAGGTACAGTCCGCTCATGCGCCGCATCTACGTCATCGCCAACTCCAAACGCAAGCCGGAAATCATTCCGATCCTGAATGATCTGCTGCCGTGGTTGAAAAATTGCGCGACAGTCGTGAAGGTGGACAAGGGTGGCGACGGCGACTTAAGCCGCATCAAGGCCGATCTGATTCTCGTCTTCGGCGGGGACGGCAGCATTTTAGCGGTCGCTCGGCGGTTGCGCGGAAATCCGATTCCCGTCTTTGGCGTCAACATGGGGCAACTCGGCTTTCTCGCGGAGACCTCACCGGCCGAATTGCAGAAGACGCTGCCGCGGGTGTTGCGCGGCGACTACGTGCTGTCCTCCCGCATGATGCTGCAGGTCCGCGTGGCCAACGGCATTTCAGGGAAGAGGAAAGGCGTTCCCAGCGAGTTTCTGGCGCTGAACGACGCCGTTCTGCTGCGGCTGCCGAAGGCATCCATGATGGCCGTGGAAGTCCGCGTCTGTGGCGAAGAGGTGGCCCAATATAAAGGAGACGGCCTGATCGTCTCGACCGCCACGGGCTCGACGGGATACAGCCTCTCCGCGGGCGGACCGATTCTCAGCGAACGACTGAAAGCGATGATCGTCACGCCGATCTGCCCGCACACACTGGCGAACCGGCCCATCGTTCTCGCGGGCGATGAGACTCTGGAAATCCGCGCCGAGACGCGCACGGGCTCGCCGGTGGAACTGGTGATGGACGGCCAGACGAGCTGCTCGCTGGAAAGTGGCACGGTGGTGAGCGTGGCCAAAGCACCGTTCGAATTCAACTTGGTGACCGTGGGCCGCAAAGGCCGCTACGAGATCATCCGCGACAAACTGCATTGGGCGGGGTGGGTGAAGGAGCGGTAGCAGACGCAGTGTGTTTGTGGTATATAAATGAGTAGTGGAGGAGCACTTTATGACGATTAAATTTCAAACAGAGTTACAGGGAGACTCCATCAAGCTCCCGGAAAATGCGCGGCAATTTGTAGGAACCGGGAAACGAGTGACGGTTACGATAACCGAAGAAGCCGAGCCGAAACCCAAAAAGAAAAGCTACCTCCAACATTTATTGGAAAATCCGATTCCAGTCGAGAACTTTAAGCCGATGACCCGGGACGAGATGCATGAGCGCGGAAATGGGTGATCGTTGCTTTGTAGATTCGAATATCTGGATCTACGGAATCTTGAATGAACCGCAAAATCGAGAAAAGGCGAGGCTGGCTCGACATTATGCCGTGCCTGGTACGACCGTGAGCACGCAAGTCATCTGCGAAGTATGTAGCGTCGTACTTAAGAAGGCCAAGCTCCCCGATCACGAGATAGCACAAATAGTCGATTCGTTTTACGACGACTGTATGATCGTCAATTTCGACCGTGAGACGTTCATCTCCGCGAATCGATTGCGACAACGCTATCAATTCTCATTCTGGGACAGCCTCATCGTCGCCGCAGCACTCGCCGCTGATGCAACAATTCTTTATTCTGAAGACATGCAGCACGGCTTAGTTGTTGACGGCCGCTTGAAGATCGTAAATCCTTTTTGTGAAGAAGTACCGGAGACCGCCAAAAATATGTCCAACTCTTCCGTCCGCGTCCGTTTCGCACCCAGCCCCACCGGTTACCTTCACGTTGGAGGCGTTCGCACGGCGCTGTTCAACTGGCTTTATGCCCGCAAGACGGGTGGCAAATTTATACTGCGCATTGAAGACACTGACGTTCAACGCAACAAGGAAGAAGCCACGCAGATCATCATCGAGGGCCTGAAATGGTGCGGCCTGAGCTGGGACGAGGGTCCGGATGTTGGCGGCCCGTACGCGCCGTACTACCAGAGTCAGCGCATGAATCGCTACACGGAAGTCGGCGAGGAGCTCGTCAAGAATGGGCAGGCTTATTGGGCGAAGAAAGACGCGGGCGGCGCGTTGCCTGAATGGAAAATTGAGAAGCTGAAAAAGCAGGGCAAGTGGGACGACGAAAAAGCGCAAGCCGCGTCCGATCCCAGCCCCGCACTGTATCTGAAAGTAGATCTTAAAGGCCGCACCGAAATGACGTTTGAAGACGCGGTCAAAGGCATCCTCGCCAAGCCGGCGGAGACGTGGCTCGAAGAAGCCGCGGAAGGTTCGACGGTGCGCGCCGCGAAGGACTTCGTAATCCTGCGTGGCAATGGAATGCCCGTTTACAACTTTGCCTGCGTCGTTGACGACATGGACATGAAGATCAGCCACGTGATTCGCGGCGACGACCATGTTGAGAACACGTTCCGCCAGCTCTTTATTTATGAAGCCGTCGGCTACAAGCCGCCGGTGTTCGCGCATCTGCCGATGATCTTTAACGAAGAAGGAAAGAAGATCAGCAAGCGCCGCGATCCCGTCGCGATCACGCTCTATCAGGCGTGCGGGCTGTTGCCTGAAGCCTTTATCAATTTTGAAGCGCTGCTCGGGTGGTCGCCCGGCAATGAACGGGAGATGATGCCGCTTGACGAAATCATCCGCGAGTTCTCGTTCGACCGCATCAAGACAGCGGCGGCGCAGTTCACGCTTTCGCGCAAACGGCCGCCGCCCGTTCCCGCGGGCGGAGCCACGACCGATCCGGAAGTCGAGGCGCAGATCGTGGAGTGGCTGTCGGAATGTCTGGTGGGATCGAAGCTGGAATGGCTGAATGGGGAATACATGCGCACGCTGACAGCCGACGATCTGCTCGCGCGCGCCAAGCCGTTCCTCGTGAAATGCGGATACGATCTCTCGCAGCATTCGCCAGCCTGGCTGCAGTCTGTATTGCGTCTGGAACAGGAACGTTCGAAAACATTAAAACTGCTTGCGGAGAACGTTAAATTGTTCTTTGTGCCGCCGCTTACACTGGATCCCAAGGCGGTCGAAAAAGTTCTCAAAAAGAACGATGGCATGACTCTACTAAAGGAGGCGCGCGACCTTCTGGCCGGCATCGAAGAATGGTCCGGCACGCACATCGACGAGGCGCTTAAAGGGTTCTGCGAGCGCAAGCAGCAGAAACTCGGCAACGTCGCTCAGCCGCTGCGCGTGGCGCTGAGCGGTACCACGGTCAGCCCGCCGATTCACGACACGCTAAATGTGCTCGGACAGACGGAGAGCCTGCGGCGGATCGACGCGGCATTGGCGCCGGTAATGGGTCAATAGGGTGCATCACCGGACATGCGATGAAAAAAAGCCGATACCTGAACCATGGATAACAAGGGCTCGGGGGCTTTAAACATGGCAGGTGACAAGAACGGGTACGAGGTCGAAAAAGCGGAGTT